>Ga0351844_1042_pt1 | contig 51818 bp, 42 predicted proteins | sample TotcelHFGM3001L5_FD_206880 | JGI IMG/M metagenome (GOLD analysis project Ga0351844, IMG submission 206880) | Enriched cells from coal bed in the Powder River Basin, Montana, United States - Total cells FGM rep1 HSBNCT.FGM.300.1.L5 ... | reverse complement strand
AATGGACCCGCGCGTCACAGGGGTAGCCCTCCCTGGCTCCCGTGTCCCCCGGCTCCCGAATTGACCGACGATCCACGCTCCACTATGCTGGTTTCGATATCGCGATCACCCTCGAAGGAGCCGAAGCATGAAATTGGGCGTTGATTCTTACACGCTGCGCAACTCCGGGCTGGATCCTATCGGCGTCTTGCGGCTGGCTCACCAGTTGGAACTCGACGGGGTGCTGTTCGAGCTGTCGCCGTTTTCCTCGTTTCGGGCCCCCGACTTGGAGCAAATCCGCGGCACGGCCGCGGAGCTTGGCTTGTACCTTGAATTCGCGATGGGGTCCATCTTCCACGGGCATTTGATGGCGGACAAAGGCCGGCGGCTGCTGGCCGATGCCGGGTATGCGACTGCTGGCAGCGAAGCGGAGACGGTGATCCAGCATCTAGAGGTTGCCCGCCAGCTGGGATCGCCCATTCTGCGCTGCGTGGCGGGGGATCTGTTCACCCGCGACGCGGGCCATGACATGGCTCGGTTGGCCGAGGATGCGGTCGCCATCCTCCGCGAGGCCTGTGCGGCGGCCGAGGCGATGGGTTTGAAGATCGCGATGGAGAACCATGCCGACTTTACGGTTCGCGAATTGGCCTCGATCCTGGCTCGCGTCCACAGTCCCGCCTTTGGCTTCACGCTGGATACGGGCAATCTGGCGTTTGACCTGGACGAACCGTTGCGTCTGACCCAGATCATGGCCCCTGACGCGCTGACGACCCATTTCAAGGACTACCGCGTCATCCGCACGCCCCATGGCCTGGCGCTGGAAAATTGCGCGCTGGGCGAAGGCGACCTCGATCAAGTCGCGATTGCCGAGAGCCTAGCTCGATACCATCCCGAGATGCATTTGAACATCGAGATCCACTCCCAGTTCGCGCCGTTTCCGCTGCAGATCCTCCAACCCGGCTACTGGGACCGGCATCCGGCTCCGCCGGGCGATGGTTTATCGTGGTATCTGGCCAAGTCTTGGACACGAGACGATCCGCCGCAGCCGCCGACAAATCTGGCCGACGGTTCGGAATCGTGGCAGGTGGAGCGGGAGCATTTAGAGCGTTCGGTTCGTTGGGCGAGACAGCGGCTTGGGCATTTGTTACAGTAGAACCGGAAACGCGCATCGACAACCGAGCGAATCAGCACCGCCACGAAGGGAGCCCCGCATGGTCACCACCAAGATCGTATCCGACCGCCGCAACGAGCTTCGCTTGGGGATGCTCGGCTGCGGATTCATGGGCAAGTGTCACACCAATGCGTACCGCAAGATTCCTTACATCTATCCGACGGCGGGAGTGAATCCGCGGTTGTTGATCCTGTGCGATCAGAAGCCCGACTTGGCGGAACGCGAAGCCCGGCGGTACGGTTTCGAGGAATGCTGTACCGACTGGCAGGACGTGGTCGCCGACGAGCGAATCGACGTGTTCGACAACTGTGGGCCGGACCCGGTCCATGTCGAACCGTGCATCGCGGCGTTAAAGAGCGGCAAGCACGTGATCTGCGAAAAGCCGCTGGCGGTGCGTGTCGAGGATGCGCGGCGGATGCGCGACGCGGCGGCTGCGGCGCGCGGCCGGTCCATGTGTACCTTTAATTACCGTTTTATGCCGGCCGTGCGACTGGCCAAGGACTTGATCGCCGACGGGCGGCTGGGCACGATCTACCACGTCCGCGTGCAATACCTGCAGATGTCCGGCCATGATCCGACGCTGGCGGCGGACCAGGTTTGGGCGTCGAGTTGGCCGCACTCGGGATCGTTGCAGGGGATTGGCAGTCACGCCATCGACCAATGCCGCTATCTGGTGGGCGAGATCCGGAGCGTGTCGGCGTTGGTTCGTGCGTTTCAGCCCCAGCGTGCCTTGCCCAGCGTGGGCTGCGGGCCCGAGGTGACCAGCGACGAAGGCACCGCGGCTTTGCTCGAGTTCGGCAACGGGGCGCTGGGCGTACTGGAATCCTCCGTCGTCGCCACGGGCCGCAAGAACTATCTGGCTTGGGAAATCAACGGTTCCCACGGTTCGCTCAAGTGGGATTTGGAGCATCCGAACAGCCTGTGGGCCTGCCTGACCGGTGCCGACGGCCCGACGACGCTAGGGTTCACGGAGATTTCCGTTACCGAAGCCATGCATCCTTATGTTGGCCCGTGGTGGCCGCACGGGCACAACATCGGCTGGGAACACGGCCATATTATTGAGAAGTTTCACTTTCTGGATGCGGTAGCCAACGACAAACCGCTCAGTCCCCACCAGGCGACTTTCGAAGACGGCTACCGCGCCGCCGCGGTGATCGACGCCATGCGCCGATCGAGCATCAGCGGACAGCGGATCGAGGTCACTTGGTGAAGGGAGGCGAAACAGGTCTCGAAGTGGACCGGACGGTCGTCGGTCGCAGCCGCCTTCGGGCGGTGTGCGGCGGGAGGAAAGTCCGGGCTCCGTAGGACAGGGTGGTCGGTAACGCCGACCGGCCGCGAGGCTAGGGAAAGTGCCACAGAAAACATACCGCCGATGGCCGCGGCCGGCGCTAGTCGTCGGCTGCGGATCAGGTAAGGGTGAAAAGGTGCGGTAAGAGCGCACCAGCAGCCGAGGCGACTCGGCTGGCTTGGTAAACCCCACCCGGAGCAAGACCAAACAGGGAGCAGCTCGCCGCGGCGAGCGCGAGCCGGTCCGGTTCGCTATCGACTCTCGGGTAGGTTGCTGGAGGCGTCGAGCAATCGGCGTCCTAGAGAAATGACCGTCCCCTCGCTCCGCGAGGGACAGAACCCGGCTTACAGGTCCACTTCGAGACTTTTTTCCTTGTTTTCCTCGGCTTTCCTCGGCATTCTTCGACTTTCTTAGCCGTCTCCCTCGAACCGGCAGGCGGTTGATTGGGTCGTAGAAAGGGGCTGCCAAGCCGGTTTCCAATGATGTCAGGTGTTGGTTTTCGGTCCAAATGACAGGCAAGTCACCTGTTCTACACGGAAATCAACCGGCCGCCGGCCTGATGACATCGGCGTCTGAAAGCGGTAGAATGCGGTTGTGAAGCGAGCAGTTTACATGTGTTCCCGGGCGATCGGCACAGCGCCGGTGGCCGCATCCACAGGAAAGGGTTGCGTGGCAAAGTCCAAAACGAAATCCGCGGCGGTGGCCTTGGCCGAGCCGCCGCAGAGCCTGGAATTGGCGTTGGCCGCCGTGCGAACGGCAGCCGAGAATCGAGGACGCGACCTGGTGCTCCTGGACCTCCGTGAGTTGACGGCGATTTTCGATTACTTTGTGATCGTCACCGGCACCAGTCGCCGGCAATTGCATGCGATGAGCGAAGAAATCGACCGCGTTCTCCAGGACGATCTGGGCGACCGACGGCTGGGGATCGAAGGTTATGTCGAGAGCCGCTGGATCGTGCTGGATTACGGCAGCATTGTGATTCACTTGTTCGACGACGAAGCCCGCAGCTACTACGACTTGGAGAATCTGTGGGCCGAGGCGAAACGGGTCGATTTGACTGCTACGCTGGCCGGTATCAGGTAGTCCCCATGAACATCCTCTCGGAATTGAAGTGCCGGTTTCGTGACGCCTTGAGTTCCTTGGTCGATGATCCCGGCGATCTGCTCGACCTGATCCGGCCCGCCCAGGATGCGCGTTTCGGCGACTACCAGGCGAACTGTGCGATGCCTTTGGGCAAGCGGATGGGCCAATCGCCGCGGGACGTCGCCGAGGCGATTGTGGAACGGCTGGACGTCTACGACCTGTGCCATGCGCCGGAAATCGCCGGTCCCGGGTTCGTCAATCTGCGGTTGAAAGACGCCTGGATCGCAACGGAATTGGCGCGGCAGGTCGGCGACCAGCGTCTGGGGGTTGCTCCGGTCGATCGACCGAGAACCGTCGTCATCGACTACTCGTCGCCCAACGTCGCCAAGCCGATGCATGTCGGCCATATCCGCTCGACGGTGATCGGCGACGCGCTGGCGCGGACGCTGCGGTTCCTCGGTCACCGCGTGATTACCGACAATCACCTGGGCGATTGGGGCACCCAGTTCGGCATGATCCTGTACGGCTACAAACACTTTCGCGACCAGGCGGCATATCAGCGCGAACCGGTAGCGGAACTGGGACGACTGTACAAGCAGGTTCATCAGCTGGTGGACTATTACGAGACGCGCAACAGCTTGCCGGACCTGGAGCGGCAGATTGCCGAGCGGCAGGCGGCGTTGGACGGCCAGCGGGCGTTGGCGACGGGCGACGACAAGCAACTGCGAAAGAAGGCGGAAAAAGCGGTCCGCAAGCTGCAATCGCAGCTGCAGGAAGCCCGCGACGAATGGACCGCCGCGGGGCGAAAACTGCAAGCGATCGAGAGTTCGCCGGCCCTGGCGGAACGGGCCGCCCAGCATCCCAACATCGCCCAAGCCGTCTTGCAGGAGACGGCCAAGCTGCACGCGGGCGACGCGGAAAACCTGGCATTATGGCACGAGTTCCTGCCGCACTGTCGGCGGGACATCCAGCGGATCTACGACCGGCTGGACATCCGTTTTGACTGCGAGTTCGGCGAGAGTTTCTACCACAACCAGTTGGCCGCCGTCGTTCAAGATTTCCGCCAGCGCGGCCTGGCCGTGGACAGCGACGGGGCGGTGTGCATTTTTCTGGACGGCTTCGCAACGCCGATGATCGTACAGAAGCGCGACGGCGCGTTTCTGTACGCGACCACCGATCTGGCGACGATCGAGTATCGGAGGAAGACCTGGAATCCGGATGCGATCCTGTACGTCGTCGATCACCGGCAGAGCGAGCATTTTGACAAACTGTTCGCCGCGGCGCGGCGATGGGGCTGCGAGCAGGTAGAACTGCAGCACATCAGCTTTGGCACCGTGATGGGCGAGGATGGCCGACCGTACAAGACCCGCTCGGGCGACACCGTGGGCCTCGAGGGCCTGCTGGACGAAGCCGTCGCCAAAGCCTATGGCGTCGTGTCCGCCAACGACGATGCCAAACCCGGCGGGCCGGAGTTGACCGCCGAAGATCGCCATCATATCGCCCGCGTCGTCGGTCACGCGGCCATCAAGTACGCGGACCTGTCCCAGAATCGGACCAGCGACTATGTGTTCAGTTTCGACAAGATGGTCGCGTTGGAAGGCAACACCGCCACCTACATGCAGTACTCCTATGCGCGAACGCAGAGCATTTTTGCCAAGGGCAAAGTCGACATGGACGCGCTCCGCAGTTCGGCAGTGCCGTTAGCGGTCGAGCATCCCGCCGAACGGGCGCTGGCGCTCAAGCTGCTGCAGTTGGCCGAGGCCTTACAGGATGCGATGGCCGATTATCGGCCCAGCCAGCTGACCAGCTACCTGTTTGACTTGGCCAAGTGCTTTTCCGACTTCTATCATCAGTGCCCCGTGCTGACGGCCGATTCCCCGGCGCAGCGCACGGGCCGCCTGCTGCTGTGCGACCTGACCGGCCGGACCATCCGCCAGGGCTTGGACCTGTTGGGCATCCACGTGGTCGACAAGATGTGACGGGGGGCGCTGGTGAAGGTTTCGCGAGGGGACAGGCACAATACTGTTCGGCACAGCGGTTGCTGCTGGCACGCATCCTCGACGCTTGCCGTCGAGTCATTGAGGAAAACTGGCTACGGGGGGCAAGTCACAGAAGCACTGCTTGATCCTCGCCGCTTGTCGGCTAGTACTTCAGGCTAACTGGCGGTACCACGATGTCAGCCATCCATCCTGAATCTTCCGACGCCAAGCGTCGGGGATCACTGTTGTTCGAGGTGGACGCTTGTTCGTGGCCACGTATAACCTGAACCTCTCGCCGTCAAGCGGCGAGGATGCCCACTCTCGCAAGAATCGGGCCGAACAGTATTATGCCTGTCCCCTCGCGAAAGGCGTTAGAACGTAAACGCCTCGCGCAGCACAGCCAGACTCTTGGGGATCGCGGTCCGGTAGTCCTCGCTGCCTTCGAATTCCAGCGAGATGAAACCGCGGTACTGATGCGGCCGCAGAATCGCGGCAATCCGCGGATAGTCGAGGTCCAGCGTGTACCAGATCCCCCCTCCGTGATAGGTCTTGGCTTGCACGAAAGCCGCTTGCGGTGCCAACAACGCGAGTCGATCGTAGGGATCTTCCAGGAAATTGCCTGTATCGAGCGTGACCCGCAGCCAGGGCGAGTTGACCGCGTTGACAATCCGCAGGACGCCTTCGGGGGTCAGCCCCAGGCCCCAGTGGTTTTCCAGGCCCAGCACGACACCGCACCGCTCGGCCGCCGGCAGGCACTTTTCCAGGCACTCGATCACCCAAGGAAACGCATCTTCGTCGGTAAAGCCCGGCAGCGGCGGCTCGATGCCGCGATTCCGCATCAACTCGTCAAAGTCCTTGCTGGTCCCCCAGCGGCCTGTGTTAACGCGCATCGTGGGAATCCCCAGCTGGTAGGCCAGTTCGATGCTGGCGATCGTCTTGGCGATGTTGGCCTGGCGTTTCTCGGGATCCGGCGAGACAAACGTCTGGTGCGTCGACAGACCGCACAGCGACAGTCCGTTCAGGAACGCTTCGCGTTTCAGCCGCTGCAGGTAGCCGCGGTCCGTGCTGTCCATCTGCATTTCCAGGATTTCGACCGCGTCGAAGCCCATTTCGGCGGCGGAACGAATGCAGGTTTCGATCTTCAGCTTGGCGTTATCCAGGAATCGCCAGAAGGAATAGGTCGAGACGGCGATCGGGTTGCCGATACGCGGCCCCGCCGGGCCGGCAGGTGCGGGTTCGGCGGATATCGCCGGCCTGGGGATCGCCGCGGCCCAAGCGCCCATCGACAACGTGGTCAAGAATTCGCGTCGCCCAAAGGACGTTCCTTTTTTCTCTGGTAATGGTCGCATCATCAGCCTCGCCTGGAGGAAATGTCGATTCCCGCACCCTGGAGATCTATACCGGTCTCGCAAAAAGGGTAAAGCAGAGTATATTTTAGACACTGGCAAAAAGAACCTAGGCTTGACCTCGAAAAGCGAGTTACCCCATGAAGATTTGTCTCTTTCCGTCCTGTCTCGGCTCGATCGTAGGCATTCTGATCCTATGCAGCCACGTTTTGGCCGCCGATGACCCCAAGCCCTCGAGCACGCCCGAGCAGACGGCCAGCGCCGAACCGGGGTCGGAGGCCAAGCCGGCGGCCAGTTCCGAGCCGAAGCCGGCGTCCGGGCCGAGTTCCTCCTCGATTTCCCATGAGATTGTGCTCAAGGAAGCCAAGCCAGTCGAAGGGCTGATTCCCCTGTATCGCAAGGACAACCGCCTGTATGCCGAGTTGAGCGGCGGGCACTTCCAGGACGAGTATCTCGTGCTGATCGCCATCGCCCGCGGCATTGGCCAGCGGCCGATTTTGGGCGGATACAGCTGGGGATTCGGCGACGACTGGGTCTGGTCCTTTCGCAAGGTGGACAAGAACGTGCATGTCGTCCGCCGCAACGTTCGCTTCAAAGCGGATGGCGGGACCCCGGAAGCCCGCGCGGTGAAGAACGCCTTTACGGACAGTGTGATCTTCAGCCTGCCGGTGATTACCAAGGGCCCCAAGGGCGGCGATTTGATCGATCTGTCGCCGGTGTTCATGAGCGATTTGCCGCAGATTTCGCAGGTCATGCCGGGCTTTATGTTCTCGGCCGACAAATCGACCTGGGATTCGGTCAAGGGATTTGAGAAGAACGTCGAGTTGCAGGTTGCCGCCGTCTACTCGTCGGGCGGTCGCGTCGAGTTCGACACGGTGCCCGATTCGCGTGGGGCGACGATCATCGTGCATTATTCGATCAGCAAGATCCCAAGCACTGGGTACAAGCCGCGGTTGGCGGATCCTCGCGTGGGCTACTTTGTGACGGCCGTCAAGGATTTTTCCAAGAAAGACAACGAGAACCAATTCGTTCGCTTCATCAATCGTTGGCAGCTGCAAAAGGCCAATCCGGCGGCCGAAAAATCGCCGCCCAAAGTGCCGCTGATTTTCTGGATCGAGAAGACGGTGCCGTTCGAGTACCGCAAGCCCATCCGCGATGGCATTGCGGAGTGGAACAAGGCGTTTGAGGCGGCCGGCTTTATCGACGCCATCGAAGTGCGTCAGCAGCCGGACGACGCAGACTGGGATCCGGAAGACATCAACTACAACACCTTCCGCTGGATCACCGCCAACGCCGGCTTTGCCATGGGGCCGTCGCGGGTCAATCCGTACACCGGCCAAATCCTGGACGCGGACATTATCTTCGACGCCGACTTTCTGACGTTCTGGAAACAGGAATTGGAGACGCTGACGCCGGACACCCACGCCGCCATGACGGGACTGGGCCTGGACGTAGGCCACCTCGACCTCCGCCGCGCGACCATCGGCGACTTGTTGGGCAGCCGCGATGCGCAGCGCAGTTGTTCCCAGAGTCACGGCAAAGCGCTGCAGTTCGCTCTGGGGTCTGCGGCCGTGATGGCGGAAGCCGATCCGGCCAAGGCCGCGGCGCGAGAACGCGAGTTGATCATGCAGGGCCTGAAAGAGGTCACCATGCACGAAGTCGGGCATACGCTCGGCTTGCGGCACAACTTTAAGGGCAGCGCGTATCGCAGCCTGCAGGAGATCAACGATCCCGCCAAGACGCGCGATGCGGGGATGGTGGCCTCGGTGATGGACTACAATCCGGCCAACATCGTGCCCCAGGGAACGCCGCAGGGCGACTTCTATCCGACCACGATCGGGCCCTATGATATCTGGGCCATCGAATACGGCTACAAGCAGTTCTCGGGCAGTGAAGAGGAAGAATTAAAGAAGATCGCCTCGCGCAGCGGCGAGCCGGCGTTGAAGTTTGCCACGGACGAAGACACGATGGGCATCACCGATTCGGACCCGGAATCCAACCGGTTCGACTTGGGAAACGACGCGCTGGAATATGCCAAGCAGCGGGCCGAACTGATGAAGCAACTGATTCCGAACATGGTCGAGCGTTCGGTCAAGGAGGGCGAGGACTATACCAAGGCTCGGAAAGCCTTCAATGTGATCCTGGCCGAATACGGTCAGGCGATGCAGTTTGCCGCGCGGTATATCGGCGGCATCTACACCAGTCGCAGTTTCAAGGGCGACAAGGACGCCAAGCCGCCGTTTACGGTCGTCGAGGTCCAAAAACAGCGGGACGCGCTGACGCTGTTGGAACAGCAGGTGCTCAGCGACAAGCCGTTCGATTTCCCGCCGGAGTTGTACAGCCAGCTGGCCACGTCCAACTGGCGACACTGGGGCACCGACATTCTCTTGCGCAAGGATTTTGCCGCGCACGACATGATCCTGATGTGGCAGGAGAGGATCTTGGGCCAGGTCACGTCTTCGGTCACGCTGAAGCGGATCCACGACGCCGAGCTGAAGATTCCGGCGGATCAGGACGTCCTGACCACGGCCGAATTGCTCGAACGGCTGACGAACGCCGTGTTCGCCGAGGTCAAGGACACCAAGGACGGCGACTATACCGAACGCAAACCGGCCATCTCCAGCCTCCGCCGCAACTTGCAACGCAGCTATTTGAGAACCCTCTCCAACGTCGCCATGGGACGCTCCGGCGCGCCGCAGGACTGTCAGACGATCGCCTATGCCAAGCTGGGCGCGTTGCGGGACGATATCGAAAAGCTGCTGGCCAGCAAGGTCAAGCTGGACGCCTATTCCAGCGCCCATCTGCGCGAATCGTCGGCGCGGATCGCGAAAGTCATGGAAGCCCAACTGTCGTTAAGCGGGCCGTAACGGCACGACGATGGAACCCGCCTGGATTTCCTGCTGAGGACACAAAGGCGAATAACTCACGCGATGACAACGGAAAATACGGCGTCCGGTCTTTCATTCCCTCCGCTGCGCATCGGCCCCGTGCTGGTCGATCCGCCGGTGTTGCAGGCGCCGATGGCGGGGTTCACGAACTATGCCTTTCGGCAGATGGTGCGGGATTTCGGCGGCGCCGGCCTGCTGGCAACGGAAATGGTGTGTGCGCGGGGATTCGCTTGGCTGGACGAACACGAGTTGGAGCATCCGGACCGGCTGTGGGGCGTGCGGGACGAACCGCGGCCGCTGGCCGTACAGATTTGGGACAACGATCCCGAGACGCTGGCTCGGGTGGGAGCCCGTCTGGCGCACGAGTACCGCGTGAGCGTGGTGGATATCAACTTTGGTTGCCCGGTGAGGGACGTCGCCGAACGGGCGCAGAGCGGATCGTATCTGCTGCGAGATCCGGAGCGGATCGGGGCGATTGTCGAGCGGGTCGTGCAGGCGTGTGCGCCGACGCCCGTGACCGCGAAAATCCGGCTGGGCTGTACGCGAGACGAGATCCGGGCGATCGAAATCGCTCAAGTGGTCGAGGCGGCGGGGGCTGCGGCGCTGACCGTCCATGGCCGGGTGGCTCAGGACTTTTTCCGCGGTCAGGCGGATTGGGACCGGATTGCGGCGATCAAGCCGCACTTGCAACGGATGCCGCTGATCGGCAACGGCGACCTCGACTCGGCGGACAAGGTGGTCCAGGCTTTGCAGCAGTATCGCGTCGACGGCGTGATGATCGCGCGCGCGGCGCTGGGGCGACCGTGGCTATTTCGCCAGGTCCAGGCGGCGCTGCGGGGCGAGCCGATGCCTGCCGAGCCTACGTTGGACGAACAGCGCGACGTGTTGTTGCGGCACTATCGCCTGGTCCTGGAGCGTTTCGGCGACCAGCGGGGGACAATGCTGATGCGCAAGTACGCTTGCTGCTATGCCCAAGGCCGGCCCGGGGCGCGGCATTTTCGCACGCACATCGCGCACGCGGCAACGCCCGTTCAGTTCTACGCGGTGGTCGACCGGCATTTCCCCCGCGCCGCCTCGGTCGAATCCGACCGTTGAATCCGTCTCTCGTATTTACGCCGGGGCGACGCCGGAGTAAGCTGAAGACGTTGAGCCTTAGCAGCTGCCGCAGAAAGCGGGTGGCGCATGTTGGCGGATTGCGTACTCGGTGTGGCCCGATTCGCGAGGGACAGCATGAAATCCAGCAAGCTGCCGGTGGGTGCGTTCGTCCGGATCGACAAGCCGCAGTTGCAGGCGATCGTCGACCAACTGCAGCAGTGCGGCTACCGCACGGTGGGGCCCCAACTGGCCGACGCCGCCGTCGTGTACGATGACTTCTCGACCCTGGACCAGTTGCCGATCGGCTATCTGGACGAACAAGACGGCGGCTACTACCGGGTGCGGCCAAGCCCAGACGCGGGCTACTTCGATTACGTCGTGGGACCGCATTCGCTGAAACGCTACGTATTTCCGTCCCACGAGACGCTGTTGGAGTGCCGATTGGCCGAGGGGCGATGGCAGCTGGAAACTCCGCCCGCCGAGGCGGTGCCGCTGGCCGTCATCGGCGTCCGCTCCTGCGACTTGTACGCCCTGGAGATGTTGGACTGCGTGTTCCTGAGCGGACCCTACGCGGACCCGAACTACGAAGCCCGCCGCCGCAACTTGTTCCTGGTGGCAGTAAACTGCCGCCGAGCCGCGGCGACATGCTTCTGCCACTCGATGCAGACCGGACCGGCCGTGCATGCGGGGTACGACTTGGCACTGACCGAACTGGCGGACCGCTTCGTCGTCGCCGTCGGCACGGAGCGGGGCGGCCAAGTCCTGGCGCATTGCGACTGGGGACCCTGTACGACGGAAGAGATCAGCCAATCGCAGGAGCAATCGGAGAACTTGCGTCAGGCAATGCAAGCCCGCCCTAGGGCCGCTCGGCGCGCGGCGGCGGATGCCGGCAGCACGCGCCCGCGCGGCCGCAGTCTGGACACGACGGAGATCCGTGATCTGCTGCTGAACAACCTGGAGCACGAACGCTGGGCCATCGTGGGCCAACGCTGCCTGGCTTGCGGCAACTGTACGATGGTCTGTCCCACCTGCTTCTGTAACGATATCGCGGAGGTCTCCGATCTGTTGGGCGAGCAGGTACGGCGGGAACGCCGTTGGGCGTCGTGCTTTACCGCCGAGCACTCGTACATGAACTCCGGGACGGTGCGCAAATCGACGACGGCCCGTTACCGCCAGTGGCTGACGCACAAGCTGGCCAGCTGGATCGACCAGTTCGGCACGTCGGGCTGTACGGGCTGCGGGCGTTGCATCACATGGTGTCCCGTCGGGATCGACTTGACGGAAGAAGTCGCAGCGATTCGAGGAGCCGAGTCATGACCGCGGTGGCGAACATCGCCGGACGCCAGGCCAATCCTTGGACAGTTCATCTGGCACGCATTTCCGGGATCAAACGGGAGGTGCCCGGGATTTCCACGTACGCGTTGACGTTCGAGGACGCGGAACTGGCGCAGCGGTTCCGATTCGAACCGGGACAGTTCAACATGCTGTACCTGCCGGGATTCGGCGAGTCGGCGATTTCGATCAGTTCCGATCCGGAGCGGAGCGGAATGCTGGGCCACACGATCCGCGTGTCGGGGAACGTCACGCGGGCCTTGGCACGCAAGAACGTCGGCGACCAGGTCGGCGTGCGGGGGCCGTTCGGATCGGCCTGGCCGATGCCCGCATGCCGCGGACACGATGTGGTGATCGCCTGCGGCGGGGTCGGCCTGGCCCCGTTGCGGCCGGCGATCTATCATGTGCTCAATCATCGCCAGGACTTTGGCCGCGTATTTCTCCTGTACGGCGCCCGGACGCCGAACGATTTGTTGTACCACGACGAGTTCGATTCGTGGCGCGACGGCGGCTTGGAAGTCGAGGTCACCGTCGATCTGGGCGACGCAGACTGGCACGGCCATCTCGGCGTGGTGCCGATCCTGTTCTATCGCTTGCGGCTGAACGCGGCCAAGACGTGTGTGCTGACCTGCGGGCCCGAGATCATGATGCGGTTCGTGATTTTCGAGGCATTGGCCCGCAAGCTGAACCCCGACAAGATCTTCCTGTCGATGGAACGGAACATGCAGTGCGCCGTGGGCGTCTGCGGTCATTGCCAGATGGGGCCCGCGTTCGTGTGCAAGGACGGCCCCGTGTTTTCTTACAAGCAGATGGAACCGTACTTGCAGCCGGCGGATTTCTGATGGCTGAACGTAGGGCCCCACCGAACCGTTTCGCCGCCGGCCCGGCGGGCCGCTTGGCGGAGGTATGCACCGCATGAAATCCGCTAAACCCAAATTGGCTGTGTTCAAATTCGCGTCCTGCGACGGCTGCCAGTTGTCGCTGCTGAGCGCCGAGGACGAATTGCTGGCGGTGGCCGGCGCGGTCGAGATCGCTTTGTTCCTGGAAGCTCGGACGCAAGTCATCAAGGGGCCTTACGATGTCGGGCTCGTCGAGGGCTCGGTGACCAATATGCACGATGCGGAGCGGATCAAGCAGATTCGCAAACAGTGCAAGTTCCTGGTGGCGATCGGCGCGTGTGCCACGTCGGGCGGCATCCAGGCCCTGAAGAACTGGGGCGATGCGGACGATTTTGTCCACCACGTCTACGCGCATCCCGACTACATTCAAACGCTGAAGACCAGCACGCCGATCGCCGAGCACGTGATTGTCGATTTCGAGTTGCGGGGCTGCCCGATCAACAAGTTCCAGTTGCTAGACCTGATTTCGTCGCTGTTGCGCGGCCGCCAGCCCTCGGTGCCGCGTGACAGCGTGTGCATGGAATGCAAGCGGCGAGGCACCGTCTGCGTCGCCGTGGCCCGGGGCATCGCCTGTCTGGGCCCCGTGACCCAAGCCGGCTGCAACGCCATCTGTCCGGCTCACGATCGTGAATGTTTTGGCTGTTATGGCCCCAAGGAGCAGGCCAATTTGGCGAGTCTGTCCGGCTGGTATGCCAAGGCGGACCTGCCGCGCGGCAGACTGGTGCGGCTGATGCGGAACTTCAACGCCTATGCCCCAGAGTTTCGGGAAGCCAGCCAGACGCTGGAAGGAACGTCCTGAAGGTCTCGTCAAGCGGGAGTCTTGCAAGTTGATTCACAGGCTGGACTCGAACATGCGTGCCCTGTTGCCAGGGGAGACTCTCACCAACCAAGGATTCCCACGATGCCCGCCAACCGGAGTTTCGAGGTCAAAGCGTTGTCGCGCGTCGAGGGCGAAGGCGGTTTGTTCGTCCAACTGGACGGTGACCGCGTCGCACACGTCGTTTTGAACATCTACGAGCCGCCGCGGTTCTTCGAGAGTTTCCTGCGCGGCCGGGAGATCCACGAAGTCACGGACATCACCGCTCGGATCTGCGGGATCTGCCCGGTCGCCTATCAGATGAGTGCCGCTCACGCGCTGGAAAAAGCGTTGGGGATCGGCGTCACGCCCGAGATCCGCCGCCTGCGGCGCCTGCTGTATTGCGGCGAGTGGATCGAAAGCCACGCGCTGCATATTCACTTGCTGCACGCGCCGGACTTCCTGGGGTATGAAAGCGGGATCAGCATGGCCGCCGACCACCGGCAGGTCGTCGAACGGGGCCTGCGGCTAAAGAGAATCGGCAACGATCTGCTGGAAATCCTCGGCGGACGGGCCATCCATCCGATCAATGTCACCGTGGGCGGGTTTTACCGGGCACCGAAGCCGCGGGAGCTGAAGGCCCTGCTGCCCGATCTCCAGTGGGGCCTGGAAGCGTCGATCGAGGTCCTGCGGCTCGTGTCGAAATTCGACTTTCCCGACCTGGGCATGGACTACGAATGCGTGTGCCTCCAGGACCCGCACGAGTATCCCATGAACGAGGGTCGCGTCGTTGCGACCAGCGGCTTGAACGTGCCGGTGGAAGACTACGAACAGCACTTCCAGGAGCGGCACCTGCGGCAGAGCACGGCGTTGCACAGCGTCAAGCTTCCGGAAGCCCGGAGCTACCTCGTCGGCCCCCTGGCGCGGATCAACCTGTGCTTCGACCAGCTGGCGCCGATCGCCAAACGCGAAGCGGAAAGCTGCGGCCTCGACTGGCCTTCGCAAAACAATTTCCACAGCATCGTCGCGCGAGCGGTGGAGATGATCGACGCCTTCGAGGAAGCGATTGCCATCGTCCGGGACTACCAGGCCGTACTCGCCCCCTGCCGCGTACCCTACGAGCCGACCCCCGGCTGCGGCTGCCACGCTACCGAAGCCCCGCGCGGCCTGCTGTATCACCGCTACCGGATCGGCGACGACGGCTTGATCGCCGAAGCCAAGATCGTCCCGCCAACGTCGCAGAACCAGGGCCAGATCGAACAGGATCTGCGGGCCTACGTGCCTCAACTGCTGGACCTGGACGACGCCGGTGCCACGCTGCGCTGCGAGCAATTGATCCGCAACTACGATCCCTGCATCAGCTGTGCGACGCATTTCTTGACGCTGAACGTCCAGCGTTAGGCCGTTGGCGTCTGCAGCCCTCTGCCGCGGCGGGAGGCGACAACGATGCCGATCATCACCAGGACGACGGCGGCCACGACGGCCGTCCCGGGATTCATCAGGCCTTTCTGCGACCACCAGACGATCACGCAGCCCAATCCGCCGGTGAGGGCAACGTAGTAGGTGAACGGGATCAGCGTCTTGCGCAGGATCGTTCCTTCGCGGCCCAACAGCCCGACCACGGCGGAGGCGGCCACGACGTTGTGAACACAGATCATATTGCCCGCCGCACCGCCAACCGCCTGCAGGGCCACGATCCACGTCGGATCGACGCCGATGCGGTCGCCTACGTGGAACTGGAACAGGGCAAACATCATATTGCTGACCGTGTTGCTGCCGGCCACGGCGGCGCCCAAGCCGCCGATCAGGGGCGAGAGCAAAGGCCACGCGCCGCCGGCCAGCTGCTCGACACCCCGCGCCAGGGCCAATGGCATCGCGTCGTAGCCGTCGGCGCCTCCGCCGCTGTTGATGAACACCTGGACCATCGGCACGGTACACACCAGCGCCGTGGATGCGGCCACGACGGTCCGAACCGACCTGGCCCACGCCCGCGCGTAGCCGCCGCCGGGCAGGCGGTGGAGCAGACAGGCGATTATCGACACGACGATGAACACGGTTCCCGGCAGGTACAGCGGATGCACGTCGTGACGGATCGTGGTCCCCAGAATCTCGTGAACAGGAATCGTGGCTTGTTTGAGCAACGGCCCCAACTGAAATACCTCTACACGCGTGGCGACCAGCAGCGCGGCGACCAAAGCGTAGGGGAGCCAAGCCGTCCAGACGCCCATCGGGCGGGCGGTCATGGGGCGTTCGACCAGCGGGCGTTCGACCAGCGCCAGCTTGCCCGCCCAGTCGGGATCCCATTGCTGCGGATCCTCAAAATCCCAGCACTGGCTGGCAGGCGGCACCAGGAATCCTCGCTTGGCCGCGGGCACGACGATCGCCAGGCCGACCAGCCCGCCCAGCAGCGAAGGGAATTCCGGCCCCAGCAGATAAGCCACCGCCAGATAGGGAACGGTCATGGCCAACGCGGCGAATAGCGCGAATTTCCAGACGGCCAGACCTTCGGCCAAGCTGCGATTCTTGCCGAAAAACCGCGTCATGATCGCGACGACGAACAGGGGAATCAGCGTTCCCGCCACGGCGTGCAGCACGGCCACCTTCAGGCCGATCATGGCGAGAAAGTCCAGCCAGGTGGCGTAGCCGAGTTGCTCCGCATACGCGGCCACGGCGGGGTCGGCAGCCAGGCCCTGATGGACGCCCACCAGGATCGGCGTTCCCGCCGCTCCAAAACTGACGGGCGTGCTTTGGATGACCATGCCGGCCGTCGCGGCGGCCATGGCGGGAAAACCCAACCCGACCAGCAGCGGCACCGCCACGGCCGCCGGCGTGCCGAATCCGGCGCTGCCTTCGATGAACGAACCGAACAGCCAAGCGATCACGATGACCTGTATTCGGCGATCCGGCGTGATGTCGCGAAAGCTCTGACGGATCGTCGCCAAACCACCGCTCTCCTCCAACGTGTTCAACAACAGTACGGCGCCGAACACGATAAACAGCAGTTCGGCGGCGATGATCAGCCCTTTGACCGAGGCCGCCGCCAACTGCCAGCCGGGCACGCCCCAGATCAGCACGGCCAACGCCGCCGCGACCAGATAACACAACGGCATGGCACGGCTTGCCGGCCACCGCAACACGATCAGCAACAGTCCGACCGAAGCGATCGGCAGCAGGGATAACGCGGCCAGAAGAATAGCGTTCATAGAGCATCTTCTCTGGAAGACGTTGGGGACAACATGCGAGCGCCTCTTGAAGTCTCAGATCTCAGATCTCAGATCTCAGATCTCAGATCTCAGATCTCAGATCTCAGATCTTAAATCTCAAATCTCAAATCTCAAATCTCAAATCTCAAATCTCAAATCTCAAATCTCAAATCTCAAATCTCAAATCTCAAATCTTAAATCTTAAATCTTAAATCTTAAATCTTAAATCTTAAATCTTAAATCTGCTTCGCATCTGTCTTTCGCATTTCGAATCTGGCGGCGTTACCGCATTCGGCATCGGGTTGCTTGTCCCTCGCCACCGCGGTAACTTAAGCTTGGCCCTAACGGGAAGGGCTCAGACGTACAGAATTCAATTTTGCCGGGCAATGCGTTTGCGATGAGTTGTCGTCTGCGAACGGCAAAACTGAATTCTGTACGTCTGAGCCTGGGGGTGCGGACTACCCGACGGTTTTCAAGCGCCGGATGGCACCAGCGGCATCTCCTATGACCGCAACCGCAGCATCGAACGGCCTGGATCCGGGCTAGAAAGTTCGGATTCTCAGCTTCTTGAACTCGACTTTCATCGGCGGCCCCTGATGCATCTGCAAGGCGACCAGGCCCTGGGGCAAGGCAAACTTTTCCTCGTGGTCTTCCACCTCACACATCAGCGTACCGTTGATCCAAAGGGCAAGGCGGCGGCCCTTGGCAAGAATGCGGTACTCGTTCCAGTCGTCCACTTTGACCGCTTTGAGCAACTCGGCCGAGGTCGCAAACACGGTAATGGTCTTCTGGCCCGCCTGGTCAATCACGACGCGTTGCCCACGCTCGGCCACCAGCCCGCGTTCGTGTTGGTACAGGCAACCGGTGTAGGCTCCGGCGGTGTCGATATCGGCTTGATAGCCCCAGGTGTCCCAGTTCGGACGCGGCTTGCTGCGGAATTGAATGCCCGTGTTGGCCTGGCCGGCGATGCGATACAGGCATCGCATTTCGAAATCCGCCGGCTGGCCGCCCGTCCAATACAAATAATGCGACCGCTGACAGGGCTTTTCCGGAGTGCTCTCGGCGACAATCGCTCCCTCACGCACCTCCCACCAGCCGGCCAGCCCCTCCCAGCCGGTCAGATCCTGGCCATTAAACATCGGCACAAAACCGTCCTCGGTCTCGTCGGCCCGGAGTCGTGTCGGTGAGGTCCACGCCAAGCCGATCATCACAGCGGCCAGCCCACACGCCAAACGCAAGCTCTTGTTGTTCATCAGACGTCCTCTCCCATTCTTTCCCGTTTGCAACAAAGGTCCACAGAACCAAAAGTGTCTGCCAGTCGAGTTCCGCTGCAACACACCTGCCCCGTGTGCCTCAACGGCTCCGGGCTCAGCTCACCCCCAAGCGGTCGAAGTCGGGGACCAAGCGAGTCAGCTGCTCGGTCAAGTAATGCGTGATCTTGCCCGTGGTATGAAACGTCAAGGCGTGGTTCGAGATCCTGGCGGCTTCCTCCAGCGTCAGGTACTTGCTCAATTCCTTGATATACGGAATGAACGCCGGACTCATGCTGAAGCTTCGCACGCCCATCCCCAAGAGCAAGGCGAAGGCCCGCGGCTGACCGGCCATTTCGCCGCAGACCGTGACCGGACGGCCGGCGTCGTGGCACTTGCGGATCACATCGTTCAGCACCTGCAAGACGGCGGGGGCCAACGGCTGACAAAGGTGAGCCACCTTGGGGTTGTCGCGGTCCGCCGCCATCAGGTACTGGACCAAATCGTTCGAGCCGATGGACACAAAGTCGACTTGCGGCAACATCGAACTGATCGTGATCGCGGCTGCCGGCACCTCGACCATGATCCCAATCGGCACGTCCGCGAAACGTTGGCCCTCCTGCGTCAACCTCCGCTTCACGCCGGCCACCAGCCGCTGGACTCGATGGATCTCTTCCAGCGTCGTGATCATCGGGAACATCATGCGGACTTCGCCTCGCAGACGGCGGGCAAAATCGGCTGCCCGCAAGATGGCACGCAACTGGATGGTGAAAAAATCCTGATGCTCGAAACACAACCGGATACTCCGCCAGCCCATGAATGGATTCGCCTCGCGATGGGCTCGTCCCACAAACGGGAGCGTCTTGTCGCCGCCTAAATCCAGGGTGCGTATCGTCACTCGATGTGAGGGAGTTGCGCGAATGACGCTGCAGTACTCCTCGTATTGTTCCTCTTCGCCGGGAACCACAGGGTGCATCAAATACAGGTACTCGGTCCGGAACAGGCCGACCCCCGTGGCCCCCATCGCCCTGGCCGCTTCTGCGTCCGTGACGCTGTTGACGTTGGCCAGCAACTCCAACGACGTTCCATCGGCCGTCTCCGCCGGTTGGTCACGGTTCTCCGCCAGATGGTCCTTGAAGTCGAAGAATTCACGCTCCAGCTTCAAATAGGCCGCACGCGTCTCCGGGTCGGGATTGACCAGCACACGGCCCTCTTTGCCGTCGACAACGATCGTGTCTCCGGTCTGGACTTGCCGCAGAATGTCACGAACGCCGGAGACGGCGGGAATCCCGCGACTGCGCGCCACAATGGCCGCGTGGCTGGTCTGACTGCCCCCTTGAGTCACAATCCCCGTGACTGCCATCTTTCCCAGGCTAACCACCTGCGAAGGCAACAATTCGTCCGCCACGACGATCATCGGGCCTTCCAAGCCATCCAACGCGGTTTCGCCAGGATCCAGCAAGTGCGTGGTAATCCGTTGAATCACGTCACGGATATCGTCCAACCGTTGCCGGAGATATTCGTCTTTCACGCGGCCAAAAACGTCCTTGTACTGCTCGTACAACTTCTGCAGCGAGGCCTGCGCAGAAATCTGCTCGTCCACAATCCAGGTGCGTACGTTCTTGGTAAAGGCTGGGTCGCGTGAGATCGCTGCCTGGGCCGCAAAAATGGCGGCGGTGTCCCGACCGATCTCTTTGGCAACAGCCGCTTCCAGGGCTGCCAATTCCTGTTGAGACCGCTCGCGAGCCGCTTCGTACTTGGCCAACTCGCCCGCGACATCGGTCGTCCCCGGACTTTGTCGTCCGAGATTCAGAAAGATCTCGTTGATACAGTAGGCCGTGCCAACCGCGACACCAGGTGATACTGCAATCCCTCTTCGCATGGTCACAGATTGTAACACGTTGGTGCGGAAATGGCAAATCAGGGGTCGCTCGCTGGAAACCGATAATAAAATAGAAAGTTTAGCGAAATTGCGAGGCTTGCGCAAACCGAATGTTCTACCATGATGCGACGCTGTGAACGGAGCGTTCCTAACCTATATTGCGTTTTTTCAGTCTGGCAGCCTATGGTGAGCAACCCCAATTAGTTATTTTCCGGACGCCAGCCTGCTCAATCCTCCGTTGTCTATGCCAGCTGGGGAAAGTATACTTACGCCCTTTCATGTTATCCGACGCGGCCCCGTGACGTTGAGAACTTGGCTTTCGACACCATGCAGTTCATGCTGATCGATAGAATTACCGAGATTCAGCCCGGGGCCAGTATTACGGCCGTAAAGGCCCTGACTTTGGCGGAGGAGTATCTCCAGGATCACTTCCCTCGTTTCCCCGTGATGCCGGGGGTGTTGATGCTGGAAGCCATGCTCCAGGCGGGAACTTGGCTGGTTTATCTGACCGAGGACTTTCGGCATTCGACGGTGGTTCTCCGAGGAGCGAGGAACATCAAGTACGCCGGTTTTATCCGGCCGGGAGAGACGTTGACCGTACGTGTCGAGATCCTGGAGAACAAGGAGAACTTGACAACCTTGAAGGGCGAAGGCTGGGTCGGCGACGCGCTGGCGGTCAGCGGTCGCTTGGTATTGGAGCGATTTAACGCGGGGGATCGGGAGCCGCACCTTCGGCCTTGGGACTCGCACGCTCGAACGCAGTTGAGGCAGCGGTTTGCCAAGCTGTATCGGCCGAAATCAGAAGCTTAGGAATCATCAGCGAAGCGGTCCGGATGGCCGCCTCGATGGACCGAGTAGGACGAATAGAACTTAAACAAGGGAGCGATTTGGTATGACAACGAAAGCAGAAGTGTTCGAGAAAGTCAAAGAGTCCTTGGTCGAGGCGCTGGGAGTCGACGAGGAAGAGGTCATGCCCGCGGCGACCATGGTAGGGGACCTGGGGGCCGAGTCGATCGACTTTTTGGACATCGTATTTCGCCTGGAAAAGGCGTTCGCGATTGAGATTCCTCGTTCCGAGTTGTTTCCCGAAGACGTTCTGACCAATGCCGAGTTTGTGCAGGACGGCAAAGTCACCCCGGCAGGTCTGGAGATGCTGAAGATCCGGATGCCGTTTGCTGACTTGACGCGTTTCGAGGCCAATCCGGTCGTTCAGGAATTCGGCAATTTGCTCACCGTCAGCGACCTGTGCCGTTACGTGGAATCCAAGGTGGGCGCCGAATAGGCGAAATACGCTTTGGATGATACATGGACGTGGGGCAGTTTGGGGAATTCCTACGTAAATTGCCACGTGGAACGGTCTCTACGAGACCGGATTTGCGTCTCGCAGAGAGGCGGCCCGCGTGAAAGACGGCTTTCCCACGTTTGGCGGATCCAGACAGCCCGACGCGTGATCAATGGTAACTCGTTTTATGACAATTACTTACGACCTGAGTTCGTCATCGGTCCGTCAGCAATCCGTAGCAACGGAACCCGCCAACGGCTAGGGGCGGAATACGATCATGCGTTGGTTCTGGATAGACAGGTTTGTCGAGTTTGAAAGCGGTCGTCGAGCGGTGGCGATCAAGAACGTCAGTTTAGCGGAGGAGCAAATCCCCCAGTACGCGATTACCAAGGCGATCATGCCTGCGTCGCTGATTATCGAGGGGGTCGCGCAGACGGGCGGTTTGTTGATCGGCGAGCATTTGGGATTCCAGGCACGCGTCATCCTCGCGAAGCTTGCCCAAGTCGAGTTTTTCGGCGACGCCGGGCCGGGCGACACCTTGACCTACACGGCCGAAATCGTCGCCATCCGTTCGACAGGGGCGATTGTCGCAGCCCAAGTCCATCTTGGGGATCGCTTGCTGGCGAAGCTCGAAATCGTCTTTGCCCTCCTGGACGACCGCTTTGCCAGCATCGAACTGTATGGCCCCGATCAGTTGTTGACAATGCTGCGGTATTATAGGATGTATGAAGTAGGCCGCCAGGCGGATGGCAGTCCTTTGCAACTGCCGCCGCACCTGGCGAAAGCCGAACAAGCGTGCTTTCGAGAAGAACAACCGAGTTCCGCCAGCAATTGAGAAGGTCGCCCTGGGCATGAGAAGGCGTGTCGTTATTACCGGAATGGGCATGATTAACCCGATGGGGCACGACGTGGAGACCGTCTGGACGGGCCTGAAAGAAGGCCAGTCCGGTGTCGGCCTAACGACAGTCTTCGATGCCAGCAGTTTCCCCACGCGGATTTCTTCCGAGGTCAAGAACTGGGACGTTTCCCACGTCGGCGAAGATCCAGAGGTTTGGAAGTTATGTGGACGGCACACCAAATTTGCCGTCGGAGCGGCGAAACAGGCCGTCTCGTCCTCCGGGATCCTTGATGCCGGCCTGGATCCCAGGCGTTTGGGCGTCTACCTGGGCAGCGGCGAGGGCAATCAGGATTTCCTGCGGTTCAGCCAGATGGTGATCAGCGCCTTGGACGGCCCGAAGCTTGATCTGTCGCGATTCATCAAGACCGGTCTGGAGATGCTCTCGCCGATGTCCGAGTTGGAGCAGGAGCCAAGCGTGCCGTCCGGGCATATCGCCAGCTTGTTCAACGCCCAGGGCCCGAACGTGAACTGCCTGACGGCCTGTGCGGCCAGCAGTCAGGCGATTGGCGAGGCGACCGAGATCATTCGCCGCGGCGATGCCGATGCGATGATTTCCGGCGGAACGCACAGCATGATCCACCCATTCGGAGTGACAGGATTCAATTTATTGACCGCCCTGTCCACTCGAAACGACGCGCCGGAAAAGGCATCGCGGCCATTCGATCGGCTGCGCGACGGCTTTGTGCTGGGCGAAGGCGCGGCGATGATCGTCTTGGAGGAACTGGAGCATGCCCGGCGGCGGGGGGCGCAGATCTACGGCGAAGTGATAGGCTTTGGTTCGACGGCCGACGCCTATCGGATTACAGACATCCACCCGGATGGGCGAGGAGCGATTGCCTGCATGAGAATGGCGATCCGGGATGCGGGACTTTCCCCGGTGGATGTCGACTATGTCAACGCCCACGGCACCAGCACGCTGGTCAACGATCGCGTCGAAACAGTCGCTTGCCGGGTCGTGTTCGGCGACCGCGCCGAACAGACACCGGTTTCCAGCACCAAGAGCATGATGGGGCACCTGATCGCCGCCGCGGGCGTGACGGAAATGATCGTCTGCCTGATGGCGATCCGCGACCGTGTTCTGCCGCCCACCATCAACTACGAGAATCCGGATCCCGATTGCGATCTGGATTACGTACCGAACGAAGCCCGCGAGGCCAAGTGCGATGTTGCCCTGAATAACAGCTTTGGCTTCGGCGGCCAGAACATCACCCTGGCCGTCGGACGCTTTCGCGACTGAACCCCCGCTGGACGCTAATTGCCGATGCTGGGCGGATTCCCGGCCAAAAAGTCGCGCGGGCCGCGCAGTGTATAGTACGGATAAGCGTTCGCGCCCGTCGGTGGTCCCGAGGGCCCGAACTCCGGCGTCTGGTGACGCCAGCCTTGGGTGGCATGTACTTCTTGACCGATGGGCCCGCCCCCCAAGGCGCCGAGCACCCCACCGCAGCCGCTACCGCAGCCGCACTGACTGGCGGACGGACGTGTGTTTCGATGCAGGCATCCGGGCGCAGCGGAGACCAAGACCACAATCGCGATTAGCAAAAATGTGCGTTTCATACGTGCGTATTCCTTCAAAGCTGGGTCGATACGTCATCAAAATTATCATCGGCGGCACAACCTGAAGAATCCAACAAATCGTTACGAGCGTACCGGAGTTCCGTGGTGTTTCGAGTCAAGATCTGCGGCGTTACCGATCCACATGATGCGCTATGCTGCAGCGAGGCAGGCGCGGACGCGATCGGACTGAACTTCTACGCGGCGAGCCCTCGCTACGTCTGTCCGGAGATGGCGCGACAGATCGCACAAGGCTTGCCGTCCACGGTGGTCAAAGTCGGGGTCTTTGTAAACGCTGCGATCGAACAGGTGTTGCGTACGTGCGATGAAGTGGGATTGGACGCCGTGCAACTGCATGGCGACGAAACGCCGCAGATGCTGGCGCGACTGGGCGTCCGGCCGGCGATCAAGGCGTTCCGTTGCGACGGGCGCGATTCTCGGCTGGTGATCGAATTCGTCCGCCAGTGCCAAGACCTGGGCTGCCGTCCTTGCGCCGTGTTGATCGACGCCAGTCGGCCGGGTGCTTACGGCGGAACGGGCCAGACGGCGGATTGGCCCACCGTGCGGGAACTGTCCGGCCTGCTGGGCGACACCCCGATCATTCTCGCGGGAGGGCTTCGCCCCGACAACGTCGTTGCCGCCATCCAAGCGACGCGCCCCGCCGCCGTCGATACCGCCAGCGGCGTGGAATCGAGTCCGGGACGCAAGGATTCCAACCTGGTTCGCGAGTTTGTTCACCACGCCCGGGATGCCTTGGAACGGCTGCGGCACGGCGAGTGCCCGCCTTAGCCCGGATTTCTTGCACGCCCCCGCCAGGTACCCCATTCTCCTGGGGGATTCGGTGGTTGTCCACGGCGCCACCAGCGTCTATCATGTCGGCGTGGTGGAAGCTGGGGAGACTCATTAAGTAAGGAAGAAAGATGCTTGCTGCAGATCCAAGCCGCAAATTCGTCGTCAAGGACATTCAGTTGGCCGATCTCGGCCGCCGCGAAATCGGTCTGGCAGAACACGAGATGCCCGGGCTGATGACGACACGCCAGAAGTACGGGCCCCAGAAGCCGCTGGCCGGCGCCAGGATCATGGGTTCTCTGCACATGACCCTACAGACGGCGGTGCTGATCGAAACCCTGCAAGAGCTGGGGGCCGATGTCCGTTGGGCGTCGTGCAACATCTTTTCCACGCAGGACCAAGCGGCGGCGGCGATTGCGGCGACGGGGACGCCCGTGTTCGCTTTCAAAGGCGAAACGCTGGATGAGTATTGGGATTTCACCAAAGAGGCCCTGACCTGGCCGGACGGCGGTGGTCCGAATCTGATCGTCGATGACGGCGGCGACGCAACGCTGCTGATTCATCGCGGCTACTATGCCGAGGAGAACCCGGCGCTGTTGGACGAGCCGACGGACAACAAGGAATTGGCGATCGTCAACCGCCTGCTGCGGGAATGCTTGCAAGCCGATCCGCGTTTCTTCCATCGGCTGGTCGGCCAGTGGAAAGGCGTCTCGGAGGAGACCACAACGGGCGTCCGTCGCTTGTACCAGATGATGGAACGTGGCGAGTTGCTGGTGCCTGCGATCAACGTCAACGACTCGGTCACCAAGTCCAAGTTCGACAATATCTACGGCTGTCGCCATTCGCTGATCGACGGCCTCAATCGTGCCATGGATGTGATGATTGCCGGCAAAGTGGCGATGGTCTGCGGCTACGGCGACGTCGGCAAGGGCTCCGCGGAATCCCTCTTGGGTCAGCGAGCCCAAGTGTGGGTTTCGGAGATCGACCCGATCTGCGCCCTGCAAGCGCTGATGGCCGGCTACAAAGTGGCCACGGTCGAGGACGCCCTGCCCTACGCCGACATCTATGTCACGGCGACCGGCAGCTGCGACGTGATCACCGTCCAGCACATGGCGCGAATGAAAGATCAAGCCGTGGTCTGCAACATCGGGCACTTTGACAACGAGATCGAGGTGGCCGCGTTGGAAGCTTATCCAGGCATTCGGCGGACGCGGATTAAGCCGGAGGTGGACGCGTTCACGTTCCCGGACGGCCACACGGTCTACATCCTGGCCGAAGGACGACTGGTCAATCTCGGCTGCGCCACCGGCCACCCCAGCTTTGTCATGTCCAACAGCTTCACCAACCAAACGTTGGCCCAGATCGATCTGTGGACCAACCACCACGAGGTCGGCGTGTATCGTCTCGACAAGCGGTTGGACGAGGAAGTCGCGCGCTTGCACCTGGAACATCTGGGCGCGAAACTCACCCGCTTGACTGACCACCAAGCCGAGTACCTCGGCATTCCGCCCGAGGGTCCTTTCAAGCCCGAACATTACCGATATTGATCTCTCCGTTTGTCCGCGAAGTGAAACTGCTATGCCCGAGATTCAAGCCTTCCGTGCCCTGCGTTATGACGCGGGGCAAGTCGGAGCGTTGAGCGACGTGGTGGCTCCGCCCTACGACGTCATCAATGCCAGCCTCCAGGATCAGCTCTATCAACAGCATCCGGCCAACGTCATCCGCCTGATCCTGAACCGCGACGAGCCGGGGGACGACGACACGCACAACCGCTATGTGCGGGCGGCCCGGTTTCTCAAGAACTGGTGCAGCGAAGGGGTGCTGCAACTCGACCCGGACCCCGCCCTGTACGTCTATCATCAAATCTTCGACTACGCCGGCCAGAACCTCACGCGGCGCGGATTCATGGCCCGCATTCGGCTCGAACGGTTTGGCGAAGGCAAAATCTATCCTCACGAAGAGACCCATGCGTCGGCCAAGGCGGACCGATTCAAGTTGACCGTGGCCTGCCGGGCCAACCTCAGCCAGATCTTCGGCCTGTACCCGGACGAAGGCAACGTCGCTCAGGAAATCCTTGAACGAGCGATCGACGGCAAGACGCCCTTGGAAGCCGTCGATCATCTGGGCGTGGTCCACCGCATGTGGCCGATCAGCGATGTCAAGGTCATCGCCGAAGTGGCGGCCGTGCTGGGATCCAGGCCGATGTTTATCGCCGATGGCCACCATCGGTACGAGACGGCTTGCAATTACCGCGACCATCTAGCCGCCAGCCAAACGCTGGCCCCCAATCATCCGGCCAACTTCGTCCTGGGCATGTGCGTAAGTATGAGCGACCCCGGCATGGTCGTCCTGCCCACGCATCGTCTGTTCCGCGGCCTGCCCGACTGGACCTCCGCGCAATTGGTCGAACGCCTGGCCGACTGCTTCCAAACCTCGCTCGCCGGACAGGGCCCCGAAGCAGCAGCCGAAGTCTGGGAAAACATCGAAATGGAAGCGGAGCAGGGCATCCTGGGCTTCTACACGGCTGCCGACCAACAGTGGATCCTGGCTCGAATCACGCCCGCCGGACAAGCGCGAATGGCCGCCGTGGCGGGCGACCATGGCAGCGATTGGCAACAACTGGGCGTCAGCATTCTCCATCGGTTGGTGATCGAAACGCTGCTGGACGCCAAACAGTTGCCCAAAGCGGAGTACGTTCACTTGGTCGACGAGCTAGTCGAATTCCTGCAGCGCGGCGACGAGCCCGGCACACCGTTCCCGCTGGCCGCGATGGTCATGCCCGCGACCGTCGAGCACGTCCGTCGAATCAGCGAGAACCAGGAACGCATGCCCGCCAAGAGCACCTACTTCTATCCCAAGCTGCTCAGCGGCCTGGTGATCAATCCGCTGGAATAACTTCCGCGATTGCTCGCCGTTTCACGTGAAACGGGTTTGCGCGGTTTCGATCGACTGGCGAGACGGCGCGTTTCACGTGAAACAGGCAAAATCCGCGGTCTGTCCGTTTCACGTGGAACAAGCCAGAACTGACGTTCCCGATTTCGGTAGAGATTGGTTACAATCACCCTCGCGGGAAGAATCCGGGCGTCTGCCCGGACTCGTCAAGGAGGACGAGCAGTTGGGACGGATCTTGTGTGTCGCCAATCAGAAGGGCGGAGTTGGCAAAACGACTACCGCCGTCAACTTGGCTGTCGCTTTGGCCAAGTCGGGCGGTCGTACGTTGTTGGTCGACTTGGACCCCCAGTGCAACGCGACGACTGGCCTGAATCACCAGCCGGCGGCGCGTCATGCGCTGGTGCTGGATCAGCCGCTGCACGATTCGGTCTGCTCGACCGCGGTACCCTTTCTTCAGCTGTTGCCGGGCAGTCGCAGCTTTCGCGACGTGGAGCAGTTGTCCAAGGACAACCGGCAAACGGCACAGACGTTGGGCCGCCATCTGGCGGTCAACACCAACGCTTACGACTTTGTCCTGATCGACTGTCCGCCTTCGTTGGGCGACCTGACGCAAGCGGCGTTAGCGGCCTCGACCGAAGTGCTGATGCCCATCCAGTGCGAGTATTTCGCCATGGAGGGGCTGACGCAGATGATCCAAGTCATCAAAAAGGTGATGCAGAATCAACCGGGACGCTTGGAATTCGGCGGCATCCTGCTGACCATGTACGACCCACGGTTAGAGCTGACTTTCGAGGTCGAAGCCGAAGTGCGGGACTTCTTCGGCGACATTGTTTTCGACACCGTCATCCCGCGCGACGTGGCGGTCTCCGAGGCGCCCAGCCACGGCCTGTCGGTCCTGGACTATGCGCCTCGCTCGCCAGGTACGCGAGCCTACATCGAACTCTGCATGGAGGTATTGGATCATGAGCAAGGATCGGCGATTGGGTAGAGGACTAGCCGCGTTGCTGGGAACTCCGTTGGACGAAGTTGAACCCGCGGCCGTTCAGGCTGTTGCGGCTGGTACCTGGCAGAGCGGCGAGGGACCGCGGCAGGACGACGATTCGGCGGCAGAGCCGGAGCCGTCCGACGGTCCTGGAATCATGCAGTTGCGGCTGGACGAAATCGACGGCAACCCCTTCCAGCCTCGGCGGGATTTCACGGAGCCGGAAATCGCGTCGCTGGCGGAGAGTCTCAAGGAGCACGACCTGCTGCAGCCGGTGCTCGTCCGTCGCCTGGGCCAACGGTATCAGCTGATTTCCGGCGAGCGGCGTCTGCGGGCCGCGATGCTGGCGGGCTGGACACAGATCCCCGCCCAGGTGCGCGAAGCCGACGACCGTTTGGTGGCCGAATTGGCAATCGTCGAAAACCTGCATCGCAAGGACTTGAATCCGATCGAAAAAGCGCTGTCCTTCAAGCGGTATCTGGAAGAGCACGGCTGTTCCCAGGAGGACCTGGCCCGCCGGCTCAAGATCGACCGCTCGACGATCGCCAACTTGATGCGGTTGCTGGAACTGCCCGAAGGGGTGCTGGACGGCTTGCGCAAAGGCGACCTCTCGGCGGGCCATGCGCGAGCGTTGTTGCCTTTGGGAGACGAAGCCGAGCAGGTCGAGATGTGCCAGCGCATCCGACAAGAGGGCATGAGTGTCCGCGCGGTCGAAGCCGAAGTCCAGGCGAAGATCCACCAAGAGGACGGACCCGCGCTGAGTGTCGTGGGCAGCGGCGAATCCTCGCCTCAGAAACGCACCCGCAACGACCAAATCGCGTCTTTGGAGCAAGAGTTGCGGATGGCTTTGGGAGCCAAAGTCAGCATCCAGCAGGCGGCGCGAGGCCGGGGCAAGATCGTGATTCACTTTGCCGATCACGACGAATTCGAACGGATCTTCGGGCACCTGACGGACAGCGGCAGCGGGGAAAGCCGTCGCCTGGTCGGCTAGTCCGAATTCTTCACCACACCGTTGCACAGGCTGCCAGATTGTGGGAAATGGCAGCCGGGTCAGGATGCCCGCGAGACGGCATCCCCGGCTTGTGTTTGCCGCGATGGGTACAACACAGGGACGCCCCTCGCGTCCCGCTGCGGTGTTCCTGCCCGGTCGTCTTAGGGCCTTCGCAGGATGCTGATCGAGCATTTTTCTGAGGGCCGCTGCTGGCCTTGCACCACGCCAGGGCGTAAAATTTAGACAGCTGACAACGGTCGTTGCCGGTTGTTGCGACGGCCTTTCCGACGAGTCCCAAGGGTGGTGGGCGAGGCCTGCCGAGACCCCTTGTTGTGATCCCGACGGCTGTTTCCTCCCATTCGCTGATTTCCGTATACATGGCGAGGTGTATTCCATGAACGTTCGTACGCGGTCACGGCGAGCTTTCACCCTCGTCGAATTGCTCGTGGTCATCGCCATTATCGGGATCTTGGTCGCCCTGCTGCTGCCAGCCATCCAGGCCGCCCGGGAAGCGGCCCGGCGGTCTCAATGCGCGAACAACTTGAAGCAGCTCGGCTTGGCGTTGCACAACTTTCACGACACGTACCAGCGGCTGCCTCCCGGCGGTTCGATCGACCAAAGGCCATTTGGCGAGCATCCGGGTGGCGGTGTGGCATGGGGGGCGTCCTGGTTGGCGCACATTCTGGCCAACGTGGAGCAGGGCGCGCTGGTGGAGCAGCTGTTCTTCCGGGGCAACTCCGGGTGGGCCTATCAAGATCCTGCCGGTGTGTATCCGAACAACCGAGCCATCAGCAACGTCACGATTCCTTCCTATGCTTGTCCTTCGTCACCGCTGCCCACCGTCGCATCCAGCCCGCCTCCAGGCAATCTCGGTCCTGTCCAGTTGGTGACCTATGTGGGTATCTCGGGCGCCATCAACGGCCTGATCCCCGGGTATACCGAGACCCGTACGAATAATGGCAATGCGGCTATTCCGGGCTGCTGCTCGGGCGGTCGGGTCAGCGCGGGCGGAGTGCTGTTTCCCAACGGCAAGATCGGATTCCGCGACATCACGGACGGGACCAGCCATGTGGCCGCCATCAGCGAGCATGCGGATTTTCTGATCACCCAGAACGGCGCCAAAGTGGCTTGGGGCGCCGGGCATCTGCACGGCTGGCTGATCGGCTGCGGCAGCGCGGGAATTCCGCCCAACTACGGCTCCGGCGGCGACGCCCGGACCTTTCAACAGACGACGATTCGCTATCCCATCAACCGCAAAGACGGCTGGCCCAATGCAGGCGACTGTGGAAACCTGGGGGTTTGCCAGAACCTGGGCGTCAACATCCCCCTGAATTCCGCTCACCCGGGCGGAGTCCATATCGTACTGTGCGATGCCTCGGTTCGCTTTGTCGCGGACTCGATGACCTTGGAACTTCTGGCGAAACTCGCCACTCGCGACGACGCCTCGACCATCGAAGCCTACTGACACAGATGATTCACCAAGTCGTAGCACAAGCTGCCAGCCTGTGGAATGTGAACATAACGGAATCCTGAGAGGTCGCTGAAGATGCTCCAGTGGTTGTCTTTCCTGGTGGCAATCCCGGCACTGATTGCCGTTTCGGGTTGCAAGCCGTCGGTCGATCCGACGTACCCCGTCCGCGGGTCAGTGACGTTTGACGGCACACCGATCGCAGAGGGCCAGATCTATTGGATGGACCAGGTCACGGCGGTCTTGGATGTCGCCTTGCCGATCCAGAACGGCAAATATCAGGGGTTCGCCAGGGAGGGCACGTGGCGAGTCGAGATCCACGCTTATCGAGACGGCGGAACTCAATCCCCCATGCCCGAGATGCCACCCGAGCCAGTCCGGATTGACTACATCCCGGCAAAGTACGGCAGCGAAAGCGAATTGACGGCGTCGATCAAAGCGGACGGGGCCAACGAGTTCCATTTCGATCTGACATCCGCTGGGCCGCCCGATGAGGCCGGTTAGGACCGGCGAAGCAACCAATGTCGACAGCATTTGGGAAAGCAGGCCCACGTTTTGCGGGTGAGTCCTCACGAGGTTGGCCATCGGAAACGAATTCGCCCCGACAGAAACGAATTCGCCCCGATTGCACACACCGCGCCAAACGGCTAACATTTCGCTCAGCGCGAATTCCGTAGCGGCATGTTCCGTTCCCGGTGTTCGAGCTAGAAACCCCTACCTCGGGGCGTAGCGCAGTCTGGCTAGCGCGCCTGCTTTGGGAGCAGGAGGTCGAGAGTTCGAATCTCTCCGCCCCGACTTTTATAAGTCCTTACTAAATCAAGACTTACGATTACCTTCCGACGGTCGGAAGTGCGGCATTCCTTGAAAGGCTTTTACGCCTTTGCCAAGAGCGAAAGGGAATGCAGCATGCCAAAACTCCTCACTCGACCGCCGAAGTACACTCGTCACAAGGCCAGCGGCCAAGCCGTAGTGAAGGTCGGAGGAAAGATCCGCTACCTTGGCCATTCAACTCGCCGGAATCCAACGTCGTCCGCATGGCGTGAACGTCAGCTGCGCCCACCGACATGATTTCGGTCGCCGCATGCAGAAGGCGAAGAAGCTCGTCCGCGGGATTGGCGGCGTACAGCAGGCCAAGCAGGCGTTGGTCGCGCTGGGCCAGTTGTTGGATTAGCCCGTCACGGAATGACAGTGGCATGCCGCCGGCGCAATCGGCTGCCGAGAATAATCGACTCGCCCCGTCGCAGAACCGTGCACGCAGCCGCTACAATGCTGGCTGTGCGACGTCAACGCCCACGGGTTCGGAGGTAGTGCAATGAAACGTTTCTGCTGGGGAATGATGTTTCTCGCCTTTGTGTTGGCATTGAGCGGCTGCTGAGGGCGCCGTAATGGGGCCGTGTCGGCTCCTCCCTCCTGTAACGACCACGGGGGTCTCCGTTTGCTCGATACATCCGTTACGAGCTGGCCACTGCGTGGATGACCGATACAAAAAAGCCCGTCGTGGGACCTTCTGCCAGCCGTCGCCAGCGTTCGTTCCAAGCTACCGAAAAGTCGCTCTTCCGAGAACGTCCGGCGACTTCCAACAGGTACCGCTCGTCGTCGATCAGGTAGTCCGCCGATGTGCCGCGTAGTGAAATGTCTCGGATCTGGCGACGGCGTTTCCTATCTGTTCAGCTGTCAACGAAGCAGACGTACTGTCGTGGAAGGCAAGCCGAAGCTCTGCGCCTTGCTGTGCCAGTGTTCTCAGGAATTGCGTCCGAGGTTGCAGCTCACGAGACGGGATCATCTTGATGGCCTCGTCGAGTGGCCTGTCCGCGCTGCCGGCCACGCCCAAAATGGCCTCCGCCACATTGTCTAGCGACTGGGCGTGGACGCTCAGCAACGATGTACCAACTCGACGACAAGCATTCCCTTCCACACCCCATCGCGGCGTTGAGAAAGGAGCCAAGTCTCGTGAGTGCGCTGGGCGACCCGAACGATGCCGCAACGACACGTTTGTTTCGGCATGGGACAATGCGGGAACCGAAACACTCTCAACGGTTGGGCGACACGCGGGCCATGATATCCGCCGTTCAATCAGGATAAGGCGACCATGAGCAATCCAAGACGCGAAATCAATGAAACCGTCGGGTCAGCGCGCCGGATGGCCGCCAGTGATGAATTCTTCGTGATCGACGAAGCCATCCTGGTTGACGTCGAAACGGACAAACCGTGCCGGCGCCTCGTCCGGGTCGGGCTGGCCGGTGAGGAATTCTTCGCGAGTCAGCTTGCCGTCGCCGTCCTTGTCGCGTCTGGCAAACATCGCCGCCCGGTCCTGTTTGGGCCTGGCGGGCACGGCGGCTTTCGTGGCTTCTTTGCCATCGGCGACGCGAACCTGCGGCTTGGCCTCCCTCTGCCGTGCAAGGATGGTACGCAGCTGGGCGACGATCTCGGGTTGCTCGCTGGCCAGGTTCTTCGTCTCCTCGGGGTCGGTCTCGTAGTCGTACAGTTCCAACTCGGCCGACTCGGCGGGCTCCCCGATTGCTTTCCACTCCACCAACCGATAACGCGCGGTGCGCACGGCGCGGCCTAGCATTTGGCTGCGCGGATAGACGTGGTAAATAGCGTCCCTGGCAGGGGCGTCCGGGGACTTCAGCACGCCGGCGAAACTTGCGCCGTCCAGTCCCTGCGGCGCAGGCAGGCCGGCCAGTTCACACAGGGTCGGATAGATGTCCACGGTCTCGGCCAACGCGCCGGTCTTTGCTCCGGCTTGGGCCATCCCGGGCGCGGCGACAATCAGCGGGATCCGCGCCGCTTGTTCATAATTGGTGTGCTTGCACCACATGCCGTGGTCGCCCAGATGCCAGCCGTGGTCGCCCCACAGCACGACGATCGTGTTGGCAGCCAAATCCGTCTGGTCGAGCGCATCCAGCACGCGGCCCAGTTGGGCGTCCATAAAGCTGACCGCGGCATAGTAGCCATGAATCAGTTCCCGCTGCTGCTCGATCGACAGCGGGCCGGTCTCGGGCATATCGCTGTACTGGCGCAACTCGCCCCATGTCGTGGGCGCAAAGGCCGGAGCGCCCTCGGGCGGCTCCTGCCGCCGTGGCGGGTCGAACGACGCGCGTTGATAGAGGTCCCAGTATTTCTTCGGGGCGACGAACGGCAGGTGCGGCTTGAGGAATCCGACCGCGATGAAGAACGGCTCGTCAGGCTGGGCCTGTGCGGCGCGCAGCCGGGCGACGGCTTCGTCGGCGATCATCCCGTCGCCATACGCGTTGTCGGCTACGTCGGCGCATTCCGTCGCGGCGCCGCGGGCACCGCCCGTCCTGGCCGGACGCGTCACGGCGGTGCTGGCGGGCAACTGGTAGCCGCCACCCCGGGGCCTCCAAAGCGGTACGGTCCACGAGGCTTCGTCCTCCGTATTGCCGTGGCCGACGTGAAAGATCTTGCCCATCGCTTCGCTTCGGTAACCGTGCTGACGAAAATACTGCGCCACAGTGACCGCATTCGGAACGCCGCGGCGAAAGTTGGTGGCCAAGTCGTAGATGCCGATGGTCTGTGGTCGCAAGCCGGTCATCAGCGAGTTCCGCGAGGGCGAACAAACAGCCTGGTTGCAATACGCCCGTTCGAACAACACGCCGCGGGCAGCGAGCCGATCGATATTCGGCGATTGGGCCAGCGGCGCTCCGTAGCAGCCCAGCAAGGGCTTCAAATCGTCCACACAGATCAGCAGCACGTTCGGCTTGTCGGCAGCCCGGATTGCGGCCGGCGACGCCAACAGCAAGATGGCGAGAACGAAGGACGCGGGTTTCATGAAAGTGGTTCCTGGAAAGGGGTTGGGGAACAGGACTTTGCTGGGATACAGGGTCTCGGCCCGTGCCAAGTGATCGGCGACCGCCGGCCGCTGGACACGGTCGTCTCCTCGATCAGCGAAAAAGGCTCCATTTGCAGGAAAGGGGCGGAATGCGCCAGCCAGTCCGAAGGGGACTTCCCACAAACGGAAGCTCATCGCCTTTCCACGCAGCGTTCAGCATATCAACCTGGGACATGCGGATTCAACGCCCCTTGTCCCCCGCCAGGACTCGTTGCACCACAAACTCGTACGCCTCGACGGTGTCTTCATAATCCGTCGCGTGTCCGCCTGTTTCGCGGTGCAGTAGCAGCACGGCGGGATTCCCCTTTTGCAGACTCGCTGCCAAACGCAAAACGCTATGCGGCGGAACCAGGGTATCCATTCCGCCCGTGGTCAGCGCGATCGGCATCGTGAATTTTTCCGCCGCGAATTCCGGGCTGCGCCGGCGGTACTCGTCGGCCTGTTCTTGTTTCGTTCCGCCGTACCAGCGGCGGATGGAATCCTGAAAGCGATTCATCCCGTGTTTCAAGGCCACGTCGCGAGCGCCTCGGCATTCGCCCCGGTCCTGGCGCACGTACTGCCAGCGGTCCGACCCGTGACCGTGCAGTACGATCAGCAGGGGTGTTTCTTTCGTCGCGTCAAACGGCTCCGGCAGCAATTCGACATACCGCTGCACGGTTCCGTCCCGCGCGGAACAGAATTCGAGATCTCGCGGCGGACCCCAGCGCTCGGCGGCCTTGGTCGCAGCACCGGTCAGCAAGACGAGATACCCCAGCGCGATCATCCGCAGGAACATGACGAGCCTTTTCTTACGACCCAGTGAAGTCTGAGGGAATATCCCCTTGCGTGTTCAAATCAAAGTCGAAGGTTTTCTGCGAGTCGGAGACTTGAATCCGCAGCTTCGATTGCCGGTTGTAAACCGCCGGCAGCAGTTCCACCCGGTCGCTCGTCAAACCGCGTTCGACTTCCTCGGGCGTGGGATTCTCTTTGACGACCGTTTTGTAGGTTTCTTGGCAAGGTGTGAAAATCTGGCGGGAATGAAACCAACGGTGGGCTGAAGAACGGTGTAATCATACAATCCGTGTCAGGTTAACGCAAGAGAACGGTTCCTTCGGAAGACGAACGGCGTGACGGCGCCCGTTCTTGAACACCTCGGCGGTTTGCATGCGGAGGGCCTCCTTTTTGTGGTGTCGATCAAAGGGGCCACTCCACACAGCAACGGTCAAGTCCAGCGGCACGGTTTGGCGGTGCGGCTGAGCCCTTTCCCGCTGCGGTCTCCCCCGCTCACTCGCAAATCACGCGAAAACCGACATCGTACACCGGCTGATCGGCCCGGTAGGCCTGACGAAACGCCGCGCGGCATCGCGGGGGTGGGTCGTACCACGAGCCGCCTCGCACGACTCGTTTCGCATCGGTCCTGTCGTTTGGATCATCGCCGTCGATGGGGTAAGGTCGATATTCCGAGCGGGTCCACTCGGCCACGTTGCCGTGCATGTCGAACAGCCCCCAGGGGTTGGGCCGATAGCTGCCAACCGGCGCCGAGACGCGGCAATGGTCGTCATATCGCGTGTCGGCCGGGCGCCACGGGGCAATCACCGCTGGCCGGTTCGGATCGCCGAACGGGTCGATCGCCTGATGGCTGAGGTCGGAGACGTTCGCCACCGACGAGAAATCGTCGTCCACCGTCCCGTACCACAACGGCGTTGCGGTGCCGGCGCGGCAGGCGTATTCCCATTGCGCCTCGGTCGGCAGCCTGAACGGCCGACCGGTCTTCTGGGACAGCCAGCCGCAGAAGGCCGTCGCCTGCGTCCACGAGACGCGCACCACCGGCTGCTTGGGCCGGGCCAGCGTCCAGCCCAACTCGCCCGGGCCGAACTTGATAAAATCGTTGTTCTCCCAGCGGCTGTCGTGCGTGGGGTCGAACAGCGCGAACTGTTCGTTGGTCACCTCGAAGCGGCCCATCCAAAACGGCCGGTCGATCGTCATGCGAGCCGCCGGACGCTCGTCCGCACAGCCATCCTCCTGGCCCATCACAAACTGGCCCGCGGGGATCCGCACCAGTTCGAGGCGGATCTCCGCCGCCAGCGGGATCGCGAGCGAATCGTCCCCCCGCGTCTCGGACTCCGCCCCATTCGCCCGAAGCGCCAGCGACGCGGGAGCATCGCGTCGACGCGCCAACGAGGGCTCGCCGTCGGCTGCCAAGATCGTTTCCGCCCCTCGCTCGCGATTGGCTCTGGTGCGCTCTACGGGCGTTTCTTCGGGCTCTCCATCTGTCCCCGCATACCGCTGGCGCATCGCCGCACGGCGCTCCGATTGATGCTGGACCAGGTCGCCGATCTCGTCGCCGCGGATGTCGAACCAGTTTCCGTGGAAAGGCGCGTTCAGGTCGATCCAGGTGACCAGGCGATCCCAAGCCTCCGGATCCAACGGGACATCGTAGTGTCCCTTCTGCAGCAGCTGAATCAAGCGGGTCGTACTGGCGTGGTACTCCCATGGCCGCAACATGTGCATGTCGCTTTCCTTGGACGGCGTGCGGACGAATCGCCTCAGTTGATAGTACGACGGCGAGAAGCGGGCCTCTTGATTGTGACGGTTGGCGTTGGATTGCACCGGCGCGTTTTCGCCGTCCACGAAACTGTACAACCGCCGCCCGTCGGCTTGCGGCTGGCCATCGTGACAACCCGTGCAATGTCGATCCAGCACCGGTTGCACTTCGCGGCGAAAGGCGAAGCCTCGGGCCGGCCCGTACCACGGCTTGATTTCGGCCGGCGGCCGGTTCGCGGCCAACGACTGGCGAACCGGCGGCGCCGTGTTCTGCGGCTCGTGACAGCCGACACAGGAGACGACTTCGCCCGGCATGGCCGTAAACCAGCTTCGCATCAGCTGCACCGCCCGGCCTGCGGCGTCCAGCGGCTGCAAGGCAATTGGCGTGTACGCCGGCACGCGAAAGTGGGCCGAGCCATCGGCCTCGACGGGCACCGTGCCCAGAATGCGTTTGGGATCCCACGGCCCATCCATGCCCACGCTGTACGGCTCGGCGCCCATGCCCTGGTACGCGAAATGGTACCCCATCACCCGCAGCGACTTGATCGCGCCGCGCGGCACGCCCCGCAACCCCTCGCCGCGATAAATGTCGGCAATCAACACGTCGGCATCTTGACGCTCCAGGTCCACTTTGTCGGGAATGCTGGGCGGCCGAGGCGTCGCACGCAACGGAATCGGCTCGAACATCGCGTAACCCGGCTCCTCGGCCAATCGTACGGCGTTGTCGAACGTGTCGACCAGATAGATCCCCCACAGGCCATTCTCGTGCGGCTGGCAGGACACCAGGAAATGCTTGTCGCTCAACGGATATGGATGCAAAAACCTCGGCCAGCGGTGGTCCACGGGCATGTCGAGCACGGCCGGATCGACACGCTGCCCATGGCCGGGGATCCGCTGCACCGCCCCCTGGGCCTCGCGCCGCCCTCGGGCCGGATCGAAGATCACCAACTCGCCCATCCGAGGCGACCCATGATGCCCGCCGACAACCGCAACCACCTTCGTCGCATGATTCGGGATCGGACGCGCATAGAACATCGCGGACGGCCAGTAGGAACTGCTGCCATAATACTCCATCTGCTCCGTGCCGTCCGGGTTCATGTGGAACAGGATCCGGGAAAAGGCGTGCGGTAGATCGGTGTACTCCCAGCGGAGATACAGCAGGCGGCCATTATTCAGCACGGTCGGGCACCAATCGTGATCCTGCTCGACCGTCAGTTGGCGGATCGCACCGCTGCGTTCCCGCAGGTACAAATTGGCCACGTGGCCTTCGCCATTGACACAGGGAATGCCGGCGAAACAGGCGGTCGAACTGAACACGATTCGCCCGTCGGGCAGGTAGCAGGCGTCGTAGTTGTCCACGTCCGGCTCGTCGATCAGCGCCAGTTCTCGCAGCCCCGACCCGTCGATGTTCAACTCGCATACCCGCCAACGCCCGGCGTTGTTGGGCATCGAGAACATCAGTCGCTGGGCATCGTAATCCAGTCGCACATCGCCGACGAACTCGCCCCGCGGTGGTTGATAAAGCGGGATCAAGGTACCGCCGGGGCGGATCGGCGACAGGATGGCGATCTGGTTGTCGTAGCCGGTCGGCGGCAAGCTCGAGTTGCCCAGGTAGTTGGCCGGCAAACCCAGTTGCTGAGCGCGCCGCCGAACGACCAGCAGTTGCGAAAAGTCCAACCGCGGATTGGCTAGCAAGGCTTCCGCCTGCAGCTCTTGGAACTGCCTCGCCACCTGCGCTCTCTCTTCCTCCGAAAGATCGCCGGATTGAAGGCGGCCTTCCTGCTTGCTGATCTCGGCTTGCTTCGTCTGCAGAATTTCCAGCCGTCCCAAGAACTCGTCCCCTCGAGGATACGCCTGTCCGAACGTGTCCCGCAAATCGCGGATGGCCAAGTCGAGCGATCGCCATTGCGCCGCGGAGATGCCGGACTCGGCCGCAACACCCGGCGGCTGCCTGTCGGCTTGGATCGTCAGCGACCGCCATGCGTGCGGATCGCCGAGGTAGCGGACCACGTTGGACGCCAAGTGTTCAAAGTTGCGACGATAGACGGACGCAGCGTGCCCGTACAGCGGAGTAAGCTGCCAGCCGAGCACAATCACGCGACCCTTGCCGAACTCGTACTCGACCAACGGGCAATCCGGCGCCCCCGGACACTGTGCCAGGATCATCCCCCGAGCGGGTTCGCTGCTCAAGCGGAATTCGGCGAACGCCGGGAAGGCCGCATTGGACATCCACAGCACGCCCTGATCCAGGTCCAGTCCCTGAAACGCCGGATGACTCGGAACCAAGGGTACCAAGCCGGCCGCGGCGGAATCCTGGGCGGTCCGCACCGCCGGGGCGCGCAGTATATCGAGTCCCAGCGGTCCCAGCAGCGTCGCGGCCCCGCCGGACAGCCACAACCCGCGGCCATGGGCGACGAATTGCCGCAGGACTTCGACTGTCTGCGGGTCGAAGACAGGACCATCCCCTTGCGCTGGGGCACCGTAGTGACACCAGATCGTGCGGAGCTCGTCGAGCGAAACCGGGCGGCCGCGGCGATCGACGAATCGCCCGTTGGCGTCAGGCACAACGACGGTCGCTGCCATCCGGCGCCCGGCCACTTCGCCAGCCATGTCGCACTCGATGTCCATCCGCTCGGCCGCAGCCTGCGGGACGAGAAGCCCGATTCCGGTCTCGGCAGCCAGCGAATGGGTCGCAAGGATTACCCACGCCCCAAACGCACCGATTACCAGGCGATGCCGCCAACCCATAATCGGTTCCTCTTCAGTTCTCAGGCTCCGGATACAAACTCGCCTCCATCCGAATTCGTCCGGCGTCCTCTACCCCGGCGGCCATCCCAGCGGTCGGCCGCCCAGGATATGCAAGTGCAGATGATTGACGGCTTGGCCCGCATCCGGCCCACAATTGATGACCAGTCGATAGCCGTTGTTCAGTTCCAGTTGTCGGGCCAGTTGGGCCGCCACCAGCATCAGATGCCCGGCCAGCGATTGATCTTCCGGGGCCAGATCATCGACCGCGGGCACTTCTTTCTTGGGGATCAGCAGCACGTGGACCGGGGCTTTGGGAGAGACATCCCGAAAGGCCATGCACAAATCGTCTTCGTACACGATATCTGCCGGGATTTCGCGGTCGATGATCCGCTTGAAAATGGTCTTGTCCGCCATCGTTGTGCTCCGTTACCAAGTCAATCCGAACCGATCCCCCCCTGAATCCTGAGCGGTGCCGCCCTTCAGCGGTTTGCCGCTGGGCCGTACGACCGGTTTGCGCATCGGCTCGTCCTCGGCCGCTTCCTCCGCCGCTTCCGCGGACGCCGCTTCCGGCAGCGGATGAGCGTCTTTGAGCGACAAGCTGATCCGCTGCGCCTCGGAATCCACCGACAAGACCTTGACTTCGACCTCGTCGCCTTCGCGGACGACGTTGGTCACTTGCAGCACGCGATGATGGGCCAATTCGGAAATGTGAATCAGGCCCTCGATGCCGGGCGCCAGCTTGACGAACGCGCCGAACTTGGCGGTCCGTGTGACCACACCTTTGGCCAGAGAACCTGCGGGAAATCGAGTTTCGATGTCCGTCCAGGGGTGGTCCAAGAGGTCGCGATAGTTGAGTCCGATCTTGCCGGTCTCTTGATTGATCCTCTCGACTTTGACCCGGATCTTCTGACCGGCTTGTAGCACCTCGCTGGGATGCGCGATATGGTCCCAGCTCAGTTGGCTGATATGGACCAGGCCGTCCAGTCCGCCGATGTCCACAAACGCACCAAAGTCGCGGATACTGGTCACGATGCCCTCGCGGACGTCGCCTACCTGCAGTTCCTCCAGCAACTGTTTGCGCTGCTCTTCCTTTTCCCGCTCCAACAGCGCCCGATGGCTGAGGACCAGGTTCCGCCGGCGTTCGTTGGCTTCCGTGACGACGCACGGCAGCTTCTTGTCATAGTAATCCGCGTAGTTTTCCACGCGGAACATCTCGATCTGGCTAGCCGGAATGAAGCCCCGAATGGGCCCCACCATGCACTCCAATCCGCCGACGTTCGAGCCCGTGATCCGAGCTTCGACGACCGCGCCATCGACCAGATCGGACCAGTCCTCGACGTCGACCGCCGAGCCGAAGACGCGCAGTTCGTAGATGCCGTCCTCCGCGTGATAGCGGCTGACGACCACGTCCAATTCCATGCCCAACTGCGGCGGATCTTGGAACTGCCGCAGCGAAGCGACGCCTTCGTTGCGGCCGTCCAAGGCGAAGAATACATTGTCGCCGTGAATCTTGACCACGATCCCGCGGTGCCGCGAATCGACCTCGATGCCCGTACCAACGGCCGCGGCGCCGGGCCCGCCGGACACCAACTCTTCGATCGAGGCCCCGGCAAATGCCGATTGCATCTCCTGTTCCAAGTCCGGCGGCAGGGGCTGGCGGCGAGACGGCGGCGTGACCTTTGTTGCCCGGGGGACATCCGGCATCGCCGCATCGTCCATCAAGGGATCGCGCGTCCCTGGCTCGTTCGCCTCGCGGCGCGGCCGAGGCCCGCCACCGCTTCGAGGGCCACCACCGCCGCTTCGAGGCCCGCCGCCGCCGCTTCGAGGGCCGCCACCGCCGCTTCGAGGGCCGCCGCCACCGCGAGGCGGGGGCCGGTCTTCGCCAAGGGGCTTTCGCGCCCCCTCCTTGACCAAACGCCGCAACGGCGGTTCCGCCGCCGACGACGCAGGCTCGGCGGGGCTGGCCACCGAACCGGCATCCGGAGCGGGCGCGGGGCCACCGAGATTCTCGGCAGCCGGATGGTTCGCCTCCGTGGCAGGCGACAAGGGTACCTCGGACTCAGCCGACAACGCGTCGGCGGGCGTTTGATTGAAATCACTATTCATCGCAAAACCAAGCTGTCACGAAAACAGAGAACACGTGGTTGCACGCTGGCCTTCAGGACGAGATCAGTGTAACATGCCTGACGAATCAAAGGTAGAGACCCAGTCGCAGGTCTGGCGAGTTTCGGGCTGGCGGAAAAAATCGGAGCCATCCTGCCGGATCGAGACGCCCAACGCTCGTGACCGGCAACGTTTCGACAAGTTGTGCGGCTGTCCCGAATTCTCTGCTTTACGTTCTGGATGAGGATGAGCGAAAACTGTAGTGATTTCGTAGAATTTAACGTTTTCGGGTACGGTCCGGCGAGCGGCTGCGCATTTCTGTGCCGTCGCGTCCCCGCCGACCCCGCGGGCTCTTGATTCAATCGTGGCGCAAGCTTCCAGCTTGCGAAATGGGCAACGGAAGCAAAACAGCAAATTGAACATAGGCAGCGTCGGCAAGCTGGAAGCTTACCCCACGTGCCGTCACCGATTGAATCGACAGCCTGCCCACGTCGGTGGAACCAGGTTTGGGAACCAAGCGAGGGCGGATCGAGCGCGGGGGCGCTCGTACGTTAGTTTCCAAACCTAGTTCCACCGGCACGAGGCCGGATGGGGACGATGAATGGTTCCACCGGCACGGGGCCGGATGGGGACGATGAAAATTCGCAACTACAAGGGGCGGAGCGGCGGTCGGTTCTGGCCGAAATGGAGGAGCCAACGCGCGAAGGAGATGGGAATCTATGGCGTTTCAGTTTCAGTGCCCTCAATGTGCCAACGTGCTGCAGGCCGAAGAGTTTCAAGCGGGGCAGCAGAGCTATTGCCCCCTGTGCGGGGCGGTGTTCCTGATCCCGGCGCCGTACGTCGCGCCGCCGTCGCCGCCCAGCCCCAACCTGCCCTATGGCGGCGCGGCGTTTCCGACGGGGCCCGCGCCCAGCTTTCCCGCCATGGGACCTGCGCCGTCCGCGGCCACCCCTGGATTCCCCACGGTGGGGCCTGCGCCGTCGCCTCCCGCGCCGGGATTCCCCGCGGTGGGGCCGGGGGCTGCAAATCAAGTTCCGTTGCCCCCGCCGCCGACGCCGACGTTCGAACTCCGCGAACCGGAACTGCTGCACATCCCCTGCCCGCAGTGCAAGAAAATGCTGGAGACGCCTGTCGAAATGCTCGACCAGGACGTGCTGTGCCCCCATTGCCAAGCCCAGTTTCAGCTCCGCCGCCGCGACAGCGTCGAGTTCAAGCGAAAGAAGGAGCAAGAGGCGCAAATCAGGGAATTCAAAGCCGGCAAGACCTGGCTGAACCTGGCCATTGTCGTCGTGGTCTTGGTCGTGCTGTTTCTGGGGGCTCTGATCGTCTGGGACGTGTTTGGCAAAGCGTAACGTGCCGCCTTGCCGTCGAGCAGCACGCGACCCCCGTGCTTGACGTACCGGAGCGAAAGGCGACAAACGGACGAGGGACGAAATCATGACGCCACGCCCCGTGACACTGCGGTGCTTGATCGCAACGCTCGTCCTCCTTGGCGCCACGGCGCTGCATGCCGATCCCCCAAATGACAACGGGCCTTGGAAGCGTCACACGATCGACGCCACCAGCCGCGGGGCCGACGGGGCAAAACTGGCGGACGTCAACGGCGACGGCCTGCCGGACATCACGACGGGCTGGGAGGAAGGCGGTTTGATTCGGGTCTATCTGAACCCGGGGCCCGTCAAGGCAAAGCGTCCGTGGCCGGCAGTAACGGTCGGCCGTGTGGGCTCGCCCGAGGATGCCGTCTTCGTCGATCTCGATGGAGACGGCGCGTTGGACGTGGTCAGCAGCTGTGAAGGCAGTGTCCAAGCGGTGCATGTCCACTGGGCGCCGCAGGACGCTGGTCGCTATCAGGACGAATCCGCTTGGACCACCGCCGCGATCCCCGCCACGGTGAACCGTTCTCGCTGGATGTTTGCCGAGCCGATGCAGGTGGACGGCCGGCGCGGCGTCGACTTGATCGTCGGCTCCAAAGATCCCCGAGCGATGGTCGGCTGGCTCGAATCGCCCGAAATCCCGCGGGATCTGGCCGCGTGGAAGCTGCACCCGCTGTACGAAGCCCGCTGGATCATGAGTCTGCTGCCCATCGACATGAACGGCAACGGCCGATTGGACATCCTGCTGTCGGACCGCAAAGGCGCCGATTCCGGGATTCTCTGGCTGGAAAATCCCGGTGCCGATGCCATGCCTGCCCCCAGTACCCCGCAGGCGCCGGCTGCGGGTTTGCGGGATACCGTGCATGCCGGCGCAGCGTGGAACGAGCACCTGATTGGCGGACACGGCTTGGAGGTCATGTTCCTGCACGTAACCGACCTGGACGATGACGGCCTGGACGACATTCTGTGCGCCGTGCTGCCCGCCGGCGTACTTTGCCTCCGTCGACTCGATCCCCGCGGTACGAACTGGTCCAGCCACATGATCCCTGGTCCGCCCCGCGACTCTGCCGGCACGCCCAAAGGCGTTCATGCCGCGGATCTCAACGGCGACGGCCGGCTGGACATCCTGATGACCTGCGAGAACGCGCAGGGCGAGCGCTCCGGCGTGTGGTGGATCGACGTCGCCCCGTTCGCCGCCGAGTCGCAGCCCATCTATCACGACATCGGCGGGCCGGAGGGCGTCAAGTTCGATCTGATTCAACTCGATGACCTCGACGCCGACGGCGATCTGGACCTGATCACCTGCGAAGAACGCCACCAACTGGGCGTGATTTGGTACGAGAACCCGGCGCGATGAGACGGCCGTTGCGCATCGCCTCCGCCGATCTTGCATGATGCGGCAAATCATCTTTCTGCCCCCATCTTTCTGCCCCCATCTTTCTGCCAGCTTCTTTCTTTCCGCTGACGATCTTCCCGCACGATCTCTTCTAGCAGGCGCGTCGAACAAAAGGCGCAAACAGTAAACGGACGAGGAGCTGGCAAAGAGCTGGGGGCAGAAGACTGACGGGGTGTTCGCCCTGATAGAATTGTCCGTGATCGACAGCGTGGCGGTGCGCGCTGCTTGCGAGCGTCGACATCTCCCGCGGCCTGTTTAAGGCACGCACCAGCTCTACAGCAGCAAGAGGCTGAAAATGTGGAGGCCGAAGATGTGACAGGCACCAAATATGACAAGACTGGCCATTCTGGGCAACTTTAGTAAAGGCCAAGATCATCGCGATATGCCCCGGGTGGAATGGTTTTTCACGTCTTCAACCGCGGATTTGGTCGCCGCAACCTGTTCGACAAGGCTGACGACTTCGAGGCATTTGAACGTCGAGCCTATGCCCTCGTCGGCGCGAAAGTGACGGCGAGCTTCTTGACGCATGGCCCTTGCCTCGACCGGCGAACTGGATTGACTTGGTCAACGAGCCGCAGACGGAGGCGGAATGACAAGCCTTGCGCCATTGCGTACAGCGGGGAACGCCATTTGGCGACGAAGATTGGGCCGCGGCAACTGCTGGTCGGCTTGGGCTTGAGGCGTCCTGACAACCGCGTGGCCGTCCCAGAAAGACCACCGATGGCAGCTAAACGGGCGCCTGGCGTCCCCAGCTTCTCCAAATTTGGTGCCTGTCACCTTATTCCTTGTTCAACTACAAGTATACAGTCGCGCATGTCGAAGGCGTATACGAAAAAATACTTGTGGAGAACTTGAGAACAACAACAGGAATACGTGAGCATGAGCCCTTACAAATTTTCTACAGAAAGAACGAAGAGCAAATCGCAAAGAGCAATCATGCATGAAATGCGCAGGGGATGACCTGCTGCCAGAGACCTGTGCGGACGAAAGACGGCGGTTTTTTTCCTAGGGGCACGGCGCCGGTAGAATGTTCGCCGACATCAACAGCCACTCTATCGGAGAAACTCCGTTGCCAGACAGGAGCGTGCCGATGAAGCGGGGGCGATTTATCATGCATGAATCGGGGATGCGCGACAGGCCTTTCACAAGCCCAAAGATTAACAAGTGTTTCTTGCATGTCTTGGGAGATTGCCTGGAACGTTACCCCGTAGAATTCTTTTCATTCACCGTGATGCGTAATCATTGGCGTTTAGTCTTGCGACCCGGCGATGACGGGCAACTGGGGCGACTGCCGCGGTGGGGCACGTCCACGTACACACAACGTTATCGTGTGAATTACCATACGTCGGGGCGGGCGCATCTGTACCAGGCGCACTTCAACAGTTTTCCTGTCGCCGATGACGATCATTTTTTGGTGGTCTGTCGTTACGTCGGGCGGGGTTCGCTGGGCGCGGGCTTGGCAGGACAGGCGAAGGACTGGCCGTATGGTCCTTTGTGGCGTCGGACTCAGAAAGCGAAACCCGATCCCAAGCTGCCCACAGCTTGGCCGTTGCCTCAAACTTCCGATTTGATCGAGCGAGTCGATCAACCGGTCACGGCGAAGGAGCTGGCGCTGAGCGGACGTGCATGCAGCGTCGCCGTTCGGTTGGTGACGATGCCTGGATACGGGAGGTCACCGCGCAAAAGAGCCTCGGCTCCAGCGTGCGAGCCCGCGCCCGCCCAACTAAGAAGTAGCCATAATATACCTCGTCCGCTCTTCGCCAAGAACACGAACTGCAATGTCAATGGAATACCAAAATGTCCGAAGTGTTATCCGTAAAGTCCGATGAGCTTCTAGAACTGCGTCTTGTCGGCTGTCCAGCCTGCAATCGCCAGTCCCTTGTTAAAACTGCTCACGTGCAAGGGTTGCTTACCTGCGCATGTGGGAAGGCATTTTATCCAGCAGAACATATCATAACCGGGTATGGAAGCGATGGCTATGACCTTTACTCGATTTGGCGATGTCCAAAATGTCAAAAGCTGAACCTCGTTCCAAGGTATGCCGTGTATCTTCCGGTGTCTTGTGTATGCGGCCAACACTATCCTCGACTCGCAGAAGGTATCAGTACTCGCTGGTCGCTGCAGGATATCGAGGACGCCTTTGTCGGTAATGATCCGCTCTTTCACGAGAAGATCCTAAGCCCCCTGCACGCGGCGATGCGGTACGAATATGAAGTCCAAGAGACATCGAAGGAAACGTACCATGTCCGCAACCCGACTACCGGCTCATGCTATGAGACTATAGTCTCCGTTTCTGGCGAGAACTGGTGCAGCTGCGATCACTTCACGATGGATGGATACACGTGTATACATATCGAATATATACGACTCAAGCGGGGCCTTTTCTCGATGTCAATGGCTTTACTGGAATCGAAGCAGTTTGCATATGCTTGGTTTGACAAGGCATGTGTGCCGCCACGCATTCGGATCGGCTGGTCGGGGCCATTGGATATTGTGGTGCGCGAGCTGGTGCGGAACGTACGACCAATCACGGGAATTGAGAGTCTAAAGAGATTGCAGACGCTCTTTGCTCAGAAGCGGATCGAGTTCTTCTGCCTGACGTCAGCCCGATTTGCGAACTGCCTTGAGCAGTCATTGGAGATCGACGCGCAGCTCACGCAGCTTGTCGATATCGAGGGGCCCGCATTCCTTCGACGCGTGATGCCAAGTTTGTACGGTTACCAGGTGGATGGCGCGGTGTTTTTGGCCGGGCGACAGCGCGCGCTTCTCTTGGACGAGATGGGCCTTGGGAAGACTTTGCAGGCGATCGCCGCTTCGCTTTTGCTGAAGCGATTTGCAAAGATCGAGTCTTGCCTGCTCGTGGTTCCTAAGTCCGTTATGAGCCATTGGAAGTCGGAAATTCGGAGGTTCTGCACTGAATCAATCACACAGGTGGTCGCGGGACCGTGCAAGAGGGCAAGCCAATATCGCGCCAACACATTTTTTAAGTTGGTGACGCTGGAGACACTTCGGCGCGATTTCCCCTGCATCGGTGACCACCAGTTGGTCATTGTGGATGAGGTGCATAAAGCAAGGAACATTCAAACCATTGCAAGTCGTGTGCTTCGAAACTTGGATGCTCAGTACTTTTTCGGATTGTCTGGTACACCAATCGAAAACAGCTTAGAAGATCTTTACAACCTCCTGCGTATATTGCGTTGCGGCAGTCTCGAGTCGCCCCTGGAATTCACCGCAACACATCTTATTTGCGACGCTTTTGGAAAGGCTAAGCAAAGCTTGCATTCTGAGTTGTTTTTTGTTCGCCATGCCGACCGGGTGTTAAGGAGGCTGAAGAAAAATGTAGTAAAAGGGCTCCCGCAGATGCAGTGCGAGGAGGTTGAGTTGCCGCTAACACCGCTGCAAGAGCAGATGGCGGCTCCTTTACTCAGTGAGCTTGAAATGCTATGCAGGAGACTTAAGGAACGATATGATCTGGAAGACTTCCTCCGACGCCGATGGCTCGTGAATCGATTAGTGGAACTTTCTGACAGTACTGCATTGCTGGACGCAACGACAAACGAGTCATCTAAGTTGACATGGCTTCGGCAATTCCTTACGGAGCAATGCATTAGGGCGCGAGAGAAAGTGGTAGTCTTCACACGTTGGACTCGGTCACAGCAGATTATTTGCAAGCTATGCACACAGCTCGATATCAAGTGGGTGTCTTTGTCTGGTGGTAACACAGGTGATGAAAGGGAGCAGGCAGTACGGCAGTTTTCCCAAGACAGAGAAACACTGGTATTTATAAGCACGGATGCCGGAGGCGTTGGGATTAACCTGCAGGCCGCGCGAACGATCGTGAATTTCGAGCCAGCGTGGAACCCATCAACCGATGCTCAACGGTTACAGCGAGTACATCGAATAGGTCAACCCTGGGAAGTGCGAGCAGTATTGCCCACTACCTTTCTGGATCAGATGTTCGTCAGGATCACCCACCCACGCAAACAATATGGGGCTGATCGCCTAGATGCCCTTTCCAATGCCGCGATGGTTGCAGTTACGCCAGCCTGGGAGGAGATTGTGCCGGTGATCGACTTTCTTCGAGCCAGCGTTGGTTCTGATGCACAACTTTGGAACATCCCGGAGTCGCCAAGTTCGCGGACGGAAGTTTTGGATGAGGGATGATTGGATGGGAAAGGGGCAGCGGAAAAGGGCCACCCGTCTTTTCGCCTTGTGCCTTTCCGTTGATTCTGATGCATTTCCCTTCATCATCGGTCGTTAGGCATGCGGACTTGATAGTCGTTGGAACCAAAAGGAGGCGGTCATGCCAGAACGCCGCGAGGGCATTTGATCGATCCTGGAGAAGTGGGTGTGTATTATAGCATCCAGAGGGGGGGTGCGCCGGGCTTGGCTGTGCGGGCAGGACACGGTGACAGGCAAGAATCTCGATCACCGTAAGGTCCGGATTCAAGAGCGGATAACCGTGGCGTCCAGCAATCAGGAGATTAACCATGCCGCGTGTGGTCTTGCCCAGTGAATTGTCGCGTGACAGCCTGGTCCGCATCGTCGCCAGGGTGCAAGGGATACTGTACCTCGACATGAACCGCGAGGGCCGTGAATTCTGGAATCCGGCCAAAGAATGGAGCGGTGCCGACGTCTGCGATGACATCAAAGACGTATTGAACGAGCACGGCCTAGTTCCGGAGGACGAGCAGGATCATTGCCTCCCGGAAGATGTTGCCTCCGGCCAGACCGCGGCCGAGCAGCTAATCGTCTGTCTGGATGGCGGCTTGGTAGAAGAAGTGTATTCGTCATTGCCCGGCGTTCAGGTAATAGTCGTCGACTGGGATGTCGCGGATGCGTTTCCCGGTGACCCCAAGGTTCTCGAAGTTGAAACACAGGACCGCTGCATCCGGGGTTGTGTCCGCGAAGCTGCCGTAACGCCGCTCGACGAGGCGGCCGATACCGATCTTGAAGCCCTGCTCGTGGCGGCCCGAGAACAAGCTTTTCTTCCCGAGAACCCGCAACTCCATGCTCCCCAGCCCGCTGGCGGTGCCCAAGCCGGCGCAGCCGAATTGACCGCCTGGGCGCAGACGCAGGGATTGTCCCCGGAGGATATGGACGACGCAATCCACGACCGGGTGGAGACGCTCGGCTCACGGCTCAACAACGAGGGCTTGTCCGCCCAAATCGAGTTCCTGGTCGGGCAACTGGGCGTCGAGGGGACGCGAAGCCTGATGGCGGAACTGGTCACCGTCAAAACGTCGTGAGGAGCCAAGCCATGACAATTTCCCCAGAGGCGGCCCAGCGGGTGGTAGCCCTCGCACGGGCCACGCCCAAGACCGGCCGTTTGAAACCTCGCCCAAGCCGGGCGGACTTCGGCGAGGCCGATTCGTACTGGCTCAAGGTGCGGCGAGTCGGTCGGAACTATCCGTTCGGCGACGACGTCCGGGACGGGGATTTCGGCATCTATCTCGGCCTGCACGACGAAGGCTATCTGGTCGCCCTGCAGGCGATGTTTCCGCCTGACATCATCGGCTACGAGCGCTTTCACTCCCTGGGCGATCTGAGAGCCCACTGGGAACTCGACTGATGGCCGTCCCGCCCCGCCCTTCTTGATCGCATTCCGGCTTCCTTCCCGTCCTTGCGCGGCCGTGCCCGCTCGTCCCGTTCCGGTTCGGGCCGCCCCCTGCCGCCGCAATCGCCTTGGGGGGCGCTGCGCCGGCGGTGCCTGTCCAGCGATCCCTCGCCCTTCCCCAAGGAAAACCAACTACTCAGCCCCTTACGGAGCCTTCGCCGATGACCATCGAGTATTGGCCTCGTCGCCTCCTCAAGCCCAAACCGGCCTGGAAACCGCCGCCGCCTCGGCACAGACGGCCCAAGCTTCCTATCCGAGCGGGCCAAGCCCACCAGAAGCTGTCGCAAGCCATCATCTGCGGCGATCACGAACTGGCTTCGTGGCTGGATCTTGTCGTGAAGCTGGATCTCGTGATCGGCCCGCCTGAGGCCGTGAAGGAACTTCGGGACCGCCTGGATGCCGCGATGGAACCCTTGCCGGCCTGAACACGCGCCCCCGCGACCGCACGATCCTCGGCCCTGTTCGTTCTGTTTCCAACTGCCGCAAGGAGAGCCGGCCGTCTTCGACGAAACATCGAAACTCCCGGACCAAGGGGAACCCGTCATAGATCGTCACGACCCGCTGCGTCGGTAACAGCTGCCTCACGGCCCAGACTTCGATCGGCAGTCCTATTATGCTTGCTATCGCCGAGAATTCGACCAACTGCCGTATGTGACTCGGGACGTCGGCCGCCTGACTTAAATGACACGACTTGCTCCAGCCGTGTTTATAGCTGGTGTGCCCGGTGCGAAGAAAGACGGGCCAGCCAATCTCTTCGGCGGCAGCCATCACTCGATCCACAAATGCGGTCCAGTGGCGACCCAGCGGCCTACCATCCCCCACAGCCCATAAATCACCCTGCTCCCGATCCGAACATCGCAGAACCGTCGTTCGTGGAACCGGGAGCCCAGCGACTGCGAGCTTGGGAAACCACCAACTTATGCAGTTTCTGTCGTCCATGCTTTCACCTGTACGGATCGTTCAAGAGGAATTAGAGATCATGAGGTAAAACATAAACGCGGCAATCGCCAGCACAAGGAGACCTGAACCAAGGCCACCGGGCTTCATGGCCACCATCACGCCCAGTATGACCACAAGCAACATACACCCTAAGCACCCATCCGACGGACCCATTGGCTTGCTCATTTTTTCTCCTCCGACTTGAATCCAACGGATAACGGA
>Ga0351844_1039_pt1 | contig 52670 bp, 41 predicted proteins | sample TotcelHFGM3001L5_FD_206880 | JGI IMG/M metagenome (GOLD analysis project Ga0351844, IMG submission 206880) | Enriched cells from coal bed in the Powder River Basin, Montana, United States - Total cells FGM rep1 HSBNCT.FGM.300.1.L5 ... | reverse complement strand
ACGGACGGTGAGCGAGGCGGTGTTGTTGTCGGCGAGGCTGTCTTGTTGGGGGCGGACGCTGAGGGAGATGTCGGTGACTTTGCCGGGAGGGAGGGTCTGTGTGGCTTCAAAGGTCGTCTGGCCCAGGGAGAGTTTCTCGCGGCGTGAGGCGACTTTCAGCCCATTTTGGAAGATGTCGATGTCGGCCTCCATGGCGCGATTGGTCTGGATGGTGGCACGGAGCTTGAAGGGCTCACCCTCTGCGACTTCGGAGGGAGCGCTGATCGAGGTGACCAAGGCTTCGGGAGAGTCGGGCGGAGAGAGGGGGACGACGTGGGTCGTGATGCCGGAGCGGCGGAGGGAGGAGGCTTGATCAAGCATCCGGCCCTGTGTCTCGACACCGTCGGAGAGAAGGACGAGGACTTTGTTTTTGCCATCGGGAAAGGAGGCTTCGGAAAATTGCAGGGCCTGAGCGAGATTTGTCCGGGTGTCGTCGATGACGATGTCCTTGCTCGGGGGCTTGTCGAGAGGGAGTGCGTCACCTCCGAATGCGATCCAGCTTTGGCTGACATTATGAGGGAGGGGTTTGATTTTTTCCGCCAGATCGGCAGCGACTTCCAAGCCTCGTCCCTGAAGGCTGCGGCTGGCATCGACCAGCCAGAGGATGTGTGTTTCGCGTGACGGGCCGAACCACCGGATGTCGGCGAGGGCGAGGCAGAGGCAGACGAAGATGGCTACGCGGAGGATCAGAGCAGTTTTACGGCGGGTGGGGGAGAGCGCAGCTGAAGAGTGTCTGGCGAGGAGCCAGAAGAGGACAGCCAGAGGCAGCAAAAGCAGGACCCAGGGATTTCCCATCTCAAGCGAGTTCATTCCGTAACCCTCCGGTGAAAGGTCCACCATTCGAGAAAGCACCATACAGCGGCTGCCAGAAGCAGCCACCACCAGAGGGGATGAGTGAGGAGGCTGGCGGGGGAGAGCCATTCATCAGCCGTAGTGGACGTGGCGAGTAAGGGAGAGGGGATGAGGCTGGTGGCTGCTGGGCCAGGGAGTAAGGCTTTGAGGGGCGTTTCACGATCTCCGCGCAGGGATTGGACGATATTCGACATCAGGACGGGGAAGGCGCTGCGGAGAACGAAGTCGCTCTTCTCCATATCGAAGGCCACGACGAGCCATGGCATGGGCGCCTCCCAGCGGCCGAAGACGAGAGGGCGTTCAAAGCTGGATACGAATGTGGTCGCTCCAGGAGCGGGGAGGAACTCAGTGGCATCGGAGGCAACGACCTGGTCGAAGGAGGTGAATTTTACGGGGTCCGCTTCCTTGTTGCCTCCCGTGACCATCGGATCTTTCATGGGGCCGACCATGGAGCCGAAGAAGCCGCCGGTTGAGGGGGAGAGAAGGAGCATGGCGCGTGCTTTGAAGTCTTCAGCGGGTACGGCATCGCGAAAAACCCATAGCTTGGAGGGGTCGCCATATTTGAAGGAGTCCGCCGGCCAGATGCGGGTCACGTTGACGTTGGGAATCGCTTGGAAGGCTGATTCCAGGAAGCCGTCTTCCGGTGATACCAGGACGACTTCTATTGTCTCCAGGGGAGGGACTTTAAGGTGGGCTTTGTTGTCTGTTGCGAGGGCGTCAACCCCAGTGCCGGTGAGTCGGAGTTCGAATTCCGAAGGGGTGTCATTTTGGAAGACCCAGGTTTTTTTCCAGAGGTTTTCGGTGTCGGGGGAGATCTCGATTGCGTCGGCGAGATTGCCGTTGCGATAGAGTTCCACGGTGACGGGAGTCTGGGCGTGAAGGATTTCGGCCAGCAAGTGGACTTCTCCCGGGGCAGCGAGAGAGCGCCGGGCAGAGAAGGAGGTGATGCCTGTGTTGTGTGCCGGGCTGCCCACCTGATGCCAAGTCGCAGAGGGCAATTCAGAGAGGGGGGCATCCCAGACTCCGTCGGTATAGAAATGGAGCGTTCCTGTGCCGCGAGAGGCGAGGAGGTTTTTGGCTAGTTCCAGAGTGGGGCGAGGATCGAGACCGGTAGAGGAAACGGTGAGATCTGAGAGAGACTCCAGAAGCCGCTTTTTGCTGCGGGTCCATCCGCTGAGGATGCGTGGTTCCGGTCCAGTGAGGAGAATGGCTGTCTCGGTACTGCCACGGGTGTGACGGATCTTTTCTCTGACCAGATCAAGCGCATTCTCGAATCGGCTGGGTGCCACGTCAGTGGCCGCCATGCTGGCGGAGGCATCGATGACGAGGATTTGAGGCTGTGCCTGAGCGTTTTGCCAGGGGAGTTGCGGACGGGTCAGGGCGAGGACGACCAGCACCACGAAGAGAAGTTGCAGCAGGAGTGAGAGCCAGCGTCGGAGTTTCCTCCAGAGGGGGGATTCGTGGACACGGGGATTCAGATCCTCCCAAAAAAGCAGTGTACTGGTGATTTGCCGGCGGGGATGTTCCCGGATCAGGTAAAAAAGGACCACGGGCACAGCCACGGCTGAGGCGAACCAGAAAATCGGCGCAAGGAAGGTCATCTCCAGTCGAGTACGCTAGTGAGGATGGCCCTCAGATCAGCTTGGGTGGAGGTTTCCAGCAGGGGGATCTGATACCTGCGATTGTGGGCAAGGAGAGTCGCCTGAAAATTCTGACGACTTTGCAAAAAAGTGGCGCTCGATTTTGCATCGACGATGACTCTTCGCACGAGTCCGGTCTCGATGTCCTCAAACTCATATTCACCGGGCTGGGGTGGGGTGGTTTCCGCAGGGTCGGTGATTTGAATGCAGCCGATCTCATGACGGGCATGACGGACGCGGTCGAGGGCGCGGAGGGCGTCTTGACGATCCGTTCCGAAGAAATCACCGATCATGATCACGGTGCCTCGGCGTGGTCGGGTGGCGAGCCATGCCCGCACGGAATCCTCCAAGGAACGGGGAGTTTCGGACAGTGGGCAGGCGGCAAGATAGCGAAGGAGTTGGGTGAATCTCTCCCGGCCCCGAGCGGCTGGCAGGGGACGAATCGCCATCTGGCCCAGCGGAACAATGGAGGCTCGGTCGAGATTTGCCAAGGTGACATAGGCCAGACCAGCGAGGACTTTGCGCGCTTGGTCGAACTTGGAGGGAGTCCCCCAGTTCATGGATTGACTGCAATCCAGGAGCAGATGGACATGCAAATCCTCCTCCTCGACGAAGAGCTTTAGCACAAGCTGTCTCCATCGTGCGTAGGCATGCCAATCGATGTAGCGCCAGTCATCACCGCTGACAAAGGGGCGGTACTCGGCAAACTCCACACTGGCTCCGCGCTGGACACTACGGCGTTCCGCGCGCAGGCTTCCCCTTACCTGCTTGCGAGCCAGTAGGCGGGCGGCCTCAAAACGCTCAAGCGTTTCCGCATCGAAAAGTATGGAGGGGTCGGAGGTCATCCCGTCCGCCGGATCAGTTCTTCTTCCACTGGGCGGCCATTTTCTCACAGAGGCCGGTGATCAAGGAGTCCCCATCCACGCCATCGGCCTGGGCTTCGAAGTTCAGCATGACGCGATGACGCAGGACAGGAAGAGCATGGGCGAGGAGATCATCTCCTGCCACATGGTAGCGACCCTCCAAAAGAGCGCGGATCTTGGCTGCGAGAATGAGCGCCTGACCTGCGCGCGGACTGGCGCCGTAACGGACGAAGCGCTTGATGTCAGCGGTGGCGTCCGGAGTTTCCGGATGCGTTGCCATGACCAGTTCCGCGGCCTGGCGGCGGAGGCTGGGAGCGACGGGTACGGCCCGGGCAAATTCGCCCATGGTCACCAGGTCGCTGCCGGAAAAGACTGGAGATATGCTGGGATTCTCCCCCTCCGTTGTGCGGCGAAGAATTTCCTCAAACTCCTCAAGGGAAGGATATGGAACCCTGAGCTTGAAAAAGAAGCGATCCAACTGCGCCTCCGGAAGGGGATAGGTGCCTTCCATTTCCAGAGGATTTTGCGTGGCGAGTACGAAGAAGGGGGGAGTCAACTGCCGTGTCTGCCCTGCCACGGTGACGCTGTGCTCCTGCATGCACTCGAGGAGTGCCGATTGAGTTTTCGGAGTGGCGCGGTTGATTTCGTCTCCGAGGAGGAGATTACAAAAAATGGGGCCCTCTGCGAATTCAAAACGGGAACGTCCTTGGGCGTCCTCCACGAGCACATTGGTGCCCACCAAATCCGCTGGCATCAGATCGGGAGTAAACTGGATTCGCTGAAAGCTAAGTTTCAACGCTCCTGCGATACTGCGAACGAGCATCGTTTTTCCGAGGCCGGGTACTCCCTCCAACAGGACATGACCTCCTGCCACCATGGCGATGAGAACGTGATCGAGGATTTCGCCCTGGCCGACGATGATCTTGGCGACCTCCGTTTTTAGCGTCTTGAATTTGTTTTGGAAATCAGCGGAATGTTCGGGGTTTGCGGGATTCATGGGGTTTCGGAAGTCGGCGTGGCAGCTCGGATCATTTCAAAATAGCGACGAATAGCCAGCCTGTGAGCCAAGGGAAGATTTTCATCCTCAATAGCCTGAAGGGATAGCCTCTGATAGTCCGAGGGAGCGAGTCCCTCCTGAGTCGGAGCGATCATGCGAGGAGCATTGGAAGCCCTGACTGTCGAGACCGTGCTCTCTCCCAATGAATCGGGCACACCTTTCAGGGCCAACGATGGAGCTCCTGACGGGGTGGAAGCGATCAGTGCTCCCGAGCGAGCGGTATTGTCTTCGGCCCCGGCGCCTTTGCCCTGCTCCTCCTGCTTTGTCACCGAAAGGCTTGGTACAAGCGATAGACCTGCCTCGGAGGACTGGCCTTTTTCCATGGCTTCCTTGGCCGAAGCAAGTTGCATGCGCTGGAGGGAAGCGTGGCGTTGAGCCTGTTGCTGGGAGCTTTCCTGATCCAGAGCTTCAGACATTTGCTGTAGGGCTTGAGAAAAGTCTTCGGAGGAATTGCTCTGTGAGAGTTGTTGAAGGGCTTTGCTCATTTGCTGATGGCTCCCGGTGGCGAGTTCCGCTGAAAGGTTCTGGAGGTTTTTCCGCGAGACTGCATTGATGGCCAGGGACGCTGCACCCGTGCCTGTCTGATTCATTGCGAGAGCGATCTGTCGGGCGGCTTCGGCTGCTTCGTCGTAGGATTTCTCACTGATACTCTCGGCGAGGGCATCCACTCCCCCCATTTGCTTTAGAGCCTCTGCGAGCTTTCCGGATTGGGAATCGAGTGAGGATGCCTTCAATGCTTCCTGTGTCGAGGCGAGGCGCTCGTCGATTTTGCTGAGTTCCACGAAGATGGACTGAAGGCTGGGATTGCCTTGCTGAAGTTCGTTACGAAACGGTTCTATGGCTGCAAGAAGTTCGTTGAGAGCGGGATCAGGTTTGGTCGAGGCGGCTTTTTCCCAATCCTCAAAAAGCAAATCGAGTTTTGCCGCATCGGGTGTGGTAGAGGTTTCGGTCGGAGGGACGACTGAGGTGGTGGAATGCGGAGGGATGAGTGCGAGCAATAGGGCTGCAACGAAGAGAATCCCCCCGACACCCAATGGCTGCCACCTCAAGCGTGGCAAAGAGGATGATCGGAGACGTTTAACTGTGTCTTTCGCCTGAGCCTTTCTCCAAGCGGAAGGGATTCGTTCATCGACGGATGAAGATAGTTCGTAGGAAGATATCGCGGAGTCGGGGAGGTGGTGGTGTTGATCGATGGTGCGTGCTGCGACGGATGGTTCCAGAGGAATCAGGAAAGCCGCGAGCCCAGCCAAGAGGCTCAAGCTCAAGCTGACGACCAACAAGGGGGTTGCACCAAGCGGCACATTCCATGAGGGGAAAAACCACGCTGCGGCGAAGATTACCAGCAAGAGGAGGGAAATGACGCTCAGCATCCATCCCGCCTGCCGGATGGCCCTTTGCACTTTCAGGCGTCGAACGACCGAGACCAGATAGTCTTGGAATGAGGCTGAATCGTTCATGAGTCCGGTATGGGGCACGGGAATTCTACGCGCAGGCTGCTGTCAAACATAGCCTTCCCCTTTGGGGATGCAATCTTGCGTAAGCAGGTCGTGAGGAACGCGATGTAAGCCATCGCTTGGGCGTTGCGGCGGGCCGCATATGGTTTACAGTGTGAAATCCATGCTCTGGCAGAAAATGGTCCTTGCGGTCGTCCTGGTGACCCCCACCGCGCTCCCTGCATTGGATGATCGCTCGCAGATCATCGCAGATCGTTACCTTGCCCTGGTCACGGAGAATCCCGCAAACCAGTCGGCCTTTGCTAAGCTGTGGGAACTTTACGCAGTAGCGGGAGAAACCGAGGGATTGTTGACACGTGCCCAAGCCCTCGCCGCGAAAGACGATCGTGCGCGTCTCGCATACGCCCGGCTTTTGCAGCAAGCCGGGCAGTCGGGACGTTCCACCGATGCCCTCAAGCAAATTGCCGGTGGAGACTTCACGGCTGCCCAGTGGATCGAGTTGGGCCGTGCCTGGCAAAAAGCAGGCGACTCCGAGGAGGCGCTCAAAGCTTGGGAAGCCGCCGTTAAATTGTCTCCCAACGATATGCTGCTTCGTCGAGAACTGGCCTCAGCTTGTATCGACGCCAGACTTTATCCCGAGGCGATGATGCATCTGCAAATACTGGCCGCTTCTGCCGAGGGAGCGGAAAAGCTGGAGGCTCTGGAGCAAATCTCTTCGCTCCATGAACGCATGGGGGAATTGAGTGCGGCACTGGAGGCCCAGGCCCAAATCACAACGTTGCTCTCCTCATCGCACTGGAAGTATCCTGCCGCCCTCAAACGCCTTATGGCTCTGCATCGGCGAGCAGACTCTCTCGATACTCTTCGCAGCGAGTGGGAGATGGCTCTTGAGCAGCATCCGTCCGATCTCCCCTCCGTATTGAGGCTGGCTGATCTGGCGGAGTTTGAAACGGACTTTCCGGCTGCCATCCAATATCTCAGGACAGGTCTAAACCTTTCGCCCAAGGATGCAAAATTGGCAGTCCGCCTCGCCAAGCTTGAACGCGAACAGGGCCGTCTGGACGATGCCATTGAGCATCTGCAGGTGGCGGTCAAACTGGAACCATCCAACCAGGAAATTGTTTTTACCCTGGCGGAAACGGAAATATTGCGCGGTAACGAAGCCGGGGCACTGGCCGCGCTGGAGACATTCCGAAATTCGCAGCCGGATAACGAGGCCACCCGACTGACAGAGGTCGATTTCTATCGACGGCTCAGACTGTACACCGCATGGGAGTCTGCTTTGCGCAAGCGCTTGAAGGAAGCACCGGACGATCTCGTTTTCAGTACAGACTTGGCGGGACTCTATCTCCAGCTTGGGCGCGAAAATGATGCGCTCGCGGTACTTGAAGCGTTTCCCGCGGGTGACCGCGATCCGGCAGCACGACGGGAATTGTACTCTCAATTTGCCCGACTCTTCCGAGAGGCTCGTCGGCCTTCCGGAAGTTTTCTTTGGGCACGGAAGGCATGGGAACTGCCCGGAAGCGGCGCGATTGAGGCCCTGCAACTGGCCGACGCGCTCTGGGCAGCAGGAGATTCTCGCGGGGCGGTGAGTTTCCTCGAGGAGTTTTGCGCGAAGACGGATTTGCCGCCCGAGGATGTGGATCGCCGGCTCTTCCTCGCGCTCCAATCTCAGGCAGGCACCACCGAGGAGGGGGCGGTAGTGGTTAGTCGCAAGGCGGGAAAGCTTTTGGAAAAAGCTGGGAAGGACGATACGACGGCATCCTGGCTTCGTGCAGCTCGCTGGGGGCGATGGAGTGGTCAACTTGGACAGGCGTCCATCGCCTTGCAGGAATGCCTGCGACTTGAGCCCGAGTCACCGGAGGCCTTGGAAAATCTGGCCTCCGTGCGCGAAGCTCAAAGCGAACTTCCCGCCGCGATCAAAAATTTATCAGCACTGGCACGAATCCAGCCTGACCGCAGGCCGGAGTTGGAACGTCGCATTGCGCGACTGGAGATTCAGGCGGGGAATGCGGAAGCTGGTATCGCCATTCTGCGCCGCCTCGCGCAGGAGCAACCCGGACAATGGCAACCTCTCACCGAACTGGCCGCGGCCAATCAAGCGGCAGGAAATTGGTTTGAGGCTTTGGAAATCCTTCTCAAGGCCACCGCCATCGCTCCCCCTCAGGAACAGGGGATCATTCGTTCCTCCATCCTCAAGGCCTGTGATCGGCTCCGGCTTCCCGAGAAGGCTCTCAGCTACCTGGAGTCCTCCGCGCGATCCGCAACTCCCGAACAAAGAGGCGAAATCCTCAGAGATGCCGCCATCTTTGCCGAGGAGCAAAAAGTCCTTCCTGCATGGCAGGAGAGAGTGTGGGCCGCACGAGCAGCTTTTCCCCACGACTCCGCATGGATCATCGCTGCGGCGGAGTTAGCCGGAAAAACTCAGGGCAAGGAAGCCATGCAAGATGCCCTGGCTTGGATCCAGGCTGACAAAGCAGAGAGCCTCGAGACTCTGCGCGTTTTGGTGAAACAGGCTGCTGATGCCCAAGACTGGCCCCAAGCTGCCTTGTTGTCCCGTCGCGCAGCCTTGCTCTCTTCTCCCCCATCGGCCTCCCTATGGCTCGAAACGGCAGGCTACCTTGAGCGAGCCGGCGATATCGATGGTCTGCGCCAACATTGGCAAAGCGCACGGTATCGCTTTCCCAATGATCCCGAAGTCCTGCTCTCCGCCGCCGACTACCTGCAATCCCAAGGAGATGCCGATGGCGAGAGAGCACTCCTCCTCGCTGCCTCGCGATTGGACAAAGTCCCTCCGCGTGCTTTGCTTCGCCTTGGAAAATCCTGGCTGGCAGCGGGGGACCGCAATCAAGCATTCGATACCTGGCAGAGGCTCCTTCAACAGACGCCAGCCGACCCGACTCAAGCGCGCCGATGTTTCCCCCTGCCTCCGGGGGTGTTTCTCAATACCCGGCCCGATGTCATTCCTTTGCCATCCGAACGCGAAGCCGAAGGCTGTCGCCTGCTTGCCATAGCCGCCATCGGGGATCTTCTGAAAGGCAGCCCGGCTCGGGATGAATGGCTCAAAGACTTCGATCCCAAACTTTCGCTGGAGCGGATATGGGCCTACTATCATGCAGGCCTTCCCAAGCTGGCCATAGAGGGAATAGCAAAGGCTGCCGCGACCACCGAACTGCAAGCTGCCGCGACCGCCTCCCTCGTCTTACTATCCTTGAGTACGGGAGATTTCACCAGCTTGGCACCATGGATCGAAAACTCCCTCGTCCCTGCGCGATCCTGGACTGAGGTCATCGCCGGCCTGCGGGAACTGCTGGTCGGCGGTTGGAGGCCAACGAATCCGCAAACGAACCAATTTTTATCCTCGGCCCCCGCCTATTTCCGGTGGCAGGCAGCAGAGTCCTTTGCGGCACATGGATTGTTTCGCTCGGCCACTGCCTTGGGGAAATCTGCCGTGGATGAATTCTCCGTGGTGCAGTCCTCTTCCGCTCTCCTGGCCTTGGCGGATTGGCAAATGAATTGCCGCGACGAGGAAGCCATGCTCTCCGCTCTGGATCAGGTCGTCGCTCTCGGAACGGGTTCATCCGTCCTCACGGCGCCCTTTTACTCTGCCCTGCGTGTGAGCTGGCTGCTCGCGGATTCCGAGACGCGAAAACAACTGGAGGCGACCGCCTTGCAGGCCGCCCCGTCCGCCTCTGTCCGACAAACCATCCTCCTGCTCATCGCCGCTTTGCAAAATGATCATGAGAGCTTCTCTGCTCAGGCACGCGTGTACTGGGAAAATCTCCGCGACACAGACGATGCCAATCGGAGCGCTCTCTTGCTTCAGAGTAGTTTTAAGCTTCAGGAGTGGGGCATGGAGGCCGCAGCTCGGGAACTTTGTCGTGCCGGCTTGCAGGGCGATCCCGCCATGCAGGTGTTGCAGGGGGATCAACATGTCAGGAACTCACTCGAAGCCTCCATATTTTTCTCAAAAATGCAGGAGGCTTCCCCCAGCGAGGCGGCTTTCATGGCTGCCGAGTGGGTGGGATCTGGTCGGCGTCCTGCGGAGTGCGTCAGTGTGGCCGGGCGCCTGTTGGCCATCGGACGCACCGAGTCGGCCCGGGCCGTCTTTGAGTACCTCTTCAGTCGAGAGCCGGGTAACACGGCTTTATGGAATCATCTGCTGGCTCTCTATCCACTCGCGGAATTTTCCCGGCCCGAGGAGCCTCTTGCAGAGTGGTTCCTCCTGGCTGCCGACGCAGATCGCGCGAAAATCCCAGCCGCATTGGTCGCTCAGCTCGCTTCCATCATCTGGAATCGGGGGGAACCCGAGAGGGCTTTGCAAATCATATCGCTGCCCGCTGCGCCGGATGGCAATGGAATGCAAGGACTCGCCAAGGCACGCATGCTGGTAGCCATGGGACGACAGGCCGAGGCCTTAAAAACACTCGAGTCGCTATCGGCTTCGCACGAGGCCGCCGCGATGACGAAAGAACTGCAAATGGCACTCGGCCTTCAGGTCTCAGACTTCGAGGTGCCAATACCTCCTGTCTCCGCAACTCCCCAAGTGGGTGCTCCCGCGCAGACTCTCTCACAAAAAGCCATGGGGCTGATGGAAGAGAAGCGTTGGAAAGAGGCAGCGGATAGCTTTGACCTACTTGATAAGGAAGGATTGCCCGGCGCCGTTCAGACCCTGGCTTATGCACAGGCCTTGTGGATGTCGGGGCGGCGGGCGGATGCAATCGATATCGCGGATTTTGTGCGCCGTTTCCTCGTCATTGATCCGTCGCGGAGTGTGGATTTAGCCGCATTTTACATCGGAGTGGATCGTCCATATGCCGCAGTGAAACTATTGCAGGAATACGAAACTCCCTCCTTCCTGAGTCGCCGACGGGCGGATCTCTGGCAACAGGCCGCCGCTCAGTTTTTATCCCGGGGAGCTCTGAATGAGGCCCGCGCGGCGATGGCTCAGGCGGCTAATCATCCTTCCGCCCTCAATCCCACACTCCTTATCGATCTCATGGCCGCCGAGGGACCCTTGAGGGACGTCGACACAAAGACTATTCCCTTTGAGCTCAATGGGCGTTTCCTTGCCGCTTTCCGTTTGGCCATGGCCCAAAGGATGGCCGACCTCGGGGAAGGCTCAGAGAGTCTCTCCTGGTTGGAAACCGACCCTGGATTTCTCAATTCCTCTGAAGGACGAAAGATCCTGACGCTAGTGGAAAATGCCGATCCGCAACGTGCCGCCGCACTTTGGGAAATAGCCTCCATGAGTCCTCTGGCGGAAGCGAGGCGCGACGCCGCGGCCTACCTCGCCCGACAAGCGGATGAACCCGGTGCGGACCGTCTTGCGCTTCTACTCCGTGCGCACAAAATCTTTCCCGGATCCGTCGCCGTTACGCGACTCCTTGCTCAGGAGCTCCCCGCAGAGGAGGGGAAACGCATTGTGGACGAGACCTTGGCCGTCAGCCTGCTGCCGGGAGACCGCAGCGAAATGCAGCAGTGGCAGAAAGCGTTTCAAACCGAGAGTGTGGTGAATTGATCTCCTGTCGCGAGGTGTCGGAGAGTCTTTGCCCAGCTTCGGGATTGCTTTGCCGAGGGTTTTCCCCTTTAGAACTGAGTCCGGCTTCATGATCTCCATCACTGTAGAGAATCTCGTAAAGAAATTCGGCACTCAAGTTGCCCTCGATGGGGTTTCTCTGAGCATCGGCGCCGGAGAGGTGTTTTTCCTTCTGGGGCCGAGCGGTTGCGGCAAGACGACACTTTTGCGGAATATTGCCGGCTTCTATACACCCGATGAGGGGAGGATCCTGTTTGGTACGGAAGACGTGACGCATGTCCCTCCGCATCGCCGGAATACGGGCATGATGTTTCAGAGCTACGCGCTCTGGCCCCATATGACGGTGGCGGGGAATGTGGCATTCGGTCTGGAAGAGCGAAGACTACCCACTACGGAAATCCGTCGGCGCGTTGCGGAGGCTCTTGCTTCCGTGAGGATGGAGGACTATGCCGAGCGCAAAATCGCACAACTCTCGGGAGGACAACAGCAGCGCGTCGCTCTGGCGAGGGCTCTGGTCATTCGGCCCCGGGCATTACTGCTCGATGAGCCGCTCTCAAATCTGGATGCCAAGTTGCGCCTGGAAATGCGCTCGGAGATTCGACGCATTTGCAAAGAGTCCGGACTGACGGCGATCTACGTGACGCATGATCAGAAGGAGGCGCTCTCCATCGCGGATCGGATGGCTGTGCTGGATGCGGGGAGGATTGCCCAGATCGGGACGCCGGAAGAGATCTACCGCAGGCCCCGCACACGCACCGTGGCGGATTTCATCGGAGAGACGAATTTCCTGACCGGCAAGATTCTATCCATAGCCGCCGAGAGCGCTTTGGTGGAAACGACCATTGGGACATTTCATGGAGTAGTAGCCGATCCTGTCTGGCAACCTGCTCCGGGGTGTCCGGTGACGATTTCGATAAGACCGGAATGCTGGCGGCTGAGGGAAGCCGGGGAAGGGCCAAATGTTGTGACCGGGCGCATCGGCGAATCTCTCTATCTCGGGGAGATTGCACAGTACCGCTTTTTGGCAGGGGAGACGGATTTGAAAATGTTTGAGCTGAATCCGCGTCCCTCGGCCCGGGATCTGGAGCGTACCTATGCGGCCGAGGTGGATGCCGCGGATGTCGTGATCCTGCAACACTGAGATCTGATATGAAGGCTCTCGCCGTATTTGCTGCCTTGGCGCTCGTGATCGGGCTGCCTTTTCTCCTTCGCCCCAAGGAGAATTTGCTGGCGAAAGCGGATGATTCCCTCGTCATCATCACACCCCACAATGAGGCGATCCGCTATGAATTTTCCCGGGCTTTTGGGCGCTTTTACGAAGCCCGGACAGGTCGGAGTATTCGCATCGACTGGCGGATGCCTGGAGGAACGAGCGAGATCGCCCGGTATCTGCAGTCGGGTTACTTCGCTTCCTTTGCCTACTACTGGAAGTCTCAAGGGAAAGAATGGACGCCGGAAGTCCAGGCTGCCTTCGATGATTCGCGAATGAAGCTCCCGGCGTATGCGCATGAGGACACTCAGGCGCAGGCGGCGAGGCGGGCATTTCTGGATTCGAATGTGGGGATGGGAATCGATCTCTTCTTTGGGGGAGGAGCCTATGATTTTCGCATCCAGGCCGAGGCCGGACGCTTGGTGGACAGTGGCCTCCTGCAGGCTCAGCCAGATTGGTTTCGACCGGATTCGATTCCCCAACTCGTCTCGGGGGAGCCTTTTTACGACCCGGAGGGGAGGTGGATTGGGGCGGTGATTTCTTCGTTTGGGATTTGCTACAACTCAGACGCGTTGGTTCGTCTGGGAATGAGGGAGATTCCAGCGGCTTGGGCGGATCTGGCAGATCCCAGATTCTTTCGTGAAGTGGCGCTGGCGGATCCGACCAAGAGTGGCTCTGCGGCAAAGGCCTTTGAGATGATCATTCAGGAGCAAATGCAGAAGAGGGTGGGGCAGGGGAGTGAGGCCGGAGATGAGGCTCTGAGCGCGGGATGGGAGGACGGGCTGCGCTTGATCCAGCGCGCTTCGGCGAATGCGCGGTACTTCACGGATGCCGCATCGCGAGTGCCGGTGGATGTGTCGCAGGGAGATGCCTCGATCGGGATGAGTATTGATTTCTACGGACGGTTTCAGAGTGAAGCCGTGCAGTTGCAGGATCAGGCTTCGCGGTTGCAGTATTTCACCCCGCAAGGTGGATCATCGATCGGGGTGGACCCGATAGGTCTGCTGCGTGGAGCGCCGCATCCGGAAGCGGCGAGGATGTTTATGGAATTTGTGCTCTCCATTGAGGGGCAAAAGCTTTGGAACTTTAAGGTCGGTGCCCCCGGAGGGCCGGAGCGGTATGCCCTGCGGCGTCTGCCGGTGAGGAAGGAACTCTACGCGCCGGAGTTTCAGCAATTCCGTTCAGACCCCACCGTGAATCCCTACGAAGAGGCGAAGTCGTTTGTGTATCACCCGGAGTGGACGGGTTCCTTGTTTCGGACGCTGAGCTTCATCGTGCGTGTGATGAGTCTGGATAGCCACGACGAGCAGACGGCGGCTTGGCAGGCTCTGATCGAGGCCGGTTTCCCGCCCGAGGCTACGGCTCGGTTTGGGGATATGTCTCATGTATCGTATGAGATCGCGAAGCAGCAGATCCGTCCGGTGCTCTCCAGTGCGGATCGTCTGGAACAGGTGCGATTGGCACGGGAGTTGGGCAATCAATTCCGGCGGCAATATCAGGAGGCTGCGCAACTCGCGCGGGAGGGAAAATGAGTCGTCTGTTGGCATCCGTCTTTGCCCTGCTGACTGGGGCGTTTTTCTTCTTCTTTTTCATCTGGCCGATCGGCGAGACCCTACGAGGGGCGTTTCTTTCGCCGGACGGGTCTTTGACTTGGGAGTATATCGCGGAGGTGTTTCGCAATCCGATCTATCTGGAGGGGCTGTCGAATGCATTTTGGCTCGCGGTGGCGAGTACGATTCTATCCCTGCTACTGGCGGTCCCTCTGGCGTTTTTGTCGGACCGGTTTCTTTTCCCGGGGCGGAGTCTGTTGTCAGCGTTGATTCTCGTGCCGATGATCCTGCCGCCCTTTGTGGGAGCGATTGGCATCAAGGCAATCCTCGGCAGGGAGGGAGCGTGGAATGCGTTGCTGGAGTCTCTGGGACTGATGGACCCGATGGCACCGGTGGATTGGCTGGGGGAGAATCGATTCTGGGGGATCGTGGTCATGAATGCGCTGCATCTTTATCCGATCCTGTATCTCAATGTGGCGGCGGCGCTCGCCAATGTGGACCCAGCCATGGAGGAGGCGGCGGAGAATCTCGGCTGCACGGGGTTTCGGAAATTCCGAAGGATCACGCTACCTTTGATCATGCCGGGGCTCTTTGCGGGGGGGACGATTGTGTTCATCTGGGCTTTCACGGAACTGGGTGTGCCGCTGATGTTTGAGTTCACGAAGGTGACGTCTGTGCAGATTTTCGCCGGGATCAAGGAGATCGGGGGGAATCCGTTCCCATTTGCCCTGGTGGCCGTGATGCTGGCATCCACGGTGCTGATGTATGCCGCGGGGAAATTGCTCTTCGGGCGACAGGCTCATGCGATGCTTCCGCGGGCGACGAGCTTGGGCGGACCGCGGCAGACCTCTCTGGCTGTGCGCTGGGGATGTACGGTGGTTTTTGTCGGCGTGACGTTTGTCGCCATGCTGCCCCATCTGGGAGTGATCCTGGTGGCCTTTTCCCGGGACTGGTATGGAACGATCCTGCCGACGGGCTGGACCCTCGATAATTTCTCGGCGGCGCTGGGGCACAATCTGACGTTGCCATCGATTCAGAACAGCCTGAAATATGCAGCGCTGGCGACGGTGGTGGATTTGTTTCTCGGGATTGCGATTGCCTATGTCGTCGTCCGGACGCGGCTGCCTGGGCGGCAGATCTTGGATTCCATGGCGATGTTGCCCTTGGCTGTGCCGGGGCTGGTGCTGGCATTTGGTTATCTGGCCATGACGCAGGAAGGGAGGCTCTTTGCCGCGCTGAATCCCGTGAATGATCCACTGATCATTCTGGTGATTGCCTATAGTGTGCGGCGGTTGCCGTATGTGGTGCGGTCTGCGGCGGCGGGTTTTCAACAGACCAGTGTGACTCTGGAGGAGGCGGCGCAAAATCTGGGGTGTCCGCCCTTCCGGACGTTGAGGAGGATCACGATTCCACTCATTATGGCAAACCTTCTGGCCGGAGCTTTGTTGGCGTTTTCCTTTGCCATGCTGGAAGTCAGTGATTCGCTCATTCTGGCTCAGAAGCAGCAGGACTTCCCCATCACCAAGGCGATTTATGAGCTCTATCAGTTGCTGGGCGATGGGCGCTTCATTGCCAGCGCACTGGGCGTATGGGCGATGGTTTTTCTGGGGATCACGATCCTCGGGGCGTCTCTTCTGCTGGGGAAGAAGTTGGGAGCTATTTTTCGGGTGTAGCGTGATTGTACGTGACGCTGTCTTCATCTGGACGCAATCTGTTGCGAACAAATGAAAACAGGGTTTCTGATGGTGGCGTTGGCAGGGTCGATGTCGAGTGGGTTTTGTCTCGAGTATCTACCAGTGGCGGTTGATCCCGCAGGATTCGATTTTGACACGGTAGTGGAAAATAGTGCTACCAATCAGGGAAGTCCCAATGCGTTTACAGGCGTCTCCCAGACGCTTGATGGATCGGGCAGTGTTTTCTATGAAAATGGACTCTCGGGAAGTCAATCAGGCACTGGGTTACCCCAAAACAATCAGATCACTGCCAGCGCAGGTGGGAATAATTACACCTTCAATCTGGCGAGCTATGGTAATGGTACATCTCTGACGTCCAATACTTTACAGATCGCTCCTGATGAAGGGCTGCCCAATACGCTGACACTGAATACGCCAGCCTCTTTCTATTCACTCGCCTTCCTGGGATTCTCTACCGAGGCGGGAGGCTCTGATGCCATCGGCCAGGTTGTCATCACCTTCACGGACAACTCTACGACTCTCTACACCAATGTGCTGGACTACCCGGATTGGTACAGCACGAGTAATGTGGGGATTTTTAATTCTCAGGGGCGTATTCAGAATACGAGTGGGCTTTATAATCAATACCTGTCTGTTCCTCTGACATCGGGAGACGGAGGGAGGCTTTATGTCTCCTTACTGAATCTTACCTTGGCGGATCAGGCTAAACTCGTGAAATCCCTGACCTTTACCATCACAAGCTCGGCTTCGACGGACCGTTCTTACGTCATGTCTGTGGCTGGAGCCGTTCCTGAGCCGACTTCCGCGATGCTGTTGATCGCAGGCTCCATGGCTCTATTGTTTAGCAATAGGCGTAGGCAGTCCTGAATGAGGGAGGCCGGGGGGGCTATTTATCTCCCCTTGCATCCGCAAGGTTTGTGCCTATATTAGTTCCTACAACGGGGGCGTACTGGTTTCGACGTGAAGTTTGATACCGTGCCCGCATGCCGAGGATGATTCGTTGGCCTCGCTAAAAATCGGATCAAAAAAAATAACTGCAGATTACGAAAATCTCGCTCTCGCGGCCTAATTGAGCTGCGACGGTTTCGGGCTGACGCCTGCTAGGAACGAAACCGACGACAGCAGGCTAACTTCTCAACGGAGCGACCGCGTTGGGGGTGAATCGATTTCGTGGACGCTCAGGAGGGGGTGGCGTGGCGGTTCGCAGCATCCCTCTGAAATTAATAATCGTCTAAGCATGTAGAAGGTGCTGTTGACAGCTTCAGGGACAGGGGTTCGACTCCCCTCGCCTCCAGTTTTTTTAAAAACTGGATTCACTGGGTGGTGGATCGTAGATCCATTTTCAATTATAAAGCGATTGCCGTATATGACGCTTGCTTTTATCGCTGTGATTTTTGGTTTGGTGCTCCTCGTCTGGAGTGCTGATCGTTTCGTGGAGGGGTCCGCCTCTACCGCCCGGCATTTTGGTCTGCCACCGCTTCTGATCGGCATGGTGATCGTCGGTTTCGGAACTTCTGCGCCGGAGATGGTGGTTTCGTCGTTTGCGGCTTGGCAGGGAAATCCAGGCATTGCCTTGGGCAACGCTTACGGCTCGAATATCACCAATATCGCTCTGATCCTCGGACTGACGGCTGTGATCAGCCCCATTGCCGTTCATTCACAGGTACTACGGAAGGAACTGCCCATCCTCATGCTTGTAACAGTGTTGGCGGCTTGGCAGGTTTGGGACGGGGAGATCACCCGCTTCGATGCCATCGTGCTGCTGGCGGTCTTTGCCTTGTTACTGGCTTGGTCAATATGGCAGGGTCTCAGGCAGAAAGAAGATGCTCTGGGAAAAGAGGTGGAGCAGGAGTTGGGCTCACACACCATGCCGATTCGCAACGCAGTTATCTGGCTCGTGGTAGGCCTGTTACTGCTCATCGTGAGTTCTCGCATTCTGGTCTGGGGTGCTGTGGAGATCGCCCATGGTTTTGGCGTCAGTGATCTCATCATCGGCCTTACCATTGTCGCCGTGGGAACTTCACTGCCGGAGTTGGCTTCGTCGGTAATTGCCGCTCGCAAAGGAGAGCATGACATCGCCTTGGGGAATATCTTGGGCTCCAATTTATTTAACACCCTGGCAGTGGTGGGCATTGCCGGTGTGATCCGCCCTCTTGCCGTGGCGCCGGAGGTCTTACATCGAGACATTCTGGTCATGGCCGTGCTTACCCTTTCGCTCTTCGTCCTTGGCTACGGGTTCCGGGGACCGGGTCGCATCAACCGTGTTGAGGGAGCGCTCCTGTTGGTCTGTTATGTGGGTTACATAGCCTACCTGATAAGTTCGGTTTTCGGGGGCCAGGCATAGGGGGGAGTTTGAGCAAATTCAAAGCCGCTCCATCACATCCTGCTCTGCATCAAAGAGCACATACTCCATCCCGGGGTTCCCTTGATTGAGGCACTTCCCTTGGATTCCATCCACCTCGCAAAGTTCCTCCCCATTTTCTTTCCCCCCGAAGGCTACTATCCGGATCCTCTCCGCATACGGGAGAATCACTTTCGCCATCTGTGAGTTCCCTGCAAAGGCTCGAAAGAATGTCCGGATCGTATTTTGCCCCTCACACTCGAGCCATTCCGCAAACGGCACGGTTCCCGTCACCAGTACGATCTCCCTGCCTGTTGGTACTTGGGCCAGGCGTTTCTCAAGTCCCTCAGCCTGCCTCTCAGCCTCTTCTTTCAGAGTCTCTCCTGCAAAGGGGATTTGTCGCATGTCATTGGCCTGCAAACCTCCCACCGACCCTAGTAGATACGCCTCCCGACCCACTTCCTCGCCATCGATGACGAGGTTTTCCTCCCGAAATCCCAGATCGAAATGCCCATACGCTCCCACGATTTCCAGATTTCCCAGCGCAAGGTTCTGGAAATCCAGTCCCACGATCCCCGTTTTCTCCAAAGCCGGTTGCCAAAAGTGTTGCCTCACCGCTTCTGGGGAGGGGAAACGAGCCCAAAGTTCCTTGGGCAGCCAGTGATCTTGTGCTCCCAGACAGATCGCGACTGGCACTCCTCCTGCAGCCGCCTTGAGAGCGCGCAGGCTCTCCAGCGATTGCGTGGGATGCGCAACATTACCCGCAACAATCAGCATCTCGGCCTTCGTCGTGATGAGGGTTTTTCGGAGCTTTGTCAGTACAGCCTGTCGTCGATGCCCTTCATGAAGCAATAAGTTGGAAGTCAGTAAAATACGTGGACCGAGGTCGCCTCTCGTCTTGCTCCTGGTGCCTCGTTGCGTCGTCATGATTTCGATACCTACCGCAATCACAATTCCCCCTACGGCTCCGCTGAGATTAATGAGGACATCCGTTGCACTCCCCGAGCGGCTATGGAAGAAGGATTGGATATATTCACTCCCCACCGCCAGCCCGATCGAGATCAGGAAAACAAACCCCGCAAAGCGAAGGTCCGCCTTCGGAGACACAAATCTCCAAGACCCTCGCGTCCGCCAGATCAGCAGGGCAAGGATCAGAAACTGTAAAAAGTGACAGGCCTTCCGAAAGAATAGGTTCGCATCATAGACGTGATGCATCGGCATGTCGGGGCGGATCCCTCGCAGGAACGCCAGGATGATCTCAAAAGTCGTTCCCCCAGACGCCCATTCCAGCGAGGCAATAAGGATGAGCAGCATCCACAGCAGGGCCGGCCACCAGCGCTGTACAGTCAGAGAAAAGGCTTTCAAGGCTTTGTTGATGGCGCTATTTACCTTCGCTCGAATCGAGTTCGGCTGCGCAGGATGCTGATGGAGCGACAGTCTCGCCTTAACCTAATGAAATTTCCCTCCCTCTGCCAATCGTTTCCTCTCCAAAGGACGTGGCTTTTTTTGACATTTGCCGCTCTGGTCTGTCTCACTGCTTGCAGTGGCCCGATGTCGTTGGGCACGACGGAAGCTCCCGAAGGATACACTCCTCATAAAAAAGACGACGTTTACCGCATCCGTATCGGCGATGTGGTGCAGGTGGATGTGTTCCAAGAGCCAGCGATGACCACCCGCCAGCGTATCCAAGGGGATGGCTCCATATCGGTGGCTTTGATCGGTCGAGTGGATCTCCTGGGTGAAACGACTGAGGGTGCGGCAAAAAAGATTGCACGCATCCTGGACGCCACACAAATCGTCAACCCTCAAGTCAACGTCACCGTGCTGGCCTATGCACCCCAGAGATTCACCGTGATGGGGCAGGTGAAAACCGCAGGCATTTACGTTGTCCCCCCGGAAGAGAGTGTCTCCCTACCCGAAGCCATCGCCATGGCGGGGGGGCCGACCATCATCGGCAATTTGAAAAAAGTGATCATCAGTCGTAAGCATGGTAACCAAGTCACGAGAACGCGCATGAATGCGCTGTCGGCAGACGCCCAGTTTTTCCTGATCCAAGAAGGAGATGTGATTTTTGTGACAGAGACTATCTTCTGATGTTGAATAGCTCACCTGATCCTTCCGATATTTTTTCCAATTCCGGCGGAGGCTCTCCTTTCGACCTCGCTGGCATTTTGCATGCCGCGAGGCGATTCTACTGGTTGCCGTTGATCATCGCTCCCGTCGCTGCGGTGGTGGCAATTGTTTACGCCAAGACCTCCACGCCGGAATACCGGGCAATCGCCGAGATCCGTCTGGAAAGCCGCTCGGTAGCTCCAGCGGCCTCTTTGTCGGGGCCGTCTGCAGAAGGGGCGATGAGTCCCGAGGACCAAAACACCATCGTTCGAACTTTCGTAAATCCGATCATGGCTCGCGATGTCGTCCATCAACTCAAGCTGACCGAGAGACCGTATTTCACGAACTCCGGCCAGAGGCATCCTTCCGAAGATGATTGCGTCAGTTTCATCATGGGGAATACCAAGGCAACCGTGGTCACCGGGACTCGCCTGCTTCAGATCGCTGTGGACTACCCGGACCCGAATGTCGCGATGGAACTCGCCAACGCCATGGCGGAAGCCGGCATGAAATTTGACCGCGATCAAAGAGCCGACGCCCTGCGGGAGAATGTCCGATACCTCGAGGATGAGGTCAAAAAACTGGAGGCGAATCTGATCGCGTCTGAAACGCGGCTCAACGAATACACTCGTACACTCGGGAGTATCTCCATCGATCAGGACGTCAATATCGCCGTCGACAAACTAAAGGATCTGAACATGCGCTCGACGGAGGCAAGGGCGAAACGGCTCCAGATCGAAAGCTCCTACAAAGAAATCCAATCCTATCAGGGAGACTCTGATGCCCTGCTCGGAATTGAGAGTATCCGTGCGGCTCCTGGCGTTGCTTCGCTCATTTCCAAAGCCAACGATCTAAAGGGAAATCTGGCGAAGCTCTCGAAACGCTATCGTCCGAATAACCCTTTTATTATTCAGGCCCAGACGGAGTTGGCGGAAGTCGAACTCTCACTGCGGCAGCAAGCTCTGGATGTGGCAAAAGGCATCGAGGCCGATCTCGCGGCAGCTCGTCACAATGAAGAGGGCGTTGCCGCAGAGAAGACCGAGCAGGAAGAAAAAGTCATTCAGGTGAAGGAGCAATCGATCCAGTCAAACGTGCTCCGTCGCCAGATCGAGGCGGATCGCCTGGCTTACGAGGCAGCTCTCCAGCGCCTCAATAAAGAGCTTTCCCAAACACGTAGCCAACTCGTGATGATGCAGATGTCCGGCCCGGCGGGCCCCGGCTACATGGTCTCGATGACCGCCAGAAAGATGGTCGGCGTCGCCGCTCTGGGAGGATTGTTTCTCGGCTTGGGACTGATCGTTCTCATTGCTCAATTTGATAAGAGCATCAAGACAGTGGAGGCCGCCGAGGCGGCTCTGGGCCTGTCCGTCCTTACCGCCGTGCCGAAGCTACCCCGAAGGAAGGGTGAGGAAGAGCTCACCTTCCAGGAGTATCCCGTGCTCCAGGACCGGAGTTGTCCGGCAGCGGAGTCCTTCCGTACCCTGCGTGTTGCCGTCGAGCCACCAGTGGGTGTTGAGGATAATTCCCTAATCCTGCTGGTCGGTGCCGAGGGTAAAGAGGGAACTTCCTTTTGCGCATTGAATCTCGCCATGGCTCTTGGACAAAGTGGCCAGCGCACCCTGCTGGTGGATGCGGATCTGCGTGGAAGTTGTCTGGAAGAGAGAATCTTCGGCTCTACGGGGCAATATGGCCTGAGCGATTTTCTCACGGGTCGAGCGAGCTTTCCGAATATCATACGCTCGACTCCCGCGGAGAATGTGGATGTCGTTACCGCAGGAACACCGAATGCCCGTCCGGCGGAGTTACTTTCCCGCGACGACTTTGCGGTTTTTCTGGAAGAGGCCCGCTCCTTGTATGATCGCATCGTCTTTGACTCCGCAGCGGTGACGAGTGTGAGCGATACTCTGCGTTTTGCTCATCTTTGCCACACGGTCTGTTTTGTACTAAGAGCCGACAAAACAACTCCTGCTGTGGCAAAGCGAGCCTTGGAGCTTTTGAACCGCAGTGGTGTGAAACTTGCCGGAGTCGTACTCAACGGTATCTCGCCAACCTTCCAGATCCGACTGAGAGGTGCGAATCTTCCGGAGGAAGTTTTTTCAAGTAAAGGGACGTTCGAGTTCCCAGTCCGGTGCCCTTCCTGCAACCGATCCTACGCTTCGGCGGATGACTTCGTACATCAGACCGGCCCCCCCGGTCCTCAATGGACATCAAATGTCTCAGCCTGGAACGAGCAGAGCGAAAGAATCGTCCGGCGCTGTGGATGCAGTGCCCTGATCGTGCTGCCTCCAGTCATGCGGCGCGATCACTCTTCCAAAGGTGAGCAACGACGCGAGATCTTTGCCGATCTACTGGCCGTACTGGAGAAGTCTGACCTCTCGCGGGACGATGCCCGGACCAAGCTCTTGCTCACGCTCAAAATGTGGCGCAATGAGTTGAGCGACGACGCTCGCCGGGAAGCCTCCGAGGCGAGCCAGCAGCGGCGCGTGCTTTTTGACGAAGTGCTGGATCGGCTGGTTACCGGTGGCCTGACGCGCTCCGATGCCGAGGCCAAGCTCATGCACGCGATAAGGACCTGGCGGGATGCTCCATGAAGATCGCCCGCTGGCGTTCATGCGGTAACTTCTTTTTTTTCGTTACCCTGGCAATAGGCCTGCTGGCAGGAGAATACGGGCGAGGGCAAAGTCTGAATGTCTCTCGCACATCGAATGAGCCGGAGAACTTCGACACGATGTATCCGGCGAATTACTCGCTCGATTTTCCGAATCTCCCTCCCTCGGATCCCATGAGCGATTTGCAAACCGAGCTCCCTCCCGGCATCGACGTGCTGACCAATCCCGAGCTTCTGGACTACGAGTCTGCTTTGAAAGCCGATATGCCATCCCAGTCGCCGGCGGATTACGATCCAGAGGAAAAGAATCGCATTACGAACTATGCGAATACTCCCCAGTCCATGGCGTTGTTTGGAAACGACATGGCCTCAGCCGGTGAGGTCGTGCTGAGCAACTCCGGTCACCCGATCTTTTACGACCTCAGTCGGACGGCAGCCTCTTTTGGTCTGAACGAGACTCCGCTGGTGACGGAGATGCCATTGATTCCGGAACCCGGCACGACCTTGGACAAATCCGTCGCGCCGCGCTTGAAACTTGGACCCTGGCGCATGGCCCTGGACGTAATCGGGAGCTCCGCCATGTACTACAACGTGCTTGGCAGCACGACCAATCCTCAGAGCGACATGGTCTACGCACTGACTCCGCGGTTTTTCCTGGAAGCTGGGACGAAAGGCTCCTTCCGCCTGTCCTATACGCCGACGTTTCTTCGGTATTCGCGGTTCAAGGAGTTGGACAGTTCCAATCAAAATGTCTCCCTGTCCATCACCTATCCGTTCAGCAAGCTGAGAGTCGGAGCGGCGTTTTCCTACCTGACGCAAAGTGGACTCTTCCTCAATAATCCCCAGGGACAGGGGCAGCAGGAAACGGCCCTGGCGACTTTGACGGCGAGTTATCCCATTTCCACGAAAATGAATCTCGCTCTCGGATGGATGGGCGTTGCGCAGAATAATGATCCTGGAGGACAAAAGATCGAAAATACGGCAAACCTCAATCTGAGCTACGCTCTCGGAGGGAAGACCATTGTCGGAGGCATCCTTCAAGTGGGAAATGTGCAGGCTCCGGCGGGCGATCAGAATTTTTTCAGGTTACAAGGCGAGGCTGTGTACCGATGGAATTTTCATTGGCGTTTCTCCGCGCGCGCCGGAGTAGACTATCGCCTTCTGTATCCGCCGCCGCAGGCCCTCTCAAGTCCTCTGGTCACACCGGTCTTTGACATCAATGCGAGCTATCATTGGACCGCCAACGCGGGAGCCATCCTCAGGCTATACCGCTATGTCGGGACGGACACCTTCACTAATGTGAATTTGAATATTCAGACAGGCGCGGAATTTGGCATCCTACTTCGTGCCTATCGCAAAACCGATGTGAAACTTCTCGTCGCGATGGGATATACCGAGATGTTTACCGATGTGGAGAGCGGTGACCAAAATTTTGCCTTCGTGCAGGGGGGCCTATCGGTTTCCTATTCGGTGTTCAAACTGATGGATGTCATCCTCTTCGGCAATGTGCAGCAGCGCTTTGATGATTCTCAAGGGCTCAATTACCTCAGCGGCACTCTCGGAGTGGGGCTAAATCTGAAATTCTGATGGAAATCGTTGAGCGCGTTTATTTTTTGGCCGATCACTCTTTAGCTGGAAGGCGCGCAACCTGACGCATAAACTGATAGGACACGTATGTTTCAGCATCGCGAACTAGGGCTTATCCAGGGATTTCAGGTGGGGACCACCATTATCCTCACGATTCTATTTTGGGTGTATTACTTTGTGATGCAGTATCTTGTGCCGGGTGTTTCGCTCGCCAGCCCGGAGAATTATTTTGAGTATTATCTGGCGATCACATTGGCTTTTCAGTTGTCCTTCATGATTGCCAGGCAACATGATATCCTGTCCGTGTCTTCTGGAGTGGTGGAGAGTCATCGTCTGATCTGGCCGCACATTCCAGCCACTTTGGCGATCACCTGTATCTTCCTCATTCTCACCAAGGACGACGCCATCTCCCGCCTCTTTCTTTTCACGATCGTCCCTTTGATCTACGTCGTTTTGCTGATTTATACGCGTTTCTTTGCGTTGGATGTCCTGCGCTTTCTCTTGCGACATCAGCATCAAAAACTGCTTTTGGTCGGACAGCCTCAGGAGTTGGCCATTGTTGACTCGCTTCTGCGCAAGTCGAAGCTCTTCGGTTTTGAGATTATTGGCATGGTGACCGATGCTCCCGCCGAGGAATTGCCTCCGAGCATACGGAAACTCGGAACCCCTGATGATCTGGAGTCGGTGGTCAAAGAGCACAAGGTGGGGAATATCTTTATCCTCGGAAGCCCGCGTGATCGTCGCATGCTCGGCGGCTGGATGCGTCTTGCCGAGGCTCAGGGATGTCGGGTGTCGCTGGTCAATGATCTGGATCTCTTTCTACAGCGGAGATTGTCTTACTTCCGGTGCGATAATGTAGATCTGATCGAACTGCGCGAGGAGCCGCTCCAAAATTTGGTGAACCGCACGATCAAGAGGATCTTGGACTTGGCTGTCAGTCTGCCCGTCGTCTGCTTCGTGCTTCCGCCTCTTATTGTGTCGGTGTGGATATTGCAGAGGTTTCAATCGCCAGGCCCGCTTTTTTTCCGACAGGCTCGCTCGGGTTTGGACAACCAAGCTTTCAGCATTCTTAAGTTCCGCACGATGTATCCGACCGAGTTCGACTCCACCAAGCAGGCAACAGTTCGCGATGCCCGGATCTATCCGGCGGGAAGCTTCCTTCGTCGATTCAGTCTGGATGAATTCCCTCAGTTCCTGAATGTGCTGACGGGGCAAATGAGTCTGGTCGGCCCACGTCCTCATATGACGCAGCATGACAAGATCATGGCGGAAGTCATGTCCACCTATCCCCTGCGAGGCTTCGTGAAGCCGGGTATCACGGGACTGGCCCAGATCCGGGGATTTCGAGGCGAGACTGCCACGAGGGAGGATATCATCCATCGTATCGATTGTGACATCGAGTATGTGGAGACGTGGTCATTCTTCCTCGATATAAGGATCATCTGGCGGACGGCGTTGCAGGTCTTGAGACCGCCCAAAAGCGCTTACTGAAAGAGGGCAGACTCCATCTTCGACAGGAAGTTGGCTTCGGAGAATTGCTCGGCATGCGTCCGGATGGCTTCGGGATACCACGTAGTGCTCTCCAGACGATCTACGGCCGAGCCGAGAGACTCGGCATCAGGGGTATCGAAGAAGACGCCACTTTTTCCCTCGACCACCGTTTCCAGTGCGCCACCTCTTTTGAAGGCGACAACAGGCTTCCCGCAAGCCATGGCTTCGACAGGCGTGATGCCGAAGTCTTCATGCCCGGGGAAGAGGAAGGCTCGGCAACGAGCAAAGTGTTCGCGCACCTCCTCATCAGGGAGGCGTCCGAGAAAACGGACGGAGGGGCCGGCCATCTTTTCGAGTTCCGCCCGGTAGGGGCCTTCTCCCAGGATGATCAAGCGCTTGCCGCTCTTGCTGAAAGCACGGACGGCGAGATCGATATTCTTATACCCCAGTAGTCGGGAGACGATCAGATACGATCCGTCATTTTCATGAGACACGGTGAAGCGATCCGTCCGCACGGGTGGCGGTATCACTATGGACTCTCGATCGTAGAAGCGGCGGATGCGTTCCTGGACATTGCGAGAGTTTGCCACGAGGACTTTCATGCGCTGTGCGGCGGCACGATCGATCTGGCGGAAGGGGGGCAGGAACACTCGGACAAAACGATTGACCAGGGAGTGCCGGACCTCGTGATCGAGGTACTCGTCGGTTTGCCAGAGGAAGCGTGTGGGATTGTGAATGTAGCAGACCGTATGGCTATCCGGTGTGAAGCGGAGATATTTGGCAAAGGTGCTGGAACTGATCCAAGCCCGATCGGCATGGAGGATGCCGAAGGAGCGGAAAGCCAGCGGATAGAGAGGAAGATACTTTTTGAAGTGCGTATGATGCTCAATGAAGGGAGCGTGCTGCAGCCAGGTCGTGCGGATGTCCGCGTCGGCAAAATCGGACCAGAGGCTGCGGCGGCAGACGGCGCTCGTGAAAAGAGGAGCCTTGGGAAAGCGGCGATGCATGGTGGCGACGACTCGCTCGGCACCGCCCATCTGGATCAAGTAGTCATGCGCAAGGAGGAGATCCATGGTCAGCGAGTGAGTTCGTCGAGAAGCGCGCTGGTCTGCTGTTGGACGATGGCGAGGGAAAAGAGCTGGATCGCACGATCTCGCCCCGCTCGGCCCATACTGTGACGGAGGTCGGATGAAGCGATTAATTCACCCAGTGCTGCCGCGAGTCTTTCAGGGTTGCCAGGTGGAATAAGAAGCCCCGTTTCTCCCGGAACTACGATTTCGCGCGGACCTCCGGCATCCGAAGCGACGACGGGCTTGCCTGCCAACATGGCCTCGACAAGGACGCGGCCAAAGGGTTCCGGTGCAGTTGAGCAATGAGCCACGATATCCGAAGCCGCCATGAGGGCAGGGATGTCTTTGCGGAACCCCAGGAAATGGACACGAGACCCTAGAGGGTGGGCGAGTTTACGAAGTTCCTCGGCGTAAGCTCTGTCATCGTCTGTGAAGAGGGCCTCGCCGACAATCCAGATGGTGGTGCCGGGGACTCGCTCCGCTGCTTGCAAAAGCACATGCTGTCCCTTCCAGCGGGTGAGGCGTCCGAAGATGGTGATGACGGGTTGCTGCTTGGGATTCCATTGGGAATGCAGAGCCGCGATTTCCGTTTCGGCGATGCCGGTAAAGGCCTGTGGATCGAAGCCATTTGGGATGACCTCAGTGCGTGTGCGTCCCCCCTGGCTGCGGAAAGCATCGGCCACGGAGCGGGAGTTGGCGATCACGAGATCCATGCGGTTGGCGGCAGTAAGGAGGACTCGGAGATTGGCTTTGCTGAAATGCGAGGCGTCCAGCAAGTCGTGGAGGTGAAAGACGGCGGGGCGGCGGGAGAGGAGATTGGCGGCGGCACCGTACACGAGGGCCTTGGCGGTGTTGAGGTACACGACATCGACTCTCTTCATGCGCCGCGCCAGCTTCTCCACATAAAGGAGCAGGCTGGGGAGGCTCGCTGTGAGGTTGATGAGAGAGGCGCTTTTGGTGACGCGAGCGGCAGTGACGGGGAGGGGGAGGAGTTCGACCGGGATACTCCGCCCTTTCAAGAGGGAGGCGAAGGGGCCGTCAGAAAACAGCAGGACGCGAGAGTTTGGTCGCCCTGCTGCCAAGTCAGCCAGGCATAACTCGGCTCCTCCGATCTGGCCGCTTTGATCGACAAAGAGGGTCACGCTGCGGCCTCCTCATAGGTTGCTGCCACGCGACGGGCGATGAGGCGCCATGCAAAGTGGCTCTCGGCATAGGCGCGGCAAGCTTCGGTTGGCGGGAGTGGCTGGGTCAGACCACGTTGTACTCCAGCAGTGATCGCCGGGACATCAGAACTGCCTAAAATTAAGGAAGGATCCAATGAGGAAACGGTCTCGGGCAGGCCGCCAACGGGCGTCACGAGAACGGGGGTGCCGCAAGCCAGCGACTCCAATGTCGTAAGCCCGAAGCCTTCCAGAGCTTCCGATGGGACAATGGAAAAATCTGCGGATGAATAGGCGGCGGGCAAGTCTTCGTCGGGTATGAAGCCTGCGAAGATCACCTGGTCCCCTACGCCTGCACTTTGCGCGACTTCTCGGAGTTCGCCCTCCAGCGGACCTCGTCCTGCGATGACGAGAAGTGCATCAGGGTGTTCGTGACGAATGGCGGCAAAGCTCTCGATGAGAGTGGAAATACCCATTCGCTTGACCAGGCGACGGACGCAGAGAATGAGACGGGCGTTCTCAGGCCAGCCTAGTTTCTGTCGTGCTGCTTTTCGTGGCAGGGGGCGAAAGCGTTCGGTGTCCACTCCTCCCGGAATGATGCGGATGCGTTCGGCTGGGATTTGATAATCCTGCACTAGGACATCCTGAAAGGCGCCTGAGAGGACTACGAGACGACGAGCCGAGTGATAGACTCTCTTTTCTATCCAGCGCTTTGCCGCGACGACGAGAGGTGATTGACCTTCGCGAGCAGACTCGGTTGCCCAGGGACCGTGGAAGTGGACGACGTGAGTGTGTTTCCGCAAGGAAGGCAAAGCTGCTGCGTACAAGGCGAAGTGCGTGGCAATGGTCGCTCCTTCCGGGAATTGTGCGGCTTGGCGGATGGCTTGCAGACGTTGCAAGAGAGGTGCATCGGGGCGACCTAGGGAGACGGAGTTGGTGGCTTCTCGTGCGGGAGTCCCAAAGGCGAGCGCGGTGCAGGGGATGTCGTTTTGCTGCAAGCTTTGGACCAGGCCATGGAAGTAGCGGTCGGCCCCTCCGGCGGAGGGATCGAAGTGCATGCCAAATTCATAGATGGGCCGAGGCGAGGTCATTATCTCTTCCAGACTCGTGAAATCGTCTGGGCGGTTTTATAGAAGAAGCGGCGTTTTCCTAAGTCCGGCAACACTTGAATGGGCCCCTGGCAATGGTCGAGAAAGAGGGCAGAAGCTTTTGTGGGTTTCACGCCCGCAAAGGCTTCGCGGAGGAAGTCTCTTTTCCAAGCCTTGGGGCGGGCGATATCGTGGACCATCAGGTAAAAGTAATTTGTGAATCCCATGCCCTCGGGACCGACGATAGACTCCGCTCCGTCCCACGCCATGAGGGCGGCAGCCATGAGATCTTGGTCACCAACGATGGAGCGGTGTCTTTCCTCCAGGAAAAATGCGGAAGTGTTTCCTCCTGCCCGTTCGTAGGCGAGGGTGAGATCCTGCCAGATCTTTAAAAAATCTGCGTATTCTCTGGAGACAGCGAGGAAGCCGCTATTGGGATAGCAGCTTGGAGAGCGAGAGACTTTATACCCGGTGGTCGCGATGAGGCTTCTCCACTCTTCCCGCCAAGGGTGAGTGGAGGGCAAGTGGGGGAACTGTGAGTCGAGACAATAGGCCACACCAAGAGCTGCCCAATCTTGGAAAAATTTCCAGGGAGCGAGGAAGAGGATGTCTGGATCTGCGTAGATGACTTGATCCCAGTCCGGGTAGGCTACGAGCATTTCCTGCATCGCAAAAGGTTTGTGATAACCGAAATGGCGTGGGGACTGCAAAAGTCGAAAGCTGAGTTCAACCTGCTCGATTCTAAAAGTCGTATCGTCGATGCGCTGAAGTTGCGACGTCCAAGAAGGAAGGCCTGATCCATCATGTCCCAAGATGATCCGCCCTCGAAATCCCTGACGCAGCGCGGAATTCACCATGGCTGCAGCGCCGAGATGATAGTCGTTTTGATAAAGAGTGAGCAGGAGTGATTTCATTCGGATTGGCGCGAGTGGAATCTTATCTGGCAGAACGTGCTTGGTCGATAGTGGTAGCCATACGGGACGCGATGGAGCGTAGAGAGACATGCTCTTTGACCCATGCCATACCTTGGGTGGCGTATTGGCTGCGGAGATCGGGTTGAGTGATGAACGAGCGCAAGGCTTGAGCCAGGGCCTCTACGTTTTTTTCCGGGAATACGAGACCTCCTCCGCTGGAGCGAATCAGATTAGGGATCTCTCCTGAGTCGGAACCAACAACGGCACTACCGCAGGCAAGGGATTCCGTGATGACGCGCCCGAATTGTTCTTTCCAGTTGGGCTGGGTCTCGGAGGGAAGTACGAGGATGTCGAAGGCGCTGAGATAGCGGGGAGTTTCCTCATGGGGCACGAATCCAAGGAAATCCACTCGGTCGGAAAAGTTTCCTTTCGTGGACAAGGACCGAAACCCTTCTTCAAAGTCTCCTTTGCCTATCAGGACAAGCTTCCATGGAAGATCGAGCAACTGGCTCAGCGCGAGAGCGAGGGTGCGAAGGCCTTTGGATTCCACGAGCCGCCCGACGAAGCCAATCACCACCTGATCCGGTTGGCGGGGAAGGACGACTCTATCCTCGGCTTCGCCATGAGGTCGATATTGAGAGGGGTCTAGGGGGAGGGCGCAGACGCTGGATGTTCCTTGGAAACCTTTTTGTTTGAGAACATCGGCCACCGCATCCGTAATCGGAAAAGCGAAGCGACTCCGGCGATAAACCATCTGCTCGAGATGAGAGAAGGGAAAGGGGTAGGTCTTCCGAATGTTCTGGCAGGAGTAGAAACCAAAAGGAACCCGCGGATTCGCGGCGAGGCAGATCTGTGCCGTAGCCAGGGCATAAGGTTCGTGGTTTACGTAGATGGCATCGAATCGCTCTCGAGAAAGAAAAGATTTCCAGCGCTTCAGGTAGGTATGGAGAATGATGTTCCCATTGGCCAGGACGGGAATTTTCCGGACCTCACCTTTGAGGCCCGGAAAAGCGGGCTGATCAAGATGATTGCCAAATTCGTCTCGCCAGCCAGCGGGAATCGCAAGTGTCAGAGACCACCCTGTGAGGCTTTCCAATTCAGCGTAAAGACGCTGGTTGGTGGCAGTGGCGCAGGAATGGCTGACGACCAATAGCTTCATGCCGATTTTTTTGGAGTGAAGAAGTAATTACCCGCTGAGCCTTCATGACCAGTCAGTGCCTTCATGGTCGTTTCCTCATAGCCAAGCTCGGTGAGTAGCTCGCGGATAGGCGGCAGGTTTTTCTCGCGGATCTCGATGAGGAGCACGGGGCGATTGCGGGTCAGGGTCTCACGGGCTCCGCGCAGGACTTCGAGTTCATGGCCTTCCACGTCGATTTTAATGAAGGCCACGTCTTGCGGCGCAAGGGCGTCGAGTGTGATGGTCTCGACGGGCTTGGTGATATGGTCATTGGTGTCGGGGCAGTTGCCCGGAGCGAGGCTGGCCCAGCCAACGAGTTTTTTTCCGTTGAGCACCGGGATGTAGAGGGTTGCCTGGCTGGCTGTGGAAGAGAGCCCTTTGGGGACGATCTCGATATTGCCGGGATTCCATGCGGAGAGTTCGGCGAGGAGGTCATCATTGATCTCGAAGGAGAGAACTTTATGCGAGAGACCGGAGAGCCGATACGAAAACATGCCGATATTTGCCCCGATATCGAGGGCTGTTCCCCGCGTGGGAACCATACGGTCAAGATAAAGGAGTTCCGGATCGAGGGAGCCTTCCCATTCCGACAGTTTGTAGCGAAGTGGAATGTGGAGAGAGTCGGGAGTCAGCAGAATGAGGAGGCGAAACACCGCCCGTAAAATAGGAATCGGGACTTTCATGGAGATACGCTCGTGGGGGACGATAGGAGGGAGGCATAAGCGTTTTCCGTCATTTGTGCAACGCGATCCCAGGTGTAGTTATCCTTCACCAAACGACGCCCCGCCTCTCCATAGGAGTGTCGCAAGCTGGGGTTTGCTGTCATGCGATCCAAAGCCGAGGCGATTTGAGCGGGATCATGTTCCAGAAACTCCCCTGTCACGCCAGCCTGAATGAAATCCTCGGTGCCATTAATGCGTGTTGCCAAAATCGGCAGCCCGCAAGCCGCAGCCTCAATGGTCGCAAGGCTGAAAGCCTCATAGTGACTGGGAAAAAGAAAGATGTCCGATGAAGCCATGGCGGTGGCAATATCATTCCGAAACCCTCCAAAAACGACTCTGGATGCGATGCCGAGAGATCCGGCGAGTTCCATAAAACGCTGCCGGTCGGGATCATCGCCTGCGACAAAGAGTTTCAGATTTTCGGACTGACTGCGGGCGAGACCCTGTATGGCAAAGTCGAGTCCCTTGCGAGCCCACTCGCCACCGGAAAAAATGGCGATGACATCTTGTGGAGCGAAGCCATTCGTCGTGCGCCATGACTGTCTTTCCGTTTCCGTGATGGGATGGAAGATCGCCGTATCAGCGGCATTCGGTACGATGTGTACGGGGGCGTTGCTGATCGCATAGTGGTGCCGTAGCTCCTGTTCGACGCCACGGGAAACGGGGAGAAAAAGTGGAGGGGGTTGCCGCGTATAGAGTTTCTTTTCGGCAGCAGAGGTGGTGCGAAGATACAACCAGCGCGTGAGACGCCTCAGAGGTGAGATTTTCTCATCCTGGCTAAACTGGTCGAGGATACGGCTCTTGGCGGGCTGGATGTTCTGGATGGTGACCACATTCGCCCGCAGGGTGTTTGGCCCGATGGAATGGATGATGTCGAAATCATGATGTCTGAGGAGCGCATTCGTCCTAACATGGTAGGTCCAAAAATCAGCGACTTCCGGCCGACTGATTCCCTGCACAGGATGCCACTGTACAAGAGTGAGATCCAGATCCTCGGCCCGCCGTGCATAGAGATGGACCTCATGCCCTCGTCGTGCCAGACGCTCGGCGACTTCATTGACCGCACGGGCGCTCCCATCCCGGCGGTTGCAGTTGATCATGGCAAAGGCAATGCGCATATCAGGCCGTACTGAGCGGGTTCAGACGTTTCGCATAGGCGTCCATTTCAGGTCGTGGATGCAGGGCGAAGCCCGCGAGAATGAAAAAGACCAGAGAACCGGCTCCGGCGATCCAATCTCCGGCTATGAGAGCGATGCTGCCGGTGACGAAGAAGGCTTTGAAGAGCATGACCGCATCTGTGCGGATACCGACTCGCTCGAAGAGACGGATCTGCCTCCAGATGAGATAAAAGGCTCGAAAGAAGAAAAAGGATCCCACCCATCCAAAGGTGAAGAGAATGGCGAAGTAGCCATTATCTCCGATGGCGGCTCCAGCTTCGAGTTCGCCCGTATTGACTCGCCCAGCCAGTCCCGTGGAGCCGAGTCCCGTGCCCAGGGGATTGCGAAGAACTCCCGAGAAGCCGTACTGGGCGATCGCCATGCGACCTTGGAAGGAGCCGTCCTCCGTAATGGTTGCGATCGATCCGACCCGTTCGCTGATCTTATTGGACGTCGGGATCAGGCTCAGGCCGACATTGGCAGCGAGAGCTATCGCGCAGAGCAGCAGCACGATTCGGAACGTGTTTTTCCCACGATTCAGCAGCGGATAGAGAACCGTAGCCAGGCCGATGGTGATGATCGTGCTGCGAACAAAGGTGAGGAGAATGACGGAAAGGATCAACAGGACGGAAAACCACCCGCCGACATTGCGCCAGCGCTTGGCGCAGATCATGGGGATGACGGCAAAACCGAGGAAGCTCGCGAAAGGACCACGCTCGCTCATGGTAGAGAATACCGTCATCTCCGTGGGCTTGAGATTGCCCAAATAGCCTTCAAATCCCACGGAGCGAACCCAGAAGGCATCCCAAGGAGGGATGGTGTAATATTGATACCATCCGTAGAGGCTGGCGACGACCGCAGCCCAGCCGACAGTCTTTATCCACCGATCCAGAATGTCGTTCCTGCCCCACGCCAGAACCGCACAGGTCATGATGGAAAGTGGTGTGACATATTCCGCCAGGGAATAGACGGCGGCAAATTTGTTACGAATCACCCCGATGGCAAAAGCAAAGACCAATGCAATCGTGAAGCAGGTCGTGATTTTTTTAAAATAGGCGGGCAGCCGGGAGTAATTCTGAAACACCATCAGAAAGATGAACCCCGAGATCACGAGCGGAGTCAGGCTGATCGGGGAGAGCGGATTAAAACTCCCGGCGAGCCAATCCACATAACGGCGAATACCGCGATTCAGCACTGTGATCCAGACCAGATAGTCGATGAGCCATGTGGATCGGACGGCGTACAAATACACCGCCGGAACGACAATCAAGATGGAGACCAGCCAGTCCATGTCAGAGACTGCCGAGCAGTCCACGGGCAATCACCCGCCAAGCAAAGGTTTGGTCATGAAAACCGCGCATCTCATCGCGATAGGATGCCACCGTTTCCGGTACGTCAAGGAATTGAGCCCAATGCACCGTCTGCCTTGCGAAGTCACCTGCCGTCGCGGCATCGGACAGCAGCAGGGAATGCATCGGATTATTGCGAAACACTGAGTCGGTCCACTTGGTGATCGTCGTTGCAACCGGCACGCCATTCTGAAAAGCCGCTATCGCCGAACCTCGACGAGTCGAAATCCCATCGGAAAAAGGAGCGAGCAACAAATCCATGGCGCTGAGGCAAATTCCTGCCCGATCAGCACGCTGAACACCAAGATCGATCAAGTTTTCCCGTCCTCCCAGAACGTCGGCAATCGCGTTCCCATGAGGCCCCACATACAGCAGTTTTGCTTTCGTGAAGCGGCTTTGTAACGCCCGAAAAGCCTCCGCAATCCAATCCAACAGTCGGCTCTCATGCGCAGAACCGAAGACTCCGATGAAAGGAATGTCCGTCGGCAGACCAAGTACTCTTCGCGCCTCTCCGCAGGACAGACCGGACGCTGCCAAGTTTGATCCCACCGGAAGGTGTACGACTTTACCAGGATATCCAATGCGTTCGATCTGACTCACATAGCGTTCACTAGAAGCAAAAGCCACATCCGCAAGATCGCAGACAGCCCGAAAAAGTGGTCTCTGCCACCGCCGCATGATCATGAATCTCCACGGCCAGCGCGGCACCGTCGTCTCGTGAAACATAACGGCTATGCGAACGGTCGGATTTAACTTCTTAACCTCCCGTAACGCCCTCGGCACCCCAGGACACCAACCACGCTTTCCCCAGGAAAACGGATTGTACTGAAAAATGATCCAGTCCGGCTTTTCGGTAGCGACCGCTTGCGAAAGATTCCTCACCGAGTCCAGGCGACTGGGATCAAAGGGCGTGACCACCTGCACGCCGTCTTGAGGCAGATGCTTGCCCCGCCTTGTAATCACCGAAACAGGGCTCCCCATTTCCTGAGCCGTAGCCCCAGCCAACCACCACGTGTAGTCGCCGATCCCATCAAGATCGGGTGGGTAGGCTGCGCTGCAAAAGGTAAGTTTCATGGCCGGGTAAAGGATCGCAGAAGACCCGCCAAACGCGCAGAGATTTCCGAGACAGCAAAGTGCGATTCCGCACACTGCCGCGAGGATTCGACATCCGAAAGCGTACGATGCTCTTTCCGAGCCGCCATCTCCATCAGCGCCCCGGCCAGACTCTCCGGACGATCATCTTTCAAGTGAATGTCTCCAGCCGCCAAATAGTCAGCATTCCCATTCGTCGCACCCACAATAACAGGAAGCCCACACGCCTGCGCCTCCGCGACCGATGAACCGAAATTCTCCTCATCACTCGGCTGGACCAGCACATCATGCGCATGCATCAATGTCGGCACTTCCGTTCTCGCAAGATACGGGATCCATTGCAAACGGTCCTGATAAGGAAACGACGCAATGAGGCCCTCATAGCCATTTATAAATCCCACCCCACCGACGATCATTAGCTGAAGATCCACACCGGCCTGTATGGCTGCCGCAGCTCCAGCTAGAAAAAGATCCAGCCTCTTGCGAGGAATAATCCGCCCAAGCCACAGGCAGCGCAAGGGCGCTTCCTTCTCGGGCTTAATCGCAGAGGGCCGGAAGACCTCGAGATCGATAGGATAGGGTAGGCAATTAATTTTCGTCCCCGCCACACCATAGTTCTTCTCCAGCGTCTGTCGGGATTGCTGACTGCCGACGATAATGTGATCCGAAAAGTGCAAGGGAGGCTGCCCGATCCGGCTAAGTCGAAAATTTCCCAGCAAGCGCCATCTCCAAGCCGATGCTAATCCCGCAAGCCTCGCGATCTCGTCGAAACGTGAGAGGATCGACCGCGCGTCCGTTCCCGGCGGACCTTGCGCAAAGCTGACCGACTGCACCCCCGCCACTCGCCCACGCGCATATTCTCCCAACCACAAGACCAGATCGAAGGGGCGGCTACGATGATAACGGGTAATGGTTCGCACAAGCAGGCCATGGTAGGTATGCGAATCGAGAAGCCCTGCGACCAAGCCTGCCACAGGCACTCTGGCCACGCGTGCCCGAAGACGGTCCATCCCCTTGTTGTCAACGTCCACAAAATGAAAGTGCGAATGATCTCCCACCGCCGGACGCGGATCGACAAAAGACGCCTTTGAGAAAAACGTGATCTCACATCCCTGATCGAGCAGCCCGCGTAAAAGCAACGCATTCGCGCTCGCCACACTTCCAGCCTGAGTTGAGACGTATCCCGTGACAGCGATTCGCATGTGACTAGAGCCCGAATTTAGGCGGAGTGCGCCCCAGCTTTTCTTGCTCCACCCAGAATGCACTGCGCGGAGCAGCATGGTATTTCAAAAGCCATCCGGGCATTAGTCGCAGAACAATAAGAAATTCCGCCCCGAAGACAAACGCCGCTTTAAGATTATCCAGCGACCACCCCTTGCCCCGGAAGCGGCTGAGAATCACGAGGAGGATGTGGCGCGGAAGCTTCCAGGCAACTTGATACGTCGTCCCCCCGAAATCGTAGGTACTGATGACCCGAGCTTCCCATCGGCGGGCCAGCTTACCTGCCGGAGGCGCTGGTCTCAGCGGATGATCCACCGCGGCCGCGGAAAGGAATACAACTCTCCCTCCTGAAAGCTCCCATCGTGCGGCAAACTCCGTGTCCTCAAATGCAGCCATGGGAAAGCGTTCGTCAAAAGCTCCTGCTTCCAGAAAAGCTCGTCGGGATATGGCAAAGTTGCACGAAATCAACGCACCCCCATTTGGATTATGTGGCGCCTCCGTCAGCAGAGAATCAGCGGAGCCAATGCGGTGAGTGGCCCCCTCAAAGGCAATGTTCTCTTCCGGCGAGTGAGAGTCAAAGGCAGCGAGATAAGCCCGAAGAAATCCCGCTCTCGGCTCGCAATCATCATCCAGAAAGATCAGCCACTCCCCGCTGGCGGCCCTTGCACCCGTATTGCGGTTAGCGGCTGGTCCTCGATGCGGCCCCTCAATACGGCGCACTCCTGGGAAGTTTGCGTCGAGCAAACTTCGACACTCTTCCCCTCGACCATCATCGCAGACGAGGACTTCGATCTCACGAGCCGCAGGAACCTGCCCCAGCACTGACGAAAGGCAACTCGCCAACTCTTTCGGACGCTGGCAGGTCGGGATGATCAGCGTGACAGAGGCTTGCTTCATTCCTGCGGTTCTGCGGGCTGATTACGGTAACGAATGACGCGAGCAGGATTTCCCACGGCAATGCCCCACGGCGGGATGTCCTTGGCAACCACCGCTCCCGCTCCAATGACAGCGTGATCCCCGATTTTCACTCCCGGCAGTATGATCACCCGTGTCCCGATCCAGACATCATCACCGATCCAGACCGGCTCTTCAGGGAGATTTCCTTGCTGCATGATCGGGATATCCGTCCGATCCATCCGATGATTCGTTGTCCAGATGACCACTTCAGGCCCCATGATGGAGTTCTTGCCGATATGAACCTCTCCCCTCAGGTCGCAGTCGATACCGAGATCCGAGTCATCTCCCAGCCAGATCGTGTTTCCCCGCCCAAAGGTGGCCCCATGCTCGATATTCACCCTCTCACCGCATTGCGCCAAGCACCTGCCAGCCGTGTAACGGCGGAAGGCCTTAAAGAATGTACCTCCCCAGCGACTGTAAGAACGCGCCAATGGCTTGGCCAAAACGGTGTAAACCAAAAACCAAAAATTGCTCCTCAGAGCCTTCAGAGAGACATTAATCAAGCGGCGACGGGTGTAGCGAAGACTCTACGCCACCAGTTGCCAGGCTTGCAAATGAGAACGGACCATACGTTCCGTCGTATAGGATTCCTGCTGAAGCTGTTTCCCCGCATTTCCCATTGTCTTCGCGAGGGTAGGCGATTCCAGCAGAGTGATCAATTTGTCCGCCAGTACCGCAGGGTCTTGAGTGGACCAGAGTCCGGTCTCTCCATCTTCGATTAACTCTCGGCTGGCCGGGGCAGGGCCGCACACTACCGGCTTCCCGTAAGACCAAGCTTCCACAAACACGATGCCAAACGATTCATGCGCGGAAGGCAGGCAGAAGATATCACAGGCCGCATAAGCATCGGCCTTGGTTTTTTCGTCAAGTAGTCCGAGATCCCGATAGGAGTTCTCGGGGAGCTGGCCGGGGCGTAGCGCGTTGCCCGGACCTGCGAGCATCAAGACAGCCTCGGACTGGCGTTCCAGAACGATGCGCCATGCCTCAATCAGCGCCGGATAGCCTTTGCCCTTATCGCGACGTCCGAGGAAGAGAACTACTGGCCGGTCTTCGATCTCCAGATGTTTGCGGAGCCTGTCGCCTTGGCCATCTGGGCGACAAAAAGGAGGCAGGCCGCAGAGGCGGGTCTTTTGCGGATCGAGTCCGAGTTTGATGAGATCATCTCTTTCTCCCGAGGACTGGCAGAAAACGACATCCGCCAGTCCATAGAGAAGCATATCGATGGGCGAGTCTCCCCATTGCCCGGGATGAACCGCTGGCCAGATGGAAAACGGCACATCCAACTCCCGCGCCCACTTGGCCATCGCAAAGCCGGTGTGGTCCCAGCCTGTCCCTGTAATATGGATGGCGGATGGACGCATAGTATCCGGGATATTCAGTCGTCGCTCGGCCAGGAATGCCGCTATCTGGGGAGTCCGCGTGGATAAAGTCGGCAGGATATTTCTCCCTAGATAGCCTGAGACTGTTCGGCGAAGACGGTGAGAAGTCCACGGCATGGCTTCGTATCCCAACCGTGAATCTGGGAATCTCTCGTTTTCGTAAAGCGAGCACGGGGTATGGCCCAGATTCGCGATAGCAGCAATCAGGCTGCGCTGATACGCGGCAAGACCACCGGTATAGGTGGGTGCAATTTTACTCGCAAAGGCAATGAGCGCAGGAGCCGTCATGATATGTTAAGTGCCCTGCGATACGAGTCGGCTACGATGTCGGCTGTTTTCTGCCACGAGAAATTGCGAGCACGCAGGGTGCCACGTTCCTTCAGTTCATCTCGCAACTGCGGATCACTGGTGATGCGCCGCATCGCCGAGACGAATCCCCGTGCGTCATCAGGAGCCAGGAGGATCGCGGCATCACCCGTCACCTCCGGCAGCGATGTGGTATTGGAACAGATCACCGGAGCCCCACACTGCATCGCCTCCAAAGGCGGTAGGCCAAAGCCTTCCTGGAGCGAGGGAAATAGAAAAGCCGTGCAGTGGCTATAAGCGGTCGCCAGTTCCTCATCCGACACAGGTCCTGTGAAATGAATGCGGTGACTCACGTCCGGGGCCTGCTGGATTTGCTGGTCGATCGCGTCGTGACCCCATCCCAGTTTCCGGGAACCTGCCAGCAACAAGTGATGCTCCGTATCCGTTCGGGCGAATTCCTGAAAACACCGGATCAGAAAGGGGATGTTTTTGCGCGGTTGAGGATTCGCGACGGAAAGGAAATAAGGGGCATCTGGAATCTGGTGCTTTTCCAGGAAGTCTCTTCTGGTCTTTGGGTCCGAGATGGGACGGAAGACCGACTCCGCAGCGAGTGGCATGATCAGGGTTCTGTCTCGCGGGAAGGACGTGGCGGCACAGAGTTCGCCTCGGGTATGCTCGGAGATGCAGAGGGCCCAACTGCGCGTAGGGTCCAGCAGAGTCAGGGTAGTCTCCAGCATCTGGCGATTGTAGGATCCCGCAGGTTCTGACAGAGGGATCAGATCGTGAACGGTAAGAATGGTCGGACCGGAGAAAATATGTGGCTCCGGAAGGGGCCGGAAAGTGGAGTGGAAAAGATCGATTTGTCCGGTGAGAGATAAGGGCTTGGCGTCCAGCCGGGTGAAGGCATTGAGCGCTTTGGAGGGCAGACGCCAGAGGGGCGGCAAATTCGGACGATTAACGCGAGCGAGGAGATCGGCAAAAAAGGGGCCCAATCCTGTGCGGGATGCCACACTGTTGAGGAATGGCGGATGGGGAGCCCATCGGTCTCGCCAATAGTTTTGCGAGCGTGCCTGAGTCAGGGCGGCTTGCTTATCGCGACCATGGCATCCGGTCAGGAGAAGCTGGAACTCGGGAGAGTTCTGCAGGCTCTCAGCCACATTCTCGATGACCCGTCCGATTCCCGTGACGTGCTTTTGATCCGAATGAAAATCCGCGCAGAAGGAAACGTCGTAAGCGATGCGTGGCTTCATGAGACGGAGTTGAGCAGACCTTCGACGACGATCTGGTTGTTGACGCGAGCCCTCCATTTTTCAGCGATCGCTTGGGGATCACGTCGATTCTGATCCCAAAGGCGAAGCTCGGCAAGGGCGGCGTCTGCCAAGCTCGAAGAGGCGCGGCGGCAGGATAGCGTTCCTGAAGCCCCCTGGTCGGCAAGTTCTAGAAATCCGGGTAGAGCAGGCGCGACCACGGTGGCTCCAAGACACAGGGCCTCCAAGGATCCAATGGGCTGAGTCTCCCAGCGGGACGAGGCGAGAAGGAAGCGGGAGTTTGCAAGGATGCCACGGAGTTCTGCACGGTCGATCACACCCGCCATTCGTACCCGGGGATGTGAGGACAGCTTTTCAAAAGCTTCCATACCCGGACCCGCGAGGACGAAGGAAATATCCTCACGTGCCGCGAGCAATCGCTCGATGGTCTGCAAAAGGAGAGGGGCGTCTTTCTGCACATCATCCCATCGACCGCCGCAAAAAATCGTGGGAGGCCTTTGGGCAGAGGCGATGGGAAATGAGAGGAAGTCATCCTTCACGCTGTGCGGTACGATTTTTACCCTCTGACTCAGGTCGGCTCGCTCGTAGTGCTGAAGGATGGCGATGAGATTATCCGCGGCGGCACGGGATTCGATCGCGACGGCGTCCGACTGCTCCACCGTGGCAAGGATCTCGGCGTCTTCTTCCTTTCCGAGGCGCAAATACCGACGCATCCAGTGAATACCCTCCCGCAGGAAGGACGGGATGTTTCGGGCTGAAGAGAGGCAGGAGCTCAAGGTCGCAAGGGGGAAGACTCGTACGCTGGCCAGCCCATCGCTATCTGCCCGAGTGATGGTGCGGACTCCCGCCATTCGGAGGGCCGAGAGGAGATCAGCGCCTTTGAGCCAATTAAAGACGATGGCGATATCGAGATCCTGATTTTTCCAGAAGGTCGCTTCCCTCATTTCATCGGAGGTGGCTTCAATGACGGGAAAGTCGGCCTCTCCCGCATCATTGCCCAGGCAGTATAGGACAGGCTGATGACCCATCCGCGCGAGAGCTGCGCAGTACCCATCCTGATCGATGGAAGCACGCCACCAGCGTGTCGTCAGGACAATGGCGACTTTCACTCGACGAGGCTCGCTTGAGAGTTGAGGCGGAAGGCCGCGAGAGCCTTTCCGGCATTCTTGGCGCTGGCTAGGGAATAGCCGAGGGTCGCGACATCGGACCCCACATGAAAGCGGCAGGCGTCAGGCCAGTGATCAATGATACCCGCGCTATGCAGGAAGGCTTCCACGCGGTAGTCCCCCGGCGGCAGCCACGGAGAGTCGATCACGACCTCCACCTCACGATCACCGGGTTCGATGCTACAGCCATCAAGGTATTCACTATTGATCGAGAAGAGTTCATTATCGGCCTCGTCTCGGAAATGAAGCGAGAAGTGATAGCGGGCGTCTTCCTGATAGCGTTTGATCCTAGCCCGGAAGGCGAGGGGAGTACGGGCCGGGAATTCACTGGCGACGGGAATGACCGACTCCAGCCGGTGCGTGCCTGTACCGGAGCGCGCGGTTGCGGCAAGGGTGACGCTATTTCCTTCCGAAGTGATGCCTGCTTTTTTGTAACAGGCGATGGCATTTTCCACCGTGTCAGTGAGAATTAACTGACCATCCTTTAAGACGATGCCTTTTCGGCAAAGAGCTGCCACGGCCGGTAGGTTATGGCTGACGAAGAGCACGGTGCGGCCTTCAGCGGTCACTTCCTTCATCTTGCCGATACACTTTTTCTGAAACTCCGAGTCTCCGACCGCAAGCACTTCATCGACAATAAGGATCTCCGGCTCCAGATGAGCGGCGACGGCGAAGGCCAGTCGGACATACATGCCACTGGAATATCGTTTTACCGGAGTATCGAGAAATTTCTCGATGCCTGCGAAAGCAACGATCTCGTCAAATTTCCGGCGAATCTCGGAACGGCTCATGCCGAGGATGGCACCATTGAGATAGATGTTTTCCCGTCCCGTCAGTTCCGGGTGAAACCCCGTGCCGACCTCAAGCAGGCTGGCTACGCGGCCTTGGATGCCGATGCGTCCGGTGGTGGGCTCGGTGATGCGGCTGAGGATCTTGAGCAGGGTGCTTTTTCCCGCTCCGTTACGACCGAGGATGCCGACGACCTCCCCACGGTTCACGGTGAAGGAGACATCTTTGAGGGCCCAGAATTCGGAGCTGTCCTTGCGCGAACTTTCTTTGCCTCTGGTCTTCAGCCAGCGAAGCGGAGCCGTCGCGAAGTCCTGAATGGCATGCCGCAAGGTGCCATACGGCTTCAGGGTCTGGCCCAGCATATAGAGCTTGGAGAGCCCTTCGACTTTGATGACGACGTCGGAGCTCATACTCAGATGATATCAGCAAAGACCCGCTCGGTCTTGCGGAAGAAGGCTATGCCGCCGACGAAGAGTATAATCGAGACGGCGAGGGAAATCCAGGTGCCGAAATGGAACCCCACCGCATCTCCACCGAGGATCGCCCAGCGAAATCCATCGATGACGCCTACGAGAGGATTCAGGCAATAGAGCGCAAACCATCCTGTGCCAAATTTTTCCCGAATGACGTCGCTGCTATAGGCTACCGGGCTGACGTACATGCCGAACTGCACAACGAAGGGCACGATGAATCGGAAGTCCCGATAGCGCACAGTCAGAGCCGTGATGAAGAGCCCTGCGCCCGTAGCGGCCAGGATGGCAATGAAGGTGAAGACTGGCAGGGTGGCCAGACGCCATGTCGGCCAGAAATCGTACCACACCATCAGGCCCGCGAGGATGACGAGAGAGACGCAGAAATCGACGAGCGAGACAATGACTGAGCTGGTGGGAATGATGGCGCGGGGGAAGTACACCTTTGAGATCATCCCTGCATTGTTGACGACACTTTGGCCCGCGTTTGAGACGGCATTTGAGAAAAACTGCCACGGTAGCATCGCGGCGAAAACCATGATGGCATAGGGAGCGGTACCGAGAGAGGGGAGGCCGGCGACTTTACCAAAGATCACCGTCATGATGATCATGTTGATAAGGGGCTGGAGGATCGCCCAAGCCGCCCCAGCCACCGTTTGCTTGTAGCGGACGGACACGTCGCGCCAGGCAAGGATGAGCAGGAGTTCCCGATAACGCCACAGGTCGTGCCAATAGCGTTTTTCGGATTGGCCCGCCTCGATCAGGAGGTCGAAGTTCCCGAAATCACTGTCGGATGTCTGGGAACGGATGGCCGGTGATTGCATAACTTATTCTCTGAGAAAAGATAAAGGCGTACCCCGGCAAGGTTTGTCGAGGTATTTTGCCGTTGGCGGTCGGAATCTCAAAAGGTCAGATTGATTAAACCCTGATCAAAGGAAAGGGCGAGTTTTTCCTCGTCCACGGAGCAGCGAGGGTGGCCACGGAGTTCCTCACCGAGATCATCACTTGCATAGAGTGTCTCCAGATGGAGGGTATTGGGAATGAAGAGCCATCGCTGATCGCCGTAGCGCTCTCGGATGCGGGTGATGACTTCCTCGTCGTCCCGGAGGGTGCAGGGGATGGCCATGCGCCGCATCTCGCCCGTGGTGAAGACGTTGAGGAAGGTCTTCTTCTCGTCGATGGCATCCCTGAGTCGTCTGGTGATGAAATCTGCCAGTCCCACACCGATGGCATTGCCTTGCGAGGCCGGAGAGAGGTTGAGTGCGGCAATCGTACCAATGCGCGGACGATCCAGATCTTCGTAACCGGAGATCCCCCGGTAACCGATGACGTTGGTGTCCATGCCGGTACCACTCAGAGTTTTTCCGATTTCCCCCACGATGAGAACATTGAGATCATCAATGGGAAGGGTGGGAAAGTAGTGACGGTGACGCTCCACCAGAGCGGGTTCCTCCTCGATAATCCGGCGGCCGGGGATGGCATGGAGTTCCGCCGTTTCGTCGAAGCCGTCTTCCAGGATGGCCAGACCGGCAAAGATTTTGCCCGTGTTGACCATGCAGGCTCCCATTTCGAGGAGCATGTCCTTCATGCGGGCGTTGGGTGTCGAGTGAAAGGTTCTCGCCGAGGGCGTCTTGCCCATACCGACGACCATCATCTTTGTCAGGCCGCTCTGGACGGGACCGGAGAATGCGGTGTGGAGTTTGACGCGGTTCAGGACTAGGACGGCGGCGGCTTCATGGAAGTTCCGATCCATCCAGACATCGCCGGAAGAAACGGTTCCCACTTTGACGACATCCATGCTGGATCGAATCGGTAGCCCGGTTGCTTCTTCGGTCAGCCCTAGGGATTCGATCATCGCCCTTTGACCCTCCGCCGTGCCGCCATTGTGAGAGCCCATGCAGGGGACGAGGAAGGGGGTGGCACCGTGCTTGCGGAGCCAATCTCCGGCAGCCTTTGTGATACGGACGATTTGCGAGATGCCTCGACTGCCGGCCGTGATAGCGACATCTCCAGCGGGAGGTTCTACTCCCAAGCTGTCAAGCTGCCGAAAGACTTCTCCTTCGATATCCTGCAAGGCATTCGCGACGAGTCGCTGATGAATGCGGCGCAGGATGAGTGGATTCATGTTTCGATGAGGGCTTGAAGGTGGGATCGGCAGGCGGAGGCCAGACCGTCGAGATTGTACCCACCCTCGAGTATGGAAACGAGTCTTCCTTCAGCAGATTCGTCGGCGACCGCGCGGAGCAGGCGGGTCATGTCGGCGAAGTCTTGATCTTCCAGTTGAAAATGGCCCAGGGGATCGCCTTTTCGAGAGTCGAAGCCTGCGGAGATTAGGACCAGTTCAGGCTGGAACTTCTTCATTTCGGGCAGGAGGCGATTCTCCATCGCTCCCATGATCTCGGCTCTTCCCGAGCCGGAAGGGAGAGGGCAATTAAGAGTGAACCCCTTTCCTTGGCCTTCTCCCGTCTCGGACGCCTTGCCCGTACCGGGATACCAGGGATGCTGGTGGGTGCTGAAGAAGAAGACAGAGTCGTCTCCGTAAAAAGCCTCCTGTGTTCCGTTTCCGTGGTGGACATCCCAGTCCACGATGAGGACCCGCTGGATGCCATACTTCGTCTGCGCATGACGTGCGGCGATAGCGACATGATTCCAGATGCAGAAGCCCATGCCCTTGTGCGGTTCGGCGTGATGGCCGGGCGGGCGGTGGGCGCAAAAGACGCGCTTTAGATCATTGGAAAAGACCGCATCCACCGCATTGAGCGTTCCGCCAGCAGCCAGATTTGCCGCATCCAGAGAGCGAGGACTCAGGACGGTATCACCGGTGCTGAGTTGATCCCGGTCACTCTGCATGTCCCGCTGTACGATGTTGAAGTATTCGGGCGTGTGGACACGTAAGACTTCTTCCCTCGTGGCCGGACGGGCAGGGATGGCCTTGAGCTGCTCCTTAAGTGAGGGTTCGTTCAGAACGACTTGGATGGCCTCGAAACGTGCTGAGGACTCGGGATGTCCGGGGCCTGTATCATGGAGGAGCGAGATGGGATCGCTGACAATGCCGCAAGTCATGGTTTGGGATGTGTCCTCGGCCATTAGTCGCCAATCGGGAAGCAGGAACGATGCTGCCAAGGCTGATGTTGTCTTGAGAAAATCGCGCCTCGTTGTGTGAGAATATCTCACGGCGATGGATTAATTGCTGCTCGGAGCCAGACGCGGAAAGGGATCGCGCTGGATGGTTACACGAGCTCCCGTGCCTACTGTATCAAAAAGCTCGATCACGTCGCGTGAGCGCATTCTGATGCACCCATAGCTGGCCGCTGTGCCGATGGTGCTCTCCTCAGGCGTACCATGGATGTAAATGTAGCGGTCGTACGCATTCTTGTTTTGTGATTCCAATCCTTCGAGCCAGAGGATGCGTGTCACGATTGGATCACGACCGGGTGCATTGGGCGGGAGGATTTCCCCTGTAAGCTTGCGAGACTTAAAGACGGCACCGGAAGGAACGCCATCGCCGATCTTTTTCCGAATGCGGAGTTTGCCGAGAGGTGTGGAGTTGCTGCCCGGTTGATCGCCCAAGCCAAATTTGGATGTGGAGACTGGATAGACTGCCAACAATTGCCCCTCACGGAGTACGACCATTTTCTGATCGGTTGCGCTGATGAGGAGGTGATGTTTGTTGTCCCTCACGCATCCGGTCAAAACAGTCAGGAGGAGAATGGTGGCAAGGGCGGGTAGACTCGGGACGCGCATGGTGCCTGCAATCAAGTCTGCCCCTCCTATCCGGTCAAGAGGAAAGCCCGCCGGTGCTTTCTGATTGCCCATGGGAAATCAGGTGATGATGATGCCGCTCCATGACGGTGCGATGGTTTGTACGTGGAGACTGGGACGGGTTTGTGGGCCTGTTTATTGACAACTTGCTCCAGCTTCTTCTGATCGTCACCCTTTGCCCACTGGTTTGCGGCATCCCGGTGGATGTCGTAACCACCCGCATTCTGCCTGGAGCGGCACTCTCGATCCTTTTTGGTAACTTGTTTTACGCTTGGCAGGCTCGCCGACTCGCTCAACGCACCGGAAGAGACGATGTCACAGCTCTGCCTTACGGTATCAATACGGTCAGTCTCATAGCCTTCATATTTCTCGTCATGGGACCTGTCTGGCAGGAGACCCAGGATGCAACGAAGGTCTTGGAGGCGGGTATCTTTGCCTGTCTCGTGAGTGGATTGATGGAGCTGGGATTTGCATTCATCGCCGATCCTTTGCGGCGTTCAGCTCCACGGGCAGCTCTACTGTCTGCTCTTGCCGGGGTGGCGATCACTTTCATCGCCATGGGCTTTGCCTTTCAGATCTTTGCGTCGCCCGGGATTGCTTTGGCTCCGATGTTTCTGATCCTGATCGCCTATTCTGCACGGGTGAAACTTCCCTTGGGGGTTCCTGCAGGCTTGCTGGCTATCCTGATCGGAGTCGGGGTGGCCTGGATTCTTCGCTGGCTGGGGTTGCCCTCTTTTCAGCCGCAGGGAAGCTGGCAGGTGGGTTTCCATTGGCCTGTATTTGGCTTGGAAGGAGTCCGGGCGCTCGTGAGCAGTGGAGGGCTTTGGAGCTACCTCTCTGTCATCTTTCCGATGGCTCTCTTTAATGTATTGGGATCACTGCAATCCTTGGAAAGTGCAGAGGCGGCGGGTGATCGTTACGAGACCACTCCGTCGCTGGCAGCAAATGGCATCGGGAGTGTGGTGGCTGCTTTTTTCGGGAGTGCCTTCCCGACCACGATTTACATCGGTCATCCGGGCTGGAAAGCCATGGGGGCTCGTATTGGCTATTCGGCGCTCAATGGTGTCGTCATCAGCCTGCTGTGTGTTTTGGGAGCCGTCTCGGCGGTGCTCCAGGTGGTGCCCATGGAGGCAACCTTGGGCATCCTGATCTGGATCGGGATCGTCATTACAGCACAGGCATTTCAGGAGACACCAAGAGCGCACGCTCTGGCGGTCGCCGTGGGGCTGGTGCCTTCTTTGGCAGCGTGGGCTTGGCTCTTAATCGAGACTACCCTACGAGCCGCCGGAGCACCGGTGGCGGAGACCTTGCCGAAATTCGGGAACGATCTCTTCATTCATGGCGTACTTGCGCTCAATCAGGGCTTCCTGCTTTCCAGCATGGCCTTGGCGGCAATCGTGGCCTTCGCCATTGATCGACGGATGCTGGCCGCGGCGGTGACGTGTTTCATTTCCGCCGGCTTATCCTTCGTCGGATTGATGCATGCCTACGAAGTCGGACCCCAAGGCGTCACCCAGGTACTGGGCTGGTTTGCCGCTCCGGGCTTTGTCTTCGGCTATGGCCTGACCGGAGCGGTGCTCTTGGTGAGCTGGTTTCTCACGCGCACTTCACAACCGACAGGGGAGATTACTCCCCGTCGAAGTGAATGATCGAGGTGACTGGAACCGGGGTAAGCCGTTCCCGGCCATTGAGGAAGTCGAGCTCTACCAGAAATTGCGCGACGGCAACGGTTGCTCCGCATTGCTGGATGAGCTTGATGGCAGCTGCAGCCGTTCCACCAGTGGCCAGAAGGTCATCGATCAGTGCCACTCGCTCTCCGGGAGCGAAGGCGTCCGTATGCACCTCCACGGCCGAACTCCCGTACTCCAGATCATAGGACAGGCTTGCAGTCTTATAGGGAAGCTTGCCCTTTTTACGGATCGGGACGAAGCCGAGTCCCAATCGATCTGCCACCGTGGCACCGAAAAGAAATCCCCGGGCGTCGATGCCAGCAATTTTGGTCACGGCATAATCACTGCAATACTCCACAAAGGCATCCATGGCCAGACGGAGCAACTTTCCATCGGACAGGATGGGCGTGATGTCTTTGAAAATGATTCCCGGTTTGGGAAAGTCTTGAACGTCGCGGATGGCCGCCTTCAGGCGGGCTGCAGAGTTAGGCATGCTAATCTCCGAACGAAATTTCCACCGCGCGAGCCGTACGAATCATTTCGCCGTCCGGTGGGACTCTCCTCAGCTTGTGCACCGCGTGGGAGATGGGCACATCGAGCACCTGATAATTCTGATAGCTCACCATCGTGCCATACTTCTCCTCGGCAAGCAGATCGATCGCCTTAACGCCGAAGCGAGTTCCCAAGATACGATCCAACGTGGTCGGCGCCCCACCGCGCTGCAAGTGCCCGAGCACGCAAACACGCACTTCCTGTTCCGTGCGGCTGGCAACTTCACGACCAACCAGATCGCCGATGCCGCCGAGACGGTGTTCCCCGCTGGCTGTGGCATGGCGTTGCTGGCGACCATCCTTGGGAATAGCTCCCTCCGCAACCACGATCATCGTACACTTGCAACCCACGCGAGCCCGACGATTCACTTCCTCGGCGACTTTATCGAAGTCGAAAGGAATTTCCGGCAACAGAATGATATCAGCGCCCCCGGCCATACCACCGTACAGCGCGATCCAACCTGCGTGACGCCCCATCACCTCCAGGACCATGACACGATTGTGACTAGTCGCAGTCGTATGCAGGCGGTCAAGCGCATCAGCCACACACTCCACCGCAGAGTCAAAGCCAAACGTCATCGCCGTAGCCTCCAAGTCATTGTCAATCGTCTTGGGCACACCCACGACTGGGAATCCGTTTTCAAACAATTGCAGACTCGTGGACAGGGAGCCATCTCCGCCGATCGTGATCAACCCGGAGAGGTCCAGTTTATGAAAAGTCTCCTTGGCCTGATCGATGATTTCCTGCGGGATCATCGCCTTGTCCCCCGCGCCGACCTTGGCCACGAAATGACCGCGATTCGTCGTGCCCAGAATGGTCCCCCCCATGTGCATGATCCCCGAAGTCCTCGGCCGATCCAGCACCATGATGTCACCCGGCGGCAGCATGCCCTCAAATCCATTGCAGAAACCAATCACTTCCCATCCGAGCTGATCGGCAGCTCTGCAGGCACCGCGGATGACCGCATTCAATCCGGGGCAGTCGCCCCCACTTGTCAGTATTCCTATCCGTTTCTTTCCCATTGTAGTGTGTGCTCGTTGTTACAGTGTGGGGGTGCCTTTTATTTTGCGGCCTTCAGCCGCCCATTTTTCATAGAGGGCCCATCCCTGATTGATCAGGTTTAATCCCTCTGGAAAGCGATCGCGAGAGCCCAACATCACCACCTGCAAACGTCGCTGTGTGACGTAGGTGGTATTCCCCTCGCGTTTGACCTCAGGCGTTTTTTCGGAGGAGAGCGCCAGACATCCGCCCGCACGCGAAGTGCTGCCTGTCTTGATCCCATCAATCCCCGCCTGGCCGAGCAGTTCATTCGTATTCGTGATCGGCACCGGGATGTCCGCCCCATTGCGGAAGACATGGATGACACGGGATTTCTGGGAGACATAGAAAGGAAAGTCCGCCTCTCCGTAAGCATAGCGGCAGAGCCGGGCCACATCGGCCGCAGTGGAGTAGGGGAGAGCCTCCTCGGCATTACCATCGAATCCCGAGGGATTCAGAAAGAGCGTCCGCTTCATTTTCAGCGCACGGGCCAGCGCATTCATGTGCGCCACGAAATTGGAGATCGGCGCAAGGCCTTCGCTGTTTTGCAAGCGCGCTCCGACATTGTGTGCCAAGGTCGCCGCAGCGATGTTATCCGACGCCAGCAGACAGCTGTAAATGAGGTCTCGCAAACTCAGCGAATCCCCCGGCTGAAGACCGATCGGATTGGTGCCGCCAGCAGACATGGCTGCGGGAGGGACAACCGCCATGTCAGTCAACTGAATGAGCCCGAGCTGAGCCGCATCCAGCGTCACCGCAGCCGTGGCGATCTTGGTCAAGCTGGCGATCTGGACCTTATCATTGGGATTTTTCGACCCTAAAATCACCCCGGTCTGGTTATCGACAATAATATAGGAATTCGCTGCATGCAGGCTACTTACAGCGGCCAAAGTGGTACATGCGGCTATCAACAAAGTGGAAACGATCCGACGAATCATCAACGGGCGACATTAACGCCCTTAAGTGACAGATCAATTCCTTTCCTGAGAGAAATATCCAGCACCCAGGCATACGCGTCTCCAGCCTATCGCCGTGTAATATTCGGGAAGCCAAAAGGGACGCCTTTTAGCGCGGCGTAGGCACAAAAAAAGCGGGGCTCCGAGTTATCGGAGCCCCGCTTAAAAGGTCGTATGCGACTAGCCGACTACCAGCGGAAGTGGGCGAAGGCGCGGTTGGCCTGGGCCATCTTGTGCATGTCGTCACGCTTCTTGATGGCGTTGCCCTGACCGGCGGCAGCGTCCTTCAGTTCGTAGGCCAAAGCGTTTTCCATCGGCACACCCTTGCGGCTCTTGGCGAAATTCACGAGCCAGCGCATCGCGAGAGCGAGCTGGCGCTCGGCGGGAACTTCCATAGGCACCTGGTAGGTGGCACCACCCACGCGGCGGGATTTGACTTCCAAGCGGGGCTTTACGTTCTCGACCGCCTTGTTCAGCGTCTCGAGGGGATCCACCGTGTCCGTGCCTTCACGAGACTTGTCGATGGCGGTGTAAACGATGGATTCAGCAATCGACTTCTTGCCCTCACGCATAACAGCGCTGATGAGGCGGGCAACAACCGGACTGGCGTAGCGGGCGTCTTTTTTGACTTCCTTGTGAATGACTCTGCGTCTGCGCGACATATCGGATAGCTTTCGAGTTAATTAAAATTGGTTATTTCTTGCCCTTACCCTTGCCTTTTCCGGCCTTGGCATCTTCCTGACCGGGTTTCGGACGCTTGGCACCGTACTTCGAGCGACCACGACGGCGACCGTCCACTCCGAGGCTGTCAAGTGTACCACGAACGATGTGGTAACGCACACCGGGAAGATCCTTCACACGACCACCGCGAACCAGAACAATCGAGTGTTCCTGAAGGTTGTGGCCTTCTCCAGGGATGTAAGCAATCACTTCCTGTCCGTTCGTCAAACGCACCTTGGCGACTTTACGCAGAGCGGAGTTTGGCTTCTTGGGTGTACGGGTCATGACCTGCACACAGACGCCGCGCCGCTGAGGGCACTTCACCAGAGCTGGCGATTTCGATTTGACGGTGACTTTTTTACGGCCTTTACGGACGAGTTGATTGATAGTTGGCATTTGCTAATAGTGCGTGCTCCGGAGATCCGAAGGGTCGCGAGTGGATGCTGATGACAAAATTAAGCACTTGCCACCTGCGACGCGCGAGGGAAGGGAGACACTACCAACGCTCTAGAAGGCGGCAAGAGAAAAAATTCACAAATTGTGAATAATTTTTGGGTCCGCGTTGCACGTTTCGCACTTGCGCACGGCCCTCAGAGACGCGAAGTTTCCCGTCCAACCTTAATCAATTATGGCTTACGAACTTCCCAACC
>Ga0351844_1031_pt1 | contig 56952 bp, 51 predicted proteins | sample TotcelHFGM3001L5_FD_206880 | JGI IMG/M metagenome (GOLD analysis project Ga0351844, IMG submission 206880) | Enriched cells from coal bed in the Powder River Basin, Montana, United States - Total cells FGM rep1 HSBNCT.FGM.300.1.L5 ... | reverse complement strand
TCAAAAAGCTAGCTCATTCTACCTCGTGGAGGTAGATCGCAGCGATTCTCGCAACTTGCGGGGACTCATCCCGCAGTGCTTTTTGAAGAGCTTTGAAAAATGATAAAGATCGTCATAGCCGACCCGGCGTCCGATCTCACTGATGGAGAGGTTGATGTCTTGGAGTAGGTAGGCAGCCTGATGCATGCGCCATCGGATGAGGCAGTTGATCGGTGAGTTGCCGAAGTGCCGCTGAAACTCCTCGCAGAAATGCGGTACGGACCACATAGCCATCTTGGCGAGCTGTGGGAGATCCATGGAGATCTCAAGATTGTTTTCCATATACCGTCGCACTTTGAGCAGTCGCTCGGGAATGGGCCGACTACTCCCATGCAAGCCGCGCGTGAGATCCCGCACCCAGTTCTCGAAGAGGTTTTCACAGATGATCGCATCCGCCTTGGGATGATCCGCGATTTCCTCGTAGAGACTCTCCAGGAAGACGAGGAGTTTCCTGCCTCCTTCTGCATTCAGAGGGATTCCCCGAAACGTTTTTGCCTCGAGGAAAAATTTCGCAACCGCTGTACCCTCACAGTGAATCCAAGAGTGCAGGTACTCACTTTGCGGATTCCCATAGTATTGACCCTCGCCCGGTTGCCAGATGATAAGCGTTTCAGGACCATGCCATAGCGTCGTCTCTTCGCTGGCAGCCAGAGCCTCCGTGTGAAAACACATGCTTAAAAAATCCCCGGTGCCCTGGGGACGATGCACAATACCCGGGCGCATCGTTTCTCGAATGCCAATCCCATTGATTTGAAAACGGGCGCTTCCTGGTCGCGGACTGGGATAGAAGCGTTTGATGTCCTTCATGGAATCCTAACATTGCACAAGTTTTCCCGTCTAACGTCCATTGTAAATAGAGGTTTGAAATTCCTAGGATTCACCATCTCCTTATGAATTCTTCCAGCTTATTCGCCCACTCCCTCGGCAATCTTCCACTCCTCAGCCGTGGTCAAACTCGCTCCGTATCGCCGGAAAATGTCTATGGAGACAAAGGGCGTGGCGGCATGGCTGAAGTTTCCGGCGAAACTCAGGCGGAAGTCATCCGCATCGGCCAAGCCTCGGAGCGCAGGGAAGGGGGTGGCCCCGCTCGCGATCTGGGGCGTGGCTGGAAGGTGCGACCTTTCATCACTTTGCCGCCCGGTCAGGTTACCACCATCATGGATGTTGAAGGGCCTGGTATCGTGCAGCAGATATGGATGACTCCTACGGGGGCCTGGCGCTCGCTTATTCTGCGCGTCTATTGGGATGAGGAGGAAACTCCGTCTATCGAATGTCCCGTGGGCGATTTCTTCGCCTGTGGTTGGGGGCAGTTTGCTCAAGTCTCATCTCTTGCGGTCTGCGTGAATCCCGGGCGAGCTTTCAATTGTTACTGGCCCATGCCCTTTCGCAAACATTGTCGGATGACCGTGGAAAACCGCGGCGATGAGGCCGCCGTGTTGTACTATCAGATGAATTACGTCCTCCAGGAAGTTCCCGAGGATGCCGCCTATTTTCATGCACAGTTTCGCCGTCAAAACCCTCTGCCTTACAAGACTCCCTTTACGATTATCGACGGCATCACGGGCTGGGGACACTATGTTGGTACCTACATGGCATGGGGAGTGAATAACTCCGGCTGGTGGGGTGAGGGGGAGATCAAGTTCTTCCTCGATGGCGACGAAGAGTTTCCCACCATCTGTGGCACAGGGACGGAGGATTATTTTTGTGGCTCGTATAATTTTGAGAACAGCGAGACTCACCAATATCAGGAATTCACCACGCCCTATGCCGGGCTGCCTCAGGTCATCAGGCCGGATGGTGTGTACAAATCGCAGACCCGCTTCGGTCTCTACCGTTGGCATATCATGGACCCCATTCGTTTTGAGCGGGACTTACGAGTGACTATCCAGGCTCTCGGGTGGCGATGCGGCGGACGATTCCTTCCTTTGCAGGATGATCTGGCTTCCGTGGCCTTCTGGTATCAATCCGAACCCCATCGGATATTTCCCCCTTTGCCGGATCGCGATTACCTCGAGATCATTTAGCTCGGAGCTATTTCGAGCAGTAATAGACCCTCATCGGTGGCATGTTCCAGACCACGGGCGGCGATACTTTCACCCGGCGGAAAACCGCTCGCAGGGATTTCTCCAGATCCCGTCCGGCGGGAAGATGTTGCGTGCCATAGCAGACAGCCGTGGCGAAGACTCCGTTCCCCGCCAGTGTCAGATGAACGGCACCGATCACCGCATCGCGCAATTCAGGCGTGAATATCGACCACGGCAATGTCGAGAGGATGCAATCCGCAAACAGGAAATCCTTTTCTCCGGCGATGCACCGGACTCGACTCGCGCATCCTTGGATAAATTGCGCTTGTGGGAATTGCTGTCGCAACGGCTCGATGAAGGTGGAGTTATTCTCGATCCCCAGAAGACGAGCATCCGATCGCATGCTCTCGGCAATGCAGGTCGTGATGGCTCCACTGCCCGATCCGAGCTCGATGACGGTCTGGGCATTTGCTACCCCCGTTTCATGAACCATCATCTCTCCCAGCGTATGCGAAGACGGCCCGATCGCTCCTACTCGAAAGGGATTTTGAAAGACTTCCTTCCAAAAAAGCGGATGGATTTCCTGAGTGCGAGATAGAGTTTTCATAGATGCCGAGTTGAGGGGAATCGGAAATGACACAGCATTGTTTGCCCCTCTTTTTTGACCTGAGCTGATGATCGGGGGAGAACCTTAGTGGATATGCCAGCGAAGGGAGCCTGGCCTACTGGGTTTTCGTCTTTGATCTCTTGCCTATGGCCCCTCGCGCTTTGTCAGCGAGTTCCTCGTAGTGAGATCGGATTTGATCCAATTCGTCTTCTTCAAGTTCCTCGAGATCTAAGAGGGAATTGCGAGCGGTACGGGAAGATTTAATGAGCTCGTCCAGTTTGATTTGCATGGCCTCTGTGTCGCGGTTTTGAGTGTTCTGAATCAGGAAAACCATCAGAAAAGTGATGATGGTGGTGCCCGTATTGACCACCAGTTGCCATGTGTCACTGAATCCAAAAAGCGGTCCCGTCACACCCCACAGGACCAGTATGCCAGCGGCTACAGCAAAGGTCCCAGGTTTACCGGCAACCTTGGCACAGCGCTGCGAAAGCAAAGTAAACCAGCGGCTTTTTTTTCTCATAGGATAGGATGTTTCCCATGGGAATCGTATCTGGACTCTGGATGGCTGGGTCTGGTTTTCAGGGCACAGCGATCCTCCTTGCATTGCTGGACGTGTCAGAGCACAGTTTCTGCACTAAGCCGACTTTCTCAACGAGCTATCGCCATGGACGTCCGGATGATTGCACATGATATGCGTACGCCCCTCAATGCGCTTATCTTAAGCCTTGAGGCCGCGGATTCGCCCACCTGTGACGAGGCGACTCGTCGCACTTGTCTTTGCATGGCTAAAAAAAATGCCAAGGCTCTCTCAGAAATGATCGAGACCATACTGGCAACCCGTGAGCATGTTGATGGGGGTAACTCATTGCTGCAAAGGAAGTGCCGCGCACAGGATCTTGTCGCCAGCGCGTTGGATCAAGTCGCCGCCCTTGCCGAGAAGAAGTCCCAGTGCCTTGTCTGCGATGATATGAGCGGATTGCCTGACTTCTATGCCGATGGGGAGAAGCTTATACACGTACTGGTGAATCTCCTGAACAATGCCGTAAAATTCACCCCTGCAGGTGGAATCATCACTGTCGAAGCCAACCTGCGTCAGAATGACGGGCACACTTCAATTGTCTTTACGGTCGCTGATAATGGGATCGGCGTCTCAGTCGCAGATGTGGATCGGATTTTTTTGAAAGGCGTAAGCATCGCATCCGCTGGCAAGTACTCCAGCGGACTGGGATTGTCTGTCTGTCGCGAACTGGTTGAAGCTCATCACGGACGTATCTGGGTCGAGCCGAATCGCGCCCGGGGCAGCGCTTTTTCCTTCTTTATTCCCCTGAAGCAAGTTCCCTGATCGCTCTCAGGCCTGAGAATTGAGCTTCGCCATACCTCCTGAAGGCGTGCGGAAGACGATTCACGACCATGAGTTTCCGGAATTTGCTGCCCCACGCCCAAGAGACCGTCTCGGATTGGCTGGCCGATGACGCCCCGACGCTGAGCGCTGCGTTGGCGTACTACACAGTGTTTTCACTGGCTCCGTTGTTGTTGATCTGCATGGCTATTGCGGGATTTTTTCTCGGAGAGGAAGCCGCGCGCGGTCAAATCTATACTCATCTGAACTCCTTGATTGGAACGGAAGGAGCCCGCGCGATGCAGGACGTCGTGCAAAGTGCCGGCGAGCGACCTCAAGCTGGCTGGATGGCCACCCTCGTCGGCGGAGCCGCTCTACTGATCGGCGCCTCGGGCGTATTCGGTCAATTGCAGGCCAGTCTGAATCGTATCTGGAAGGTCGAGGTTGCTGCCGGGCACACGATGAAGCGCCTGATTGTTAATCGATTTCTCTCCTTCGGTTTCACTCTGGCTATGGGGTTTCTATTGCTTGTCTCTCTCCTGATCTCGACGGCTGTTGCCTTCATCGTGAACTGGGTGGGAGGGCTTTCACCGGAGCTGGTGGTCTTGGCAAAGATGGCCGACTTTGTCCTTTCACTGGGCATTATCACCGTGCTCTTCACCCTGATTTTCTCGGTCGTGCCGGATATCCGCATTTCCTGGCGCAGTGTCCTCGGCGGAGCTTTTCTCACGGCCCTACTTTTCACTGTGGGCAAGTATGGCCTTAGCCTTTACCTGGGCACGAGTGGTGTCGGTTCGACTTTTGGCGCAGCGGGATCGGTCGTCGTATTGCTCCTTTGGGTCTATTTCTCGTCTCTGATTCTGTTCTTGGGAGCCGAGTGGACTCATGTCCGTGCCCGTCGTCTGGGCACCCCGGTGAAGCCGGCGAAGGGCTTTCTTTTCACTGACGCTATGGAATCGAGTCCTCCGTCCCCAAGCTCAGTGAGTTAATGCCCAGACCATGAAAAATTTATCATGGTATCGCCTGATTGCTTCTCAGGGATGAAGGCGTCACACTCTCCACCATGAGCTCCCCCAAGCCGATTCCTAAGCCCGACAAGGCCACGCCGCGTCGGGATTCTGATTCTCAACTCCCTTCCGAAGAACAACGGAAAAATAAACCTTCGGTTCCCCCTTACAGACGAGTGATCGAGTGATCGAGTGAATCCTCACCCTTTTAACCGATACCCCAGCTTCGCCTCTTGAGGTGAGTCCTTGGGGAGGAGGTGCGCAAGTGCCATCATCATATTGCTGAGAGGCACCATCCAATACTCGGTGGTGTTCCATTGAGGCTCTGCCTTCTGATCGAGATAAGGCAAGTCATCCGAGGTGGAGCAAAAGCCCGAACAGAATCCCCCTGGATACGTGCCCAGAAAACGGCTGTAGGCCATAGGGTTATTATACCCGACACCGCTGATCAAAGTGGAGTTATGCAGATTCTGCCCCGTCAGCCAGTGGATCTGCTGCCAGGCGAGCTGTGTGGCCCGCGGATCGTTCAGCACTTTTCCGACCAAGGCCAGAGCGTGCGCCCAACTCGTCCAGTGCCCTCCCAATCCATGGTTGATATTCTGCTTATGATTTGCAGGCATGAAGAAACGGAAAAGTCTGCCGTCTTTCCACGGACGATATTTGTCTCCCTCACTCGCGGCTTGGCCATAAATTCCAAAAGGCATGAACCCAAAGGGATTAGTCTCGGAAAGCGGCATCACGTATCCCTCCAGGCAGGAGCGGAGGACGGCTTTCAGTTTTTCAATCCACTCTTCATCATTCGCATGCGTAAGGACTTCCGCCAGCGCGATCAGAGGCTGGGCGGAATGCAGGATGCCACGGTAGGCTTCTTCTTCGCCCGTTTTATTGATCCAAAACCCTAGGCTGGGTGAGAAGTTCTCCAATAAGCTCTCCGTCCGTGCGATGACTTCGCTCCAGGGGAGTTGCCCGTCGCGAAACAGCTCCAGCGCGGCAAGACATTGCCAACTCCGGACCGATGTCCAAGTCCCGAAGTCCTCATCCCGAGATTCGTAGTACTTCGGATCGGGATTAAGGCCGAGTTCCCATCCTTGCTTCGCAGCCTTGCGATAACGATCAGAGCGTTTTGCATCGAGCACGGCATAAGTCCTGGCGGCACGAGCCAGGATGGCGACCGAGGTAAACTGGACGATGGGGTTATATTGAATACGCACGGGCCGCTCATCTCCGCTCCCGGACAGATTGTCTGTGAAGCGATTGTCGACATTGTCCGCATAGCAGCCGGAGTGATTTTCATACCACCACGACATCCCCGGTCCCTTGCGGGCAGTGCCACCGCCTCCGATGTCTTCGTAAAACATGCCGGTCTGCGCATCCTGCATTTTCAGCATGAAGTCCAAGCCCCAGCGCGCTTCCAGCAACCACGGCGTCCACCCTTCCGGATATTGCTCCCAATCCTTGCGCTCCCAGGGAATATTTTCATGCGCATCCATCAGCGCCAATGCCGGCAGATTGGAGTGTACCATCCACTTGCGTGTATCTCCGGCATCGTACCATCCCCCCACCGCATCCAGAGCTTCTCCTGAGTCGCCGCGTATCGCATCGTCCAGATGCGACGGACCGCGCCAGGCATTCTCAAATTCCCCCGACCTCCACGCATGGATAAAGCGCAGGAAAATTTCCGGCAGCCACGAGAAGGCCCCATCCGTAATCGTAAATTGCAGAGACCTCTCCCCCGACTCCGGCAGAACGACCCGATAGATCCCCGGCTTTTGCACAGCGGAAAAATCCCCCACCGCGAATCTCCCCAACTCCGTTTCCCGCACCACCAACGTCCCTGTGTAGATGGCTTGGAAGTCCTCCTTCTCCATCTGCCCCGTCGGGCGTATGAGAGCCATATCCTGGATTTCAAACGTGCCTCCCTCAGTGTCTTTGACAATCACGGTCTTGGTGGCTGCACAGTGAAACCCGAGATGGTTGATCAAAATGCGCCCATTGGTGAGCGGTGAGGAGGGGAGATCCATAGGAATGAGGGGAGTCTGTGGCCGGAGCTATCACGCAGCGGCGAATTCGGAGTCCACGATACTCCTCCCTTCCTTTCTCCGCTATACAGAAGTAGAGAAACTTATTCTTCGCCGGACCTAACGGGAGGCGGTGCTTTCGTACTGCTTCCGTACCTCTGCCAGAATGCGACGGCATAGGGCGGTATTAAAGCTCGTATCGTATCCATCCGGTTCCGGCATGGCATAGAGCTTCCATCCCTCGCCCATCGGCTTGGCAATGATGCGGATACGATCCTGGCCTCCATGCAGGAAGGTCAGAGTGCGGTTCCCCAGACTGCCGGGGTGGGCTGGCAGGAAGGCCGGTTCCTGAGGATCCCCTTCAGGAGTGACTTCATAGCCATGGGCCGCCATGCCTTCCTCTACGGATTGCAGGATCTTTCCGATATCACCGCAATTGATCTGCGCCGTGACATAGGCGGAACTCTCGACTTGCATGCGTGACCATTGACAACCACCGAACCCGATGAGCAGGAGCAGCCCCAGTAAGACTGACGGTAGGCTTCTCATCGTTTTTTCCCTCCGGCAAAAGGCACGATATTCCATACGTTTTGGTCGATCCAGTTTCCTTCTCGGTCAGCAAAAAAGAGGGTGCCCGTCGCAAAGCGCAACTGCACGAGGAAGTTGGCGTAGTTCTGCCGCGCGAGTACGTAGCTGACCTGGGCATCGACGAATCTCTGGCGAGCCGTGATGGTGTCCGTGAGACTGCCTTGCCCCAGAGCGAAGAGTTGCTCCTGCGCGTCGAGCGCCGACTTATTCCAACGCACCGACTCGCGATACAGCTCCACATTCATCGCCGCAGCCCTCAGGCCGGTGAGGGTCGTAATGACTTCCGAGACAATTTGGCGCTCAGTATCAGCAACGGAGATCTGACTGGTTTCATAGGCAGCCTGGCTTTGGATGACGTTGCCAATCGCCTCGTTGTTCTCAACCGGCCAATCGAGGGTGAAGCCTGCTCTGCCCTGCCACGTGTTGCCGGTGGTGATGGTGCTGCTGTTGCGGTTTTCCAGCGGAAGATAGCTGGCGACCAGCTCCAGATTAATGATGGGGCGTAGATTCAGATACGACGCATCCATCAGGACTTTCTTCGACTTTACCGTCTGCCGCGACGCTCGGAGATCATCGCGCAGGGCTAGTGCCGTATCGATCAGGCTCTGTACTTGGGGGAAGATTTCCTTCTCCGGCGGCATGGGGAATTCGTCCTTCGCCAGCGGAGCCAGCAGGAGCGAGGAGGCCGCAAATCCCATGGTCGTGGCCAGATTTTGCCGGCTCGCAATCAATTCTGCCTCGGACTGGATACGGATGGCCGCCGTGCTGTCTCGATCCGCAAGGATCTGGGGCAACTGCGCAGGGGCCAGTTCGTCCCCCTCCACCAGGGACTCACCCACGCCGAGGAGGCGCGTGGCAATGGCCTCCGACTCCACGCGTAGCTTGTAGATTTCCTCGGCGGCTTTGCAGGACCAGTAAGCTCGCAATACGGCGAGCACACTTTGCGATGTGATATGACGCAGTTGCAGGGTGCTGGCCAGCAGGTCAAAACGGGCCGCGATTTCCGGCGCCTTGTTGCTCAAGGTGCCGCCTCCCCGCGCCAGAGGGATTGTCACGGCAAAGTTGACCGTACCTTGATTTTCGTTGGTGAAGTCGCCGTAGTCAGTATCGGCACGATGACTGAAGCCGACCGAGGGATTTATGATGATACCGTTTTCCAGCATCTTGCGCACACCGAGTTCGTACTCTGAAACGCTTCGACGGGCGCGGAGAGGATTCGGATACGGGGTGGGAGCCGGAGACTGGGAGGGATTGGCGCGGTTGGTGATGCTACGATCGTTCAACTCCAGATTCGGAGCGATACGGCCTGTGACGTGAGTATCAAAGACGCCCTGCTGCACTTGGACAAAACCCGCGCTGCCACGTACCGTCTGATCCTGAGTGAGGACCTGTGGATTGAAGTCCAGCGTGACCCGGACGACCTTCATGGCGGAGGCGCGTGGGAGGGTCAGTCCGAGTTCCTGCCGGGAGAAGGGGGAGTACTCTTTTTTCTCTTCTTCCCGAGCCGCTTTCATGGCGTCGAGGTCAGCGCGAGTCAGTGCGGCCTTTGGCACAGTGGAGGGAAGGAGATCGGGAGTAAGATCGAGGTCGGCGTCGATCGTAGCCGTGGTATTGGGGTCCAGAACGCTCGGCTCATCCGCATTCGGCTCGGACTCCTGGCTATGGGCTGTCACTCCGATGCAGAAGAGCAGGGTAATCAATGCCAGAGCTTGATAACTATGTCGCAACGATAGGGTCATCATGCGATCTGCCTTTTGGCGAGGGAGTGGAAGTAGCCTTCGCGTACCATCAATTCGTCATAGGTTCCCTGTTCCACGATCCGGCCTTCATTCATCACGATGATGCGATTGGCCTTCACGATCGTGCTCAGGCGGTGGGCGATCACGATGCGGGTGACCTGGAGATTCTCCATCGATTCACTGACAATTGCTTGTGTGCGGTTGTCGAGGGCACTGGTGGCTTCGTCGAAGAAGATCAGCCTCGGCCTGTGGGCAAAGGCCCGGGCGATGGCGAGGCGCTGCTTTTGCCCGCCGGAGAAGCCTCCGCCGCCTTCGCTGATCATGGTGAACATCTGCATCGGCATGGCCCGGATGTCCGCGGCGACACCCGCCATGTCAGCGGCATCCCAGGCGTCCTCGAGTGTGAGATTCGATTCTCCCACGATGTTGCGATAGATATCCCCCGTGATGAGCCGGGAGGCCTGCAAGACGACGCCGACCTGCCGTCGCACCTCTCTGAGGTCGAGAGTTTGCAAATCCTTGCCGTCATAAAAAATGGACCCTGCGTTCGGGGTTTCAAATCCCAGCAAAAGGCGCAGCAGGGTGGACTTGCCGCAGCCGGAGGGCCCCACGACGGCAACCATCTCGCCGGGATTGATTTTCAGGGAAAGCCCGTTGATGACGGGCGGAGAATCTTCGCTGTAGCTGAATCGCACGCCGGTGAGTTCGATCTCGCCGTTGAGCTCGCCGGGGTGCGCGCGGGCTTCGGTGACCTCGGGCTCTGCTTCGAAGATAGGCTGCGTCCGCTCGAGAATGGGGAAGAGTTGCAGGAGGCTCAGTGAGCTATGCGAGGCACTGATCAGACTGGCAATGAGAGCGCCAAAGGCACTGTAAAAAGCGAGGAAGGTGCCGGTGGTGAAAGCAGTATGTGCCGATCCCTGAGGTTTCAGCGCTTCGTAGGCCACCAGTCCAAAGATGATGGCGGTCGTGAGCAGCGAGAAACCGGAGAAAAATGTCTGCGAGGCCACGCCCCACTTCCCGGATTTCATGGAGAGCTTTTCCTGCCGGGCATACACGCGGGCCCATGTGGCAAAGGCAAAGGACTCGGCATTCGCGATCCGCAGCTTACCCACACCGCTGATCAACTGATAGACCAGACCAGCCAGTTCTCCGCGGATGGAGTATTGTTTCCGCATGATCAGGATCTGCGCCACGCTGAGTCCCACAGAGAGCGCGACACCGACCAGCGCAACGCCCAGTCCCGACAGCGCCAACTGGGGGCTATAGTAAAACATCACGAGCAGATTGAAGAGCCCGACAGGCAGCGTGAAGAGGACGGAGGCCCCCGCGGTCGCTAGCACCTGATGGGCTTCGGAAATACCCTGAGCCCGGTCTGCAAGATCGCCAGCGGTGAATTTGCGGAAGAAGCCGGAAGGGAGCTTCAGCAGGCGATCCCAGATGGCGGCTTGGAGGCGGCTGTCGGCACGATTCTCGATGCGCAGCATCGCGATAGCCCGGACGAGTTCAAACACGCCACTGATGAGGGCCGCGCTGATCAGGATCAAGGTGATCTGCACCATCAATCCCCTCTCGGATTGCGGGATGATCACATCGTAGATCCGGGCACTCAGAGCCGGCGTCGCGATTCCTAGCAGACCGGTGACGATGACCATCGTCAGAACCATGGAAAAGTCTCCGACGCTGCCATCAAGAGCGAAGCGGAAAATGTCACGCAGCTTCAATTTGCGGGAGGGCAGGCTGCGATAGAGACAGGCCGCGGATGGGGCAATCTCGGCCGCGAGCGCAGGGGTTACCTTTTCGACTGTGCCATTATTGCGGATCAGGTCATAGCGCCGGGATCCTGAGGGAATGAGTGCCACGGCTTCCTGTGATGATCCCACAGTGGCGATCAGGGGGCCGTGATTGTGTCGGTACCACTTTCCTGTGAGCAGGACCTGCCTCCAGCGGATCGAGGCCTGCCGGGTGAGCAAAGCGACACCCTCCAACATGGAGTCGGCCTCCACCGCTTGCGTCATCGCAGGAAGCTCGATACCCATGTGCCCCGCGACACGTTGGAACGCATTGTGGGTCGATTCGATGCTACCAGGCAATGTCGTGGGCGCTATCGTCGGTGCGGAGTGCAGCACGCTGGAGATTTCACTCCAGGCATCTCCTTCCCGCGCAAGGCTGAGCGCTTTTCTCTCGGCGGTTTCCCGCAACTCGCGACTTTCTTGCTGGGAAATGGACCGAATAAGAATTTGGGCGAAATTCGCTTGGGTAAAGGCGAGCTTCTCCTGCCAATCCGGCCGAGTGATGAACTCCAAAGTGGTCAGCGCCACGGATTCCTTGATGGCTCCGATGACCAGGACTCCTAGGCGGGGGATCAGCGGTAACAGCGTTCCCGTCTCCGGCTTTCTCAGAAGATAGAGCACCTGATCGACTTCGGCAGTTTGCCACCACGCAAAGCCCTGGCGCAGACCGATGACATCCGCACTTTGTAGGGCAGGCACGGGACCCGGCTGGATATAGCCGGTAATCTCTGCCTCATCCTCTTCGGAGATCCGCGCGATGGCATGGAGCAAGGATGTTTCCCAGTCCTCCAGCTTGCCGACTACTTCGTCGAGCGGCAGCGCCTCCGCAGTGGAGATATCCCACTGCGTCCCCGGCTGCGCGGTGCCGAAGATTTCCAAATCTTCTGGCAGCGTTTCAAAGCCGTAGTCAAAGATCCACTGTCCTTCCGTTACGTCCAGCAGGTGACGCCAGGGCTGCTCCTGATTTTCTTTCCGGGCGGCGATGAAGAGGTTGACGATGCCGCTCTGGACACGCAGCACCCTTCTGCCAGCCTCACCCAGGGTGAAGAGCCGGTGCGCCGTTGTGTTTTGGGATGCAGTAGTATTCTCGGTCATCGCTTGCTCCTTACTGCTGCATCAGTTGGAAAAGTTTTCCCTGCTTTTCGTAGAGGGTATTGAAGTCGCCGCGCTCCACAATACGCCCTTTGTCCATCACGATGATTTCATCGGCATCGCGGATGGTGCTTAGTCGGTGGGCGACGATCAGGCAGGCGCAACCCCTTCGGCGCAGGTTGCGGTCGATCGCTTCCTCGGTCGCGGCATCCAGGGCACTCGTCGCCTCGTCGAGCAGCAGGAGGGTGGGATTGTGAATCAAGGCGCGGGCGATTTCAAGACGCTGCCTTTGTCCGCCACTGAGGTTACCGCCGCCTTCCGCGATCTCGCTGCGATAGCCGCCGGGGCGCGTCAGTAGGACTTGCGCGATCTCGGCATCCTGACAGGCGCGGTTCACCGTGCGATCCGGGATGGAGGAATCCCAGAAGGTCAGATTGTCCCGCACCGTTCCCGAGAAGAGAACGATTTCCTGATCCACCATCGCCACGGATGCCGCAAAAAGTTCGCGCGGAATTTCATCAAGCTTGTGCCCGTCGAAAAGGATTTCCCCTTTCCACGGGCGATAGAGGCCGGCAATGAGCTTGGCGACGGTGGACTTTCCGCTCCCGCTTCCTCCCACTAGGGCAACCCTGGCTCCCGGAGCCAGATTGAGGGAAAAATTCTCGATCAAGGGCGCTTCCAGCGGGGAATAGCCAAAGGTAAGCCCCTTCAGTTCCAGCCGTCCCGTGAGTCGTGACACTCCGGCAAAGGAGTCCGCTTTGGGTTTTGCGCCGTACATCGGATCCTGCTCGGCCCGCATCACGTCATTGATACGGGTGATATTCGCCAGCAGCATCGGCAGACTATTGGCAAACTGGATCAGGGAATTCAGCGGTCCGGTAAACTGCCCGGCCAGAGCCTGAAATGCCACAAAGGTACCCAGCGTGATGTCGCCATTCATGATGCGGAACGCACCCACGCCCAGCAGCAGAGGCGTGCAGATGGCATTCAATACCGTCGGTGCCATCATGATGTATTGAGAGAAAAGCGACAGGGACTGCCTCTCGGTCAGAAACTTGGTCTGATATCCCGCCCAGCGACCGAAGAACTCATCCTCTCCACCACAGGCCTTCAGCGTCTCCATCATCTGCAGGCCGTTGATGGCCGTGCCGACCACCTTTCCATGCGCCTGTGTGGCCACTCGGTTGCGATCCGCCCGCATTCGGCCCGAGAATTGCAGCACACCGGTATTCAGCAAGGCAACGGAAGTCGATATGGCGGCCAAGACCGGATCGTAAAAAAACATCAGGATCCCGAAGAAGACCACCAGCACAAGGTCGAGCGCGATCTTTGCCAACTCACCACCGACGAGATGGGAGACTTCATCATTGAGCGCCTGCCGGGACCCGATCTCTCCGGCAAATCGCTGCGAGAAGTACGACAACGGTAACCTCAGAATATGGGCAAAGAATTTCCCGGAACTCGACAACGACAGTTTCTCCCGGAATCGCAGCAGACAATATTGCTGCAACCCGGTCAGTAGCATCTGGATCACCAGCGCCAGCCCCATCGCCACCAACAGAGGTCGTATCCAGAGCTTCTCTGTTCCGACCAGGAAGTCGTCCACAAAGATGCGCGAGAAAGCCGGCACCACCAGCCCGGGGATCACCAGGAACAATGCACAGATCAGGGAATAGAGAAAGGCCGTGCGATGTCCGCTCAGCCTCTTGAGCAGAAAAGCCAGCACACTCGGATTCTGTCCACCACGCTGGAAATCCGGCCCCGGCGTGAAGCAAAGGGTGACACCTGTGTAACTCTCGTTGAACTCCTCGAAACTGATCTTCCTCCGTCCGCAGCCCGGATCATTGATGTAGAAATCCTTCCCCCCACGGCCAAATCCCTCGAGCACCACGAAGTGGTTGAAGTTCCAGAAAAGGATGGCTGGCAACTCTGCCTTGGAGAGATCCTTGAGATCGTATTTGTATCCCTTGGCCTCCATCCCCCGGCGACGAGCGGCCTTGAGGATGTTCAGAGCCTTACTACCATCGCGCGAGATACCGCACTCTTCCCGCAATTGTTCCAGCGGGACGATGCTCTTGTGGTGCCCGAGGATGATGGCCAGTGCGGCGGCTCCGCACTCCACGGCCTCCATTTGGATCACCGTCGGCGTCTGTTTGCGCCGATTGGGAAGTCTCTCCACCATCTTAATACATCCCGAGCTGCTTCTTCAGGAAGGGGATGAGAAGTGTGACGGGCCTTTGTCTCTCCAGAACTACCGAGGCTTGGCAGAGCGTGCCGCCCTCAATCATCGTATTCGGTCCCCGGGACGATGACCACCGGAAGCCGCTGGGGGTGGCAGGGTCCATTTCCAGCGTCGCGATCAAGGCAATGACCTCGCCGCTCTGCAGCAGGCGGTCCACCATGATCTCGTTGCCCAGTTCCGTCATCATGTCTTCTTTGCTGATGGGATAGAGGGACACGGATTTCACTTTCCCCTGGATGTAGCCGAACTCCTCCGGTCTTACCGTCGAAGGCGAAACACGGATCGTCATTCCCTTCTTCACCTTTTTGCCCTCTCCTGCCGGGACAAAGACAATGGCCTCGTAGTCACCATCCAGACTCTGCAATCGAGCCAATACCCGCCCCGGTTGGGCGAAATCACCGATATTCACGTCCACTTCAAGCACCTCGCCCGAGTACGGAGCGCGCACGATGCCTTCATAGTGTAGCCGTGTTTCCAGATCCTTGATCTTCGACTGCTGATCGAGGATTTGCTGGTTTCGCGCATACTGCCGCCCCTGCACATCGTAGATGGCCGTCATGGTTTCCAACACAGGAGACTTCGTGAGCAGCCCCCGGCGGTACAGGTCTTCCTGATTCGTCAGCTTCTCACGGAGGATGGTCAGCCGATCCCCTTCATCATCGTCTTCCATTTCCGCCTGCTCAAGCAGGGCTTCGAGAGTCTTTTTGCTGCTTTCGAGCTGTGCCCTCAGCAGGGCCAGATCCAGATTGAAGATAGGCTGGCCTTTCAGCACTTCATCACCCGGCTGGATCAGGATATCGAGGATCGCCCCCGAGCCCTGCCCGCCGATGGAGGTGATGCCCCGCTGACCGTCTCGCACGATGATGCCCTGGCCGGTCGTCGTGCGCATGATTGTGCCGGTGAAGGCCCAGATCACCGTCACCGCCAAGGCAAATCCCACCATGAGGAGCGCGAGCCAACTCAAGGGGGATGTGATTGGCAGCAAAGTATCGAGCTGCTCCGGAGACTGAATCTTCGCCAGGGCCGCTTTACGGAAAAGCGAGGCCTGAGGCGTGGATGGTTCGGCGTTCGGCACGGGATTCAATAATCAAGCCAAGACGATGATTTCAAGCCCCTTCCCCACGAGATGGACTCTTTCGTCCCTCTGGGGCGACTTTTCTTTCCGGAGAATCCCACCATGCGTCTTTTGGCTCATGGCGGGAACATGGCCTCTCGTCTCCGTCCGCACCATTTATTTGGGACGAACGGAGCTTCTACTCAGGACGAGCGGTCCTTGCCCGATGATGGGAAGGATTAATGTCCTGGATGACTAGCTCCGGATCTTAAGACAGCACGTAACTGATGACATCAGCAGCGGAATAAGATGTCTCTCCCTCGGCCACAAAGCGTCCGAGATGCTTCACGTCATTGCCTGCGGTCAACAGGGGCGGTTCGTAAGTCACCTCATTTTGCTGCCCGAGCCCGACCGTCGAGAGGAGTCCGTTGCAGACGCAGATCCGCCCGACCATTTCTTCAGGCTCTCCCCCTTTGCGTAGGAAGACCTTGCTCGGCTCGCTCGGACACCGATAGCCGATGGAACCATCGGGCTTGCAGTAGGCTTGCCGCAGATAGCCGAGGTCGCATATCCGAGTCCTTTTTTCACTGACTTCCGTTTCCGAGATGCTCCCTTCCATTTGCAGCACTTTAAAAGGGAATCCCGTCGGAGACGCCTTGGGATCTGTGAAAAGCTCCAGAGTGCCCTCGCAACTTTTCTGCACGACCTTTTCCTTGAGATCGGCGTCGATGCCGGATTCTCTGCAAAAGGCAAAGGGCGTTCCAAGTTGGACTCCTGCTGCTCCGAGACGGCGCGCATAGGCTAGCCGTTCCGGTGTGGCATAAGACCCCGCCAACCAGAAGGGCAACCCCAGAGCCCTGATCTTTTCGATCTCAGGGGTATCTCTTTCCCCATAGATGGGCTCCCCTTTCTCACTGAGTTGCATCGGTCCTCGCGGTGGAGCGTTATGCCCTCCGGCGACCGCTTCCTCGACGACAAATCCGTCAATGGCCCCCGTTGACTTACGGGCCAGGGTCATGGCCAGCGTCGCGGAGGATACGATCGGCACAAATCGCGGACGTTTTAGAGACGGCACCTCTCCTTGGCAAAATTCGCTGGGACGGAACGTGCTCTGAAATTCGTCGCCCTTTGTCTCTCCGGCCACATCCAGCTTCAGGGCCACATCCTTGCCCTGAGCCATGCTGTCGAGAATGCTGGGAATGGATCGTGGAATTCCCGCGCCCATCAGCACATAGTCCACCCCCGCCAGCATCGCACCGAAGAGCACGGGAAGCGTTGGCAACTGGATCTTCTCCAGCAGATTGATCCCCACGATTCCGGAATGACCCTCCTTGGCGAGGAACACCTCGACGAAGCTTGCCAGCACAATCAACCCCACGCGCTTCATCGATGATTCCAGGGAGAGCAAGGAAAGTCCGCGAAATGGCTCATCGGGCGTCTTCCCATCCGGCACAAAATAGTCCTCCATGACCTCCCGCGCGACATCGCCCTGTGGGAAGGCCGCGATGGCGCGCCGGAGATGACCCTCATGATCGCCTTTTTGCAATCGACGAGCGAGGACGACATCGAGCGCGGTGCCGGATACTACCCCCAATTGACCGAGCATTGACACAGCTCGAGCCAATGGCCATCCGGAGACAGCGACCCCCATTCCACCCTGAATAATACTTGGATAATTCATACTAGCAACTGGGCGTGAGACTCAGGAATCAGCCACTTGTGAGTACTGCTTCAAGCTCTCATGCGTTCTGGCTTTGTTGTAGGATACCAAAGACAGGCCTGTCCGCCAGAATGGGTGGGCTGCCTCCAAATTAGGATGGGTGCGGGGAGCCCACGGCGTAAATTTGGCGCGGATGCGGTTGGAAAGCAACCGATTTCGGGAGATGCCCGCCGCTTGTCCGGCATCTTGCTCCAGGGTTCGTCCGTCAGACATCGGGAAGCATCGGGAGACAAGTTGACCATAAACACGACATCCCGCCCCTTGAGAGGGCCGGGGGAGCGTCTTTTAATGAGGTTGTACTCCAGCCTCTCAACATCCCCCTCCCACCATGCGCACAGAAAATCAGTTCCGAAATTTCCTCAAATCCTGCTTTCTGCAATCAGCCGCAGGATTTGCAATCACAGCTCTTCTCCTCTCCATCGGCTCCAGCCAAGCCGCCAGCGGCACGTGGAATGGCAGCGTGAGCGCGGATTGGCTGACGAATGGCAACTGGACCGGGGCGACCTACCCCGGGACCTCCGTGGGCGAGACGGCCACCTTTGGCTTGATCAACAATAGCAACACCACCATCACCGGCTTTCCCACATCGATCAGGAACATCGCCTTTGCCGATGGGGCGGATGCCTATACTCTGGGAGTCGGCTCGCTGACTCTGGAGACCAATGGCACCATAACCATGGCCTCCGGTGTGGCGAATGATCAGTTGATCAATACGAATCTCCGGCTCGGAGCCGACACTACGGCAGGCTCCTACTCCGTCGCGAACAACAGCACAACCAATAGCCTCACCCTTGCGGGCACCATTCAGGGCGGAGCGAGTGGAGGCACCGCGGGCGTCAAAAATCTCGGTGTGAGCGGAGCCGGAGCAGTCACCTTGGGGGGAGCGATCACGGCAGGAGGAAGCTCTGGCATTCGCTTGCGGAAAACCGGCACCGGTACCCTTACACTGACCGCAGCGGGAACGACTTTGGTGGGCAGCGGAGTTCCTGTGGCAAATGCCGGTTTCGGTATTGAGGCAGGCACCGTCGTTTTGGAGTCGGCCTCGGGAGTAACCACCGCAAATACGACGTTGGGAGCAGCCAGCGGCGACACCGCTACCCTAAATATCAAAGGAGGTACTCACGACCTCGGCGCCATGTATCTTTCCACCGTGGTTGGTGGGAAGGGTGTCGTGAATCAAACGGGCGGAACTGTGACTTTGGCTCGCTTGGGAAATGAATCAACCTCCGGCACCGGAAGCTCAGGCACCTACAATATCAGCGCAGGCTCCATGGCGATTACCACGTCCTATAGAGGCACCTTTACAGCCGGAGATACGTTTAATCTTAACATCTCGGGAACCGGCTCCGTCACCTCTTCTACGACGGCTAACTATATTACCCGCAACGGTACAGGAACGGTGACCATTAGCGATTCGGGGCTCTTCGACTTGGGAACAAACTCTCTCGCCGTGGTGGAAAGTGGCGCGAATACCGGCACCGGCACTTTGAACCTGGACGGCGGCACTCTTAAAGCCCGCGCTATTGCCCCAGGCGGCACTACGGCCATCAGTATTGTGAATTTCAATGGCGGGACATTCGTCGCCACCGTGGGGGCCAGTCAGAATATCATGAGCCAGACGGAAGGCGTCTTTGCTTATGTCAAAGCGGGAGGTGCCATCTTCGATACGAATGGAAACGACGTGCGGCTTTTTGCCAATCTTCTCCACGACTCCGCGCTGGGGGCCACATTGGATGGGGGATTCACGAAAAAAGGAGCAGGCACGATTTCCGTCAATGGAGCGAGTACCTACACGGGCGCGACCAATATCTTGGGCGGCACCGTCCTGATGGCAAGTGCCACGGCGACCCTCGGCGTGAACTCCGCCGTATCTCTCGCGAATGTCGCCGATGTGGCTCTCAATCTCTCAAGTCGCTCCATCTCCATCGGTTCTCTTTCCGGCGGCGGAGCCTCTGGTGGCAATGTAATCATGGGGAGCGGTACTCTCACCACCGGCGGCAATAATGCCTCCGCCTCTTTCGCCGGCGTCATTTCCGGCACAGGTGGTTTGATAAAGAATGGCTCGGGCGTGCAGTCGCTCTCCGGCGCGAACACCTACACCGGCAACACCACCATCAATGCCGGCACCCTCATCGTAGGCGTAGGGGGAGCAGGATCGATCGATAGCATCGTGACTGTCAATGCCGGCACGTTGGGCGGCTCGGGCCAGATCACCAGGAATGTGACCATCGGCAATAGTTCAGGTTCGGGCGATGCCGTCCTGGCTCCGGGCAATAGCGCCGAAACTCTCACCATCACCGGAAGCCTCAATATGCTCTCCGATGCCAAGTTCGCCTTCGAGCTCAACGGTATCGCCGGTACCGCCGACAAAGTGGCCGCCAATGGCATCACCATCAATTCCAATGCCGTCTTTGAGTTCTCCCTCCTCGGAAACCTCAGTGGCGTGAATATCGATGATCAGTTCACCATTCTCGATAATACCGGCGTCGGTAATATCAGCGGCACTTTCAGCAATCTGACGGCTGGCGGCACCTTCGACGCCGGGGGCGGTCTTACCTTCGGCGTCAGTGGCGGCAGCGGTGTTTATGGGAATGATCTGATCCTCACCGTTACCGCCGTCCCTGAGCCCGCCGCCTCCGCTCTTGTCCTTGTGGGACTTCTGGCTCTCGCCTCTCGCCGCCATCGCCGCGGGTAGCGAGATTTCCACCTTGCCGAGGCTGCTCTAGAAAAGCACGGCGAGGCGGAACGTCATTGCCCACGCTCCCCCCAAGCTGGAGTCAGCGGCTGGTGTCGGGATGTACGTCACGCCGGGCTGAAAGAAGACCCCACCCACAAGGTGTGCCTGATAGTAACCCTGAAACATCAACTCGCTGCTGCGATTGAAAATATTCGGATTCATCCACGCCCAGGACATGCCGACACCCATGGAGTCGGAGGGGCGATGAGGCACCAAGCCAAAGCCCGTGAAGCCAATGCCGAAATACTGATTCATCGGCAGGGTCTCGGAGTTGTTCACCCCGTACTGGAAGAAGGTGGAAATCGAGGCCTTCTGGTAGGACGGCTCCGAAGGAACGATGATCTTGCTCTTCCCATCGGCGGTTTTTTCAGACATCAGCGGCGCCACCGGAGGCTGATTTGACCAGATACGCTGACTGCCAAACATGTAGTAACCGCCCGTGCCATTCTGCGAGATATCCCCCGCCTGCAGCACGCCGCTCTGATACCACAACCCCGCCCCGAAGTTGCCGGGATATTTGTCGGCGATGACCCAATCAACCCCGCCTTCCCAGATGTTGAATGTATAGCCGTTAAATTGTGGCCCCGTCATGCCGGTCTGGACTCCATTGGCGACATTGCCATCGTAAAATCCGTAGCGCAGATAGGTGTTCTTGGTGGGCGCCACAGAGACTGCGATGCCCGCCACGGAGTTGTAGTAGCCTCCGATCGCACCCAGCAATGTGGGGTTCACAAATACAGGCGTGTATAGCAGGCCAGTTACCGAGGGGATCGACAGGGCATCCCCCTGCGTGGCCACAGGACGAGCGACATTGTTGAAGTCATACGTCGGCACTTGCTTGCCGATGCGGAAGGACACGCGATCGTCAAAAAAGCTCTGACGATACCAGAGTTGATATAGCTCAGATCGGTTGAGGGGATCAGGGCCGGGCAGGCTGTTGTATCCCTGCACACTGCCAGCCAGTTGGTTGGTGTTCTTGCCATTGATCTCCTGTCCGTTGAATTGCAGGAACTGAATGCCGAAGGAAGCGCCCTTCCATCCCACCAGCTTCTCGGCATCAAGATTTGCCCCGACGATGAGCATGCTGTTGAAGCTCCACGTTCCCGGATTGGCTCCACCAGAGATCAGCCCGTTGGTATCTCCGACCCACACGCCCCCGAGGCGCAGTCCGGTGCTCTCGGGGATCTGCAGCCAGCGCCCCACTTGCCCCGTACCGGGATCGACAGTCTCTGCTGCCGGGTTGCCCGTGATGGACGAGGGGGCGTGACCGAGAAGTTGCTCGACCAATGGCACATCTTCCGAAGAGGAGGAGGGGGCGTCAGCGGCGTAAAGGCCGCCAGCCATCAGTGTCATCAGCGCCAGCGACAGGCTAAAGGGGGTTTTCATAAGTAATGTTAAGGCACCTCCGGGAGGCGAGATTTCAGAAGCGAGGCTAGGAGGTTTTGGACAATCCGTCGAAGTAACCGAAGAAGACGCCTTCGGGATCATACTTGGCTCGTAGATCGCAAAGCCGTTGCCACTTTTCCGGCGAATAGGCTTGGACGGCAGTCGCGGGGCGTTCCACGCTATTCGACTCGCCGATATAGTATCCGACGTTGAAGGGCCGGAGCGTCGTGATCAGCTCATTGTGCCAGTCACTGTTCACCTGATCATCCTTGGCTTCCCACCACATCGTCCAGGGACCACCATACACCTTCGCCGTCATGGAGAGCGCCATGTCCTTTTGCGGGGCGGGCACATTCGGACCGCAGAAGATCGTGAAAAGGAAAACCGTTGTCGGAGAGGGAGCCTCCGTCAACTGCGCCAGGACAGCCTCCATCATTTCTCCGGGACTGCTGTTGGAAAATGTGGCCTCGACCCGGGCACGAGTGCCTTCCGGCCACAGCGCACCAGAGGCATCGAAGAGCTCCTCAAAGGTCGCAGGCATCGCAAAGATGCTCGATAGCGCGGGGATGGGGTTCTCTTCGAGAGTTTGCAACGCAGCCTTGGCAGCCTCAGCTGTGTCTTCAAAAGCCGCACCCGTCACCATGCAGATCCACCCCTTGTCGGCGGCAGCCTTTTCCTGAAGCTCCGGGGGAGCTTGCACGATGAATTGGCTCAACTCGACCGTGGGCGAGATTTTCGGTGCCATCTCTCCCAGCCATTTGCCGACGGCGGGAGCATCACTCAGGGAGTAAAAATACGTGCTGCCATGAATGGCCCGGGGGAGGGGATATAGCTTGAGGTAATACTTCGTGACGATTCCGAAGAACCCGGAACCAGCCCCCCGCGCAGCCCAGAAGTAATCAGCATTTTCCGTGGCGCTGGCCTTGATCAGCTCGCCCTGAGCCGTGACCAGTTCGATGGCTTCGACGCTCTCCGCGCCGGAGCCCCAGACTGTGGGATTCCACGCCATCCCTCCTCCGAGGAAATATCCGCTCGCCTTGACCTGCGGACAATGGCCGGTAGGAAAGGCCAGCCCCTTGGGGTTGAGCAGCTTTTGCACATCGCGATTGCTGATGATCGGCTGGATGACCGCTTTGCGATTCTCCACATCGACCGAGATCACTTTTGTGAAATCCTGGATATCGATCAGCACCCCGCCATTGCGCAGGGTCGGTTGACACCAGTTGTGGCCGCCTCCACGCACCACCACCTTGAGCTTGTTCTCCCGGGCAAAATTCACCGCCGCGATGATGTCCTGCTCATCCGTTGCACGAACGACGATTTCCGGAGCCCGATCAGGGATCAGCTTGTTCCAGAGATCCCCGTGGATGAGTTCGAGGAAGTCCGCGTCGCCCTGTTGGGCAACACGACCTTTGCATGTGGATTTGAGTGCGGACAGATTCATAAAATTCATTGGCCTTCCCAAAGCGCGTGCTGGCTTGAAAGAATGCGGCTTTTATACCGTCTATCAGGGGAATGCGAGCGCGCCTATACCCCTAAATAGGGGGCTTCCCGCCTCAACCAGAGGAGGCGATATCCATAAAACTGGCGGAAGGGGTGGGATTCGAACCCACGGTAACATTTCTGCCACGCTCGATTTCGAGTCGAGTGCCTTCGACCGGACTCAGCCACCCTTCCTTAAAAGCGAGGACAGGTGATGACCTGTCTTATCGCGAGGGCCATTACTACGGTTGCCTCCCCCTCTTGAGCAAGGAAAAAGGCGCGCGCGGGGGGGATTCGAACCCCAAGTGCGAATCCCCGCTTTCCATTTGCTTTGCCCGCCAGCCCTGCGGGATACTCGGGGCATGGAGAGTTCTGATAAGATTGCCGACCTGCGCCGCGAATACACCACCCGCGGCCTCAGCCGGGAGGATCTCGATCCGAATCCCGTGTCTCAATTCCGCCTCTGGTTTGACCAGGCACGGGAGGCTGGCCTTCTGGAGCCGAATGCCATGACTGTAGCAACCGCGGACCGCAGTGGCTTCGTCACCGCCCGCACGGTTCTCCTCAAGGCCTACGACGACCGCGGCTTTGTCTTCTTTACGAACTATACCAGCCAGAAAGCGCTCCAGATCGCCGAGAATCCTCAGGCCGCCCTCCTCTTCCCCTGGCTCCCACTGGAGCGGCAGGTCTCCATTTCCGGCCCTGTGGAGAAGATATCCACCACCGAGTCCCTCTCCTACTTCATGAGCCGCCCCCTCGGCAGCCGCGTTGGCGCCTGGGTCTCCCACCAAAGCCAAGTCGTCTCTTCCCGGAAGCTTCTGGAGACGAAATTTCACGAGATGATGGAAAAATTCCGCAATAAGGAGGTCCCTCTCCCGGATTTCTGGGGTGGATTCCGCGTCGTTCCCCGCCAGATCGAGTTCTGGCAGGGCGGCGCTTATCGTCTCCATGATCGCTTCCGCTATGTCCAGACCGGCGACGGAAAGTGGGAAATCAACCAGCTCCAACCATGACTTACCAACCCGTTGCCGAAAACGCGCTTGTCAAAGAGGACCATACCGTTAGCCTCAGCGGGCTATAACAATGACGCTGGCAAACCTTCTCTCGGACGGGCAAATCCTGCCCGCAATGAAAGCCGAGGGCCGTTGGGAAGCAATAGGGGAGCTCGTTGACCTTTTAGTCGAGGTCGGCAAGGTTGACCCTGCCGATAAGTCGGCAGTACTGGAGTCGATCCGCCAACGCGAGCAGACCATGAGCACGGGAATCGGCTTCGGCATCGCGATTCCCCACGCTTCTTCCGACAAAGTCCCTCAGGTGGTCGCTGCATTTGGTCGCTCAAAGAAGGGGATCGAGTTCGATTCCCTCGACGGGCAGCCAGTATTTTTTATTGTCCTCTTTGTGGTGCCCAAGGATCAATTCCAGACGCACCTTCGCACGCTGGCCGCCATTGCCAAGTTCCTCAATGACAAAGCTGTTCGCGAGGAGTTGAGTAATGCCACCGATGCCAGCCAGATTTTGAAAGTTTTCGAGAATCGTTCTCCACGCGGATAATGCCGACATTAAGGGAAATTTTGGGTGCCCGCCTTGCCAAGGCGGTTGAAGCGGCTGGCTTTACGGACTTCCAGGCGGAAGTCTCACAGGCTGCTGACACACGGTATGGCGACTATCAGGCGAATGCGGCCATGGCCCTCGCCCGCAAGGAGCGCAAAAATCCCCGCGAGGTCGCCGCCGCGATCATCGCGCATCTCGACGTGAGCGATATCTCCGCTCCGGCGGAAGTAGCCGGTGCCGGCTTTATTAATTTCCGCATCCTGCCGGAGTTTTCCCAGCAACGCCTTCAGGAGCTGCTCAAGGATGACGCCATGGGAGTGACCCCGACTTCTTCTCCGAAGACGATCATCATCGATTACAGCTCGCCAAATGTGGCCAAGCCGATGCACGTCGGCCACATCCGCAGTACCATTCTTGGCGACTGTCTTTCCCGCATTGCCCGCTTCCTCGGGCACAAGGTCATCACGGATAATCATATCGGTGACTGGGGCACGCAATTCGGCAAGGTCATCTACGGCTGGAAAAACTTCCTCGACCGCGATGCCTTGGCAAAAGACGCCATCGCCGAACTCGTCCGCCTCTACCGCACAGTCAACGAACTCGAGAAGACCGACGAAGCCGTCGCCCGACAGGCTCGTGAGGAACTCGTGAAACTCCAGCAGGGCGACGCCGAGAATCTCGCCATCTGGAAGGACTGCGTCGAGTGTTCTTGGGCGGAATTTCAGAAACTCTACGACCTCCTCGGCATCCGTTTTGACGAGCGTCTCGGTGAGAGTTCCTACAATGACGCTCTCGGCCCCATTTGCGAGCGCCTCCAGCAGCAGGGCATCGCGGAGATCAGCGATGGCGCACTCTGCGTCTTCCTGCGCGATATCCCCGCCTTGGCCGAGAAGCCGGCCATCATCCGCAAGGCGGATGGCGGCTTCCTCTACGCCACGACCGATCTGGCGACCATTGAGTATCGCATGGAGCGCTGGCACCCCGATGCGATTTGGTACGTCGTCGGAGCCCCGCAGGCGTTGCACTTCCAGCAGATCTTCGGCATCGCGCACCTTCTGGGCGTGAAGGCCGATCTCCAGCACATCGCCTTTGGCAGCATCCTCGGCGAGGATCGCAAGATCATGAAGACCCGCTCGGGCGAGAATGTCGGCTTGGCCGATGTCCTCACGGAAGCCATCTCCCGCGCACGCACTCTGGTCGCTGAGAAAAATCCCGATCTGCCCGAGGACGAGCGGGAATCCATCGCTCATCACGTGGGCCTCGGTGCCGTGAAGTATGCCGAGCTATCCCAGCATCGCATGACGGACTACGTCTTCTCCTGGGACAAGATGCTTTCTTTCCAGGGCAACACCGCACCCTATTTGCAGAATGCCTATGTGCGTATCCGCTCCATTTTCCGCAAGGCCGGGGAAGCCGCCGCGCAGGGAGACATTGTCCTCGGCACCCCTGAGGAGCGCGCTCTCGGCATCAAGCTTCAGCAATACGCGGAGACCGTCCCTGCGATTCTCGATGACTTCCGCCCAAATCTCCTGGCTAATTACCTCTACGAGTTGGCGAATGCCTTCCATTCCTTCTATGAGGCCTGCCCGGTTCTGAAGGCGGAGGACGCCGTCCGCCAGTCACGCCTTGCGTTGTGTGACCTCACGGCGCGTACACTTGCTCATGGGCTGGGGTTATTGGGGATTGTCTGCCCGGAGAAGATGTAGGCGTATGCTGACCATACTACGCCGTCTGGCTCTCGGTGTTTTCCTGATTTTGGCCGCTTCGGCCTTGCTGCTGTTTTCCGACCTAGGTTCGCGTTCGAACGCTCCCGCTCAGCGGAAAATTCCCCGTGTAGCCCTGCTGCAACATGCCTCCCAGAGTGTCCTGGAAGACGGGACCCGCGGCATGCTGGACGGCTTGGCGGAGGCGGGTTTTCAGGATGGCAGCTCGATGCAGCTGCGTCGCTATAATGCCGAGGGCGATACCACCGTTTCCAATACCATCGCCCGCGATATGGTGAATGGAGACTACGATCTCCTGCTGACCATCAGCACCGTCTCCCTCCAGGCCGTGGCCAATGCGAATCAAACCACCAGACGTCCCCATGTGTTCGCCCTGGTCAGCAAGCCGTCCATTACCGGCGTCGGCATTTCCGATAAGGACCCCCTCGCTCACCCCTCTTGGCTGGCCGGTTACGGCACCTTGCAGCCGGTACCGGAAGCCTTTGAGGTAGCCCGCGCCATGAATCCTCAACTCCGCAAAGTCGGCGTTGTCTGGAATGCCTCGGAAGCCAATTCCGAGGGCCAGGTGAAAGCCGCGCGCGAATTTTGCAAGCAGGCCGGCATCGAGCTCATGGAGGCCACAGTGGATTCTTCCGCTGGAGTGGGGGAGGCCGCTGCTGCCGTTTGCTCACGGGGAGCGGAGGCTATTTTTGTGCCCGGAGATGTCATGGTCATGGTCTCGATGGATACTCTCATCGCCGCGGCAAATCGCTCGGGCGTACCGGTATTCACCGTGACCCCGCCCAGTGTCCGCAAGGGGGCTCTCTTCGACATCGGCGCTGACTACCACCGCGTCGGTCTGGAGGCGGGACGCCTTGCCGCCGAGATCCTGAATGGCCGAGATCCCGCCTCCGTGGAGATCGTGAATTTCATGCCGGAGAACCTCATGATCAACGAGGCCACTCTCGCACGCTATGCGGACAAGGGCTGGCGCCTCCCGGATGACGTTCGCAATCGCGTCCATCTCGTGATTGATCGCGAGGGGCAGGAGGCTCCCGGCCCCGCCGCCGCAAATGCCCCCGCCCCGACCGTCAAGAAACGGGACAAGCCATGGAAATTCAGCATCATCCTCTACAGTGAGTCTCTACCCGCCGAGGAGACTCTTCAGGGCCTCAAGGACGGCATGGCCACCTGGCCGCTGAAGCAGGGGCAGGGGCAGGACTACACTTTCCGCGTCGGCAATGCTCAGGGTGATGTCGGCGCTCTCGGTGCCCTCATGGACAATGCCATGCAGGACAAGAGTGACATCATCATTCCTCTCTCGACTCCCTCTCTCCAATCGGCTCTCCAGCGGGTCAAAAGTCTTCCCATCGTTTTCTCCATGGTGGCAAATCCCATGGCCGCCGGTGCTGGCGCATCCTATGAGGACCATCTGCCAAATGTCACCGGCATCACGGTTATGGCTCCGGCCGGAGAGATGCTGGACAAGCTGCAAAAATATTTCCCCGCCTACCGCCGGATCGGCACTCTTTTCTGCCCGGCCGAAGCCAATTCCGTCTATCTCCGTGAGGTTCTCCTGGCCGAGGCTGAGAAGCGTGGTCTCATCCTGGAGTCGGTGGCCGTAAATAGCCCTTCCGAGTTGGCCGATGCCGCCATGTCTCTCGCAGCCAAGCCCATCGACGCTATCGTCCAGATTTCGGATAATATCTCCAGCGCGGGTTTTTCAGCCATTACCCAGGCTGCCCGCCAGCGCCACAAGCCTCTCTTTTCTCTCAATAGCACCACCCTGCCTCTCGGTGCTCCCGTCGTCTTCGGTCGCGACTATCATGATGCCGGCGTCGTCACCGCGGAAGTCCTCATGAGGGTCATGAATGGCGAGTCTCCTGGCAAGATCCCTTTCGCTCTCTCACCCAAGGTCGTCATGCAGGCCAGCATTCCGAATGCCCGCGCGGTCGGCATGGAACTCCCGCCCGCCTTCCTGGCGGAAATGGAGAAAGTCGTGGAAAAATAAGGAGCCTCCCTCTCATGGAAATTACTGCATCGAAAGACGGCGAGACCTACGTCCTGAAATTGGAGGGCCGCCTGGACGCCTCCTGGTGCGCCAATCTGGAGACCGCACTTTCCACCGCCATTCGTAACGGAGAGCACCGCATCGCGCTCCACATGGAGGCAGTCAATTACATCAGCTCCGCCGGTCTCCGGGTCTTTATTGTTTCCCACCGTCAACTGAAGGCCATTAAGGGCGGACTCTTCCTGCGAGCCCCTTCACCGGAAGTGGTTCAGATCCTCAAGCTCTCCGGCCTCTCCTCCCTGCTCGCTGTGGAGGAGGTCACGTCGGAATCCGCCAGCGTTGGTGAATCTCACGAATCCGCTTCCGCTCTCTGGCAGATCTTTCAGGAAACATCGTCCACTCCCGCAACGCTGAAACCCATCACCACGCCAAAAGGCGAGTCGGTGACATTCGCTCCAGACATCTTCGCTCTGGGATGCGGTGCTTTCGCTACCACGGCAGATGAGGCCGCTCCCTTGCTGGGCGAGTTTCTGGCGGTGGCCGGATGTGCTGCCCACCTGCCGGCCTCTTCCTCTTCGAGACCGGATTATATGATCACCGAGGAGAAATTGGTTCCTTCGGGATGGTTGGCGGATGGTTTCGTCGCGAAGGCTGGCTTCAGCCGCTTCTGCCGTTTCGATGCGAAGCCGGAGAGCCGCGCGATCCCCCTCGCGGAGGCCGCTGGCTTTTTGCTCGATCAATCGGCGAGCTCCACCGCTGCCGTGGTCATGGTCACCGAGGCGGCGGGCTTTGTCGGAGCCTCTCTCCGACATGCACCGGGAGGGAAGGACGTGACCGATCCCTTCGCCTTCCCCGCCATCCGGGAATACCTCACTTTCACCAGCGAGCGCTCTTTCCGGGATTCCACAGCCGTGATCGTCGGAGCCATTGGACGACCCGATAGTCCGTTAGCTTCTTCCCTGCGTCCCATCGATGCGGAGGGGCGCCTTCTGGGTCATCTTCATGCGGCCATCTTTCCCTACCGCCCCTTGCGAAAGGGCCGGGTGGATCTGACGGAGACCATCCGTGGTTTGTTCGAGGCTCAGGGGCTTCAGAGCGTTTTGCATCTCATCAATGACATCCGGGAGCCCGTCGGTGCCGGGGACTCCCTTCTGGCTCGCGGAGCGTGCTGGCTGGCACCCCTTACGGAGGATTTGCAATCATGACTCTTCTACTTGGTGCTCTGACGATCGGCTTGATCCTCTCCCTCCTCGCGATGGGAGTCATGGTTTCCTTCCGGATTTTTTCCACGCCGGATATTACGACCGACGGCTCGATCACGCTCGGTGCCGCTGTGGCCGCAGCCCTCATTGTCAAAGGCCACGATCCTTTTCTGGCCACGGGTCTCGCGGCGGTATGCGGATTTGTCGCGGGCATGGTGACAGGAGTTATCAATACGCGGTTCAAGATCGATGCCCTCCTCTCGGGCATCCTCGTCATGACCGCCCTGTATTCCATCAATCTCCACATCATGGGCCGCAGCAATATCCCGCTCATGGGCTCGGCCTCCCTGATCCAACGCTTCGGGGCCATGGGGGAAGCGATCACGGGCCGGGAGCGCGTCAGTCTTGCCGGCTGGCATGTGGCCTCTTCGGACATCGCGGTGCTCATTGCAACTGTGCTCATCGCCTGTCTCATCGGAGGTGCCCTCTTCCTCTTCTTCCGTACGCATCTCGGTACCGCCATGCGTGCCACCGGAGACAACTCCCAGATGGTCCTCGCCATGGGGGCTAATGTGGACCGCCAGAAGATCTTCGGACTCGGTCTTGCCAACGGCCTCGTTGCCCTCTCCGGTGCCCTGCTGGCTCAGTACAATGGCTTTGCCGACGCGCAGATGGGTATCGGCATGGTCGTCTGGGGATTGGCCAGCGTCATCATCGGAGAGGCTCTCACGGGTTCCCGCAGTCTTGGTCTAGCCATTGTCGGCGCAGTTTTCGGCTCGGTTCTCTTCCGACTCCTTGTCGCCATCGCCCTTCGCTGGGGCCTCAACCCGAATGACCTCAAGCTCATCACGGCCCTCTTCGTCTTCGCCGCCCTGATCCTTCCGGGCCTCATCGGAAAACTTCGCCGTCGCGCCGTCGCGGAGGCTGCCAACTGACCCGCCATGCTCACCATTCGTCAATTCCGCAAGACGTTTAATCCCGGCTCGGTCAATGAAGTCCGCGCCTTGCAAGGCGTGGACCTGGAGGTGGCCGAGGGCTCTTTCGTTCAGCTACTCGGCATGAATGGCTCGGGTAAATCCACCCTCCTCAATGCCGTGGCAGGCTCCTTCCTTCCCGACTCCGGTACCATCCTGCTCGCCGGTGAGGACATCACCCGCTGGCCCGAGTACCGCCGCGCTCGCTACATCGGCCGCGTTTTTCAGAATCCCTTCAGCGGCACCGCGCCAAATCTCTCCATCGCCGAGAACTTCGCTCTCGCTTCCAAGCGCGGTATGCTCCGTGGCCTCGGCTGGGCACTGGATCGCAAATTGATGACCGAACTCCGCGCTCGCGTCGCCACTCTCAAGATGGGGCTGGAGGATCGCATGGACAATGCCATCGGCTCTCTCTCCGGCGGTCAGCGTCAGGCGCTCACTCTCCTCATGGCGACTTGGATTAAGCCAAAGCTCCTCCTCCTCGATGAGCACACCGCCGCCCTCGATCCGAAAAGCGCCGACCAGGTCATCCAACTCACCGAGCAAGTCGTCTCCGGGGGCCGCCTCACCACCCTCATGGTCACCCACTCGATGCAGCAAGCCGTCAACCTCGGCGACCGCATCGTCATGCTTCACAAGGGGCGCGTCGCCCACGACTTCCAAGGCGCCGACAAACGCCGCCTCCGCCCCGACGACCTCGTGGACCGCTTCGAAGAAATCCGCCGCCGCGAACTCCTCGACGAATCCGCCGCCAAACTCCTCCGCGAACGCTACATCTGATCCGCCTCTCGGAGAGGGCATTCCCCCAGCCTGAGCCTCTCCCATCGATCAGTCTTTACCTCCCGATTGCGACCCTGCAATGATGGAAATCAGATATATGGATATCCTCATCGCCAGCGGGATTCTGAGCTTTCTGATTTGGATTGCGGTCCTGATCTACCACATCCGCAGGCAGGACTGTTCCGATACAGATCGCCTGCTTTGGGTAGTCGTCCTCTGCACGCTAAATATCCTTGGAGCCATCCTATATTTTTTCCTCGCCCCCCCATCTGAGGACTGCCAGATTCTGACAGAGCAAGAGCTGAAGGATAAATTCAACAAAGGAACCTAATTGAGGTTCGATATTAAATTTTTCGATGATGAAAGTTCGATCGCTTTTCATTCTGATGATCTTTTCATCAGTGATATTAGCTGGCGCTCAGGAACCGAAGATTTGCAAACCGCAGAAGGAAAATGAGGTGCGCGTTTTCAGTCAGAATTTCGGCAATGGTCCGGTTCTCTTCATTCGGACTCCAAAATTACAAGAAGTTTTGATGTACGACAAAGATTGCAAAACTCTTCTGACACGCATGCTGGAATGTGTCCTTACCGATTCCGAGCAGGAGAGAATTACACAAGAGATAACAATTGATTACGGCGTGGTATCTTGTTGTCGAATTGAGCGTATAGATAAGACGACTAACTTGATCTCTAACTCTATCTATAGCCCGAGTGGTAAACTGCTGTATTCTTACGATTCAAAAAGCGGAAAGTCATATTATGACGCAGAGGGGCAGCCAATAGATGAGGCTCGTGCTAATCAGATTTTTGAGGCGCATCGATCAGAAGGCATAGATATCGCAAAAATCTTGCAGCCCAGTAAATGAAGAGAGTCATTTCCTGATCTTCTCTCAAAAGTGGACTCGATGCCTTGACCGAGCTCTGTCGGGTGAGGCTGCTTATCTTGGTGGCAGTTACAAGATCAGCATGCAATCCCCGTAGCTGAAAAATCGATACCTCTCCCGGATGGCTTCTTCATAAGCCTCCCGCAAAAATTCCTTCCCCGCCAAAGCCGACACCAGCATGACCAGCGTGGACTTGGGGAGGTGAAAATTTGTCAGCAACATGTCTGTGTGACGGAAGGCGTACGGCGGGTGAATGAAGATATCCGTGCGCCCCGTCCGGGGCTGAAGCGGCCCTTCAGGTTGGCTCTCTAGGACACGCGCCGAGGTGGTGCCCACGGCAAGCACTCGCTTGGCTCCATTGACCGCATCCGCCGTCTCCGCGCTGATGGAGTAGCGCTCCTCATGCATCCGATGCTCTGAGATTTTCTCCACCTTCACCGGCAGGAATGTTCCGATTCCCACATGAAGCGTGACGAAGCTGTGCGGAACGCGTGCCAGTAGATCCGGCGTAAAATGCAGCCCCGCCGTAGGCGCAGCCACCGACCCTTCGGTCGCCGCAAAGATCGTCTGGTATCTCTGATCATCCGCCCGATCCGCCTCACGGTGCATATACGGAGGCAGGGGCATTTCGCCGTGACCTTCCAGATCCGGCGCTGTGTCAAAATCCAAAACGCGCGATCCGTCTTCGAGGATCTCGGCGACTGTCGCCTGTGTTCCTCCGAGAGCCACACGTTGTCCCATACGGAATCTTCGCCCTGGCTTGACCAGCGCCTGCCAGCGCAGCGGATTCGCCTCACGCGTTTCGAGCAGCAGCACCTCACCGCGGACATCATCGAGCTTCAGCCTCGCCTTGATGACCTTGGAGTTGTTCATCACGGCCAGATCTCCCGGAGCCAGAAAGCTCGGCAGTTCCCTCACCGCATGATGCCGGATCGTTCCCGTCGCCCGCTCCAGCACGAGCATGCGCGAGGCATCCCGCTCTTCGAGAGGGCGGGATGCGATCAGTTCCGGCGGCAGATCAAAGTCGAAATCCGAGACGAGATCACTCACCGATTTTTGCCGATGCGAAGGAAGCCACAGCGTTGGGCCGCCGCTCCCACGAGATCCGCCACGCGCTTCTTCAGACGACGAGCGCGCCAGAAAAGCAGCATGAGCAGGATGAAGTACGGCCCCCACAGCAGCACGTCGCCACCGGGATTCAGGATTTGTCGATAGGCCAGGATGGAGAGTAGGACGGCATTGAGCAGCACCGTCGTCGCCACCATATGCGTGCTCAGGTGTACCCTGGTCAGGCACTTCGGCCCGCCATGGTATTCCGTGACCGTCCGCAATTTGATCCCCCACCAGAAGCTGCCATACACCTGCACGTCCCAGTCTTTCCAACCGGTGTCGATGGAGTAGCTCCAGCCTTCTTTCTCCAAGGCATCGATGATCTCCGGCAGGATACGCTCACGTCCGGCTCCATTCTCGCTCCAGAAGTTCATCTTCGAGATGCTTCCGCGCACGGGAGTGAAGTTTTCTTCCGGGCTCGCGATGACCGCAGTGGGCGTCCGCTTGAATTTCAGCCACGTGAAATAGCGAGCCCATCCCCGCACCAGAGGCTGTGCCAGCGCCAGGAAGGCCACGAGCAGTCGGGCGCGGATCGTATCGTGCCTCGGCTCGAGCTTGGCATGGATCATGAAGGACAGGGCCACCAGGAATGTCCCGCCAAACATCAGGTACGGCACGATGCGCAGCACGGGCAACGGGATCGAGAGGCCGAAGATAAAGACCGTCAGAACCACCCACTCCACGCTGCTCAAATATGCCGCGATTTCGGATTGCGGGGTGGGGTAGATGCTCTGGAAAAGACCTTCACCAAAGATGCCATGATAAATGATGGGCCGATTCACCAGCCACGTGAAGCGGGGTGCTCCATAGATCTGCCCCTTCCACTTCGCAGTCCCCGTCGGTCCGAAAAAGACGAGATGCTTGAACCTCAGCAACGACTCCGCTTCGCCATAGCCTTCCTGCTGTTTGCGGAAGGCATCGAGCGTGAATCGCCGATAGTGCCATACGATCGCCGAGGGGCTGAAGGCAATGACCTGCCCCTCCTGCTGCAATCGCCAGCAGAAGTCCACGTCGTCACCGGCTTTGCGATATTCGGGATCGAAGCCGCCGACTTTCTCGAAGGCCCATTTGTAAAAAGCCATGTTGCAGCCGGGGATATGCTCCGCGACCACGTCCGTCAGGAGCACGTGGCTGGGACCGCCGGGTGCCGCCGAGACGCAGGCCTGGATCCAGTTGGCTGCGGGAGGCGAGATGTTCGGCCCGCCCACGCCGCCGAAGTCGCCGCTGAGCAGCGTTCCGACCATGAAGTACAACCAGTCAGGATCAGCCATGCAGTCGCTGTCCGTGTACGCAATGATCTCGCCCGTGGCTGCCATGCCGCCCACGTTGCGCGCCACGCTGAGGCCCTTGTTGACCTGCTTGATGTTGACGATCCACGGATGCTTCGCCGCGATTTCCTGCGTGTTATCCTTGGACCCGTCATCGACGAGGATCACTTCGTAATCGGGATACTCCAGTTCCTTGAGCGACTCCAGGCAGGGCTCCAGCGTCTTGGCCCCGTTGTAGGAGCACACAATCACCGAGACCTTGGGATAGCTGGGCAATTTGACCCGGCGCACCATTGAGCCTTCACCGGCAAAGAGTTCCTTCACCGTGTCGTAGGCCAGCTTCTTCGTGCGATCCCGGCGGACCAGACCGAAGGCCCAGTCCATGATCTCCTGCCCGCCGCGGAACCACTCATCGGTCCACGCGTAAATGATCGTCCCCGCCAGTCCCCCGCGCACCACGCTCTCCACATGCCAGCGCAGCATCTCGGCCTGCTCTTCTTCCGGGTGCCGGATCGTATCCATGCCAAACTCACCCAGGATCAGCGGCTTGTCTTCCGCGAGGTTCTGCAACCGGGCCAGATACTTCTCAAAGTCGGTCTGACTGTGCAGGTAAACGTTGAAGGTCGTGAAATCGATGTTCTGCGGCAGCAGATATTCCGTCGGAGGATAGCTGGCGTAGGAAAAGAGCACATTCGGATCTTCTGACCGTCCGATATTGATCAAATGCTCAACGAATTCCGTCACCTGCCGGGCTCCCAGCCAGCGCACCATCGTGCTGGGGATTTCGTTGCCGACCAGATAGCCGAAGATCGCCGGATGCCCGGCATTCTTGCGGACACCTTCCGCCACGGCCTTCTCAGCCTCGCGACGGATCTTCCGATCCTTTAGGAATTGCAGGTGCTCCGCCCAGGGGATCGAGATGAGGGCACGCACGCCGTATTCCTGGCAGATATCAAGGAACCACTTCGGCGGCACGTAATAGATGCGGACCAGATTGATCCCGGCCTCTTTCATCAGGGCAAAGTCCTTGGCGGCCTTGATGGGATCGCCGAAGTGCTCCCCCTCGGCATCAGGGGCAAAGGGACCATAGGTCACGCCTTTGACGAAAAACTTTTGGTCTCCTTCGAAGAAAAATTTGGCGCGAACGCGCACAGGTGTACTCACGGCGGTAATCGCTACCATTGAGAAGGCTGCGGATGAAGAAGATTTTACGTCTTCAAAGGCGATTCCTTCAGGCCTTTAGGCAGGAAAGTACGTGTTTTGCCATCTCGGTGGCATCCTTTACGGAGGGAGATTTCGCTGCCGGCATCTCTTTTGCCTCCAGATCCTGGTGCCGGATCGTCCCTCCTTGCCAGATCCACGCCTCCGGGGAGTATGGCCCCACGTGCCTGGGATCGCTCCAAGTATGGACGGAGAGGAGGTTCGGATTGACCGCAGCCGCGATATGCATCGGCCCGCTGTCCACGCTCACGACAAAGGCGGCTTTTCTCAGCAGGGAGACCATTTCGGCCAGGGAAGTCTTGCCTGTGAGGTCGGTGACATTGGCGGGAAGGTTCTCGGGAGATGTCCCCACCCCAGCCAAGACGACCGACACCGGAAGGCAGACTTCGCAAAACGCCCGGATGGCCTCGGAAGAAAGGGATTTTCCCTCCCCACGGGAATACGGATGCAGGACGATGAAGGGAGATGCGGGAGTTCCGACCGGAAGAGGACTGTCGGGAAGGGGGAATTCCAGGTTCTCCGGCCGGGAAATGCCGAGGGTATTCAGGATGGCGAGATAGCGATCGACCGCATGAGCCCGTGCATTGATCTTCGTGGTGGAGTTGTAAAAAAGAGGGGCGCCCTCTCTGGCGTCGGAGAGTCCTCTCACCTTCTGAGAGCGGCTCATCTTCGCCATGATGGCACTACGGAGCAGTCCCTGCAGGTCGAGGCACTCGTGCGCCTGCATTGCATTGAGCCCGAGCAGCCACGGCAGCGATTTCGGGCCACCGAGAAGCCCTCGGAAACGAGTGCGCGGGAAAACGGCCGTCCGGTCAATGTGAGGGTTGCTCTCCAGCAGTGGAGCCCAGCGATCGTCCACGATCCAGCCGAGCGTGGAATCCGGATGGGCACGCTTGATGGCCGCAGCTACGGGCAGGCTGTGAATCACATCTCCGAGCGACCCGGGCTTGATGATGAGGTAATCAAGCATGGCGTGATCGGTATCCCTGATTCCGTCTGCGGCAGTAGGCCGTTTAGCGACCGACGGCGAGACGCTCGGCCAGTTTGGCGGGTAGTCCGGCTTGGAGGATGGCTTTTTGGGCGGCCTCGAGATTGTAGTCCAAACGACGAAGCGTGAGTTCGTTCTTGGCGGTATCGTAGATCACGTAGGAGGCCCGGTGGTCACCGTCCCGGGGTTGACCGACGCTGCCGACATTCACCAGATAGCGTTTGCCGAGTTGCAGGGGCAGGACATCGAGGGGCAGGGTCCGCACACTACCATCCCGCACATAAGCCTTGGGTGTGTGCGTATGCCCCACGAAGCACAGGGCAGTCGTCTGGTAGTTGAAGCTCGCAGCGGCATCCAACTGATTGAAAATATAGCCCCACTTGTGCGGGGTATCGAGAGTGGCGTGGACGATCGTGAAGTCGCGGACCTGGCGTTGCAGCCGCAGCGTGCGCAGCCATTCCTTGTCGGTGTTGGTGAGCTGGTCACGGGTCCAGTTCATGGCTTCTTCGGCCAGGGGATTAAATCCATCCTGGTCGCCGAGCATGGAGGCCTGCTCGTCGTGATTTCCCTTTACCACTGGGCAGTCCATTTCCCGTACGATATCGAGGCACTGCTTGGGAAAGGCATTGTAGCCGACAATGTCACCCATGCAGACGTGATGGGTGCACCCTTGTTCCTTGGCGTCGGCAAGAACGGCCTCAAGGGCATGAAGATTGGCGTGGATGTCGCCGAAGATGGCAAAGCGCATTATTTAAAGGAGAGGATCGGCTAGTTTTTCGATTCGGACTTTATCCGGTCGGCCTCGGGCACATCCAGTTTCTTTTCCAGTTCCTGGAGAGTTGTGATGAGGGTGGGGAGGCGTTGCGCCTCTCCTTTGTCGTAGAGAGTCCGCAGACGGTCGTAGGCTTCTTTTTCCCGCCCTTCGCATTTCGCCATCTCGTAGCCGGCAAATCGGGCGAGATAGGGAGGAGATTTCTCAAAGGAGGCGGCCTTGGCAAAGGCGTCCGCCGCTCCGCAGTGATCTTCCAGCTTGTCCCGCAGCAGCACCCCGAGCCGCTCATAGAGGAGATAGTTGTCGGGATTGTTGCGGATGCCACGATCGAGAAAGTCCTTCCCCAGTTGGAAGTACTGGCGCTGATTCCGGATGCGAAGAGCCTCACTAGGCTGGGTCTTGTCCTCAAGAGCCGCCACGCTGGCATTCCACGCCATGTGCCAGGCCGCCATATCCCAGTAGGTCATGGATCGAGGTTGGAGCGTTGTCACGGTATCGAAGATTCCCGCCATGCGACCCCATTCCGTCTTCTCCCACGCATTGTGGGCTTCAATCCAGAGGATCGCCGCCAGGGGCGAGCGGAAGCCGCTGAGGGCCGCCAGAAAACCCATCTGGCCGATTTTTTCCCGCAGATCCAGCGTCAGCGCCGCAGAACGCAGTTGAGCGGAGCGCTGCGCTTCGTTCAGCGAGATTTCAAAGGGCATCTTCGCCGCGCCAAAGAGCACGACCAGAGCAATCGCAATGGTCCGCCGGGGAATCATAGCTCGCGTCCGGAAAAAACGAAGGCCGCCAGGGCGAAATACACGGCAACGTAAGTCCAGCCCAAGGCAAAGGTCTTGATAAAGAGCGACAGCGGAATCGCCGCCCCCGCGATCACATCGTCAGCCAGATTGAAGGCCTGCAGATCCGGAAAGATCAGGGCCACGATGGCGACGAGAATGGTCTTCCACCAGTCACCGGTCATGCCTTCCAGCCAGTAATCCCGGGCCACGGCCTGCAAGTGCCCGATGAAGTAAATCGCTGCGCTGATCATCACCGTGAAGAGCGAGGACGTGGAGAAGGTGGAGATGAAGAGCGTCATGGCCGCCAGCAACGCGGACTTCACAAAGATGATCACGATGCCCGGCAGCAGATTGATATTAAAGGTGGAGTCTCTGACGGCTTGCAGGGCGGCGTGGAGTTCCTCCTTCGCTTCCGGATGATCTGCAAACTGAGCAGCAGTCGTGGCGAGGACGGCGGACTCCCGCAACCACAGGATGAGCACAAAGACGCCACTCATCAGCAGCGTGAAGAGGAAGAGAAGGCCGATGATGCCTCCGAGTTTCCCCATCAGGTACGCGAATCGCGGTACGGGTTTGGAGAGCAGGGTATAGATGGTGCGTTCCTCCAGATCCTTGGGCAGGAAGCTGGCCGTCGCTAGGATCGCCAGCAGGGAAGTGAAGACCGACATGGCCCCAAGGCATACATCCTTGAGCATTTGGAATTCTTCCTGAAATGAGAGGCGTGCCATGAAGATCGAGCTTCCGATCGCGCAGAGGGCAAAGACCAGAATGATGTAAAAGACTTTCTGGCGGATGAGTTCCACCAGTGTATTCCAGGCAATGACGGTGATTTTCAGAAACATGGTGTCGGTGTCTGATGTTAGCGAGGGGATGGGGGAGGCGGAAACTTAAAAAATCACATCGGGAACCGGGTTCCGGCGTCCTTGCCTTTCACGGCGAGGGCGATCAGGCCGGGGGCGCGTCCGTCGATGATGACGGCGGGGATATTGGCGTTGTGTGCCAGTTGCACAGCCTCAAGTTTGGTTTTCATACCGCCGACGGAGAGCGTCCCCTTGTCGGGCCTTACATAGGAGAAGGCAGAGGCGATGTCCTTGATCACGGGAATGCGCTTTCCGTGATTGTCCTGCACGCCGTCGCTGCTGGTCAGTATGATGAGCAGATCGGCCTGGACCAACTCGGCGACCTCGGCGGAAAGTCGGTCATTGTCGCCGAACCGGACTTCTTCGACCGCCACGGAGTCATTTTCATTGATGATCGGAATGACATTCCGCACGGAAAGCAGGCGATCCAGTGTGTTCCGGGCATTTCTGCGCCGGACCCGGCTGTCGATATCCCCATGTGTCAGGAGCAATTGGGCGGGGCGGATGTCATGCTTCTGGAAGGCGGACGAATACAGGCGCATGAGTTCCGGTTGTCCGGCGGCAGCGCAGGCCTGCTTGCCGGGCAGATCGGAGGGCCGTTCGGTAAATCCGAGCATCTTGACGCCCGCCGCAATGGCGGCACTACTGACAATCAGGCACTCATGCCCGGCTTTCAGCAAGGCGGAGACTTCCTCGGCGATTCGGCGGAACTGCGCCGTATCCAGCGCGCTTCCTCCCGGACGTGCCAGGACGCCGGTGCCGAATTTGAGAACGATACGAAGTGATGCCGCTTTTTTCATGAGGTGGTGGAAAGTCTATGGCGTCCGGGAGGAGGGAGGTTCCTGCGACCGTGAGGGGAGCTTATCGAGAGGAATGAAGATTTGTCGATTCTGCACCGTCTCCTTGGACGTCGCTGTATCGACGTAGGTTTCCCTGAGGAGATACCCCTGCGAGAGACGGAAGCCGCCCTTCAGGGGGCTCGCGGATGTGGTTGCTTTCTGGGCAAAGATCCAGAAGCCATTTCCTCGGTAAGCCCAGTTGAAAGGATAGACATCCCCTTCGGCTTCGTAATTGGCCGGTAGCGGACGGCGCTGGTAACGCAAGACGCCTGTGCCGTCGGCATTGATCTCCAGGATCGTGTCTGTACCGGCTTCATACGGACCGTGAGTGCTTCCCTTGGCAAACCACTTCCCGGTGATCTGACGGGGCCGGGCCTGATTGGCCGACTGGGACATCAGGTGATCGTATTCCGAGATGGTTCTCTGACATCCACTCGCAGCGAGGGCAAGTGCCCCCACCGTGGTGAGCAAGGCGAGTCCGGACAGGGAAAACATGGCTCCTTATTTCGCAGTGAGAGTTTTTTTACCGGAGTCATCACGGGCTGCCGCCAGTGTGGTTTCCAAAATACCGGCTTCCAGGGCCAGGGCTTCCTGTACCCCCAGGGCCAGGCGGCGTCGCATGGATTCCACGCAGTCCATACAGTGGAAGAGCGATGTGGTCAGCAGCATCTGTGCCATGGTGGCCGAGGTGGAGTGGAGGGGGGATAGCCCCTGCTGAACTCGCAGGGCATCTCCAAAGACACTGGACAATGTGCCGATCAGTCTGTCGCGTTCGCGCAATGCGGCGGACTCGGAGAGGGCTTTTACCTGTTCTGTCCTCTCCTGAAGCCAGTCTCCTCCTTCTGAGGTCTGCTTGTAGCGTGCGGCCTCGGTTTTGAGGGCGCCTTCCAGTTCGTCCGTGATGCGTTCCCTGACTTCGTTGAGGATGGCTTGGAAGGCGCGTGTTAACCGGAAGGCATCTCCGGCGGTGGGCGCCGTTTTACCAAGCAGGCAACTCTCGACAGCTTCCAGGAGGGATTTTTCCGGTGCAGTCAGGGCCTCCCGGCTCCCTTCGAGCGAAGTTTCCACGCACCGCGAGAGCACGGTTTCCAGCATGGCCTCGGGCAGGGAACTGAGCAGGAGGATGAGGGATTCCGAGGGTGGCTCCTCCAGGGTTTTCAGGAAGGCATTGGCGGCTTCCGGCCGGAGACGGTCGGCATCGTGGATGATGACGACCTTCCCTTTCGCCACGAAGGGCTTGCGGTGTACGGACGCTTCCAGCCGCCGGATCTGGTCGATCACGATCCGCCGGGACTTGGATTCCGGTTGCAGGACATGCACGTCGGGATGGGTGAGCACGGCATTGACCGGGCAACCGATGAACTCGGCAGCGAGTTGCTCTGCCAGCCACGCCTTCCCACTCCCCACGGGCCCCGTGAAGAGGTGGGCATGAGCCAGGCGACCACCACGCTGGGCGGCCTGCAGGTGCCTAAGAGCCAATTCCTTCGAAAAGGGCATGCGATTTCAGCAGGAGTTGCGCACGGATTTGCCGGGCGATTTCGGTTTGGGAAAGGGATGCGTCGATGATCTTGATACGGTCGGGGGATTTTTCGGCCAGGGCAAGATACCCTGCGCGGACCGCCTCGTAAAAAGCAAGCGGCTCTTCTTCCATGCGATCCCTCCCTCCGCTCCTTCCGCTCAAGCGTTCCAGAGCGGTGGATGTATCCATGTCGAGGAGGAAGGTGATGTCGGGAAGCAATCCCCCCGTGGCAAATTCGTTCACCCCCTGCACTTTCTCCGCAGCTATTGCACGGGCCACCCCCTGATACACGGTGGTGGAGTCCAGAAATCGATCGGAAATCACCACCTGCCCCGCCGAGAGCGCAGGCTGGATGATTTGCCGCACAAGCTGCGCCCGGCTGGCGGCGAAAAGTAGGAGTTCCGTCTCGGGGGCCATGCCATTACCTTCGTCTGCATGTTGCAGCAAATGCCTCAGGGATTCACCCACTTTTGTACCTCCGGGCTCGCGGACAGCAGTCACCGGACGGCCCAAGGCACGCAAGGTTTCGTCGAGCAGCCGGATCTGCGTGCTCTTGCCGCAACCCTCCGAGCCCTCGAAGCTTATGAAGAAACCTGGTTGACTCGTCTGCGCCATGAGGAAATCCTGAGTTTTCAATGACCGACGGCATCATGCAAAGCAGGAAAATCACTTTTATCGAAATATCCGATGCCGGGGCTGAGTTCTTTGCGGAGGCGCTGGAAGGCCACGACCTCGAATTTGTGGAGAAGATCGCCGATGTGCGGGAGGATGTGGAAATCCTTTCCACCTTTGTGCATCAGCCCGTGGATAAGGCATTTATCGAGAGTCACCCCTCTCTCGGCCTCATCGCCATACGCTCTCCGTCGTTTGATCATGTGGACGTCGAGGCCTGCCGCCAGCTCGGTGTGGCCGTCTGCAATGTGGGCAGCTATGGCGAGAATACCGTCGCGGAGCATGCCTTTGCCCTCATGCTGGCCTTGTCCCGCAAGTTGCGCGATTCCGACCAAGCGGTCCATGCGGGTCGCTTTAATCAGGATCACCTCCGCGGATTTGATCTCCGGGGCAAGACTCTTGGCGTCGTCGGTTCCGGCCGGGTCGGCCTCCATGTCATCCGCATCGGAATTGGTTTCGGCATGAAGGTCCTCGCCTATGATTCCAATCCCCATCCCTTCTTCAGCGAACTCCTCGATTTCGAGTACGTCCCATTTGAGCGTCTCATGGAGGAGTCTCGCGTCATTTCTCTGCACGTCCCGCTGAATGAATCCACCCGCCACCTCATCAACCGCGAGTCTCTCTCGCTCTGCCAGGATGGCCTGATCCTCATCAATACCGCACGCGGAGGTCTCATCGATACCCCCGCTGTGATCGAGGGGCTGGAATCCGGCAAGATCGCAGGCATGGGCTTGGATGTTCTGGAAGACGAGCGCGTCTTCCGTTCCTCGACCTCCACTCTCCTCGGTCAACAAATCGCCGAGCGTGTCCGCTCAGCCGATCCTCCCTCAAGCAGTGAGGCCGCCGCTGCCCGTCTGGCGGAGTTTGCCCGTCTCGTCGCTCACAGCAATCTTCTGAAGCGCCCGAATGTCATTCTCACTCCCCATGTGGCCTACAACAGCGAGGAGGCCGCCCTCCGCCTCCGCTCCGCCACCCTGGAGACCATCACCGCCTACATGGAGAATCAACCTCTGACCCACAAGTGCATATGAACTACTGGCTCGTGAAGCAGGAACCGACCGCCTATTCCTGGGACGACTTTGTGCGGGATAAGAAAACCGCCTGGACTGGCGTCCGCAACTTTCAGGCCCGGGCAAATCTGGCTGCCATGAAAAAGGGCGACCACGTTTTCTTTTACCATAGCGTTGTCGGAAAGTGCATCGTCGGCGTCGCCGAGGTCGTCAAAACGGCCTACCCCGATGCCACCGCGGATGAGGAGGGTTGGATCTGTGTCGATCTCAAGCCGGTCAAGCCCTTCCCGGAGCCAGTATCGCTGGAAAAAATCAAGCAGACCGAGTCTCTGGCTCAGATGGCTCTCGTCCGCCAATCCCGCCTCAGCGTGATGCCTGTGGCTGCGGATCAGGCCCGCCTCCTTCTGAAACTGGGAGGCCTATAAGGGATTTTTATTTCTGCTGGCATCTTCTGTCTGGCAGAACGAAACTTTCCGCATATGCGCTCTTATCGGCGGGCCGCAGTGGCCTCCACGTTTTCACCGAACTTCCATGCCTTGCTGGCAGAGGCGGATAGCTTTGCTCGCCATCTGGGAGCCGGTCTGGACTTGGTGCATGCCTCCGCCCCTGATCGGGATAAGGCGCAACGCTTTCAGGAAGCTCTGGATGAACTGAAGTCCCCTGCCGCTGTGCGCTGGGCACAGGGAGAGACCCCCTCGCAAGCCATCCTTCAGGAGGTTCAGGACGGCGGCTATGATCTCCTTATCGCTGGAGCCCTCGAGCGCGAGACCACTCTGGATGGCCGCTCCTTCACCGGCAGCGTGGCGCGAGCTCTGCTGGCCGAGGCCCCTTGTGACCTGCTCCTGCTTCCCAAGCCCGTCGATGTCTGGACCCCTCCTGTCCGTGCCGCTCTGGCTCTGGAGCCGGGCGATGACGTCAAGCGCTTCGTCCTGCCCATCATGGAGTCTCTGGGCCTGAAATCCCTGACGCTCGCCGTGGCGGAGACCCCTTTTGCCGCTGCCATCGCGGCTTCCCGGGGCGAGGAGGCAATGAATGTCGGCTCCTGGCTGGATGACGTGGCCTCTTCTCTGGAGGGTCATGGCTTCGAAATCGAGACCCGCTTGGTGAATTCCAATACGGGTTTTGCCCTCTGCGACGCTATTCAGGGTGTTGAGGCAGACCTCTTGCTGGCCCAGATCGTTCGCTCAAAGAATGGCCGCACCGCACTCCCCGCCCATCTCGGATGGCTGCATCAGGTCATCCCCTGCCGCCTGTGGGTGGTGGTGGATTAACTCCGGCGGGGCTTGGCGGTCGATTCCCGCACAATGAGCCGTGGCTCGATGCGCAGCACCTCATAGGGAGGACGCGATGCCGGCTTATTCAGCATCTGCAGCACCTTGGCGGCCAACTTTTCCAGGTCGGGATCAAAGGTCGTCAGGGGGGGATTCATATGCGCCGAGAATTCCGCGTTGTCATACCCGATGACGGAAACATCCCGGGGCACTTCCCACCCCACCGCACGGAAGGACGCGATGGCTCCCACGCACATGCGATCATTCAGCCCGAGGACGCCGGTGAACCCCTGATTGCGCCGGATCAGTTCCCTGCCCAATTGCTCTCCGCGCTGAAAATCGTCACCATCTTCGGGGCGGGGAAAGACCTCCACATCCCGTCCCAGCGTGAGCTTCAGCTTGGCGCACCCCCGCTTCAGTCCGCTGATACGTTGCTGCCCGTACAGCGTGCTGTCATCGAGTCCAAGGAAGGCGATCTTACGGTGTCCCAGATCGTAAAGATGCTCCAGCGCCCGGCAGACAGCGGCTCCGCGATCCGTCGAGATACGCCCATGCAGCGGCGCCTCGGGGTCGATGTGTACGACGGGAATCCCTGCCGCTCTCAGGCTGGCCAGTGCCGGACTGTCTTCGGGTAGATGGGACGCTGCCGTAATGACCACCTGACAGCGCATGGCTGCAAATCGCATCACCGCCTGTGTCTCCTCACTCGCGCGGCCATCCGTCATCTGCAACATCACGTGCAGGCCCTCGGCCTCCAGGGCTTTCCTTAAGTGGGAGATCTTCGAGGTGAGGAAGTACTCCACCAGATCAGGAATGCAGAGCCCGGCGAGTTGGGTCTTGCCTGAGCGTAGTCCCCTCCCAAAAAAACTGGGTGCAAATCCACTCTCTTCCGCCGCCTTCAGGATCTTCTCTGCGGTCTCGCGCTGGATCCCCGCATGTCCGTTGAGCGCCCGTGAAACCGTCCAGCGCGACAGTCCCAGTTGCCGCGCAAGCTCGGCGGTGGAACGGGGGAGAGGTTTCTTCATTGACACGCCGCAGTCTGCAATCTAACACGTGTTGGCGTCAAGCGTACGCGCTTGGACTTTCTCATCTCCCTTTCATGAAAAAACTTCGTCTTGGCATCGTCGGTCTGGGCAACATGGGCCGCGCACATTGCAGCACTATCCTGGAGGGCAAAGTCCCCCGCTGTGAACTCACCGCCGTCTGCGATTCAAATCCCGAAAAGCTCACCTCCTACGCCGACCTCAAGTCTTTCACCGACGTCTCCGCGATGATCACCTCGGGTGAGATCGACGCCATCCTCATCGCCACGCCGCACTACTCCCACACGACCATCGGCATCGAGGCGCTCAACGCCGGTCTGCATGTCCTTGTCGAGAAGCCCATCTCCGTACACAAGGCGGATTGCGAGCGACTCATCAAGGCTCACCGCTCCCGCAAGCAGGTCTTTGCCGCGATGTTTAATCAGCGCACCGATCCCTTTTACCAAAAAGTCCGCCATCTCGTGCAGGGTGGGGAACTCGGCAAGATCCGCCGTATCAACTGGATCATCACCGACTGGTTCCGCACCGAGGCCTACTACGCTTCCGGTGGCTGGCGCGCCACATGGGGCGGTGAAGGCGGCGGCGTCCTCCTGAATCAGTGCCCTCACAATCTCGACCTCTATCAGTGGATCTTCGGTATGCCTGTGAAGGTGCGGGGATTCTGCCAGTTTGGCCGCTATCACAAGATCGAGGTCGAGGACGATGTTACCGCCTACTTCGAGCATGAAAATGGCGCCACCGGCGTCTTCATCACCTCGACCGGCGAAGCCCCCGGTACCAATCGCCTGGAAGTCGTCGGCGAGCAGGGCCGTCTCGTCGTCGAGAACAACCGCATCCTCTACACCCGCAACGAAGTGCAGACCAGCGAGTTCAGCCGCACGACCACTTCCGGTTTCTCTCGTCCTCCCGTCTGGGATGTGGAGATCCCTGCTCCCTCGACACGGGGCGAGCAGCATCTCGGCATCCTCAAGAACTTCACCGAGACCATCCTCGACGGCGGCAAGCTCATCGCGCCCGCTGCGGAAGGCATCCACTCCGTGGAGCTGGCAAACTCGATCATCCTCTCTTCCCTTCAGGGCAAGACGCTCGATGTACCGATCTCGGCGCCCGTTTATGAGAAGGAGCTTCGCAAGCTGATCGCCTCCTCGACGGTCAAGAAGCCGACTCCCAAGCGGAAAGTTCGCGACCTGTCGGACTTCTCTAAATCCTTCTAGTTAGACCTCTCCCAGCAGACTTTCATGACATCTCCAGTTTCCTCGGCCCCGATGGTGCGGCTCGGAATCGTCGGCGTGGGCAATATGGGCAGCCATCATGCCCGCACCGCAGCGGATGGTCTCATCGAGGGCTGCGAACTGGCGGCGCTCTGCGATATCGATCCGTCTCGGGCGGAGGGTTTCCCCGAGACGCCCTTTTTTACGAGTCACCGTGAGATGCTGCGCTCGGGCCTTGTGGATGCGGTCCTTGTGGCCACTCCGCACTACTCGCACCTGCCTATCGGACGGGATGCCCTGCAGGCGGGTTGCCACCTCCTGATGGAGAAGCCCCTGACTGTGCACAAGGCCGAGGCTGAGCGCCTTTTGGCAGTGCCGAGAAAAAAGGGCCAGATCTTCGGCGCGATGTTTAATCAGCGGACGGACCCTTACTATCTCAAGATCCGCGAGATGGTGCAGGGAGGAACTCTCGGTGCCATTCATCGCATCCAGTGGACAATCACGGATTGGTTTCGCACGGAGGCCTATTATCGCTCGGCGGATTGGCGGGCCACCTGGGCCACCGAGGGCGGCGGCGTGCTGCTGAATCAATGCGTGCACAATATCGATCTCTTCCAGTGGATCTTCGGCCTGCCGCTGAAGGTGCGCGCCCTCTGCCAGTTGGGACGTTTTCATGACATCGAGGTGGAGGATGCCGTCTCCGCCATCTTTGAGTTTCCCGATGGCGCTACGGCGACTTTTACCACCTCCACCGGGGAGGCCCCAGGGATCAATCGCCTGGAGATCGCGGGCGAGAATGGCCTCCTCGTGCTGGAAAAGGATACACTCGTCTTCCGCCGCAATGCCGTGCCAGCCAGCCAGTTCAGCAAGGAATGCCCTGAAGGCTACCTGCGACCCGAGGCTTGGCAAGTGACGATCCCTCTGCCGGATCATCGGGGCGGCCAGCATCGCGAAGTTCTGCAAAATTTCATCCACGCCATCCGCACAGGCGCCCCCCTCATCGCTCCCGCCGAGGAGGGCCTGCGCTCTGTCGAACTGATGAATGCCATTCTCATGGCCTCCGTGCAGGATCGCACCGTCAGCCTGCCGCTCTCCAGTTCGGCCTTTGCCCGCGTGCTCCGAGGCCTGATTTCCTCCTCGCGTCCGCGCAAACTTCCCGCCATCTCTTCGAAAAAATGGTCCACGAAACATGATTTCGGCGCCGTTTCCCGGAAATCCTCTCATTAACTTCTCATGAAAATCGAAAACGTTGCCGCCCAGCTCTTCACCTGCCGGGATCTCCTCAAGACTCCCACTGATATCGCTCACACCCTCAAGCGCTTGCGCAAGATCGGCTACCAAGCCGTCCAAGTCAGCGGCATGGGACCGATCGCTGAGGAGGAACTGAACGCCATCCTCGATGGCGAGGGACTCATCTGCTGCGCCACTCATGAATCCGGGGAAACCATCCTGAACAACCCGGCCAAGGTCATCGAGCGTCTCCAGAAGCTACGTTGCAAATATACGGCCTATCCCTTCCCCGGCGGCGTCGATTTTGGCAAGCCAGCCAGCGTGGCCGAGCTCATCGGCGGTCTTCAGCGTTCCGGCACCGCACTCGCCGAGGCCGGATTGGTGCTTTGCTATCACAATCACAATCATGAGTTTCGCAAAGTCGGCAGCCAGACCATCCTGGAGCTGATCTACCAGGGCACAACTCCGGAAGCCCTTCAGGGCGAGATTGACACCTTTTGGGTCCAGTATGGCGGGGGTGACAATGTGGAGTGGTGCGAGCGTCTCAAGGGCCGTCTCCCGCTCATTCACCTGAAGGACTACATGACCACCAGCGAGAATAAGCACGCCTTCTGTGAGATCGGCGCTGGCAATCTGAATTTCTCGCGCATCATCCCGGCGGCCGAGGCGGCGGGCTGTGAATGGTTCATCGTCGAGCAGGATACCTGCCCGGGTGACCCCGTGGACTCTCTTGAGCAAAGTTTTCGTTACATTCAGGAGAACTTGGTGAGTTGAATGCGGGGACGGCGGATGCCTTTTTCACAAGTAAGATAAAGGCATCCGGCGGGACGGGATCGCCATCCTCGGATGGCCTCCTGCCTTCGCTTTTTCACGCCCTGCGGCTGGCCATTTCAAAAGGATTCTTGACCTTTGGCGGCGCATTGTCCATCCACTCCTTCTTTGCACTTCGCAGGATAACCAACTTGCGAGTGCATTTGCTGCAACCATGACACTTTTCCGAAAGCTACATATTCTCCTTGTTTGGGCCGTCCTGGTGTCGCCCTTGAGCGTCATCCATGCCCAGACGGGGCCTATTGTTCGCGAGATCGCGGTTGAATACGTAGGCCCCCCCAGCATCACCAAGGATCGTGTGTTGGCAAACTTGGCCACCAAGGTGGGCGATGCCTATACGGAGCGGACGGCTGAGGCGGATATTCGCGCTCTTTATGCGACCGGTGGTGTGGCAAACGTACGTCTTTTTGCGGAGCCTCTCGGCGATGGCGTGAAGGTGACGGTACTCCTTCAGGGACGCCCCGTTGTGGAGGAGATCATCATCGAGGGTGCCGGCCAGATCCCGACGAATCGCGTGCGGCGTGAAATCGGCTCCAAGGTGGGTGATGTTCTGAGTGAGGAAAAGCTCGAGGACGACCGCCAGAAAATCCTCAAGATCTACGAAGATCGCAATTTCTCTGAAGTGGACGTCCAGTACCGCGTCCAGGAAATCTCGGGAACAAACCGCGTGAGGGTGTACTTTGCTATCACGGAAGGCCCGAAGATGATCGTCCGCCAGATCACTTTTGTCGGCAACGAGAGCGTCCTCGCACGTGACCTGCTGAAGGCGATGAAGACGAAGAAGTGGAATCTTCTCTCTTTCCTCAACAAGAGTGGACGCTTGATCCCTGCCCAGATCGAGGAGGATCGCACTGCTCTACGGAATCTTTACCAAAATCGTGGCTTCGCTGACGTGAATATCGCCGATATTCAGACTCAGCCGATCGGCGACAATGGCGTGGAAATCATCGTCACCATCGAGGAAGGCCAGATGTACCGCGTCGGTACGGTGAACTTTGATGGCGTCAATATCGTTCCTCCGGATGAACTGAAAGCCCGCTTTAAGATGGTCGATGGCTCGCTCTTTACCCCGCAGGGTATGGGTGACGACCTGAAAGCGATCCGCGACTTCTACGGCAGCCGTGGTTATGTCGAGATGATGGCCCTTCCCGAGATTGTGCCGGCGGGACCGGGCGTGGTGGATATCAACTACCGCGTGGACGAGGGCGTTCAGTCCTATGTGAATCTTATTAATATTCAGGGCAATACGCGGACAAAGGATCGCGTTATCCGTCGTGAGCTCGCGGTGCGGCCTGGTGATATTTTCGACACCACGCTCATCGACGTGAGCCGCAAGCGGTTGGAAAACTTGAACTATTTCTCCCGTGTTGAGACTTCACCGATGGACACCATTGTCCCGGGCCGCAAGGACTTGAATGTGATTGTCGAGGAGAAGCGTACGGGTGCGTTTAACTTCGGTGTCGGCTTCAGCACGATTGATAGCTTGGTGGGCTTTGCAGAGTTGACGCAGTCAAACTTCGATCTCTTCAACTGGCCCCAGTTTACCGGCGCGGGTCAGCGTTTCCGGATTCGTGGTCAGTACGGTCTCAGCCGTAAGGATTTCGTGATTTCCCTCACCGAGCCATGGTTCCTGGGCTACAAGCTCTCCGTCGGTGTGGAAGGTTACTATCGCGAGGCAAACTTCCTTTCCTCCGTGTACGATCAGTCAAACGTCGGTTTTGCCGTTCAGGCTCGTAAGCAACTCTGGCGGGCACTTTCCGCCAAGGCGGAGTACCGCCTTGAGCAGGTGAAGATTTTCAACGTCGATGAGGATGACGTGGGCATCGAGATCGAGGAGGCCGAGGGCACTTACAACAAGAGCATGGTCATGGGCTCCCTCACTTGGGATACCCGCGACAGTCTCTTCCTCACCCGTCGCGGTGAGTTGATCGAGGTGACGGGTTTCCTGGCTGGTGGCGGTCTGGGCGGCGATGTGCAGGATTACGGTGTTTCGATCGAAGCTTCGAAGTACTTCTCGCTGCCGTTTGACACCATCTTCCTCATCAAGGGGCAACTCGCCGTGGTTGACGGCTGGGGCGGTTCGCAAAACTCCGATGAGTACGGCGAAGGTGTCCCGATTTTTGATCGTCTCTATCTGGGCGGTGCCAATAACTTGCGAGGCTTTAACTTCCGCGAGGTCGGCCCCGTCGATGACGATAATAACCCCATCGGCGGCAATTCCCTGGCTTACGTTACCTTTGAGTTCACCTTCCCGATCATGTCCCGCGTGCGTGGCGCAGTCTTCAGTGACATGGGTTACGTGAACCGTAGCGCCTATGATTTCAGCACTTCAAATGTGAATGCAGACATCGGTATCGGTCTGCGCCTGGATTTGCCCATCGGTCCGATTCGTGTCGATTACGGTTATCCCGTCATCTATGACAGCTGGAACGGCCCTCCCGGCAAATTTAATTTCAATATTGGCTACCAATTTTGAACAAAACCGTTTTCGAGCGGTCTCTACTTAGTCCTTCACAGATACTTTACCACCAATACCCCGTATGATTATGCGTAACCTCGTCCTCTCCTGTATCGCCACCGCTGTTTTTGCGTTTGGCACGTCCTCGGCCCATGCCCAGATCAAACTCGGCATCGTCGACATGAACTCCGTCTTCACGGCCTACTACAAGACCAAGGACGCTGAAGCCAAGCTCAACGAAGCCCGCGCTGCGGCCAAGAAGGAACTCGATGATCGCCTCGAGACTCTCAAGAAGTCCATGGATGAGATCAATAAGCTCAACCAGGAAGTCGAGAAGCCCGAGCTCAGCAAGGACGGCAAGGACAAGGCCATGAAGGTCCGCGACGAGCGCGTCAATGAAGCCCGCAATCTGGATCGTGAGATCACGGAGTTCCGCGGCACCCGCGAGCGTCAGCTCCAGGAGCAGTTCATGCGCATGCGCAAGGACATCGTTGAAGACATCATGGTGGCCGTGAACAACAAGGTGAAGTCCGCCGGCTTTGACATCGTCCTCGACAAGAGCGGCATGAGCATGGGCCAGGTTCCCGTTGTTCTCTACTCCCGCAGCGACCTCGACTTCAGCAATGAGCTGATCTCCACTCTGAACAAGAACGCACCGAAGCCCGCAGCAGCCGCTAACTAATACGCATGACTCTGCGCGAAGTTGCAGATCTTATTGGCGGCTGGGTTGCTCCCGAGAATTCCGAAGTATCGGTCTCGGGAGTTGCCTCCTTGGCTGATGGCGGGGAGGGGGATATTTCCTTCTTTGGGAATCCGAAATACCTCCCTGTCCTGAAAAAATGCCGCTCCACAGCGGTCCTCGTGCCGCATGGTTTCGGTGAGGAAGTCGGCCCGGTTCGCATCTGGGTGGACAATCCTTCGGCCTCTTTTGCCCGTCTCCTTGAGCATTTTGCTCCGGAGCCGGTGAAATATGAGCCCGGCATTCACCCTACGGCGATTATCTCGCCGGAGGCGAAGCTGGGCCAAGGCGTCCGCGTCGAGGCTTATGCTGTCGTTGAGGCGGGTGTCGAGATTGGTGATCATACCATCGTTGGCGCTCATAGCTTCATTGGCGAACGTGCCCGCATCGGGGCAAGCACCCACATTTATCCTCATGTCACGGTCCGGGAGCGCTCGCTCATCGGTGACCGCGTCATCCTTCATTCCGGCGTGGTCATCGGTTCCGATGGCTTCGGTTACGAATTCCGCAACGGTCGTCAGGAAAAGATCCCCCAGACCGGCATTGTCCAAGTCGATAATGATGTGGAGATCGGGTCAAACACCACGGTCGATCGCGCCCGTTTTGGCCGCACTTGGATTCAGGAGGGTGCCAAGCTCGATAATCTCGTCCAGATCGGTCACAATGTGACCATCGGCAAGCACTCCGTCATCTGTGCCCATGTTGGTATCTCCGGCAGCACACGCGTGGGAAGTTACGTCACTCTGGCAGGCAAGGTGGGCGTCAACGGTCACATCGAGATCGGCGACGGAGCCATCATCACCGCCATGGCCGGTGTCACGAAGAGCGTCGAGCCGAAGGAGGTCCTCATCGGTCTTCCTGCCCGCCCGATGAAGGAGTTCAAGACGAACTTCGTTCTTCTGCACAATATTCATAAGCTCTACGAGCGAGTGAAGGCCCTTGAGACTGGAAAAAACGGAAAACGCGAGTAAGCTGCTCTGACCGCGGGGGACTGCGGTCCGGATACCCCGGGCATACCTTCCCCGGGGTTTTCGTTTATGGCTCAGACTCTCGACTCCGTTATCCTGGAAATGGGACGCCGCGCACGCGCGGCGGCCCGCCAGCTTTCCATCCTCTCTTCCGACACCAAGAACTCCATCCTGCTTCGTATCGCGGATGTCTTGGTGGCCGAGACCCCGGCTATTCTCACGGCGAATGCCGAGGATATCCGCCTGGCGGAGCAGCGGGGACTCTCCTCCGCGATGATTGATCGCCTTCGCCTGACGGAGGCACGCATCGCATCCATGGCGTCGGGCATTCGTGAGGTCGCTGCCCTTCCCGACCCCGTCGGCAAAGTCATTTCCACGGCCACCCGCCCGAATGGCCTCGAGATCGCCAAGACGCGCACTCCCATCGGCGTGGTCGGCATCATTTACGAATCCCGGCCAAATGTGACCAGCGACGCCGCTGTCCTGTGTCTGAAGACGGGCAACGCCGTCATCCTGCGCGGCGGCTCGGAGGCCATTCATTCGAATCTCGCCATCGCCGCAGCCTTGGAAAAAGGCGGTCGCGAGAGCGGTCTGCCGGAGTATTCCGTCCAGGTCGTGCCGAGCACGGATCGCGATGCGGTCCGCCTCATTGCCACGATGGACCTCTATGTGGATGTCATCGTGCCGCGCGGCGGGCATGCCCTCATCGAGGCGGTGGTTTCCCAAGCCCGCATGCCTGTCATCAAGCACTACCACGGCGTCTGCCACGTCTATGTGGACGCCAAGGCGGATGTCGATATGGCGGTAAAGATCGCCGTGAATTCCAAGGTCCAGCGCCCCGGCGTCTGCAATGCCATGGAGTGCCTCCTCGTCCATACCGATATTGCCGAGGCCTTCTTCGCGGCGGCGGCTCCGGCTTTCCGGGAGCATGGCGTCGCCATCCGGGCGGATCAGCAGGCCCTATCCCATCTGGCTACTCTCGGCTATGAGCCTCTCACCGAGGCGACCGAGGAGGACTGGAGCACCGAGTATCTCGATAAAATCATGTCCGTGAAGGAGGTCTCCACTTTGACGGAAGCCGTGGATCACATCGAGACGTACGGTTCCCATCACAGTGATTCCATCGTCACAGCCGACCCTGTCGCCGCCGACCGTTTTCTGGCGGAGGTGGACTCCGCAGCCGTGTATTGGAATGCCTCGACTCGCTTCACCGATGGTGGCGAGTTCGGCTTCGGCGCGGAGATCGGCATCAGTACCGACAAGCTTCACGCTCGTGGTCCCATGGGACTGGAGGAGCTCACCACCTACAAATACATCATCCGTGGAAACGGACAGATCCGCTCATGAGAGCCGTTCAGATCAATTACGAGGGCCGCGTGCAGGGCGTCGGATTCCGCTACGCCGCCAAGCGCCTCGCCCAGGAGTATGATGTCACCGGTTCGGTGCGAAATCTCCCCGATGGCCGTGTCGAGCTTCTGGCCGCTGGCGACTCGGATGAGGTCGAGGCTTTCCTTTCGGCCATCCGGGATAGTAATCTTGCGGGACACATCCAGCGCGAAGAGCGCGCCACCCTTACCCTCGATACCCCTCTGAAAGGATTTCAGATCGTGCCATGAGCTCCGTCGCCGTCAAAGTCTCGAACCTTACGAAAGTCTACCCCGTTCCCCTCCGCCGCCAGAAGGTGCTTGCCGTCAAGGATCTCAATCTGGAGGTCGCCGAGGGTGAGGTTTACGGACTGCTCGGGCCGAATGGCTCGGGCAAAAGCACGACTCTGAAGATCCTCCTCGGCCTCGTCACGGCTTCCCGGGGTGTCACCGAGATTTTCGGCCAGGACAGCCGCGACTACCGCAGCCATGCCGATGTCGGCTTCCTGCCGGAAAATCCCTATTTCTACAAATACCTCACTGCCGAAGAGACGCTGCGATTCTACGGCCACATCTGCGGCATCCGCGGAAGCAAGTTGAATGCTCGCATCGACGAACTGCTGGCCCTCGTGGGCATGGAGGACGCCCGCCACCGCCGCGTCGGAGGCTATTCGAAGGGAATGCTCCAGCGCATCGGCCTCGCGCAGGCTCTCATTCAAGACCCCCGCCTGCTCGTGCTGGATGAGCCAACCGCCGGAGTCGATCCCGCAGGCTCACGCCAGATCCGCGACCTCATCATCAATCTGAAGAAGCTCGGCAAGACCGTCCTCCTCACCTCCCACCTGCTGGAGCAGGTGCAGGAAGTCTGCGACCGCGTTGGCATCATGGCCCGCGGAGAGATGGTCCGCGAAGGTCGCACGGAAGACCTCGTCACCGTCAAGGGACAGACCGAGTACCTCATCGAGAATGCCTCGCCGGAGCTTGAAGCGAAAATCGCGGCTCTCGCCAGGGAATCCGGAGCCAACCTCTTGGAGGTCCGCCATCCTCGCCTCACGCTGGAGGGCGTCTTCATCGACGCCACCCTGCACAAAGACCGCTGATCTTTCCCGTGAAGTGCTTCGTTACGGGTACGGACACCGGGGTGGGAAAGACCTACGTCACCTCCCTCCTCGCTCGTGCCCTGACGCAGGCTGGTTACACCACCGCCGCTCTGAAACCCGTGGCCTGTGGGGATCGCGAGGATGCGGTCTCGCTGCAACGAGCCACCGGCCGCCTCACTCTCGATCAGATTAATCCCGCCTACCTCCAGGCTCCCCTTGCTCCGCTGGAGGCGGCTCGCCTTGAGGGTCGTCAGTTGGACATCCCCTTTTTCGAGGATTGGTTCTTTGATGTCGTGAAAGGCAGCGATGCCGTCTTGGTGGAGGGCGCGGGTGGATGGCTCGTTCCCTTTGCTCCGGGGAAATCCATGGCGGACCTCGCCGAGGCCTTTGGCCTCCCCGTCCTCATCGTCGCCGCCAATCGCCTGGGCTGCCTGAATCACATCTTCCTCACCCTCGAGAGCATCCGCGCACGGCATATCCCCTGCGCGGGCGTCATCCTCAATACCATCACCCCCACGCCCGATGCATCCCGCGAGGCAAATCGCCGCATCATCGAGGCGGAAGTCCCCGTCCTTTGCGAGATCCTCCCGGGTCAGGACTCCGTGGATCTCTCTTTCCTGAAATCCTAATCCTCGTAGGCGTGCGCCTTCAGGTCGTCGAGATCGACGAATTCCACGGCCGATGAGTGTGTGGCTTCCAGCACCACTTCCGGTGCCATGCCTGCCTCCAATGCCTCCGCCCATCGCGTGACGCACAGGCACCATTTGTCTCCCTCCCTGAGGCCGGGAAATTCATATTCCGGTCGCGGCGTGCTCAGGTCATTTCCCTGAGCCTTGGAGTAAGCGAGGAAATCCTCCGTCATCACCGCACACACCGTGTGCAGCCCATGATCCCCCGGCCCCGTGCGGCAATAGCCATCCCGGTAAAATCCCGTCACGGGATTATTGCAGCAACTGATCAGGGCGGTTCCTAGGACATTTGTTCTCATGGTGGTCTTTTTCTCGGCAGGGTCTCGGTTTCGCTCTATTGGTGGCAGAAGCCATGTCCCCTTTCAACGCTCTGATTTTCGGACTGGGTCTCTTCTTTCTGGGGATGCGCCTCATCAGCGACAATCTCCGAGGTCTCGTCGGCGGCGGCTTTCGCGCCGCCATTGCCCGCACGGTGCGCTGGCCGGTCATGCGGGCCGTGCTGGGACTCTTTGCTGGTGCCCTCATGCAGAGCGCGACGGCCGTCACTTTCATCTGCGTCAGCATGGCTTCTTCGGGCTTGCTGGCTGTCAGCGCGGCGGCGGTGGTCATCATCTGGGCAAATGTCGGCCTGACGGCTCTGGCCTTTGTCGCCACCCTCAGCATCCATCCGCTCATCGGCTATCTTGTCGGCGGTTCGGGCATCGCTCTCGGCACCATCCGTATCCGCCTTGTGCAAAGTCTCGCCGGCGTTCTTCTCGGCATGGGCCTGATTCTCACGGGTCTCGAACAAATGAGCGCCGGTGCCGCTCCTCTCAAGGACCTCTCCTGGTTCCAACACCTCCTCTCCCTGTCGGGGTCAAATCCCATCATCGGATTCTGCTCGGGCATTCTCATCGCCGCCATTCTGCAATCGAATACCGGAGCCGTCATGATGGTCATCACCCTCGCGGGTGCCGGTGCCATCTCCCTTACCCAGGGCGCCATCCTCATTTACGGGACAAATCTCGGCGCCATTCCCCTGCGCGCATTTCTCGCCTC
>Ga0351844_1030_pt1 | contig 60354 bp, 58 predicted proteins | sample TotcelHFGM3001L5_FD_206880 | JGI IMG/M metagenome (GOLD analysis project Ga0351844, IMG submission 206880) | Enriched cells from coal bed in the Powder River Basin, Montana, United States - Total cells FGM rep1 HSBNCT.FGM.300.1.L5 ... | reverse complement strand
GCTGGAAACGGACAGTTTCATTTCCGCGGCCTCCTTCCAGGATACCACCCGCGTACTCACCGAAGCCGCCACCCTCGGCAAGGTCGACCGCCTCCGTGGATTCAAGGAAAACGTCATCATGGGCCATCTCATCCCCGCCGGTACTGGTTTCCGCACCAACCGCGAGATCGAGATCGACCAGATCAATGACGAAATCGCACCGCAGGAAACAGAACCCCAACAAGCAGCAAGCTGAAAACGAAATAACCCAAATCCCAAACTCCCTTTGCAAGTCCGCCAGCAGTTGCTATAAGCAACCGTCGCAACCCCGCTGGCTCACCGGCATTGGACGTCCCAGACTGGGATTGAACTCACTATGTCTTCACAAACAGAAATCATGACCGAACTCCTCGAAGCCGGTGTCCATTACGGACACCAGACCAAGAGATGGAATCCCAAGATGCGGGACTTCATCCTGGAAGAAAAGAACTCCATCTACATCATCGACCTCTCCATTACCGTCGATCAGCTCGCTGCTGCGGCCAAGTATCTCGGCGGAGTGGTAAAGGGTGGCGGGAAAGTTCTCTTCGTCGGTACCAAGAAGCAGGCTCAGGAGGCCGTTAAAGAAGCGGCTCTCGCTACGGGGCAGTTCTTCGTCAATCAGCGCTGGCTCGGCGGCACTTTGACAAATCTCCAGACCATCCGTCGCAGTGTGGCCCGGTTGCGCGAATTCCAGGAACTCGAGAAGACCCCTACCTTTGCTCGTATGAACAAGGCCGAGGCCTCGGCTCTCCGCCGCGAAGCGACCAAGCTCCACAAGAATCTCGAGGGTGTGCTCGATATGGAGAAGCTCCCGGACGCGATCGTTATCATCGATACAAACCGTGAGTCCATCGCCGTGGCAGAAGCTGCCCGTCTGAAGATCCCGGTTGTCGCCATCGTTGACACCAATTGCGACCCCGACAAGATCGACTACCCGATTGCCGGAAATGACGATGCCATCCGCTCGATCCGCGTGATCCTGCAAAAGCTCGTTGACCCGATCGTTGAGGCTCGTGGCGTCCGCGCCAAGGCTGAGGCTCCTTCTGACCTCGCCGCCGTCGCCGAATAATTATTTGCGTGTGTTCGGTGGTCTGGTTCCTGACTTTCAAGATTGAGCGTCAGCAGAGTTTATTCTCTGGGAACCGAATCACCGAAGACTCCAATTCATAGATTACCATATGGCTGATATTTCACCCGCACTCGTAAAAGAACTCCGCGAAAAGACCAACGCGGGCATGATGGACTGCAAAAGAGCCCTTGAGGAAGCCACCGGCGACCTCGGCAAGGCTGAGGAGATCCTTCGCAAGAAGGGCATCGCCAGCGCTGGCAAGAAGGCCTCCCGCGCCGCCAAGGAAGGCATCGTTGCTTCCTACATCCATCTCCAAGGCAAGGTGGGCGTCCTCGTCGAGATCAATTGCGAAACTGATTTCGTGGCAAAGAACGAAATCTTCCGTGAATTCGTTAAGGACATCACCCTGCACATCGCTGCGGCCAATCCTCAGTGCGTTTCCCGTGAGCAGGTCTCTGAAGATCTGATCAAGGCCGAGCGCGAGATCTACGCTGCCCAGGTCGTTGGCAAGCCTGCCAATATCGTTGAGAAGATCGTGGACGGCAAGGTGGACAAATTCTTCGGGACCATCTGCCTTCTCGAGCAGGCCTTCATCAAGAATCCTGACCAAACCATCAAGGATATCGTCAACTCCAAGATCGCGGAACTCGGTGAGAACATCATCATCCGCCGCTTCACCCGCTACAGCGTGGGCGAAGATCTCGGTGGCGAGGCCTGATAGCCTTTCCGTTAAGTCATAGATTTCACCCCGTGGTGTCGCAAGATGCCACGGGGTTTTTCTTTGGCTGAAAGCGCTGAAGGCAGGGGGTACGTTAAGCGCGAGGCTTGTTTACCCGAGCCCAGACTTGAACTACGGGGAGAGGTAAGGCTCAGGGCGCAGTTGGAGCCGCGCCCGCAGCTAAGGCCCCGGCGCCGAAGCCGAGTGCCACCAGTGCGCCACAACAGAAGAGGACGGGTACCAGTACCGCAAAGACGGCCGTAATTGTTGTGATCTTGTGCGCTTCACGTAAGCCGATGACCATAAGCACGAGGGTGTAGATCATCAGGATGTAGCTTCCGCACACCGGCACGAGCTGGAAGACGCTCGCTGCGGCCCCGGCATAGCAGACTACGCGGAAGGTGGTCTCAAAATTTTTATCCGATCCTCCCAGCACCAAAACGGGAAGATGAAACAAGCCAGAAGAAACGAAGGCCCCGATGGCACATAGCACGGGCATGATGAGAAAGATGAACCCGAAGACGGCGACGAATGTTCCCTGTGGGATTTTATCGGCATTCTCTCCCATGGTCAGGGTGGGATTTACCAGAGTCAGGGCCAACTGATAGGCCATCGAGACCCATGAGGTGAGTGTGCCTACGATGACGTAAAACTTCAGTGGTTTGAGAAACCCGCCCGTAGTCGGCATATTGGCAAAGGTCTTTGCCGGCGTTGAGAGTACCTGCGTCACCGAGGTGACCATGGAGGGCCATAGTTTGGCCGGAGGATGGTTCTCCCATGCTGGCTCGGGGACGACAGGAGGCGGAGCCTGGAAGGTCTCCGTCTCGGATGCCGACTCGGAGATCGCAAAGTCATCGACGGGAGCGGGAGGGAGATTTTGAAATTCTGCCAGGGGCTTCCACTCCTGCATGGGATCTTCCCAAGCCAGGTCGGTGGGAAGGAATTGGCCGTCCTGGAGGCCTTCGGCAACTTGCTCGGGGGTGAATTTGCCGAGTTGGCGTCGGTCGCGGGCGATGTGGATGATTCTCATGGGCAGATGGCATGCAACAAAAGCGAAAGTATTCGTTCCGGTCAATCGTGCGGGATGGCATTAACCGGCATTTTTCATTTAGAAGCTTGTTTCTTTCCCAAGAAAAGCCCTATTAGCAGGGCTTCCCTCGACGATGACGGCATTCGAAATTTTCGCAGGTCTTTTATTCGGCATCGCCATCTATCTGATTGGCCGCGCGCTGCTTACCGGTTTTTACACCGTGGCACCCAATGAGAGGGCGGTGCTGACCAGTTTTGGCCGCGCCCATCGCGTCCGTGGGCAGACGACGCTCGATACCCCGCTGGCCGATCATCTCTCCGAGGCGGATCGCCAACGCTACAACTATCCGCAACTCGAGGTCATCCCCCCCGGTGGGCCATACTTTTGCTGGCCCTGGCAAAGAGTGCACAAGGTCAATATCGCCATTGTCACCGCGAGCATAGGTTACGATCCGGATTCCCCGGAAGCCAATCAAGGCGGCCTCGTCCTTGACGCCGTGACGCAGGATCAGCTCAATATCGGCGTCACGGGCCAGATCCGCTTCGGCGTTTGCGAGGGAAATCTCTATGCCTTCCTCTTCGGCGTGAAGAGTCCTGTTTCCCATGTGATGGGGTACTTTGTATCCATCCTACGCGAGCGCATCGCAACGTTCCGTGCCCTTCAGGCACAGAGTCAGGATCTGACGCAGCAGATCGAGGTGCATTTCGATGGGATCTCCATCAATGATCTCCGTAAGAATTTGAATCTTCTGAATGAGCAGATGGACGCCGAGTGCCGCTCTTCCTCGGCTCGTTACGGCATTCAGCTCGATGCCTCCCTCATTACGGGCATTGATCCTCCGAACCAGATCGAGTCCGCTCTTGCCGCCATCAATACGGCGCACAATGAGGTGTCCTCCGAGTTGAGCATCGCCCAAGCTCTGGCTGATCAGCGCATCGAGGAATCGAAAAAGGCGGTGGAGATTCAGACCATGAAAGCCGAGGCCGAGGTGGAGCCTTTGCGCTGGCTGGCTGAGCAACTCCGCCTGTTGCGTGAGAGCGGGCCGGAGGCGATTCCCGGTTATTTACGCAATGTGAAGCTGGATCTCTTTCAGCGTGTGCGTCAGGTCTTCCTGCCCTTCAAGCCATGACCTTCGTTTTCACCACTCTTTTTACAGCGATCCTGCTCATGATCGGGGTGCCGATTGTTACCAGGCTCGCTCAGTTTTTTTGCCTCTACGCGATCGTGCCGGAATGCCAGGCACAGGTATTTTTACTATTTGGCCGCGTGGTCGGTGTTCTCAGCGAGCCGGGCTTGCATATCCTGCCGTTGAGCTTCGGTCCCCAAGCCTTGCTGATTCGCTTCTTCGGCAGCGTGAAACATGTGGATCTGCGTCTGGATCAGGAGTATCTGCGCAGCCAACCGGTCAACTCAGAGGAAGGTACCCCCATGGGTATCGGCGTCTGGTATGAGATGAAGGTGGCCGATCCTGTGAACTATCTCTTTCGCAATACCGATCCCCGTGGCTCTCTCCGCGCAAATGTGCGCAATGCCTCGGTACGCAGCTTGAGTAATATGCCCTTGCAGAACCTTCTGGAGGATCGTCACGGCATGAGCCACCTCGTGCGGGACGAGGTGGGTCCGAAATCCGATGCCTGGGGCTACGCGCTGGGGTCCGTTTATATCCGCAAGGTCCACTTCCGTGATGTTGGAATGATCGAGCAGATTGAGCAAAAGGTGGTAAATCGTCTGCGTCAGGTCACCTCGGCCATCCGCCAGCAAGGGGCCAATCAAGTCGCGGTCATCAAGAGCAGTGCCGAACGTACGGCTGCCGTGGAGTTCGCTCATGCCGCCGCCGTCCGACCCTTTGTAGTGGGCAAGGCCATCCACGAGATTTCCGAAGATAAGGAAATCCTGAATGCCGTTTTTGAGATTCTTGAGACCCAGCGCATGCTGGAAGGCGATCCTCAGGTGACGATCCTTCCTGCCAGTGACGAAATGTTGTCCCGGCTGCTGGCGGCCAAGGGAGCATCACAAACGATCTGAAAATATGGGGGAAGCCGGGGCTAGGAAAATTGTCGATCATTTGCGGGAGCATGGTTTTGAGGCTTATTATGCGGGGGGGTGTGTTCGGGATCGCCTTCTCGGCCTGGAGCCGCATGATTATGATGTCGCGACCAATGCTTCTCCGGATCAAGTCCAGGCACTCTTTTCCCGGACCTTGGCCGTGGGGGCGCAGTTCGGCGTGGTGATTGTTCTCGATGAGGATCAGGAATTCCAAGTCGCGACTTTTCGGGCCGATGGGGCGTATATCGATGGACGGCATCCCGAGGGCGTGGTCTTTACGACAGCGGAGGGCGATGCCCTCCGGCGGGACTTCACGGTCAATGGCCTCTTCTACGATCCCATTGCCGAGCGTGTGATCGATTTCGTGGGAGGACAGGGCGATCTGGAAAAGCACGTCATTCGTGCCATTGGTGATCCATCGGCCCGCTTTACGGAAGATAAGCTGAGGCTTCTGCGGGGAGTTCGTTTTGCGGCGACGCTGGATTTTGAGTTTGATCCCGAGACGTGGGAAGCTCTCCGCCTTCATGCGCCTGACATTCATCAGGTGAGTGCCGAGCGCATCCGGGAGGAATTGGTTAAGATTTTCACCTCACCGAGCCGAGTACGAGGCTTTGATCTCCTCGACGCGAGTGGCCTCATGCAGGAACTACTGCCGGAGCTTGCTGCAACGAAAGGCTGTGAGCAACCGCCTGAGTTTCACCCCGAGGGTGATGTCTTCGTGCATACGCGCCTGATGTTGTCCCTGCTTCAGGAGCCTGTCTCGCCGGCTCTCGCCTTCTCGGTCTTGTTCCACGATATCGGCAAGCCGCCTTGCTTCAAAGTGGATGCGACTGGTCGCATCCGCTTCAACGGGCATGAGCATGTGGGCGCTGAGATGACTGAGAAGATCATGACGCGTCTGAGATTTTCCAATCATGAGATCGACGACACCGTGGAGATGGTGCGGCACCATATGGCATTTAAGGACGTGCAGAATATGCGAATCGCTAAACTTAAGCGATTTATGGCGCGGCGGACCTTTGCCGAGGAAATGGAACTGCACCGCGTCGATTGCCTCAGCAGCCATGGCATGCTGGATAATTACGCCTTCCTTCGCGAACGCGAAGCCGCCTTTGCTCATGAGCCTTTGATCCCACCTCGATTAGTGACGGGCGATGATTTGGTATCCTTGGGATGGAAGCCTGGCCCGGTTTTTAAGCTCGTTCTCGATGCCGTGCAAAATAGACAGTTGGAGAATGCTTTTTCCTCTCGCGAAGAAGCGATAGATTGGGTGAAACATAACTACCCATCTTCCTGATTTCTCCATCATGGTTGCTCCAAACAGTGCTCCTCTTCACGTCGCCCGCAATGGGCAGGTCCTTGGTCAATATCGCCCGGAGCAAATTCCTGATCTCTTGGAGTCTGGAGGATTGCTGCTCGACGATCATGTTTACGATACCGTCAAGGGAGCTTGGGTGCTCTTATCGGAGTGGCTGAAGGAGCAGGCCTCAGCCGCTAAAAAAGCGGATGAGAAAAAAGACAGGGAAGAAGCTGCGAAACAAGTCGAGGAAGAGGTCGCCGAGAAAGCAGAGAGTACCAGCAGTCGTCGCTCCCGAGGATCCCGCAGCCATAGCCGGCCTCGTAAACGGAATCCCGCTGAGTCCGCGTTGCCGGGTTGGATTGCCTGTCTCTTTGCCCTCGGTCTCGCTGTGGGCATATGGGCTTGGGCGCAGAGCCTGCTCGAGGAAGTCCGGGTGGCTGAGGAACGTGCGCAGTCATTGAGCGAAACCGTGGCAACTTTACAGCGTCAGAATGAATTGCTCCTTGAGATGGCACCTCCCGGTCACGTGCGTGGCATTCTGACTCAGGAACCCATGCCGGGAAAAATTGCCATCATCAGCGGAGCTACCATAGGCTTGATCAAGCGTAGCGATGTAGAGGCGGCTTTGGAAAAAGTGCAAAATACTCCCTCACCAGTCTCTGATGAAGAGTTCTCGGGATTGATCAATGCCGTCCAAGGCGCGCTCCCCGCACCCTTGGAGATTGCCCTCACCGATTCCAGCGGTCGATTCGATATGAAAGTGCCGGAAAATGGGGACTACGTGATCGTGTCCAATGCCATCAAGCAATCCTCCTCCGGCCCGGAGCGCCTTTTCTGGCTCGTATCCTTCCAGTCGAACGAGGATCCCAGCCCGGTCATGCTGCTGAATGAGCGCAACGCCATTTCCCTCCGCAAACCCGATCTCGGCATCGCCCAGCCACGCGCTCTCGCAAATTAATCCCGAGACTGTGTGATTGAAAAAGAGGGGTTTCATTTACCAATCTTTTACAATTCTCTGACAACTCTCCCCCACCACGCAGGCAAGGTTTCCCCATGAAAATTTTCGTAACCTCGACTCTCTTCCTGGCATCCGCGCTCATCCTCCTGCAAGCGCAGCCAGCCCTGACCATCTATAATCAGAACTTTGCCGTGGTCCGTGACAAGGTTCCACTTCAGCTCTCGAAAGGGCAAACCTCCGTCACCTTCGATGGAGCGACCATGATGCTGGAGCCTGACTCCGTCATCCTTCGTGATCCCGCAGGTACTCCGCTCAACGTGCTGGAGCAAAACTACCGCAACGATCCCGTGAGCCAGGAGCGCCTCCTTCAGATCTTTGAAGGGAAGAGCATCGAGTTCCTTATCCAGGAAACAGCCAAGCCTGATCGAATGATCTCTGGGAAGATCATTCGCAGTGGCTATGTGCCTCCCAATGCTGCAGGCACGGGCTTTCCCATGCCCGGTGGCAATGTCCCCATCATCGAGATTGAGGGTGCCGTGCGCTTCGGGCTGCCGGGGCAACCTTTGTTCCCTTCGCTGGGAGATGGCACCATCCTTAAGCCCCAGTTGTCTTGGGTGATCTCTTCACCCAAGGAAGTAAAACTCGACGCTGAACTCGCCTATATCACCGGCGGCATGTCCTGGCTCGCCAGCTACAATATCGTGCTGCCTCCGAAGGGGGATCGTGTCGATGTCGTGGGCTGGATCACCATGGAGAACCAGACCGGGCGGGACTTTGTTGATGCCAATATCAAGCTCATGGCGGGAGATGTGAACAAGGTGCAGCCGCAAGCCCTTGGTGTCTCAAAAATGCGAGCCAATGTCGCCTTTGACATGGAAGCCGCCGCTCCGGCTGTGACCGAGAAGACCTTCGACGAATACCATCTCTACACGCTCGCCCGTCCCACCACGCTGCGGGATCGCGAGACGAAGCAGGTCGAATTCGTGCGCGCATCGGACGTCCAGTCAGAGACCCTGTATATCTTCGACGGGGTCGGTAGCGACTGGCTGCGCTATCGCGGATGGGATGACATGGCCCGTCGCGAAAATCCGGAATTCGGCCTCGGCGGTGGGAACCAAAAGGTCACCGTTGTCCGCCAATTCCTCAATACCAAGGAGAATAACCTCGGTCTCCCTTTACCAAAGGGCCGCGTACGCTTCTATCGCAGTGACGACGATGGTCGGATGGAATTCATCGGTGAGAATCAGATAGATCACACCCCTGTGGACGAGACTATACGTATCGTGACCGGTGAGTCCTTTGATCTTGTAGGCGAACGCAAGCGTACCAATTTCCAGGTCGATAGTGCCAACAACCGAGCGGAAGAATCCTTCGAGATTCAACTCCGAAATCGCAAGAAGGAGGCTGTCGAGATCCGCGTCGTTGATTATCTCAATCGCAGTAACAACTGGATTATCACTGCCAAGTCACAGGACTATAAGAAGGTTAACTCCCACGAAATTGAGTTTCTGGTGCCACTCGCAGCCGGTGAGGAGAAGACTGTGACCTACACCGTGAAGTACACTTGGTGAGGAAGCAGCGTGAAGTCGGCGGTCGATTTAGACCGCCACTTCCTCTCGCGCCGGAGCATCGACCCACTTGCCGTGTTCCTTGATCAGATCGACCAGTCGCTCGACGGCTTCCGATTCTGGGATATTAAACTTCACCGCGACTTTGCCGACATAGAGATTCACCTTTCCCGGTGCGCCTCCGACGTAGCCGAAGTCGGCATCGGCCATTTCTCCCGGCCCATTGACGATGCATCCCATTACGGCGATTCGGACGCCCTTCAGGTGAATCGTGGAGGCTTTGATCCGGGCCGTGGTCTCCTGGAGATTGAAGAGCGTCCGCCCGCAACTCGGGCAGGCGACGTAGTCGGTCTTAAAGATGCGAGCTCCCGCTGCTTGCAGGATATTGTAGGCAATGCGCAGGGACTGTCCGGGAGCAGGCTCTCCGCGGACAAGTACGGCATCGCCGATACCATCGCAAAGCAGAGCGCCAATATTTGTGGCGGCTCTCAACAAGGAAGGCAGAAAGTCGCTGGCGGCTCCTTCCGTCGAAGTGAAGTCTGTCAGGGTATCCTTGAGCAGAATGGAGTGCTTGGCGTTGACACGGAGCGATAGTAGCCGGAAGGCGGTGATGACCGGCAGATCCAGTCCGTCGCGGACGGTGACAAGTTGCGGCTGAGTCGAGCAATTCAACTCCGAGACCGCAGCTTCGTCGCGAGGATCGAGTTCCACCACGCCGCTGGTTTCCACCGTCGTCTCAGGAGCAAAGTCACCCAGCCGGTCGATCTTATGAGCCAAAGCCTGCCAGCGATTTGCAGTCGTGAAAACGCGGAAGGTTTCCTCACCGCCGAGCTTGAGGCCATTGACTTCCAAGGGCGCGGATGGCCGCCTGACGTAAGAAAAGGGATCGTTACCGGGAAGGGCTGTGCCGACGATCTCCTCAGGAGGCGTTCGCAAGTCGCGTGCATCCAGGAGAGCCTTGGCGACCGGGATTTCGTAAATGGCATCTTCCGTGAGAGATACGCGGATTGTGTCGCCCATGCCGTCGGCCAGCAGACTGCCGATCCCGATGGCGCTCTTGATGCGGCCATCTTCCCCATCACCGGCCTCAGTCACGCCGAGGTGTAGGGGATAGTTCCAGCTTTCATAGGGACCATCACCGGCAGCTTCTTTCTCGGCGGCATCCAACTCGGCTAGACGGCTTGCGAGCAAGCGGTAAGCAGCGATCATGACCTTCGGATTGCTCGCCTTCATGGAAAAGACAAACTGATGATAGCCGAGGTCGCGGGCGATGCGGGCAAACTCCAGCGCACTCTCGACCATACCCGCAGGGCTATCGCCATGGCGGTTCATGATTCGATCACTCAGGCTGCCGTGATTCGTGCCGATGCGCATCGCGACGCCGCGTTCCTTGCAGAGCTCGACAAGAGGAGTGAAGCGTTCACGGATACGGTCGATCTCTGCGGCGTATTCAACGTCGGTGTACTCTCGGGTCTTAAATTTCTTGGAGTCTGCGTAGTTTCCGGGATTGATACGGACCTTCTCAACCCACTGCGCTGCTTCCATGGCGGCATCCGGCTTGAAATGGATGTCGGCGACCAGCGGTACATCACATCCGGCCGCGAGAAGCGCCTTCTTGATTTCCCCGAGGTTGCGCGCATCTTTGACCGTCGGCGCAGTGATACGCACGATTTCGCAGCCAGCCGCAGCCAGCCCCAAGGCCTCTTTGACGCAGGCCTCCGTATTCATGGTGTCGCTGGTGAGCATCGACTGGACGCGGACAGGATGGCTCGCGCCCAGCCCGACATGCCCGACCATTACCTCCCGGCTGGGACGCCGACCGGAAGGAAACCATATATAACGTGGGGTCATTCTGCTTTCTGTGTTTGCTCGGGCACGGGATGGTTCCCGAAGAAGTCACCGATATCAAAAAATGTGACGTAAAGCATGAAGCCGATCAAGAGCATCGCGCAGGCAGTCTGCACCACTTCCAGAACGCGGATATTAATGGGCTTTCGACGGATGGCCTCGACGATCGCCAGCACGATGTGACCACCATCAAGGACAGGGAAGGGGAGGAGATTCAGCAGGGCTAGGTTCACGTTGATGAGAACGCTGAGCGACAATGCCAGTCTCCAGCCGTAATCCGTCTCAAAGACTTGGTAGTAAATCTTCATGATGCCTAGCGGGCCACTGAAGTGAGCCGCCTTCACATCAGATTTCGCCGAGAAGAGCGCACCCACCATGCGGAAGATGCTCGTGGCGGCATCCTTCACCTGGGTAAAGGGATCGGGATGGGCAAAGCTGATGCGTCCCCACTCGATCCCGAGATTCACGATGGCATTGGGTTTGGCTGGATCAGCAGCAGGGAGCGTCAGGGTAATGGGGACTTCCTGCCCCTGACGGGCAACGACGAGGTCGAGCTTGCCACCGGCGTTCGCAGTGACGAGGGGCCCCATTTCGTCGAGGTTAAAGATTTTCTGGCCGTTGGCGGAAACGATGAGGTCTCCCGTTTGCAGGCCAGCTTGTTCACCGGGGGAGCCTCGCACGACGAAATTGACGCCGGGAGGGACATGGGGCCCGACCTGTATTTCACGCAGGGCGGGGCGGCGCCAACTGGCCGTCTCGGGTTTGGTCCACGTGGAGTTGACAGTGACCTCTTGGCCATCTCTTTCCACTACAAAGGGGATGGTCTCGCCTTCACTGCGGACGATACGCCACTTCACGCTGTCCGTGCCGGACATGAAGTGCTTCACAGGGTGGCCATCCACCGAGACGATGCGATCTCCGACTTTCAGCCCGGAGACGGCAGCGGGGCCGCCTTCCTTGACGTAGCCGATCATGGTGGAGTCGATCTCACTCTCGGGCTTGCCCACGACCCAGACGATGCAGGCCATGGCGAAGGCCAGACCCAGGCTGAAAACGGGGCCTGCGGCGGCGACGATGATCTTGTCGAGGGGCTTGACGGGGGGGAGCTTGGCGCGGTCGGATTCCGTGTCGCCTTCCAGAGCTTCCATGGGAGCAAGCTGGGGGATGGCTACAAATCCACCGGCGGGAATGCTGCCGAGGCGGTATTCGACTCCGCCGATTTTGCGGCTCCAGATGGGCTTGCCGAACCAGATAGCGAATTTTTCCACGACCAAGCCTCTCCAGCGGGCGGCGAGGAAGTGTCCGAGTTCGTGAACCAGGATCAGGAGGTTGAAGAGGAGGATGACCTCCACACAGATGAAAATGAATTTTACGACAGTCGCAAGCATGAGCATCGGCAGCATCGCTTCATCCGCAAAAAAATCAATCCTCGGTCCTGCAAGATTATTCCGGGATGGCTAGATGTCATAAAAACACTTGGTTGATTTCGATGTTCTTTATCTGCAAAGAAATCGGAGAAGGGAATTGGCGGGAGGGAGTTTTGTAGGTTAATGTGGCGGATTCTTATGCCCCGTCGTCCTATCGTCTCAGTCGGAAACCTGCGTATGGGTGGTCCCGACCTGCTGTTTTTTTTGGGGCCCTGTGTGATCGAGACTCCGGCTTTTGTGCGCCGCATGGCGAAGAAGATCCATGCCATCTGTCAGGATCAAGGGGCTTCCTTTGTTTTTAAGGCGTCTTACGATAAGGCCAATCGCACTTCCATCCGCTCCTTCCGTGGGATGGGTGTGAAGGAAGGCTGCCAGCTTCTGGCGGAGATTGGCGGGGAATGGAAGGTCCCGGTGACCACGGATGTGCACTCCCCCGAGGAGATCGAGATCGCGGCGGAGTACATCGATGTGTTGCAGATACCGGCCTTCCTTTGTCGCCAGACTGACCTCATCGTTACCGCCGGGCAGAGTGGGCGGGTCATAAATGTCAAAAAGGGACAGTTCCTGGCCCCTTGGGATGTCAAAAATATCGGCGAAAAGCTCAAAAACGTGGGCTGCCGGAACTTTTTCTTCACGGAGCGCGGCACTTCGTTTGGTTATAATAACCTTGTCGCAGACATGCGATCCATTTACTGGATGCAAGAATTATCCTACCAAGTCGTATTCGATGCCACACACTCCGTCCAGCGTCCTGGGGGAGCGGGGGACAGCACGGGAGGTGACGGAGTATTGGCTCCTGTCCTAGCTCGCGCTGCCGTGGCTGCCGGATGTGACGGTATCTTTATTGAGACTCATGAGAATCCTGCCAAAGCTCTTTCCGATGGACCCAATCAAGTCCCGTTGCGTGATCTCCCGCGGCTTTTGCGACAGCTCGGTAAGCTTCGTGCGTGCCTTTCTGCTTAGTGCTTTCCTGATTCTTTCCCTCTCGGTCGGAGCCTTTGCCAAGGAGAAACCCGAAGAGAAGGAGGACGAAACCTCTGAGAAAGCCCCGGCAGAGAAGCCTAAATCCTCTGCACAGGCAGAATTTGACATCCCTGTGCCTGCCGGTGTGCCGGTCAAGGGGATCAAGATCCCTTACTATTCTGACGACGGAAATACTCTTTTGATGACCTTCGACGCCGAGGTGGCGCGCCGGGTCGATGATGAGAATATTGAGATGGAAAATCTCAAGATTGACGGCAAGTCCGACGATGGGAGCAAATTTACCGTGGCTCTCCCCCAGTCTGTTTTTAACCTCGAAACCCGCATTCTCACGGGTAACAATGGCGTTGTCATTGCCCGCGAAGATTTTGAAATCACCGGCCAGTCTGCCGAATTCCATGCCAAGACCCGCTTCGGCAAGGTGCTTGGCGACGTCAAAATGATCATTCTCAATACAGAAAATCTCGAATGAAGAACTCCCTCTTATCCATTGCAGCCGTGGCGCTTTTGCTGTCGGCGTGGCCGGCTCTGGCCCAAACGAACGAATCTCCCACCATGGCTCCAGACTCTGGCGCCAAGAATCCTTTTGGCATGAATATCATGGGCAAGGAGCGCCCCAAGGATGCCAAGACCGAGATCACAGCCACCAAGCAGGCCACTTTTGACAATGCCGCCAGTGTGGCGGAATTCGAGGGGCGTGTCGTCGTCAAAGATCCGCAGTTCACCCTTTTCTGCGAGCGACTCAAAGTGACGCTCGGCAAGGACCGCAAGGGCATGCAACTCGTCGAAGCTTTTGAAAATGTCGTCATTGTCCAGGAAAACACCGAGAGTTCCGGCGAAAAGATCAAGTCCATCGGTCGCGGCGGCAAGGTGGTTTACAATCCGGAGACCGGCGAGGTGACGCTCAGCATTTGGCCCTCCGTGCAGCACGGGATCAATACCCAGGTGGGCACGGATGAGTCCACCATCATGATCATGAGCCGGAATGGCAAATCCCGCACCATCGGCACCAGTAAGACCGTCATTACTGATTCCGGAGCACGTTGAGCCATGAGCGACAGCATGACCACAGCCGATAAGCCGGCCCCCGCTCCTTCTCCCCGCAAAGATGAAAAACCTCTTCTTCAAACAGAAGGGCTCGTCAAAATTTACAACGGTCGCTCGGTCGTCAATGGAGTCGATATCAATGTGAAGCGTGGTGAGATCGTCGGTCTGCTCGGCCCCAATGGTGCCGGTAAGACGACGACCTTCTACATGATCGTCGGTCTGGTCCTCCCCAATGGAGGGAAGGTCATGTTTGAGGATCATGACGTCACCCACATGCCGATGTACAAGCGTGCGCGGCAGGGCATGGGATACCTTCCCCAGGAAGAGTCCATCTTCCGCAAGCTCACCGTGGAGCAGAATATCATGGCCATCTTGGAAACTCGCAAGATGACCAAGCAGCAGCGCAAGGATCGTTGCGAAGAGTTGCTGACGCAGTTTGGCATCGAGCATCTCTCGAAAAACTACGCGTTGACGCTCTCGGGCGGTGAAAAACGACGCCTCACCATTGCCCGTTCCCTCGTGACTTCGCCCAATCTTCTCATGCTGGACGAGCCCTTCAGTGGTGTGGATCCGATTGCCGTATTTGATGTGCAGCAAATCGTGCAGGATCTTCGTAAGCAGGGGCTTGCGATTCTGATCACCGACCACAACGTCCGTGAGACGCTGAATATCGTTGATCGTGCGTACCTCATCTTTGAAGGTCGCGTGGAGAGTGAAGGTCCGAAGGACTTTCTGCTCAATGATCCGATCAGCCGGAAATTGTATCTCGGCGAAAACTTCTCGATGTGATACCTTCTTCCCTTCACGTCCTCTAATACCAGCCTACCTATCATGGCCCGCCAGCAATCTACTGCGCATCGTGTGCCGCATATCACCGTGGGGCATTTCTATGCCAACCACGCTGAGACGCTGGGCTTGCGCCTGGAAGGGGCTTCCCGGGGGCTGAATAAGAAAATCAGGGAACCTACCATCAACCGACCCGGCCTCGCCCTGAGTGGGTTCTTTAATTACTTCGCCGCCAAGCGCGTCCAGGTCCTCGGCGCCGCCGAGCTGAGCTATCTTCGCAGTCTGGGAGCCACTAGCCTCAAGGAGAAGATGAAGAATCTCTTTGCCCGGAATATCCCCTGTCTCGTGGTTGCAAGGAATGCTCCGATCCCGAATGCTCTTCTGGATCAGGCGGCTGCCTTTGAGACGCCCGTCTTTCGCACGCAGATGATCACCATGAAGTTCATCAATGCGGCGACGATCGCGCTGGAGTTTGATTTTGCCCCCTCATCGTCCGAATACGGTAGCATGGTGGATATCATGGGTATCGGCACCCTCATCCGTGGAGCCAGCGGTATCGGCAAGTCCGAGTGCGTGCTCTCTCTGATCGAGCGCGGCTACAGCCTCATTAGCGACGACATTACCAAGGTTCGCTCCGTCGAGGGACGGGAACTGGTGGGCATGTCGGCCGATTTGACCCGCTTCCACATGGAAGTCCGCGGTATCGGCGTCATCAATATTGCCTCCATTTTTGGCGTCGGCAGTGTCCGCACCGAAAAACGACTGGATTTTGTTGTCACATTGAAAGATTGGGACGAGCTTGAAAATGTGGACCGAATCGGTTTGGATCGTGAAACTTACGACATTCTAGGCATTAAAGTGCCTCATGTGACCATTCCCGTCCGAACTGGACGGGACTTGGGGCGACTTGTGGAAGTCGCCGCGCTTGACCAAAAGCTCAAAAGCATGGGAGAAAACAGTGCAGTGGAATTTAATCAGCGGCTCCTCCAAATGATGAGCGAACGACGTATTCGATAAATGGGTATACTTTCTCGCAAAAAACCTGGTGAAGAACCGGGAAGGTGTGAAAAACACGTTGTCATTCAAAATCGCAACGGACTGCACGCCCGACCGGCGGCCATGTTTGTGAAAATCTCCAGTCGTTACCGCGCTGAGGTGTGGGTGGAAAAAGACGGCGAGCGTGTAAATGGCAAGAGCATCATGGGTCTCATGATGTTGGCTGCGGGCAAAGGCTCAAAACTTCATATCATCGCTGAAGGTGTGGATGCTGAAAGAGCCGTCGGCGAGATTGAGAATCTCATCGAGACTCGTTTCGGCGAGGAATAGCCCGGTTTCTTTTCATCGCGAGCTCCCACCTGGCAAGTCCGGTGAGAAAATTCGTGCTCATGGCGGTTAGGTGTTTATTTGGCAACAGAATGCTGCATAGATACTTGCGTGAGCACTTCGCCTTTGCCTTCCCCATTTGGAGAAAGACAAAGCGACCCCGGCTCTTCTTCCCCGGAGTTGACCCCCGACGAAGACAAATCGGAGGCGGTCTCGCAGGTAGCGGGTGATACTCTCTACCGCTTACTGACGGAGCATTCTCAAGACGTGATACTGCTGCACTCCCCGAAAGGAGAGTGCCTTTTCGCAAGTCCTTCTTTTTTCCAGACTCTGGGGTACAAGTGGGAGGACATCGCCGGAAGTATGGATTTCGTCCATCCCGATGATCGGAATGCCTTTCTCAAATTTTTGCAGCGATCCATGGAGGGCAGCAATCCTTCTGTGCGATTGGTCTGTCGCTTCACCAAGCGCGACGGCTCGATTCTCTGGTTCGAGACTCTGGCCTCCCGTCTTGTCCATCCTGACGTGAAAGCCGCGATCATGACGACTTCCCGCGATATCACGCACCGGCGAGAGGCTCAGGAAGCCCTCAAGGAGAGCGAGGAGCAGTTCCGACTGGTCTTTGATGGGTTACCCATTCCCATGGTGCTTGCGGAATTTGAGACATGGGAGGTCCTTGAGGGCAATGAAGCTTTTGAGAGACTATTGGATCTTCGGGTCTCGGATCTCGCCGGAGTGTCCTTCTGGAGTTTCGCCGTGAAGGAGCCGGAACTCGCCGCCGATCTGCTGCGGCAACTGGATCTTTCCAGTCGGGCGGTGTCCGGTGCGGTGGAATTCCAACACCGGCAGGGGGAAATCCGGAAAGTTATCATCACAGCCTTCGTGCTCCAGCAACGCACGGGCTCCCAACGCGTTCTCTGTGCCGTTGATGATATTACCGAGCACGCACGGACCGAGCAGGAAATCGAGAACTACCGACGCGCTCTGGAAATGCGCAATTCCCAGCTCGAGCAAATGCTCCGCGAGACTTCCCGCCTTGCGGAAGAAGCCTCCGCCGCCTCCACGGCAAAGACCGCTTTTCTGGCCGCGGTCAGCCACGAAATCCGGACTCCTCTTCATGGAATTGTCGGTGCCACGGATTTGCTTTTGGATTTTCCCTTATCCGAAGACGTCCGGGAACTTCTCTGTACAATCCGCTCCTGCGGAAGTTCTCTGACGGGCTTGATCAATGGCCTGCTGGATTTCTCCAGTATCGAAGGCGGACGGATGCAGTGTGAGACTGTCCCCTTCTCTCCCCGGCTCTTGATCGAATCGGTGAGAGGAGTGTTGTTGCCCCGGGCTCTGGCGAAGGGACTCCTGCTTTCGTGCCAGGTGGACAAGAACGTGCCTGTGGCGATTCTCGGCGATCCCCAACGGATAGAACAGGTGCTTCTCAACCTGGTGGAAAACGCTGTGAAATTTACCCCTGCCGGTCACGTTGAGCTTTCTGTGCATCTCGATGACTGCCAGGGGGAACTTCCTCAAATCCAGTTTGTCGTGCGAGATACCGGTCCCGGTATTCCTCAGGAACTGCATGCCGACATTTTCTCTCCGTTTGTCCAGGGAGATGCGCGCCCATCGCGGCGCCATGGGGGAGTGGGCTTGGGGTTGGCGATCTGCCGGGAACTCTCCCGCCTCATGAAAGGCGATGTCTCTCTCTCCTCCACAAGCCCGTCGGGTACTTGTTTCCTTTTCACCATTCCCTTGGAAGAGCCGCAGGACATGCCGGGAAATCTTCGCGAGGAGCCAGCTCTTCCAAAGCTAACAACCCAAATATTCCCAGCCCTGAGAATCCTGATCGTCGAGGATAATGTGGTGAATCAGCGCATCGCCTCTCTCATGCTTGGAAAGACAGGCTGCATATCCCATGTCGCCTCCAATGGCGAGGAGGCTCTTGATATCCTCAGCCGCCTACCTTTTGACGCTGTGCTCATGGATTGTCAGATGCCGGTGATGGATGGTTACGAGACGACTCGACGAATCCGAGCCACTACCTCTCCGGTTCTCAATCCCGAGATCCCCATCATTGCCATGACTGGCAATGCCATGGCCGGAGACCGCGAGACCTGCCTGGCCGCTGGTATGTCCGATTATCTCACAAAGCCGGTGAAAATAGTCTCCATCCGCGAGGCCTTTGCACGCTGTCTTCCGCATTTGTTCGGGAAAGCGTAAGCTGACCTCACGCCCAGCTTGATATTTCGCTGGCGGAGAGGTTTTCTGTGCTCTTCTCCAATATGAAAAAAGTTCTCCTCGTTGCGGGAGGTTGGGATGGTCACCAGCCTCTGAAATTTGCCGAAGTCTTTGCCAATGCCCTTAAATCCAAGGGGGTTGAAACAACCATCGAAACTTCCCTCGACGTTTTGGGAGACGAGGAGCGGCTCAAGGGCTTTGATGTGATCTTCCCGTGCTGGACCATGGGCACCCTGACGCCCGAACAGAGTAAGATCTTCCTCTCGACGGTGCATTCCGGGGTAGCTGTCGCTGGCATCCATGGTGGCATGGGCGACGCCTTCCGGGGGAATTTGGACTATGAGTGGATGGTGGGAGGACATTTCGTCGGACATCCTCATGTCGGTCCCTACACGGTGCGGATTCGCGACTTCGCCAGCCCGATTACGAAGGATCTGCCGTCGATCTTTGATTACAACTCCGAGCAGTATTACCTCATGGTTGATCCCGGCATCCATGTCCTCGCGGACACGGAGTATGTCTATGATGGCCGTAGCGTGAATATGCCGGTGGCCTGGATTCGCATGTGGGGCAAGGCGCGTGTCTTTTACTCGGCTCTAGGGCATCATCCTGATGAGTTTGAGAAATTCCCCGCTTCATTCCAGCTTGCGGTAAATGGTGTCCTGTGGGCAGCCGGACTCCTCGAGTAAATCCGATGAAAAAGATCCATTCCCAGCCTTCCTGGGAGTTGTCGGTGGACGGAGTCGAGGCGGCAGTGACTCGTCTGGGTGGGCACCTTGGGCCTGTGCGGTTTCGTCTGGGAGACCGCTGGGTGGAGCCCTTCTCTGTTGCTCCCTGGAGTGGCGAGAAACTGGCCCCGGGCACACCCTCGATTCTCAAGGCTCTTCGAGGCGATTTTTTCTGTCTTCCTTTTGGCGTTGATAGGAAAGGCTATCGGGGCGAGGTCCATCCTCCCCACGGGGAGACGTGTAATGCGGAGTGGAGCCAGGAGGCTCACTACTCGGAGCCAGAGGGAGTGGGGCTTCATCTCAGCCTCAAGACCGAAGCAAGGCCTGGGCTGGTGGATAAATACGTCCATCTCCGTACCGGCCAGAGCGTGGTTTATCTTCAGCACGTCGTCTCCGGCATGAGTGGGAAGATGACCTTCGGCCATCATGCCACGCTCAAATTTCCCGATTACGACCTGAGTGGCAATATCAGCACGAGTCCGATCCGCTTCGCCCAGGTGGCCCCGCAGCCATTTGAGAATCCTGCGGCCGGAGGCTATCAAAGTCTTCAGCCCGGAGCCGAGTTTTCGGATCTGGCCGAAGTCCCCTCCGTCTTCGGAGGCACGGCGGATCTCTCAAGCTATCCCGCGCGCCGGGGTTTTGAGGATCTCGTGATGATGGTCCATGAGAGCGAGACTGATTTTGCCTGGACTGCCGTCGTGTTCCCTCGCGAGGGATGGCTCTGGTTTGCTCTGAAAGATCCCCGGGTGCTGCGCAGCACGGTGTGCTGGATGTCCAATGGCGGGCGTCATTACGCTCCGTGGAACGGTCGTCACGTGAATGTCATGGGCCTGGAAGATGTCACCGCTTACTTCGATTACGGGATCGGTGCCTCCGTCCGACCCAATGCCGTCAATAGCCATGGCTACCCCACCGCGATCTCGCTGAGCGCCAAGCATCCCTTGAGGGTCAACTACATCATGGGTGTCTGCGCTGTGCCGCGTGGATTTTCACGGGTGAAAGAGATCCTCCCCGAGAGCGACCGTATTACACTCGTTTCCGACGAAGGGCGTCGCATCTCGACCAGCGTGAATACCGATTTCCTTCGCACCTCGGAGCCAGGGGCATTCTAATATAAACGGGGAGGTGTCTGGAGTGTCTGCTGCGATGTCAGACGGGCAACGAATTTATCCCAATTTTGCTGTCCGGCCAGGATGTCGATCTGCACGCGCAAGTAATAGATGGGCACCTCCGGCTGCATGATGCGGGGGATACGTACGGCATCCTTCTCCGTGGTGATGATGGCGTCAATATTGCGGCGCACGCAGCGGCGGATGAAGTTCTCAATCTCCCGTACCGTGTAACGGTGGTGGTCGGTGTAGCTCTTGGAGAGAATGATCTGAGCGCCGAGTTCCTCCGTCGCCTTCTCAAAGCTCTCGGGCATGGCAATGCCACAGAGTGTGCCGATCTTCAATCCCGATAGGAAAGAGAGGGGCTTAATCTCCCCGGTCACAAAATTCTTCAGATGCTGGGGCGAGTGAGAGCACTCGATGATGTCCGCTGTGCGGTTGTACTTGCGGATGCGCTCGATCAGAGCCGTGTTGTCCGCTCCCTTGCACTTGGTGATGAAAATGTGCGTGGCGCGACGCAGATTCTGCGGGGGTTCGCGCAGAGTCCCGCGAGGTAGGAGGAACTCATTGCCGAAGGGGGCCTGCCGATCCACGAGCACGACTTCCAAGCCGTGTTTCATGCGGACGTACTGAAATCCATCGTCCAGAATGAGTGTGTCCGTGCCAAATTTCTCGATGGCATACGCCCCGCTCTTCACGCGGTCGCGATCAACCAGCACCACGACGCCCCGCAAATTATTGGCCAGCATGAAGGGCTCGTCTCCCGCCATCCGGGAGTCCAGCAGCAACGACACTCCATCCGACACCACGCGTGGCTCGAAGATCTTTTTCTTCTTCGCGAGCTTATCCCAGATCCTCAGCAGGAAGGGGCGGGGAACACTCTTGTAGCCGCGGCTGAGGATGGCCACCTTCCGCCCCCCGGCTTGCAGGGCGCGAGCGAGCATCTCGACGACGGGTGTCTTTCCCGTGCCTCCCACGCTGAGATTGCCCACGCTGATAACCAGGCAGCCCAGGGGCTTCGGTCGGAAAACGCGATTGCGGTACAAGGCCAGCCGCGTCTGTACGATAGCCAGATAGCCATGCGAGAGTCCGTAGAGGATCCACCGCAGCACATCCGCACGGCGGCCGTATCGGCGATCGAGAATGACGTCGATGGCGAATGTCTCGAGACCTTCCAGCCAGCGCCGCATGGGTCAGTCTTTTACGGTAACGCGTACCCCGTTGTTATCCGCACGAGCGGTGACGACGGTGGCATGCTGAAGTCCGCTGGCTGCGAGCATGGCCCGCGCCACCTTCTCGGGAGATCCAAGGGTCATGCAGGCGATGGTCGAGCCGGACCCGCTGAGCCATCCTCCGACTGCCCCGGCCTTCACGCCTGCGGCGATGACCTTGCCCATGAAGGGGACGAGATGTTCCCGGTACGGCTGATGCAGCATGTCCTCAAAACATCCTTCCAGCTTGGTGTAGTCACGGCTGGCGAAGGCTCCTGCGATCAGGGCGGCATTCGATGCGGAGAGTACGGCGTCCGTCAAGGGCACGGCCTTCGGCAAGGCGCGACGAGCATCCGCCGTGAGGACTTCCATCTCGGGAATGAGCAGCGCAAACTCCACATGGCGATCAATGCGATAACGCTGAACCGCGCGTCCCTGGCGGGCGATGCAAAATCCTCCGTAGGCGGCTGGTGCGGCATTGTCAGGATGTCCCTCCAAGTCGGCGCAGAGCGAAAAAAGCACATCATTGTCGAGGGGGCTTCCGGCCAATTCATTCAGGCCATGCAGGATACCCAGACGCACGGTCACGCTGCTTCCCAGGCCGCGTGATCTCGGGACGTCTCCACCAATCGACCACTGAAAGCGAAAGGGCTTCACCCGGCTGCGCTTGAAAAAGAGGGCCGCTGCCTCGTCGATCATGGCATTTGCCGGGCCTTCATCGCCACGGCTGATGCGCACAGTATTGTAAATTTGCAGGGCCAGCCCGAGAGCATCGAAACCAGGTCCGAGGTTGGCTGTTGTGGCTGGAACTTTTACCTTAACGGAGGTCGGAAATGCGATAGCCGCCTTTTTTTTCATGCGAGGGGGCATCTTCGCGTGACCTCGGAATTTCGTCGAGAGGAAAGCGATTTGCGGAGGTGATTCCAGCCCTGCTGAGTGTAATTTCTAAGCCAGCAATCTTTCTGCTCCGGGGCGGAAGGCTGCGATGGAGGGATTTTTGAGATCGGGCTTGTTGTAGGCAAGTGCCTCCCCGCTCAGGCAATTTAATGTCCCGCCAGCCGCTCTCAGGATGGCATGCGAGGCAGCGGTATCCCATTCCATGGTGGGGACATCCCGCAGGTAGAGGTCCGCAGCGCCTTCCGCGACGAGGCAGAATTTCAACGAGCTGCCCATGCTGCGAAAGCTCGCGCCGGGATTTCGCTCAAGCAACGCCTTCACTTCGGGTCCTGCATGATCCCTGCTGGCTACGAGGGTCGGCGCTCCGCCATCGAAGTGACCGGCGGAGATTTCCTTGGGAGCCTGGTTCTTTTCTTCCTTCCACGCTTTTACCCCATCGGTCCAAAATGTGAGTCCGGTGGCGGGGGCATATACCACGCCCAGGGTCGGGATACCGTCCTGGATGAGGCCGATATTGACGGTGAACTCACCGGTCTTCTTGAGGAATTCCTTGGTGCCGTCCAAGGGATCGACCAGCCAGAAAGTGGGCCAGCCTTTCCGCTCGGAGGGCGGGGGGAGGGTGGCCTCTTCGGAGATGATGGGGATGTCTGGTGTGAGCTTCTGAAGCTGAGCGGTGATGTACTCGTGAGAGGAGCGGTCCGCAATCGTGAGGGGGGACGAGTCGGACTTCGTCTCAACATCCACAGGCGTGTTGTAGTGCGTGAGGATGATGTCGCCGGCCTGGCGGGCAATGCAGAGGAGGTCGTCAATCATGGAGCGGGGAAATAAGTGATCGGTCAGCCTAGGGGGCACAGGGTCGCAGTGCAATCCTGCGGAGGACTGACAAATGGGCTAGCCGTTTGCCGATTCCCTCTTATTATTCAGGGCATGAAATGGCGGGCCCTGTTTGAAGGACGTTGGATATTTGCGATTTTGGCAATCTTTTGGGTGGTGTCCCTCTTGGTGGTGCCTGTGTTCTCGCTGCTTATTGCCGGGATGATCTTGTTTTCGTTGTATTTTTTCCGCGATCCGGAGAGGGCCGTGCCTGCGGATGAGTCGCTGGCGGTCTCTCCGGCCGATGGTGTGGTCGTGGCAATCGAAGAGGTCGAGGAAGAGGAGTACCTGCATTGCCGCGTGAAACGGATTGTGATTTTCCTGTCAGTCCTCGACGTGCATGTCAACCGGGCTCCTTGCGAGGGAGAGGTGATTCATTCCGTCTCGGCGAAGGGTAAATTCCTCGATGCCCGTAATCCGGAATCTTCCAAGGCGAATGCCCGACGGACCTGGGTCTTTAGGACCATGTATGGCGATGTGATCGTGCGTCAGATCACTGGAGCCATCGCACGCCGGATCGTCGCCTGGAGTCGGGTGGGGGATCGGGTGCAGCGTGGGGAGCGTTTTGGCATGATCCGCTTCGGCTCCCGCACGGAAGTGGATTTTCCTCTGAGTGCCCAGATCCTGGTGAAGCCGGGCGATAAAGTTGCCGGTGGTGCCACTGCCGTAGCCCGGCTAGGAGAAGAACACTGATCATGCATCCCGAAGGCGAACCCAAAATCTATCTCCTGCCGAATCTGATGACGGCGGGAAACCTCTTCTGCGGATTTGCCGCTGTGCTGAGGATCATCGAGGCTGCGCTGGTCGTGAAGATGGGAGGCTCCGCCGGGACCCTGTACCATGAGGCGATTGCATTTATCCTAGGGGCCTGTGTTTTTGATTTGCTGGATGGACGTCTGGCTCGACTGGGAGGGCATGAGAGTCCATTCGGGCGGGAATTTGATTCGCTGGCCGATATCATCTCCTTTGGCATCGCGCCGGCCCTGCTGGTTTATCAGATCGTGCTGGTGGATTTTTCGCGCACAGGATGGCTGATCGCCTTTGTGTATTTGCTCTGTGGGGCACTGAGATTGGCCCGGTTCAATTGCTACGCTCACGCTAAGCAGGGGCATGGTGATGCGGAGTTTGTGGGCTTCCCCATCCCGGCGGCGGCGGGGTTGATTGCTTCGCTGACGTTGCTGATGCTGTGGTTTCAGGAGGGTTCGCGTCAGTTGGGGGCGTGGAAGTTTACTCTGCCTGCGCTGCTGCTGTTTCTCTCGTTCATGATGTTTAGCCGGGTGCGGTATCCGAGCTTTAAGGGACTGGGCTGGCGTACGCAGAAGTCGATCCCGCGGTTTTTGGGAATCATTGTTTTGCTCGTTTTCAGCGCGATGAACTACGAGTGGATGCCGGCTCTGATTTTCGTCGCGTTCCTGATCTATGGATTTGTGCGGCCTTTTATCTCGAAGGCTCTCCGTCGGGAGATCGAGGAGGAGGATGAGGTGTCCGACGAGAACAAGCCCTCTGTCTAGCGGCTCTCGCTGGAGAGGATGAGCTCGATCGCTGCGAGGGCGTCGGGAGTGATGTGATCGGGCTGGATTTTCTCGGCCTGAGACTGGCCATATCCGGTCAGCACGAGAATGGTGCGGCAACCGGCTGCCTTCCCGCAGTCCACATCGACCGACTTGTCACCGACAAACCAGGAAGCTGCGAGATCAATATCCCAGTCGCGGGCGGCTTCCTCGACCATGCCGGGGGCTGGTTTGCGGCGAGTGGAGGGGAGATCCGGATGATCGGGACAGAAGTAGGTGGCGTCGATGATGCCACCGAGTTGCCGTTCAAGCTCGGCCTGGACGGCCTGATATTCCTCGGTGGTGAAGTAGCCACGACCGATGCCGCTTTGATTTGTGATGATGATGATTTTCCAGCCCTGATCCTTGAGCTTCCGCAGCTCGGCGGCCAGGCCGGGGAAGGCTCGGACGTGGGCGGGATCACGACAGTAATCGACCTCCTCCATGAGGGTGCCATCGCGGTCGAAGAATACGGCTCTGGTTTCCGGCATCGAGAGAAACTCAGTCTTCGGTGAAGCTGTCGGCCAATTCCTCGGGGAGGATGGTGGCGGTGCCGAGCTTGCCAACGACCACACCGGCGGCGTGATTGGCGGCTTCGGCGGCTTCACGCAGGGAAGAGCCGGAGGCGAGGGCCAGAGTGAAGATGGCAATGGCTGTGTCGCCAGCGCCGGAGACGTCGAAGACCTCTTGGGCGCGGGTGGGGGTATGGAAGGGGGCGGAATCTCGTTCCAGGAGAAGCATGCCGTGTTCTCCCAGGGTGATGAGCAGGGCGGGGATCTGGAGTTTTTCCAGCAGGATGCCAGCTGCTTCCTGGAGAGCGGCGTCGGTGAGCGGGTCTTCCGTGGCGCCGGGGTCGGGCAGGCCAGCCATGGCGAAGGCTTCGGAGCGGTTGGGCTTGAGGACTTTGACGTCGCGCCAGTGCAGGGGATTGGTCGGATTGGGGTCGGCTGTGACTACGAGGTCGTGCTGCTTGATGAGGTCGCAGACTTGATCGAGGAAGGGCTGGGTGAGGAGGCCCTTGCCGTAGTCCTCGAAGATGACGGCATCGACATGGGGAAGGATGCCGCGGATGTGCTCGATGGCGGCATTGAGGGCTTCCTGCGGAGCGGGGGCTTTTTTTTCCCGATCGACGCGGACAACTTGTTGGTGGCGAGCGACGATGCGTGTCTTGACGATGGTGGGGAGGGAGGAGGCGACGAGGCCGGCGGTGTCGATGTTTTCAGCGGCGAGGAGGTTTTGCAGGCGGGAGGCGGCGGCATCTTCGCCGACAAGTCCGCAGATGATGACCTGTTTGCAGAAGGCTTGCAGATTTCGCGCTACGTTGGCGGCTCCACCGGGGTAGCTGGTCTCTTTTTCCACTTCCACGACGGGAACTGGGGCTTCGGGAGAAATGCGGGAAACGCGTCCCCAAACAAATTCATCAAGCATGACATCTCCAATGACGAGGACGCGGCGGTTGCGGGCAGCCTCGAGGAGCTCTTGGATTCTGGCAGGATTCATCGGCTCAAAACCCCGTTTCTATCCGTCCTCGCGCCGTCCGCGAAGACATATTTTTTGGCAACTGGGGCTTACTTTCGGAGATGCTTACGATCTAGGCTTGGAAAGCCTGCACGACCAAGCCGGTCACGGCACCGAAGACAATGTGGGCGATTAATTGGATGACGCCGGTCATGGGGCCGCGGTCGTGGTAGCGGGTGATGGGATGGTGTTCCACGATGACAATGCCTACGAGGAGCATGGCGATGACTCCGTGGATGGCACCTGCCATGAGGAACATCCCCCAAGTCAGGGGGAACCCGGACAACAGGATGAAGAAGTAGTAGAGGTAGGCGAAAATAATGCCCGACGCGAAGTGTATGGCCATGCCGAGTCCGTAGGCATTCTCGGTTTTGCCGGTAATGAGTGCGCCGACGGCACGGATGACGTCGACTTTTCCCAAGTTGAGCCATCGAGGGAGGAGCAGAAAGAGAGTCATGGCTAAGGTTCCAGCCAGGCCGCCGAGGAGGGGTGCGAATATCATGGGAGGTGGGGGTTAAGTGTGGAGGCCAGAGGCCCTTATCCTTGTTGCTCCACGGTACTATAGTGATTAACCCGAGTCAAAAGTCGGGAAATCGGGGGAGTCCCTGAAGAAGAGTGCAGAAAATCCCTGAATGTGCTATGAAGCCGTGATGAAACCCATCCACCTCATTCCGCGAGCTTGTGAAGTTGTAAAGGGGGCGGCCATTTCCCGGCGTCCATCGCGTCTGGCGATGGGCTTGTTGACCGTGAGTTTATTGGCGGGATGTGGGAAGAAGGAGGATGCGATGGTGGGGATTCCAGAAGCAACGCCCACGCCAGCGCCGCAAGTTTCAAAACCGACGGTGATTGCGGTTCCTCCGGCCAGCACCACACCCTCTCCGACACCGGAGGCAACGCCCACGCCCTTTCCTACGAGGACGGCTTACGTTGCTGTCGCTTTCCAGTCTGTGAGCGATGTCGGGACGCATGATTTCCCGCAAGGCATCGCGGTGACGGTGATTGGCGAGGAGGGCGAGGATTACGTCGTCGAGTATCAGGGTGTTTCCGTGCGCAATAGTCGCTCGTATTTCTCCGACACACCCATCGCGATGCCGACACCCACGCCCGTGGCGGAAACTCCTCTTCCTGAAGCTACACCCAGCCTGCCGTCCGAGCCTGCCGAGGCTCAGGCGGATCTGACGAGTGAGGAGAGAGCGGCATCTGCACTGTTGACGAAGATCAAAGACGTCAATGAGGAGATCCGTGTGGCCAACGAAAAGCTTGATAGCGACAAAGCCTCTGGTTCCTCTGCCGCAGCAAGAGCCGAAGCCGCAAGGATCGAGAAGCTGAAGAAGCAAAAGGCCCAGCTCAGCGAGGATCTGACCCGTACGGCCAAGCCGTAAGACTGCTCTTTAGGTACCCGGGAGATTTCTCAGCGTCTCATCGAGATGCGAGCGATCTGCCATGGCCTTGAGGAGAGGACCGTGCTTTCCGAATTCGATGACGGAGACGGAGCCGACCGGGCAGGCCATGCGGTACCGGAATCGGCCCACATCGATGCCGAGTAGAGAGCAAAGCAGGATGCGGATGGTCGCCTTGTGGGAGACGATGAGTACGTTGCCATCTTCGTAAACACGCTGGATTTCCTCCACGACCCGCAATGAGCGGTGCGCAATGGAGACGGCAGGCTCACCCTCCGTGGGGGGATACCAGGCCGGATCGGCTGTCCATCGGATGTAGTCGTCGTGAAACTCCTCCTCCACTTCCGGGATGGTTTTACCTTCCCATTTCCCATAGCCGATCTCCTTAAGATCGTCCCGTACTTGCGGCGTGATGGCTGTGGCACTGCAGATGGGGTGCGCCGTCTCCAGGGTACGCTTGAGGGGGCTGGTAAAGATCGCCTGCCACGGTGTGCGAGAATAGTACTTAGCGAAAGCCTCGGCCATGAGGTGGCCTTCTTCCGTGAGATTGGGATTCAGCGCAGCGCCACAAAAGGCGTTTGCTCGACTAAAGGAGGTCTGACCGTGCCGGAGGAGATAGAGGTTGAGCATGGGCGGAATATAGTTCTTTTGCGCTGCTTGACGATTTACTTTTCGATGGGAAGGCCAGCGTCTTTCCAAGCTTTGTAGCCACCTATCACCGAGAAGACATTGGTGTAGCCCATTTTTTGCAGTGCGTCCGCCACCAGTACGGAGCGGTAGCCGCCTCCGCAGTAGCAAAGGAGCGGGGTTGTGGCATCGGGATAGGTGGCCTCGATGTCGCGTTCGATGATTCCCTTGCCTAGATGAACGGCGCCTGCCGCACGCCCATGAATCCATTCGTGATCTTCACGCACGTCCACCAGCACGGCTCCGGGCTGATGGGATTTCTCGACGGCTTCCTGGAGGTCGATTTCTTTGACGCGGGGTTGGGCTTCCTTCACGAGGGTCAGAAAGGCGTTGTTGTGTACCATGGGAAAATCCTAGTGCTCGAATGTGATCCTGGCAACTCGCAGGCGGGCCTTGTGGGAAGGATTTTATCGGGGTGCCTAGCCTGCCCGGCGGATGGCATTTTCAACCCAAGACGCCACGCCTTCAGGTGACCGAAATTCCTCTATGCTTCGAGCCTCCAGCCCCCGACTGGCAGCCATATGAGCGAGTTGGCGGCCCGGCCCGATCTCCAGCAGGACGCGATTGCCGGATTCCACGAAACGCTGCAGGATGAGATCCCAGCGGATGGTGCGGTGAATCTGTTCCGGCAGGAGTTGCTCCATCTGCTCGCGGCGCATGACTTTTGCGGCATTGACGCCAGCGAGGATCGGGATCTGAGGAGGGCTCCACAGAACTGATGTGAGTGCAGTGCGGAAAGGGGCGACGGCGCTGTCCAAGATCGCAGTGTGCGAAGCCACAGAGACAGCTAGCGGGGTCACCTCACGCGCGCCCGCCTTGCTCAATGCCTCGGCAACTCGGGAGGCCTGCTCCGCAAGGCATCCGACCACGAAGTGATCCTCGGCGATGATGATGGCTACATGAGCTCCTTCCACCGCAGGCATTGCATTGGGGGGAAGTCCCTGGACGGCGAGGAGTTCGCCCTGTGGTCCGGCATGATCCATCAGGTTAGCACGGAGAGAGGCCAGCTTGACGACTTCCTCTGGGGACAATGCTCCGGCGCAGCCGTACGCGGAGAGTTCGCCCAGGCTGTATCCGGCAATCAGCGATGGCCGGGGAAGAAATGAGGCCACCTCTGCCCAGATCATGGATTGATAGAGGCAAAGCAGAGGTTGCGAGAAATGGTTTTCGAAGATGGCCGATGGACGGACCTCCGGTGCGGCCAGCCACTCCGCCACCTCTGGAGAGAGGCAGCCCGAAGCGAGGATGCTCTGTTTGATGGCCAAGCCTTTTTCCGTAAACGGAAACCCTGAAAAAAGGTCCGGTGATTGAGCCCCCTGTCCGGAGCAAAGAATGGTGAGCTGGGTCATGAGAAGCGGCTGATATCTTCCACAAAAAGAGTGGCGGCGAGCAAGTCTGCCACACCTCCTGCGGTGAGATTGCGGCGAACAAATTCGTGGTGAATCTCTGTCGCGGTCGTAAGCCAGTCAGGGCATGCCACACCGCCTTTTTGCAGGAAGTTCCTAGCTGCGTCATGAGCAAAAATCTGCCCGGCTCTTCCTCCTCGGTGAAGGAGTGTGGTGTCCTCGCAATTCTCCATGATTGCAAAGAAGGTATGCACGCAGGCCGCCTCGCGCCCCAGTGGCAGGCAGGCGCGCAGAGCGGGCAATCCATGGACAAATACGGAAGGAAACCCCCGAGATGCCTCCTCGCGTACTCCGCCCTGCTGGTAGCGCTGGCACATGGCAATGCCGATGCTGTCAGGAGGAAGCGTCTTCGCTGAGGGAATGGCCCGTCCCCATTGCTTCTTGACGATCTCGCCCAACGTCAGTCCGGGCACTTGATGGCGACATCCCGCCGCTGCGGCCAGCAGCCCAAGGCAAAAGATGGCTCCGCGGTGAGTGTTGCGTCCCCCGGTAGTCTGCAGCATGGCTTTCTCTGCTGCCAAGCCGATCTCCTGAAGGTCCTTCAGAGTTGCCCCAGCCCGTCCCGCTTCGGCCATCTGAGCAAAGCTCGGGGTGATGGCCTCGATCGAATCAAGGAAGCAAGCCGCATCCATGTCGGGATGGCTGCCATTGTCCACGAAGCTGACAAGGCCGGGCTTGGGAAATGTCGCAAGTTCCTGGCGGAGGGCTTCGCCTGCCAGGTCAGCTATCACCGTGGAGGGCAGGGGGGAGTTCATGTGGCCAGCAAAGAGGAGAGCCGATTCTTGCGCTCCAGCCATACCCTGAGGTTGGACTTGATGAGCAGATCGTCAGTCGGGCCGAGATATTCCCGCCAGTTGATGGACGCATCTCCGCCAAAGGCGATCTCCAGATCGATGTGTGGGGAAGCGGGGAGGGCGATGTTTTGACTCAGGAAGTCCCGCCACTCAGCGGACGTGGCAATATCGAGCAAAAGATCCACATCTGATTTCTCCGTGACGTAGGAGAGCCCGGTGAGGTGCTGCCAGGCATAACTGCCAAACATACGCAATGGGTGCCCCTCTATCTTCAAATGATCCCCCTGCCATAGCGGAGGAGGCTCAAGCGACGTCACACAGTCGGTCGGTAGTCGGAAAGAGAGTCGCCGTTTGCCGGGTAAAGCGAGGCCCAGGAAGACCTCGCTTGCATCAGGGGACAGGCAGGGACGACGGACGATCAGGGGATGATCCTTGGTCAGCCAATCGCGCAGCAGGGGGATATTTTCTCCCTCTTCCGGTCGCACAGATTGCCATGCATCCCGCCGCAAACGCACGAAGGCGTGACGTCGAAACGCCTCAGGCGCGCAAGACCTCATCGATGACGGCGTGGGCGGCCAGACGTCCACTGCGCTCCAGACCGATAGCAGAGCGGTCGTCCTGGGCGTCATCGTTGGCGAGGATCTGCTGCAGCCGCGTGGAGAAATCGTCCGTCCACATTTCGTGCAGTCCGCCCATGCGGAAGAAGTTTTCGCAACCGGGGGCGAATACCGAGACCTTCTGCGCCAGAGCTTGCAGTTTCTCCAGAGGCATCTTGGTGACCCGGGAGATGGCTTCCAGTTTCATGACCGAGGTCTCGGCTCCCGGAACAGAGACGATGCGGTCTGCGCACATCCCAAAGGCGATGAACCCTCCAGCGATGGAATTGCCATAGACGACGGCAATGAGCTTGTGACCCTTGAGTCGGGCGAGCTGTTGAGTGCGCAAGAGGTGGGCGATGTACTCGGGCAGGACCAGCAACTCCTCATCGAGAGCCATCCGCTGACCATTGTTGTCCACCAGCATGATGATGGGGAGGCCGGGTTGCTTTGCGACAATATCCAGGATCTTGTCCGATAGTGCCACAGCCTCACGGATGCCGATGAAAACATGGTTCGTCGTGCCGAGAATGGCGACCGGTTTCGAGCCCAGCGTTGCTTCCCCATGAACGAGCCAGTCGTCGATGGTTACATTGTGGCCTTCGGGGAAAAGTTGGTCGAGAAGGGTGGAAAGTTCCATGGGACTCAGGCGGGTTTGGCTGCGGTGAGCTCAGCGGCGGTCATGTCCGGGACGTGGTCGGCTGGCAGGCCCATCTTTTCCCAGACTTGCCGGGCGTCTGTGCAGGAGCCGTAGTCGGCGATACGCCGGGCAAGTTTATCGCCCTCTGCCCGCAGGGACTCCACGGTCAAAGGCTGGCTGGGGCGGATCAGGGAAGATACTGCCGCGCGGTAAGCGGGAATGTGGTCATCGACCAGGGTGTGGACCTTGCCAAAGAGAAAGCGGTTTTTGCCTCCCGTCGTGCGCCAGACCAAGGCTCTGTCGCGAGAGTCAAAAGCCTCCACGCCCATGACGGTCTCGATGACTTCCGGCCCGGAGACACTCAGGCGGGCTTCCTCCGAAGCGATCAGCAGGTCGCAGCAACTGCTGGTAATGCCTGACCCCCCAAAGCATCCACAACTCCCACCGATCAGACCGATCACGGGAACTCCTGCCTTCTGAGCCTCAAAGATGGCGCGCATGATTTCCGTCGAGCCGATCTCGCCCGCATTGGCTTCCTCCAGACGCACGCCGCCGGAATCAAAAAGACCGATGACAGCCTGAGGCTTGTTTTTTGCCGCGCGCAGGAGCAGTCCTGTGATTTTAGCAGCATGGACCTCGCCGAGCGAGCCACCCCGGAACTTGCCCTCCTGAGCAAAGATATAGACTTCCTTGCCATCGATCCTGCCCTCTCCGATGACCACACCGTCATCGAATGCCACGGGCGCATCGAAGAGTCCCAGATGCGGACTGATGCGTTTTTCGGTGGGAGGAAGGATTTCTCGGAACGAATCCGGATCAAGCAAGCCGAGCACCCGCTGACGGGCAGAAGCTTCGTAAAAGGAAATGCGTGGAGTCAGTTTCATGACAGAGTCTCCCAAGCCTGATCCAGTCGCAGGCTGACAATCGGCGGGATGGCCGCGAAGTCGTTGATGGAAAAGATCACGTCCCGCGGTTGGCTGCGTTCCATAAAGTCGGCGAATACCGCGCGCCAGGCATCCTCAAAGTTGGCGACCGTCGTCGCGACTTCGAAGCGGACCTTGCCGCCCAGATCCGTGGGCTGTGCCAGCACCTCCAGATTGCTGGAAGCGACAACTCCGGCCACCGTGTAGGCTTTGCCGGGTTTCGGCGCATGGGAGCCGCCGTCGAATTCGAAAGAAAGATGTTCCATGAGGTCTTTACCAGTTTCTGAATCGGCCGGGTGGATTGTAGAGGCCGCCCGACCAGCGGACGAGATCGTGGATATTCCGGGCGGCGAGCCGGTCGCGTGAGGCGTCGCTCTTGCGGATGCCGAGATCCTCAGCCCGCTGAATGATGCCTCGATCCCGGAGATTGGCGACCATCTGGTGGTCCCGCTTGAGTCCCACCGGAGTGAAGCCAGCAACTCCTCGCACGGCTTGCTCCCGCTCTTCGAGAGTGCGGCAGAGGAGCAGATTCGCCACGCCTTCCTCGGTGACGATGTGGCTGACGTCGTCGCCGTAGATCATGACAGGAGGGACGGCGAAGCCAGCCGTTTTCATCGCATCCCATGCCTCAAGTCGCTCAACGAATGTCGGCTTATTCGCCCCTTGGAAAGTCTCGACCATTTGCACCACAAGCTTGCGGCCCTGGGGCATGTATCTCCCGGCGTGAGCCTCGGCGCCTGCCTTCAAAAAGGCCTCGGAGAGGTGGCGTCGGGAGCGGTTCTCCGCCCCGAAGTTCGGTGCGCCCCCAAAGCCGGCCAATCGGTCCACGGTGACGGTCGAGCTATTCCCGTAAGGATCGATCTGCAATGTCGCACCGACGAACATGTCGGCGTAGTGCCCAGCCATCTGGCCAAAAAAGCGGTTGGACCGCAGGCTGCCATCGCGACCGAGCGGGAAGATGTCGGGCTTCGAAGCCACATACTCCTCCATGCCGACCTCGCCGCCGATGCAGGCAATGGCCTCCACAAAGCCGCTCTCGATAGCCGGGATCATGGTGGGATGAGGATTGAGCGCCCAGTGAGTACAGGCTTTCCCCTTCAGCCCGAGTTCCTCTCCATAAGTGGGGAGGAGTAGCTCGATGGCTGCCGTGTTGAAGCCGACTCCGTGGTTGAGCACCCGGGGAAGATACTTCGCGTAAATGGCCTTCATGGTCATCATGGCCATGAGGATGCGGGTTTCGTCGAGAAGGGCCGGGTCCTTGGTGAAGAGCGGTTCCAGATGAAAAGGTTTGGGACTCTCGATGACAAAGTCCACCCATTCGCCAGGGATGTCCGTGCGACGGACCTTATCCACCAATTTGTTCGCCTGGACGACCACGATGCCGTCACCAAATGCCGCCGCTTCAACGAGGGCGGGAGTTTCTTCGGTATTGGAGCCCGTGTAGAGATTCCCTGCCGCATCGGCCTCGATGCACACGAGGCAGGCGACGTCCGGTCGGAGTTCCGCAAAATACCGGGCAATCAGCTCCACATAGGTGTGAACCGCGCCGATCTTAACGGTGCCGTTTCCCACGAGGGTGGCAAGCCGTCCGCCCTGTGGACCAGCGTAGGCAAAGTCCACCTCTGCAGCGATGCCATTCTCAAAGAGATCCAAATGCTCAGGCAGTCCGATGCAAGAGACGGCTAACTTCAATCCATGCACCTTTTTCGGGTCCATCTGAGCCAGTTGCTCCGCGAGGAAGTCGCCCTGCTTCTGATTGTCGCCTTCGTGAACAATCCGGTCGCCTGGGCTGAGGATGGTCTCAAGGAACTCGATGGTGCGGTCGGCCGGGATGATCTTGCCGGGGCCAAAGATCTGCGCCACACGGGCGAGTTTTTCTGCACGGCGATTGGCTTTTGTGAGGGTAGTCATGCAGGCGGTAAAGCTGTGCCCCTCTCTGATGCAACCTCTTGCAGTTGTCCAGAAGAATCGCGGCGATGGAATCTGTCTGGTGACGATTTCAGGCTGAGTGTACAATGGGGATTGTTTTGAATGTTGAACGCGAATTCCTAGCTGCCGAGGGCTATTTTGACTTGGGCCTCCCCGGAGAGGCTCTGGCCATTCTTCAAAATATGCCTGCGCAGGCACGTGGAGATCTCCGCATAAGAAGCCTCCTCGTCTGCATCCAAGTCTCCACCCAGGACTGGGCGGGCGCAGCCGAGACGGCCTGCAATCTCGTGCACGACCAACCGGAAGAAGCTCAGCACTGGATCCACCTCGCCTACGCGATCCGTCGTCGCGATAGTGTCAGTGAGGCTGAAAAAATCCTCCTTCGTGCGGTGCGAGTCCATCCGCAGGAATGGTGCATCCGCTACAACCTGGCCTGCTACGCTGCTGTCCAAGGCCGCAAGGACGAAGCCGCCATGCTTTTTGAAGAGGCTGTGGCGCTCGAGCCGAGTTGTGAGATCATGGCCCTGGACGATCCCGACCTCATCATTCTGCGCAGTCATTTCAAAATGAGAAACACGCGGTTTCTTTGATAATTGCTCTTCAATATGGGGCTTCTTCCCACGTGAGAAAATCATGCGAAAGGTTGCGATTCAGAGTAATCGTCTTTTTGTGGATTTGAGGGTTGTCAGACCTTTGCCAATGGGCATAGAAACACGTCTATGAGGTTGATGGTCTGCCCTCGTACGAGCGTAAATCAGTATACGGACGCGGCGGTCACTCACTTTGTCAGTCTCATCGATCCTGGTGAGGAGGAGGTGATCAACCCGCCCAAGTCGACGCAGGAAAAAATCCAGCTCATTTTCAGCGACCTCGACGATATCGAAGCCGGGCTTCCGCGTTTTTCCAAGTATCCTCCTCCCGACACTCAGCACGTTCATGAGTTGGTAGAGTTTGGGCGCAGTCTCGGAGACCTCGAGGACTGGGGACTGTTGCTGCATTGCGAAGCCGGCATCAGTCGCTCGACAGCCGCGGCTATCACGATCCTGACCGCTGCTGGCTACCGACCTCAAGCGGCCTTCGGCTTTGTGCGGAGGGTCTGCCCGGAAATGTTGCCCAATCGCCGGATCCTTCGCCTTGCCGACGAGGTCCTCTCCACCGGGGGATGGCTGAACCACATGGCGGAAAATCATCGACGCAAGGCTTTCAAGAGGGCTGGTTACGAAGATCCCATTGCCGTGCTGAAGCGTGAAGCCGAGGAGGAGCGTCAAGCTCTCGCCTCACGCAGCCTGCTGCGTCGCCTTTTGGATGTATTGCCCGCTGGTTGGCGCAACATGGTGGGTACAGGGGCCCGCATGCGCGCCATAAAAGAAAAAAATGGCGTGCTCCTCAAAAACGTCTGAGCAGCTTTACCGCTGCTCGGGAGATTTTTCCCCATTCGACAAAGCAACGTCCCCATGTCAGCCTGAATACGGCCATGAACCAGGTATCCCCGGTTGCCGAGTTTGTCTCCTCGCCGCCTGAGTGGGGTGCACCGTTGCGTGTCTGGGATGTCCGTCGTCTTCGCCGTCTTTCCGAGAGTCTGCCCATTGTGCCAACCAAAGTCTCGACTCTGCCGTGTCTGGATCGCGTGGGCTGGTACGGAGAGGCCTCTCATTGCGGTCGTTTGACGGTGCGTGAAGTGGTCGAGCATGCCCGGCGCATAGAGGCTTCTGATATCGCAGATCCCATCATCCTGTCCGCAGACGGCTTCGTTTTTGATGGTTTTCACCGTCTGGCCTACGCTTTGTTGCACAACATCGAGGAGGTACCCGTCCGCCAATTCCCGCAGGATCCCGAGCCGGATCGTGTCAATCCCATGCCCTCCTGGCTGACGAATCTCTGCCTATCGCGGCTGGAAAAATCGCGACCGGAACATTAGCGGCCTGCCGAAGGCCGCTTTCTTGCGAGATTTGCAGCTTTTCACGCTTCCGGGCTTGCACGGAAGGGGGAAATCCATCTAGCTGATTTCCGTCATGGCCATTGTCGTCCAACGTCCGAAGTTGAGTTTTGTGGAAAAGCTTTATCTGCCCGCCGTCTTTGCCGGGTTGATGATCACGCTCAAGCACATCAAGAACCTGATTTCCGGCAAAACCAAGGTCACCATGCAGTATCCCGAGGAGAAATGGGACGCCCATCTGCCCGAGTGGTATCGCGGTGCGCCGACTCTCGTGAAGGATGAGCATGGCAAGGAACGCTGTGTGGCTTGTCAGCTCTGCGAATTTATCTGTCCTCCTCGCGCCATCACCATCCATCCCGAGGAGATTCCCGCCACGGACAAATGGGCCAAGGTGGAAAAACGCCCTCACGAGTTTGAAATCGACATGATCCGCTGCATCTACTGCGGACTTTGCCAGGAAGTCTGCCCCGAGCAGGCGATCTTCCTCCGCAAAGACTACTCCATCACCGGCTACAGCCGTGCTGAAATGAAGCACGACAAGGAGAAGCTCTACGAACTCGGCGGCGTCATGGAAGGACTCGTCTTCAAGTGGAACGAAAAAAAGTAGCCGGGCTGACCATAGGTTGATAAAACCTCACCCGCCTTTTAACTCATGCAGCTAGCGCTCTTTTGGATATTCACCGCCTTGATGCTCCTCTTCGGAGCCGGGGTCGTCTTTTTTCGCAACCCCGTATCGAGTGCCATGAGCCTCGTGATGTGCTTCGTGGCGCTGTCCGCGTTGTTTGTCACCTTGGATGCGTTCTTTATCGCGGTCATTCAGGTACTGGTCTACGCCGGTGCCGTGATGGTGCTCTTCCTCTTCATTATCATGCTTTTAAACCTGAAGAGTGAGCAGACTCGGCGTTTGAATCTAGCGGCTTGGGCGGGCGGAGGGCTCGTGATCTTTGGATTCCTCAGTGTTCTGACGAAGGCCATCCTCTCCCAGCCTCAGTTCCAACTCGCCAAGCCTCCGCTGGCCTATCCGGCCTTTGACGATGTGAAGGCGGTCGGTGCCGTTCTCTTCCGCTTTTACGGCGACCTACCATTTCAAGTCATCGGCGTGTTGCTGCTGGTCGCGACAATCGGGTGCGTCCTTCTGAGTCGAAAGGAGATCAAGTGATGTCGCTCGTTATCTTCGCCCATGCTGCTGTTGAGCTCTGCACCGTAAAGATCGCCGGTTTTTGCTTATGACACCCACACTCGCCCACTACCTCTTTGCGAGCGGCTTGCTCTTTACAATCGGGCTGGCTGGAGTGCTGCTCCGGCGAAACATTCTGGTCATTTTCATGTGTCTGGAGTTGATGCTCAATGCGGCAAATCTCTCTCTGGTCGCGTTTTCCCGCTTCCATCTCTCGGTCGAAGGCATTCCGAACTACAGTGCTCAGACTTTCGTGTTTTTCATTATTACCGTTGCCGCCGCTGAAGTCGCCGTGGGCTTGGCGATCATCGTCGCCCTCTTCCGTGCCCGGCAGACCACTCATGTCGAAGACCTCGACAGCATGAAATTCTGATGTCTACCGACTCCGCACTCACACTCGTTGGTCCCTGGATTATCTTGTTCGGTCCTTTGGTGGCCGCAGCACTGATCCTCCTTTTTGGCAGGTATTCCCGCAAATTCAGCGCCGGTCTCGCCATCCTCGGAGCCCTCGTCGGCTGCGTCTTGAGCTGGATGATCTTCTTTGCCCCGGAGCCCACCAATGCGATTCGCTTCGATTGGATTTCGATTCCCGGCGTCTTGGACATTCCTATTGGTTTCACGATCGACGGGCTCAGCAAGATGATGCTCCTGATCGTGACGACGATCGCGACACTGGTTTTCACCTACTCTCTCGGCTACATGGCGAAGGAAGAGGGGTACTGGCGCTATTTCGCTGGGTTGTCGCTCTTCCTCTTCTCGATGCTGGGCATCGTCTTGGCGGATAACTTCGTGATGATGTTTATCTTCTGGGAGTTGGTCGGTGTGAGTTCCTACATTCTCATCGGTCACTACTACTCGAAGAACTCCGCGGCCGAGGCCAGCAAGCAGGCGTTTTTGGTTAACCGCATCGGTGACTTTGGCTTCATGCTGGGCATCCTGATGTTCTGGTCTGCGACGGGCAGTGTGATCTTTGCCGACATCGAGGCCGGGGCAGCCTCCTTTGCCACGAGCGGAGCGCTCTTTGCTGTCGCGTGTGTCTTGGTCTTCTGCGGAACGATCGGTAAATCGGCTCAGTTGCCGCTGCATGTGTGGCTGCCGAACTCCATGGAAGGCCCCACGCCTGTGTCGTCTCTGCTGCACGCCGCGACGATGGTGGCGGCTGGTGTTTACATGCTGGCGCGTATTTATCCCGTTCTCGCGCTTTCCGAGATGGGCCTGATGATCATCGCCTGGGTCGGTGGTCTCACCTGTCTGGCCGGTGGCCTGATGGCTACTCAGCAGAATGACATCAAGCGCATCCTCGCTTATTCTACGATTTCCCAGCTCGGTTACATGGTGATGGGTATCGGCGTGGCGGATTCTCAGAATCCGGCCATGTTTCACCTCTTCACGCATGCGATCTTCAAGTGCTTGCTGTTCCTCTGCGCCGGCTCTGTGATTGTGGGGATGCACCACGAGCAGGACATCTGGAAGATGGGCGCATTGAAGAACAAGATGCCGCTCACTTTTCTCTGCCTGATTCTGGGTGGGCTGGCCTTGGCGGGCTGTCCCGGCTTTAGCGGCTATTTCAGTAAGGATATCATCATCCTGTGGGGCATTGAGAAGATGCCGATCCTTGGATGGATCGGAGTTATTACGGCTGGTCTCACGGCTTTCTATATTGCCCGTCTCTTTGTTGTGGTGTTCCTCGGTCCTCCTCGCAGTGACGCGGCCAAGCATGCGCATGAGTCTCCTGCGGTAATGCTGATCCCCATGTTGATTCTCGGGGTGGGGGCTTTGCTTGGTGGTTATGGTTTCGTTCAGCATTTCCTCTTCGGTGAACATGTCGCCGAGCCGGCTCATCCTTCCCACCTTGCGGAATATGTGCTGAAGGGCCTCTTTGTTCTGGGAGTGGCCTCGGCGTACTTGATCTACCGCCGCGCTGAGAAGGATCCGATCGATATTCCCTTTTTCGCTAACCGCCTTTATATCGACAACGTGTACGCCAAGGGGGTTCGCGTGTTTCAGGATGGCACCGCCGCACTCTGTGGATGGGCGGACCGCTGGGTGGTGGATTTGCTGGTGGTTCAGGTTCCCGGTCGCCTGACTTGGGCTTGCGGCTTCCTTTTACGCTTTCTGCAACTTGGTAACATACAAGGCTATGCCTTCTTCTTCGGAGCCGGAGTTGTCGGCCTGATCTATTTCCTCATATCGCGATGAGCCCGCTTCTCCTTATCGTCCTCGTTCCTATTATCGCCTCGGTCTTCATCTCGGCCGGGGCCAATCCACGCCGCACGGCTCTCTTTGCTGCCGGATTGAATCTCTTGGGGGTGGCGATTCTTTTCGCGATGTACAAGGTTGGCGACGGCGGCTTTCAGTTCGTCAGTTCTTTCCCTGTGGTCCCTTCTCTGGGTATCGCTCTGACTCTCGGTGCGGATGGGTTGAGTCTGGGCATGCTGGCGTTGGCTGCCGTGGTGACCGTGGCTGCGATTGTGGTCGCTCGGACTCCGGAGAAATCGCCGGGGCTCTTCTACATCTGTCTGCTTCTGATCTCTGCTGGCGGTATCGGGGCCTTTGCCTCGGTGGATGCTTTCTTCTTCTACATGTTTCATGAGCTGGCGCTCATCCCGACTTTTCTGCTGATCGGTATCTGGGGTTCGGGGGATCGTCAGGCTGCGGCGTGGAAGATGACGATCTATCTCGCTTTTGGTAGCTTTGTGCTGCTGATCGGTCTTATCGGCCTGTACCTGAGCATGCCGGCCAATGTTCGGACCTTTGACATGCGCGAGATCGCGGCGATGGCTTCGATCGGCGGCTTTGTTCCTTCGGATGCGGTTTATCTCCTGCTGTTCATCGGCTTTGGTATCTTGGTTTCGCTGTTTCCTTTCCACACTTGGGCTCCTCAGGGATATGCCTCGGCGCCTTCGCCGGCTGCGATGCTGCACGCAGGTGTGCTGAAAAAATTCGGTCTTTACGGTATCCTGCGGCTGGTCACACCGGTGTTTCCGCAATATGTGGCTGATCGTTGGAGTTGCCTCCTCCTGGTGCTGCTGGTGGGCAATATTCTCTATGTCGGGTTTGTGACTATCTCCCAGCGCAAGCTCGATTGGATGCTGGGTTACTCGAGCGTCATGCACATGGGAACGATCTTCCTTGGCATCGTGGCATGGACATCGCTCGGCCTGACGGGTGCGGCGACGATGATGATTGCCCACGGCTTGACGGTGGCGGCGCTCTTCGCTCTGTGTGGCGAATTGCGCGAACGTACTGGTACTTTGGATTTCTCGGAACTAGGAGGTTTGGCCCGCCAGATGCCGACCTTTGGACTGCTCTTTGGTTTTGCCGCGATGGCCTCGGTGGGATTGCCGGGCTTCCTTGGGTTTGCTGGTGAGGTCATGATTTTCTTCGGTGCTTTTTCTGCTGGTGGGGAGTGGCCAACTATTGGTGCCTTCCAGATCGTCACGGTCATCGCTGTGTGGGGTGTGGTGATCTCTGCGGTCTATATGCTCCGCGCCTATCGCAAGATTTTCCTCGGTGAGATGCAGGATAAATGGAACACGCTTCCTGACTTGGGCTTCCCGGCCAAGTCCGCGGTGATCCTGCTCATCGTCCTGCTTCTCGTGGCTGGATTCTTCCCGCCGCTGCTCCTTAAGTACCTGACGCCCGCCCTTCTGCTTCCATGAGTTCCATGCTATCCTTCTTTCCGACGCCTACCCTCGAAGTCTGCGTTGTTGCGCTGGGCATCTTCCTGCTGATGCTGGAGGCTTTCCTGCCCAAGCTGGAGAAGTTCACCATCGGCTGGTCCGCTATTGGCGGACTCGCTCTGGTGCTGGCCTTGAGCTTCTTTACGAGCAATGCGACCTCCATGGTCTCAGCCCTAGGCTTCTATGAGGCGGACGAGGTGGGGATGTTCTTCAAGCGCTTCATGCTGGTGGCCACGATCCTGACGATCCTGCTAGCCATGGACTACTCCCGGATCTTCACGAATTTCGTACCTGCCGAGCGTCCCAATGCCGGGCTTGGTGAATTTTTTGTCCTGCCGATCTTTGCGTGTGCGGGGCTGATGTGGATGGTTACGGCGGCGGATTTCATCATGATTTTCGTCGCGTTGGAGTTGGTGACGATCACCTTCTACATCCTGGTGGCCAGCATGCGGAAGAATGCAGCGTGCTTGGAGGCAGGTGTGAAGTACCTGATCCTTGGTGCGCTCTCGACCGGTTTTCTTGTTTACGGCATCACTTGGATCTTTGGCGGAACGGGGCAGATCACCCTGAGCACCATTGCCCAAGTTCTTCCTCAGCTTCCGGCTTCCAGCCATACGACGGTCCTTTTTGGTCTCGGTCTGGTTTTGGTCGCGTTGGGCTTTAAGATCGCTGCCTTCCCTTTCCAGTTCTGGGTTCCGGATGTCTATCAGGGTGCTCCGACGCCTGTTACGGCTTTCCTTTCGGTTGCCTCAAAGGCGGCCGGATTTGTTGTTCTCCTGCGCGTACTCGACGCTTTCCTCGTCGTGCCGGCCCTGAGCGAGAAGATCATCGCCATCCTGGTGATTCTGGCTGCCGCCACTCTGCTCTATGGAAACCTGGCCGCGCTTCCTCAAACCAATCTGAAGCGCCTTCTCGCCTACTCCAGCATCGCTCATGCGGGGTACTTGCTGATCGGTGTGGCCAGTGTGGAAGCGGGTACGGCCACGAATGCCATCGTTTATTATCTCGCAGGTTACCTGATCATGACCTTTCCCGCCTTCATCGTTCTGGTTCTGGTCAGTCGGGCGACGGGCTCCGATGAGATCTCGGACTTCAATGGCTTGGCCAAGCGTTCACCTTTCCTCGCTCGCTCCCTGCTGCTCTCCATGCTGTCGCTGGCAGGCCTGCCGTTCACCATGGGCTTCCTTGGAAAGTTCTTCATCTTTGAGGCTGCCATGCGGAGTCACAACTACCTGCTCGTTGTTCTGGGCATGATCACTGTGGCCTGTGGCTTCTATTATTATCTGAAAGTCGTGCGCGCCATGTACTGGCAGCCCGTGCCGGATAGCACGGTCGAGATCACCGTTCCTCTGGGCAGCCGGGTGGCCCTGATCACCCTCTCCCTGGCGACGATCGTCTTCGGCATTTTCCCGGCTCCGATTTTCGCCCTACTCGGACTTTAGTCCGTCTCTCCTCCCATGCCTCAAGTCGATAAGCCTCTCGCCGAACTCCGTTCCTATAAGGGTAGCAACCCCCGTCCCGAAGACTTCGATGCCTTCTGGGATAAAGCTCTTGCAGAACTCGACGCCATCGATCCCAAGCCGGAGTTGCATAAGTCCTCAGCGATTAATCCGCGTAATGCCGAGGCTTTTGACCTCTGGTTTACGGGAATCGGTGGAGCTCGGATCTATGCCAAGTACCTCCGTCCTCGTGCCGAAGATGCCCAGGTGCCTGCCATCCTGCACTTTCACGGCTACACGGGCAGCAGCGGAGATTGGAATGATAAGCTGAATTTTGTGAATGAAGGCATCGCCGTTGCTGCGCTGGATTGCCGCGGACAAGGTGGTCGTAGTCAGGACATCGGCAGCGTGCGGGGCAATACCCATCACGGGCACTTCATTCGCGGACTCGATGACGCTCCCGAGAAATTGCTCTTCCGTTCCATCTTCCTCGATACTGTTCAGTTGGCTCGTGTGATCATGAACTTTGACGAGATCGATAGCGAACGCATCGGTACCTTTGGAGGTTCCCAGGGCGGAGCTCTTTCCCTCGCCTGCGCTTCTCTGGAGCCCCGCATCAGGCGTTGCGTTTCCGTTTTTCCCTTCCTGTCAGACTATCGCCGGGTCTGGGAGATGGACTTGGCCAAGGACGCCTACGCCGAGCTCAGGACCTTCTTCCGTCACTTCGATCCCCTTCACCAGCGGGAAGACGAGATCTTCACGCGCCTCGGGTATATCGACGTGCATCACCTCGCGAGCCGCATCAAAGCCGAAGTGCTGATGGGCATCTCGCTGATGGATAACATCTGCCCCCCATCCACCCAGTTCGCGGCTTACAACGCGATCTCCTCCCCGAAGGAAGCAATCCTGTACCCCGACTTCGGACACGAAGGTTTGCCGGGCTTCAATGACCGCTCCTTCGACTTCCTGCTGGGCCTGTGGGATTCCTTCCCCGAGCGGGAGGGCTAAGTTTCTCTCAGAGTAGATCCATCTGATCGATGGCTGCAGCGATGGCTGCTTTCTTGCGACGGCCACGAGCGAGCACGGGCTCGCCTTCGGCGTTGAGTTCCGCTTTTTCCAGGTTGTTGAGCACTTCCTTGGCACGCTGTAGTACGGGGCCGGGCAGTCCGGCCAGCCGCGCGACTTGGATGCCGTAGCTCTGATCCGCGCGACCGGGCAGGATCTTGCGCAGGAAGATGACCTGATCGTTCCATTCGCGCACTGCGACGTTGAGATTGATGATGCCTTTGCGGGTCTTTTCGAGATCCGTGATCTCGTGGTAATGCGTGGCAAAGAGCGTGCGGCACCCGATCTGGTCGTGCAGATATTCCGCGACGCTCCAGGCGATGGAGAGCCCATCGAAGGTGGATGTACCGCGTCCGATCTCATCGAGGATGACGAGGCTCTGCTTGGTGGCGTTGTTGAGAATATTGGCCGTCTCATTCATCTCAACCATGAAGGTGCTTTGACCTTTTGAGAGATCATCGTTCGCGCCGACACGGGTGAAGATGCGGTCGCAGATGCCGATATGGGCCGTGGCGGCGGGCACGAAGGACCCCATCTGCGCCATGAGGGTGAGTAGTGCGACTTGCCGGATGTAGGTCGATTTACCGGCCATGTTGGGACCGGTGATGATGGCAAAGATGCCGCGCTCCTTGTCGAGTTGGACATCATTGGGAACGAACCGCTCGGAAGTCGTCTGTTGATCCAGTACGGGGTGACGGCCTTCCGTGATGTCGAGTTTGTCCGTCGTATCGACGGTGGGGCGGCAATAGTTGTACTGCCGAGCCGTCTCGGCCAGCGAGGCCAGTACATCAGCGGTGGCGAGGGATAAGGCGTTTTCCTGGATGGCGGCGAGTTGTTCGAGTACCGCCGTACGGAGTTCCTGAAAAATGGCGCTTTCGCGAGCCCGGGACCGCTCGTCGGCACCGAGGATCTTGCCCTCGATCTCTTTCAACTCCGGGGTGATGAATCGTTCTCCGTTTACCGTCGTCTGTTTGCGGATGTAGTCCTCAGGGACGGAGGAGAGATTCGATTTGGTAATCTCGATGAAGTAGCCGAAGACGGAGGTAAACCGGACTTTCAGCGACTTGATACCGGTGCGGATGATCTCGCGCTCCTGCAGATTGGCTATCCAATCCTTGCCTTCGCGGGAGGCGGAGCGAAGTTCGTCGAGATAGGAATCGTAGCCGTCCCGAACAAGGCCGCCTTCGCGAAGGAGGGCAGGAGGTTCGTCAACCAGAGCTTCGTTGAGTTTCTGCACGAGTTCCGGCAAGGCATGTAAGCGATCGGCGAGTTGCTCGAGCAGGGGCGAGGTGCGGCCTGAGAAGGAGTCGGCCGTGCCAACCACACGCAGAGCTTGGGCGAGCCCGGGGATCAACGCGAGGGAAGCCGAGAGGGCGGCGAGATCACGGGGGTTGCCTGAGTTGCCGCTCAGTCGGGATGCGGCTCGCTCAATGTCGCGGATGCCCGCGAGAGCGGTGCGGAGGTTGGAAAGGGAGAGGGGATCTTCCAGAAAGGTCTGGATGGCGTCCTGACGGAGAAGGATTTCCTCCAAATTGCGAAGGGGATGCACGATCCAGTCGCGCATCAGACGGGCTCCCATGGGCGTCACGGTGTGATCGAGCACGCCGAGCAGGGACATGTTTCGTCCGCCTCGCGAATTCAGAAGATCCAGATGGGACTGGGTCGAGGCGTCGAGGATCAGAAACTCGGAAGCGCGGTAGGGAGACAGCGTGCGGAGGTGGCCGACATTGCGGCGCATCTGCAAGGTAAGGTAATGCAGAAGGGCTCCTGCTGCGCCGACGGCGGCAGTCAGGTCCGAGCAGCCAAATCCGTCGAGGGAGTGAACCTTGAAGTGCGTCTTGAGGAGATCGGCGGCGGGCTCGGGTTCGAAGATGTAGCCATCGAGGAAATTAGCGCCGTCGATGCAGGAGAAGGCTTCTTCCTGGTGGCCGGGGGCGATGGTTTCGGCGGGAGAGATGGCGGCCAGTTCGTCGAGAAGGGGGGCGATGCCGGAGACTTGGGTGAGGCGGAATTCGCCGGTGCTGAGTTCGCAATACGCGAGGCCGATGCAATCCTTGCCTTTGGAGACGGCGGCGAGGTAGTTCGGCTTGCGATCATCCAGGCCGAAGTCATCCAGAGTTCCGGCGCTGAGGATGTGGGTGACTTCGCGGCGCACCAGCTTGCCGGTCTGGACTTCGCCGACCTGATCACAGATGGCTACACGCCAGCCTGCGGCGATGATCTTCTCGATGTAGCCGCGTGCGGCGTGGTAGGGGACGCCGCACATGGGGAGTTCGCCCCGTTTGGTCAGGGCGACATTCATGATGCCGGCGGCGGACTTGGCGTCGTCGCCAAACATTTCGTAGAAGTCGCCGAGACGGAAAAAGAGGATGGTATGGGGGGGCAGTTCCCCGCGAATCGCGAGGTACTGCTTCATCATGGGGGTCTGGCTTCCGCTCATCGGAGAAAGAAATCAGGGCTGGGAAATGAAAGCGGCGAGGGGGCTGGTGGCCTCGGCGTGATCGAGGCGGGAGGGGAGGCCAGCGTCGAGGGCGTCGCTGGCGGCCTGGACGGCCATGCGGAAGGCTTCCGCCATCTTGATGGGGTCGCGGGCGGCGGCGATGGCGGTATTCACCAGCACTGCATTTGCACCTAACTCGATTGCCTCGGCGGCGTGGCTGGGGGCGCCGATTCCCGCATCCACAACGACGGGTACTGTTGCTTGTTTTATGATGATTTCGATCTGGCCGCGGGTCTCCAGTCCCCGGTTGCTGCCGATGGGGGAGCCGAGGGGCATGACCGTGGCCGTGCCGGCGTCCTGAAGGCGCTTGGCCAGCACGGGGTCGGCGTTGATGTAGGGAAGGACGACGAAGCCCTCGGCCACGAGAATTTCAGCGGCCTTAAAAGTTTCTATGGGATCCGGAAGGAGGTAGTGCGGGTCGGGATGGATCTCGAGTTTGACCCAGTTTGGCAGACCGGCGGCGCGGGCCAGGCGTGTGAGGCGGACGGCTTCCTCGGCATTCATGGCGCCACTGGTATTCGGCAGGATGAGGTAGCGGGAGGGATCGATGAAATCGAGGATGTTGGCAAAGGGGTCCTTGCGACCGCTGAGATCGGCACGTCGGAGGGCCACGGTGACGATCTCGGCGCCGCTGGCTTCCAGGGCATCACGCATGAGTTCATTTGAGGCGAATTTTCCGGTGCCCACGAAGAGGCGTGACCGGATTTCACGTCCGGCGATGATCAGAGGAGCTGGCATGGTTTCTTATTTATGACGCCTGCCCCTGCGGCTGCAAGGGTGCTGCGGCAGGCAAGGGTGATTTTATGCGGCGAATTTCGAGGCTGCCGTTTGCATAGCGAACTCGTCGGCGATGCAAAACTCATCGGCCGCGAGGACTTCCACTCCCCGGCCATCGGAGAATTGGATGTCGAGAACGAGCGGTCGCTTGCCCGGGTGGGCACGCGCCACCTCGAGGAGTTCCTGCAGGGCGGACTCCGAGAGCTTGGAGTGGTCGAGTTTAAGACGGACGGGTTTCGCCGAGACCTTTGGTTTCAGGAGAGCGAAGGTGCCCGCATTGACGCGGACCTCCTCATTGCGCAGGGAGAGTTTCACCGAGGCGCTGACCACATTGCCCGGCTGGAGGATCTCGGAGTGGCTGGTGAAGACCTCGTCCCACGCGGTCATCTCAACCGAGCCCGTGAAATCTTCCAAGGTGACGACACCGAAGGGCTTGCCCTCCTTCTTGGTGAACTTCTTTTCGGCCGAAATGATGATGCCCGCGATACGAGCCTTGCCAGCTTCCGGTGCGCTCAGGGCGGTGGCAATCGGTGTGATCTTGCCGGAGTCGAAGTGGCCTCCGTAAGCCTCCAAGGGATGGCCCGTGACATAAAAACCCAGCAACTCCTTCTCAAAGCCGAGAGTCTCCGTCGTGGACCAGGGTTCGATTGCGGAAACGGTTTCCTTAGCCGGTGTGGCGGCCATGTCAAAACCATCGAACAAAGCAACCTGTCCGCTTGCACGGTCGCGCTGAATCGAGGCGGCGGCCCCCATGGCCTGCTCAATCTCACTGAACAACTGAGCGCGATGCTTGCCGAATTCATCAAAGGCACCGCACTTGACCAAGCTTTCCAGAATCTTCCGGTTCACTGTTCGCGAGTCGAGGCGGGAACAGAAATCCGCGAGAGATACGAATGGTCCGTTTTTCTGTCGCTCCTCAATGACCGACTGCATGGCACCCGCGCCGACATTCTTGATCGAAGCGAGGCCAAAGCGAATGGCGAGGCGATCGCCCACCTTTTCCGGCGTGAACTTCAGGTCACTGGAATTGACGCCCGGGGCGAGGATCTTGATGTCCATCCGGGCGCATTCGGAGATGACTTCCGCCACACGATCCGTCGTCGAGGCATCATGCGTGAGCAGGGCCGCCATGAACTCCACCGGGTAGTGGGCCTTGATGAAGGCAGTCTGGTAGGAAATCCAACCGTAGGCCGCACTATGACTTTTGTTGAAGCCGTATTCCGCAAACTTCGCGATAAAGCTAAAGACCGCATCGGCCGTGGACTCCGGGATGTTGTTGACCCTGGCGCATCCGGCGACGAAACGCTTGTGCTCCTTCGCCATCTTCTCCTTGTCCTTTTTACCCATGGCTCGACGGAGAAGATCCGCGTCACCGAGCGAGTAACCTGCCAGGACGTTGGCGGCCAGCTGCACCTGTTCCTGATAAACAATGATGCCATAAGTCTCCGCACAGACCTGCTTGAGCAGGGGGTGGGCATAGACGATATCCTTCAGCCCCTTTTTGCGTGCGATGTAGTCATCGATGAACTGCATCGGACCCGGACGATAGAGAGCGCCGATAGCGATGATGTCCTCAATGCAGTTTACGTCGAAACGTTTGCAGCAACTGGTGATGCCGCCGCTTTCCATCTGGAAGATGCCGAGCGTTTCCCCGCGGTTGTAAATGTCGAAGGCTTTGCGGTCATCCACGGGGATGCGAGCTAGATCGAAGTCTGGCGTGTGAGCGCGCACGAGATTGACGCCTTCCTCCAGAACGGTGAGCGTCTTGAGGCCCAGAAAGTCCATCTTGAGCATGCCCAGATCCGTGAGCGCTCCCATCGCATACTGAGTGACGACTTCGTTTTCCTTGCCGCGGCAGAGCGGGATGTACTCATCCAGCGGTCGGTCTCCGATGACAACGCCCGCCGCATGGATGCCCGAGTTGCGGCTTAATCCCTCAAGAACGGTGGCATGATCCCACAACTGCCGGGTCGAGGGTTCGCTTTCCAGCGCGGCCTTGAGTTCGGGATTTTTCTCCACCGCGCCAGTGAGCGAGATGTTCAGTTCGTTCGGAATCATCTTCGCCAGGCGATCCGCATCGGAATAGCTCCAGCCGAGCACGCGGCCCACGTCACGGACGACACTCTTCGCGCCCAGCGTACCAAAGGTGATGATCTGAGAGACGCAGCGCTCGCCGTACTTCCGGCGCACGTATTCGATGACTTCGCCACGGCGTTCCATGCAAAAGTCCACGTCGATATCAGGTGGGCTGATACGCTCAGGATTCAGGAATCGCTCGAAGATCAGTCCGTAGCGGAGAGGATCGATGTCCGTGATCTCCATGACGTAGGCGATCAGGGAGCCTGCGGCCGATCCACGGCCTGGTCCCACGGGAATGCCATTGGTCTTCGCGTAGTTGATGAAGTCCCACACGATGAGGAAGTAACTGACGAACCCCGTCTTCTCGATGACGTTCAGTTCGTACTCCAGACGCTCGCGGAGTACCGGGTCCGTGTCCGCCCGCTCGCCGAAGCGTTTTCTCAGGCCGCCCCAGCAGAGATCGCGCAGATACTCCTCCCGCGTCATGCCTTCCGGCGGCTCGAAGGCCGGGTACTTCGGCTGACCGAACTCCATCTTCAGTGCACAGCGCTCCGCGATGCGCACCGTGTTGCTGATCGCCTCCGGCACCTCGGCAAAGAGGGCTGCCATCTCATCACCCGTCTTGAAATACAGCTCCGGCGCATACTGCATGCGCTTCGTGTCGAGAACCATCGAGCCCGTGCCGATGCAAAGGAGCACGTCATGCGACTCGTGGTGGGAGCGCTCCAGGAAGTGCACGTCATTTGCCGCCACGAGGCCGAGGCCAAATTCCCGGGCCAACGAGATGAGCACGGGATTCGCCTTTCGCTGGGCCTCGATATTGTGATCGTGAAGCTCGATGAAGAAGTTGTCCTTGCCGAAAATATCCACGAACGAGGCGACCGACTCGCGTGCGCCCGCCATGTCGCCCATGAGGATCTTGCCGTTGATCTCCCCCTTCAGGCATCCGCTGAGGCAGATCAGGTCTTCCCGATGTGTGGCGAGGATTTCCTTGTCGATGCGGGGCTTGTAGTAAAAGCCCTCCAGGTGCGAGGCACTGGTGAGTTTGACGAGATTGCGATACCCCAGCTCGGACGTGGAGAGAAGGGTGAGGTGACTGGATGCCTCGCGACCGGAAGAGGCATTCTTGTCCTTCAGTGATCCGGGGGCCAGATACGCCTCGATGCCCACGATGGGATTGATCCCCTTGTACTCTGCGGCCTGGTAAAACTCGACCGCGCCGAAGAGATTGCCGTGATCCGTGACCGCCACGGATTTCATTCCCAGCGAGGCCGCCTTGGCGACCAGATCCTTGGAACGGATGGCCCCGTCCAGCAGGGAATATTCAGTGTGGCAGTGCAGATGGACGAAATCCGGCATGATCGAAAGAAAAGGCTAACAGACGTCTTGTTGGAACGTCCAGAAGGGTGTCAGGAAATGAAAAAAGGAGGGCCGCTCTCAGAACGGACCTCCTTGTTAAAAAGAGAAGCCGACATCGGATGACCCCGATGCCCCAATGAATCAAGCCAGAGCCTCGAGACGACGAACGATCTCAGCCTTGGGCGTCACGCCCACGGTATCGTCCTTTTTCTCGCCGCCCTTGAAGAACATGAGTGTCGGGATGCTGCGGATGCCAAATTTGCTGGAGACGACAGCCGCGTCGTCCACATTCACCTTGGCGACCTTGAACTTGCCGACTGTCTCATTGGCGATCTCCTCGACCACCGGAGTCAGCATGCGGCAGGGTCCGCACCAGGGAGCCCAGAAGTCCACCAGGATGGGCTCGGAATTTGAAGATACGAAGCTGTCAAAGTTTGAGTCGTTCAACTCGGTCACATTTGCGTTTGCCATATGCAGAGCCTAGCAGGGACTTGAAAACTTTCCAGTCCCACGAAATGCAAAAATTCCGAGGGGGTTGATCGTGGTTTCCAAACTTCTGAAAACAATAGACTTACCGATTTGAGTCAATCGCCGCCTCAATATCGCCCACCGTCACATCCTTCGAAACGAATGCGCTCCCCAAAGCCGACGTCAGGATAAACCGAACCGACCCTGCCTCGAACTTCTTGTCCCTCAGTAATGCCTCCGTCAGCGCCGCCGTTGTCAGGTCCGCCGGTACACGGACGGGAAGGTCGAATTTCTCCAGCTTCTCCAGTACCTCCCTCGCCGCTGTGGGAGCCAGTCCCGCCTTGGAAATCGACAGATGCAGTGCCACCGCGATGCCGATGCTGATGGCCTCCCCGTGCAGGAATCGTCCATATCCCGCCACATTCTCGATCGCGTGTCCGACCGTGTGGCCGAAATTCAATAGAGCACGCAGTCCTTTTCTTTCAAAAGGGTCCTCCGAGATGATGGCTGCCTTGATCGCCGCGTTGCGTGCCATCAGGGACTCCCGATCCTTCGCCGCCAGCTCGACACACTCCGCCAACAGGCTCGCGTCGCGGATCACCCCATGCTTGATCACCTCCGCCATGCCCTCATTAAAGTCCCGTGCCGAGAGCGTGCTCAGTGTCTCCGTATCCGAGAGGACCAAGAGAGGCTGGTGAAAAGCTCCGATTAAATTTTTCCCTCCCTCCGCATTTACCCCCGTCTTGCCGCCGATGGCGCTATCCACCTGCGACACCACAGTGGTCGGCAGATGAATACACGGAATCCCCCTATAATAGATCGCTGCTGCAAATCCGGCCAGATCCCCGACCACACCGCCGCCCAGAGCCACCACGAACGATCCGCGATCCAGTCCCCCCGCGATCATTTGCTCGCAGACCTCCGAGGCCATGGCCATCGACTTCGATGTTTCTCCCGCAGGCACAACGATCGGCACCACCTTAAAGCCGGCATCCTCCAGCGAGGTCTGCACCGTTGCTCCATGAAGGGGGAACACATTTGAATCCGAGATGAGCGCACAGTGCCGACTCTTCGTTTTTGTCCCGATCAAGGAACCGCACGTGGAAAGCAAACCGTGCTCCACGATGATTTCGTAAGGATGATCAGGCAGCGTGACGGCGATTTTATGAGCAGGCATGAGCGGGAGCGGTGATGACTAATCCCGCTAGCTAACACGGTTTTATTGCGCAACGGAACGAGGAATTCCTCAACATTTGGGAAAAGCCGTCTCCTCCCAGAGAGCAGAGACCTCCTTCCAGCCGACATCCGAAGGGATGTTCCACAGATCACTTCACATGAAATAACTAATGAAGTAATTGCTCACGAGAGGACTCGAACCTCCACGGGTTTCCCCATACGCTCCTGAGGCGTACGCGTCTGCCAATTCCGCCACGTGAGCTGAAAGAGCGAAGAATTTCGCTTATCGCCCCCTTGGTGTAAACTGGAAAATCTCAAAACCCACGAAATTCCTCTCGCAAAGGTTGAACGCGCATGCGAATTACCTGTCTCTTACAACATGGTGAATAACTCCCAGCTCAACAAAGGGGCACCTTCCTTGACAACGAGGAAGACGATCGAGAAAAGCGGAATCAGGGTCAGAAAAGACACCCCGACGCAAAGGCAGCTCAGGACGCGATTGCCCAGCGAGCGCCAGCCCGCTTTACCAGCCTCGGCTGGCGTGAAAAAATCCGTGGTTTGAGCGGTCTGATCCATAGTCCCTTAGCGGATGCCTGCTGTGCGTTTCTGAGTATAGCGAAGAACAGCCTCTCCCGCCATGTTGACACCAAGTGTCATCGCGACCAGCAGGAGTGCCGCGTACATTAGAGAATTGATTTGTAGTCCTTCGGCCTCGCCAAACTGGTTGGCCAGCAGACCAGCCAACGTCCCGGAGGGAGCAAGCAGAGAACCCGTAAGACGGGAACTGTTGCCAATCAACATGGCCACAGCCATCGTTTCCCCCATGGCGCGACCGAGGGCGAGAATATTGGCCGCCACAATACCGGGAGCGGCCGTGGGCAGCATGACGCCAAAGATGGCCTCCCAGCGAGTGGCTCCCAAGGCATACGCACCTTCACGCAAAGTCTTGGGAATGGAGACAAGCGCACCGCGGGAAATGGCGGTCACCGTAGGGAGAATCATGAGGGCAAGGACCAGACTTGCGGTCAACAGCGAGTTGCCATAGGCCGGGCCGGAAAAAATGGGAATCCAGCCGAGATTCGGAACCGCCCAGGCTCCAAATTGCTGAACCAAGGGAATGATCACGAAGATACCCCAGAGACCGTAAACAACACTGGGAATGGCGGCTAAAAGCTCCACCACAAAACGAATGGTCTGCCGAATCGGAACAGGCAGGAAGTCTTCACTGAGGAAGATGGCAATCGCGACTCCCAAAGGACAGGCAAACAAAAGGGCAATCAGTGAGCTGACTGCGGTGCCAATGATGAATGGCAGAACACCAAATCTCTCCCGGTTGGGTACCCAGGAGGATCCGGTCAGAAAATCTAAACCAAATTTCTGAATGGCAGGCAGCGCCTCATCCAGGATGGTAACGAATATCCATGCCAAGGTGGCGACGGTTGCGGCCGCCGCCACCCAGCAAATGACACGAAAAACGTCAGGTCCGGCACGAAAGTCCATCGTGCTGTCCTCTTTCTGATGATCAGAATTTTGAGACATGAGACCTGACGGTTCCAGTTAAGTTTCAGGATTTATTCGATTGTGGCAAGAGCGGCCTTAGCCTTTTCCACCACGGGAGCGGGAAGCGGAATATATCCGAGTTCCGGCGCAAACTTTTGTCCATCGGTCAGGCCATAGGTTACAAAGTCCTTGAGAGCCTTCAATTCATTGGCATCGTCATACTTTTTGTAGAGCAGCAGCCAGGTGAAGGTGGCAATAGGGTAATCCTCGGCACCTGTGGGATCAGCGGGCCAGATACGCAGATTTGCAGGAAACTCAATGTGAGCCAATGTGGAGGCACCGCTCTCGCTGGTGGGCTTGATGAAGTTGCCGCTCTTATTCTGCAAGGACGCAACGGAAAGATCATTTCCTTCGGCGTAACCAAATTCCACATAGCCGATGGAACCCGGAGCCTGCTTGATGATCGCGGTAACACCTTCGTTACCTTTGCCACCCTGTCCGACAGGGAAAGTGACCGACTTGTCTTCGCCGACTTCTTCCTTGAACTCAGGGCTGATGGCCGAGAGGTGCTTGGTGAAGACGAAGGTGGTGCCGGATCCATCGGAACGATAAGCAACGATGATCGGCAACTCAGGAAGAGTCACTCCAGCGTTGTTCTTCGCGATGGCGGGATCATTCCATTTAGTGATCTTGCCGAGGAAGATGTCCACGTAGTTCTCACGGGAGAGCTTGAGTTCAGGAACGCCGGGAAGGTTGTAGGCCAGCACGATGCTGCCCGCAGCGGCGGGGATCATGACTACGCCATTTTTCACCTTGGCGATTTCCTCATCGCTCATGGCGGCGTCACTCGCGCCGAAATCAACCACACCCTGGGTAAAATTCTTAACACCAGCACCGCTACCCACGGACTGATAGTTTACCTGCACCTCGGGGTGCAGCTTGTTGTATTCAACAGCCCAACGCTGGTAAAGAGGAGCCGGGAAGGTGGCACCAGCGCCGGAGAGTTGCTGTGCCATGGCGGTGCCACCCAGCAGAAGCGAGGCCGCGACGGCAGCCATGGGAAAGAGAGAGATTGGTTTCATAAATGACGGTTTGTAGGTTGCGGCATTAATCAAGAAGGTCTTTGTCCCGAGGCCAAAGTTTCGTTTGTTACAATCTTGTAACATCTTTGACGGCTGCGAGCTACCACGAAAGGCCTAGGAGGTATTCTGCTATGCAATCCCACCCCAAGTTCCGCGTCCTTTTCCTCTGTAGTGGAAACTCTGCGCGCAGCATCCTGGCCGAATACCTCCTCCGCCACCTCGGAGGGGATCGATTCGAGGTATCCAGTGCTGGCAGCAAGCCCTCTGGAAAGGTCAATCCCCTCGTCCTGCGAATCCTTACCGAAAACTTTCAAATCGACGCCTCCGACGCGCGGTGCAAGTCCTGGCACGAACTTGAGAACATCCACTTCGATTTTATCATCACACTCTGCGATGATGCCCGGGAGCGCTGCCCGGTGATGCCGGGAGAGCCCATCGCCGCTCACTGGTCATTCGAAGATCCCTCCAGCTTTCAAGCCACCGAAGAAGATATCTTCGATAAACTCGTGCGCATGGCCTTTGCCATCCGCCGTCGTGTGGAACTCTTCGCCACCCTGCCCATGGATAAACTCGACCGCCTGCAGCGCCAGATCCACATCCGACGGATCCACGAGGGGGAAAGCGAAGCCGAGGCCTAAGTTGACTCCTCAACCGAGGTTCCCAACCAAACCCTTTAGTTTCATCGTGCAATAGGTCGCATGTAGGGCTAGCCTCACCCTACCCCTTCCCATGCACCAACACCGGGCATCCTGGATCCTCGCCGGCCTGGCAGCTCCGGCACCATTTATCTGTGCCACTCTGCTCTACAGCGCCGGCACGCCTTTGCTCTACGCCGCAGCCTCCGGCCTGCTGATCGCCATAGCGATCTGGGCCGGTGCCCACGCCATCCTGCGATTCACCCAAGTCCGCCAGCAGCTCGATAGCCATCTCTACGCCACCCAGACCAGCCTTCGCAAAAGCGAGCATCTGCTGCAAATGGCCGTGGACATGAATAAAATGGGCGCCTGGAGCGCCGAGTTCCCCGGTCCTCGCATCTGGTGGAGCAAGGAAACCTACCGCCTCCACGAAGTCGATCCCGACCACACCCCCGAACTCGACTCCTCCCTCGACTACTACCCACTCGACGCCCGCAAGATCGTCCGGGACACCTTCCTCAACTGCGCCAAAAACGGCACCCCCTTCGACATCGAGATTCCCTTTATCACCGCCAAGGGCCGCCACCTCTGGGTCCGCTCCATGGGCGAAGCCGAGATGGAAAATGGCTCCGTCCTCCGCATCGTCGGCACATTCCAAGACATCACCGCCTCCAAAAAATCCCTCCTCGCCCTCGAAGAAAGCCGCCGCTTCCTCCAACTCGCCCTCTCCGGCGCCGAGATGAGCATCTCCGACCGCCACCTCCCCAGCGGCCGCATTCTCTTCGACAATAACTGGGCCCACATCCTCGGCTACGAACCCCACGAAGTCCGCCAGACCCTTTCCTTCTGGAACAGCCTCATCCCCCCGGACGACCTGGAACAGATCCACCTCGTGGAATCCCGCCATCTCGAAGGGGATCTCCCGCTCTTCGACGTCGAGTATCGCATGCGCGCGAAGGACGGCACCTACCACTGGGTCCTGGAACGCAGCAAAGTCGTCGAAAAAAACGCCGCCGGCCGTCCCGTCCGCCTCTCCGGCATCCTCCTCGACATCACCGCCCACAAACGCACCGAGCAAGCCCTGCGCGATGCCAAGCTCCGCCTGGAACAAGCCCTCGAGACGGAAAAGGAACTCGCCCGCAAAGCCCAGGCCGCCGAGCAGGCCAAGGGCGACTTCCTCGCCATGATGAGCCACGAAATCCGCACCCCCATGAATGGCGTACTCGGCTTCGCGGACCTCCTCGCCATGACGTCGCTCGACCACACCCAACTCGAGTACACCCGCACCATCCAGCGCAGCGGTGGCGCCCTGCTGCGCATCATCGACGACATCCTGGACTTCAGCCGCCTCGAAGCCGGCCAGCTCGATCTTGATGAGACCCCCTTCTCCCCGGCTCAGGTCCTCACGAATATCCAGAACCTCCTCAACCCCTCCGCCCTTCAAAGGGGAGCCCTCCTCATCGTAGCCGTCGATCCCGCTGTCCCGGAAACCCTCCTCGGTGCCGCCGACCGCCTCCAGCAAGTCCTCGTCAATCTCGTGGGCAACGCCATCAAGTTCACCCCCCACAATGGTCGCATCCATCTGGAAATAACACCCGGCGACACTCCCGGCACCTACCGCTTCTCCGTCAGTGACACCGGCATCGGCATTCCCGAGGAACGCCTCACCCGCATCTTCGAGCCTTTCGTCCAGGGCGAAGCCAGCCTCACCCGCCGCTATGGGGGCACCGGCCTCGGCCTCGCTATCTCAAAGCGCTTTGTCCACCTCATGGGAGGGGAACTCTGCGTCACCAGCAAGCCCCATTGCGGCTCCACGTTCTACTTCAGCCTTTCCCTCCCCGAGGTCGATGGGGCACTGCGACCGGTTATGGAAACGGAGGACACCGCGCACCTTCTCCGCGAGGACTTCGGCACCTCCTACCCGATGAATATCCTGGTGGCGGAAGACGACTCTACAAATCGGAAACTCATCGTGCGCATCCTCCGTCGCCTGGGATACTCCGCCCTCGTGGCCCGCAATGGTACCGACGCCGTCTCCATCTGCCGCAGTGAAAAGCCCCACTGCATCCTCATGGATCTGCACATGCCCGAGCTGGACGGTATCGAGGCCACTCGCCGCATCCGCGCTCTCTCGGACGATATCCCGGTTTTCATCGCCGCCGTGACCGCAGACGTCCTCCAGGAGGAACGCGAACGCTGCACCCAGGCCGGCATGAATGCCTATCTCACCAAGCCCATCAAACTCCCCGAACTCCTCCAGACCCTCTCGGAGGCTTGGAGATCCACCGTTGCACTCGAGCGGACGGCCTCTTCCTAGACAAAGTCCAGTCCGGCAAACTTCTGCTTCAGGACGACTTCACTCGGTGCCTTCAGCCACTTGTCCAGCACCGTCGCATACACGCTGCGGAAGTCCACATTGTGGATCAGGTCCCCCTCGTTCAGCTCCGTCAGGCTCGGCTGCTTCCCATAGATCCCTGCCTTCACTCCCCCGCCGAAAACAAATAATGGCGCCGCCGCTCCGTGGTCTGTCCCCTTGCTGGCATTCTCCTCCACCCGACGTCCAAATTCACTGAAGGTCATCACCACGACCCGCTCATAATTTCCCTGCGCCTTCATATCCGCCGCGAAGGCTGACAACGCCGCATCCATCTCCCCGAGCAGACGGGCATGAGAGTTCGCCTGACCGCTGTGCGTATCGTACCCCCCTTGGCTTACATAATAGATCCGCGTCGGCATACCCCCCGCGATCAGCCGGCCGACCAGGCTCAGCGATTCGGCCAGTTGCCCGCCGGGATAGCGTACCATCGGGCGGAATTTCCGCGAGATTTCCAGGATCTTGTCGGAACTCACCTGGGCATCCAGCGTCGTCTTTCGCAGGAAGTCCACCGTACTCCCTTCATTGGAAACCATGCCCGGCAAGTCCCCGATGGAGCCGCCTGTATTCTCTTCATCCATCTCCGTCATCTGCCGGAAGGCCGCCTCCGTGGCCGCCGGGTCACTGCTATTCTCGCTCACAAAGCGGAACTGCTCTGGCCGCGACAGGGAGATGCCATGCGGATTCTCCGCCGAGAAGGCCTGCGGCGTCTGCTTCCCGATGCTCACCCCCACGGCTGGGTCTGCCCCGGCACAGCAGGAGTCAAAGTAGCGTCCGATCCATCCATGCCGATCCACCTTGTCGGCATCCACCGCCGTCTGCCAGATCTCCGTGGAGCGGAAGTGGGAGCGATTCGGATTCGGATACCCCACCCCCTGGATCAGCGCCAGATTGCCCTCATCATAGAGCGACTTCAGCCCCGTCAGCTTCTGGTGAAATCCGAGACCATCCGAGACCCGGATGATATCCCGTGGCGACACAGCCAGACTGGGCCGAGCACGGTAGTAGGCATCATCCTCAAAAGGCACCACCGTATTCAGCCCGTCATTCCCGCCAGCCAGTTGCAGCACCACGAGGATCGGGCCGTCCTTTCCAGTAGCCACCTGCACCGCACTATCCGCAGCCTGGGCATCCAGAGCGAGGAAGGTCCGCTCCAGGAAAGCCGGCACCGTCCACGCCATCGCCCCTCCGAGGATGCCGGTCCTCAGGAAGTGCCGTCTCGTATGCAGGGTGGGATTATTCATGTGAGTTGGTATTCGGGGGTGCTCATCAGCAGGTGCAAAAGATCACGCACGGTCTCGTCGTCGATCCGGGTGCCACGTTCGACCAGAAAGCTCAGCAACCGACTCCGCTCCTGTGCCGATAGAGGTGCATTGAATATCCGCATGGCCAGCGCCTCGCACAGTTCCTCCTCATTACTACGCAGCGACTCGGGCGCGATTTTCTCCAGCGGGAGAGCAGCCTGATGTTTGGGCAATCCCGGAAGCTTGGAGTTTTTCCCTCCCACCAGATAGCCGGCAAGATTGAAGCGGAAGAGCAGCGTCGCACTCGTGACCCAGGCGCGGCCTCCATCCCAGCCCTTCACATTCGGTGGGGCAAAGAGGATCTGCCCCATCTGATTCATCGCCATCTCGAGCACGGGAGATGCCGGCAGGGGACACTCCAGCACTTTGGTCGTCTGGACGAACCATTGCACGGGACTCTTCACCTGACTGCGGAGGACAGCGGGCGCATAGAATTCCTCACTCAGGAAGATCGTTTTCATCAGTGCACCGATGTCGTAGTCGGATTCCACAAAGCGTTCGCCCAAGGCCTCCACCAGCGCCTCCGATGGCTCGTCCGAGGCGTAAAATCGCCACAGCTTCCGCGCCAGGAATTCCCCGCACTCCGGTTGTTGCAGGATCACATCGATGGCGGCATCGCCATCCATCTCCCCGGTCTGGCCGAGGAGGGTTTTTGTCGAGGGATCAAACTGCCTCCGGGCAAACTCAAACTGGAGTGTCTTCGGATTGATCCGATATCCGGTCAAGGCCCTCGCTGCCTCGCGCACATCGCCCTCTGTGTACCGCACCCCCTCGCCCAGCGTGAAAAGCTCCATCAACTCACGGGCAAAATTTTCATTGGGCCGCTCCCGGCTGCTCCTCTGCAAGTCGAGGTACTGCATCATCGCGGGATCGCGGGAAACATCCTTCACCAACTGGCGGAAATTCCGCAGGGCATTCGCCCGCAGCGTCTCATTCTGCTGCCACATCAGATAAGAGCTTCTCGTCTTCTCAGTGCTGGTGGCAAAGTGCCCATGCCAGAAGAGCGTCATCTTTTCCCGCAAGGGCCAGGAAGTGTAGCGCATCCTCTGCAGCCACCATTCCCGCAAGGCCTGCATCTCAGCCCGCTGCTCCTTCCGCTGGGCACTCTCCAGTTTCTGCTTGGCCATCGGGTCAGTCTCTGCCCGGATCTCCTGCCGGATCGCGTGCAACTCCTCAGGCTTGGTCAAC
>Ga0351844_1028_pt1 | contig 65752 bp, 34 predicted proteins | sample TotcelHFGM3001L5_FD_206880 | JGI IMG/M metagenome (GOLD analysis project Ga0351844, IMG submission 206880) | Enriched cells from coal bed in the Powder River Basin, Montana, United States - Total cells FGM rep1 HSBNCT.FGM.300.1.L5 ... | reverse complement strand
CAGGGACGGGCGGCGATAACTGATGCCAGAAAATACCTGCATACACTTTTAAGTAAATATTTGGGGGGGGATCCGGCTTCCTTGAATATTTATAGGGATGGAGCAGGAAAGCCGTCTATAGATGGCATGGAGTTTAGCGTTTCACATTCAGGTTCGATCGCTTTATTCGCCTTTGCCTCTGTTGCTGTAGGTATAGATGTAGAGTCTTCTTTACGCTCCGTTCAGGCTTTAGCTATAGCCGAACGCTACTTTCAAGCCTCGGAAGTAGAATGTCTTCGCGGACTTAATGACGTGGAGCGGCAAAGTTTATTTATACGTATGTGGGTAGCCAAGGAGGCCGCCGTCAAACTGTCAGGAGCGGGGATTGCCCGAGGATTGAGTGATGTGGAGTGCGATTTCACCATGTCTGCGCCGCGTGTTTTCCATCGGGGCAGGCTTGTGCATCTCTACGAATTTTCGGTTGGAGAACACCATCGGGCCGCCTTGGCCTCCTGGGAGCCTCTGTGTGTTAATTTCTTTTCTCTTCCCTAAAAAAGGTTTACTCTGATCCTTTCATGTCATTCCAAAATCTCGGCCTATCGGAGCCAGTTGTGCATGGGGCACAACGCATGGGCTATTCCGATCCTACTCCCATTCAGCTTCGCTCGATCCCCGTTATTCTTTCCAAACGGGATCTGATTGCCTCCGCCCAGACGGGCACGGGCAAGACCGCTGCATTCGCCCTCCCTGTGCTTTCCCTGCTGGCAAAAGCCCAGGGACATGTCAGATGCCTCGTTCTGGAACCCACACGTGAGCTCGCCATGCAGGTCGAGACCGCCTTTCGTGACTATGCTCGCTTCATGGATGTGGACGTTTCTCTCGTTCATGGCGGAGTGGGATATGGAGCGCAAAAAGAGGCTCTTGCCTGGGGGTGTGATGTCATCGCGGCGACCCCCGGTCGTCTTCTGGACCATATTGAACGCGGCGATGCCGATCTGTCGAAGGTCGAATATCTCATTCTTGACGAAGTCGATCGCATGCTCGACATGGGCTTTCTCCCCGATGTCCGGCGCATTGTGGAACGCTGCCCGAAGTCCCGCCAGACGCTTCTCTACTCGGCCACAATCCCTGAAGAGATCGGACGCCTTGCCGCATGGTGTCTGAAGGATCCTGAGAAGATCGAGATTGGTGGTCATCGTTCGCCCGCCGAGACCGTGACACATGCTTTCTATCCCGTGGCTGTCGCACAGAAATTTGACCTGCTCATTGCTCTCCTGACCCGTACGGATTTCGACAGTGTTCTTATTTTTAGCCGTACGAAAGAAGGTGCGGACCGGATTGCCCGGCAGCTCAAAACGCAAAACCACTCCGTTGCCGTCCTGCATTCCAATAGGACCCAGACTGAGCGGATCGAGGCTCTGGAAGGATTTAAATGCGGTCGCTACGAAGTGATGGTCGCCACGGACATTGCCGCCCGAGGCATTGATATCGCAGGCGTCAGCCACGTCATCAATTACGATGTGCCCCAGCATCCGGAAGACTATGTCCACCGGATCGGGCGGACAGGGCGTGCTCAGAATGTCGGTGATGCCTTCACGATCATGACCGCAGAGGAACTCCCTCATGTGAAGCAGATCGAGCGTTTCATCGGGCAGAAGGTCCCTCGTTTGAAACTGGATAACTATCCCTACATCTATACGGCCCTCTTTAATGAGGACTCTGTGGAAGCCTCTCTCAAGGGCGCCAAGGGCGTCCGTGGGCTTAAAGGTACCACGTATGGTGCCCGTCGCCGTCGTCGTTAGCCGCGATTTTCTCTAAATTGGCTTGTGAAACCCAAGCTTCGTTATTAGTTTTACTAATGGTATGAAATCTCCTATTAAAGTTGCCGTGACCGGGGCTGCCGGTCAAATTGGATACGCTCTCCTGCCCCGCATCGCATCGGGCGCCATCTTTGGACCCGATCAGCCGGTCGAGCTTCAGCTCATCGAAATTCCCCAGGGCATGAAAGCCCTTGAGGGTGTTGTGATGGAGCTTCACGATTGTGCCTTCCCGCTTCTCCGCAATGTCAAAGCCACGGACAATCTGGCCGAAGGCTTCAGCGGTGTGAACTGGGCCATCCTCGTCGGCAGCGTGCCGCGCAAGGAAGGTATGGAGCGCAAAGATCTGCTCGGCATCAATGGCAAGATCTTCATCTCCCAAGGCAAGGCCATCCAGGAGAATGCAGCTTCCGACATCCGTACTCTCGTTGTTGGCAACCCCTGCAACACCAACTGCCTCATTGCCCTCAGCAATGCCAAGGACATCCCGACCGACCGCTGGTTTGCCATGACTCGTCTCGACGAGAATCGCGCCAAGACCCAGCTCGCGCTCAAGGCCGGAGCCCACTGGAGCGATGTCTCCAATCTCGCCATCTGGGGCAACCACTCCAGCACGATGTATCCCGACTTCGAGAATGCGAAGATCGCCGGCAAGGCCGTCACCGACGTCATCACCGACAAGACCTGGCTCGAGACCGACTTCCTGAAGACCGTCCAGCAGCGTGGTGCCGCTATCATCAAGGCCCGCGGACTTTCCTCCGCCATGAGTGCCGCCCATGCCGCGATCGAGACCGTTCGCTGCATCGTGGAGCCAACTCCGGAAGGTGATTACAACAGCGTCGCCGTCTTCTCCGATGGCAGCTATGGTGTGGAAAAGGGCATCATCACATCCTTCCCGACCCGCTCGAATGGCAAGTCCGTCGAGATCGTGCAGGGAGTGCCTGTCTCCGCCTTCGCCCAGTCGAAGATCGACGCCACCATCGCCGAACTCAAGGAAGAGCGCGCGATGGTCTCGGACCTCATCCCTGCCTGATCCGAGCTCCTCAATTCAAACACGAAAAACCCTCCGCTTCGCAAGAGGCGGAGGGTTTTTTATTGGAGAGGGGAGAGGTGATTTATACCGCAGCTTCACTCGCCGCCGTGTAGGCGCTTTGCAGATCGCCGATCATCCCGTCAAGGATGCGCTCCTCTTCACCTGTGAGGTTGCCCTGGGTTTTATCGCGGATCATTTCCAGCTGCTCGATGCAGACCTTGGCGACCGGAAGATTGACTTCCGTCCGACCCGTTTGAGGGTGGGGAAGTCGTCCCAGAAAGAGCGAAGCTTGCCGTTCCTGTACCATGAGGAAGGTCAGGAATCGCGAAGTGTTTTCTCCTGCAAGAGTGGATTGTCTGACCTCGGCCATGATTCAGGGTGTGGTGGTTTGTGAAGTGGCAGGCGTTGTCGCCGCCTGCGGTGCCGCGGGACTCACGACAGTCTCCACGAAACCGGGTACTTCGAAATACTTCGACGCCACGCGCTTGGTATCTTCCAAGGTGATCGAGTTGATGATCTGGGCGCGCTCCTTATAAGCTCCGTACCCAAGGCCCAGCAACTCATCCAGCGCGGTAGCCATGGCAAAGGCTCCGCTGCTTTGGTTGCGAATCGCCTCTGATCCCAGCAGCTTCTTTTTCGCGCGAGCCAGTTCATCTTCGGTCAGGCCTTCTTTAGCGAGCTTTCCGATTTCATCGGCAAACTCCGTGCGCACCTTTTCCACTTTGGCGGGATCTGTTCCGAGATAGAAGATGCAGCATCCCGGCGCGAGCCCGGTGAGTGAGGTGGCTCCGACAAAGTAGGCGAGGCCAAGCTGCTCACGGATGCGATTGAAGAATCGCGAACCGAGATCATTGGATGCTTCATTGATCAATTCCATCACCGGCCGATCCGTTGAGAGGATGTCCGGTGCCGGATAGCCAAACATCACGATGGCCTGACGCTTGTCTTTCTCGACATTCGCCGTGATCTCTTGCTTCAGAGCTTCGGGCAATGGTGGATTCGTCAAAGCCAGTTCGCCTGCGGGCAGCGAGGCAAAGGCCTTCTCCGCCAACTTCACCACTTCCTCCGCCTTCACGTCGCCGAATACGGCAATGACGCCATTCTTCGCGGTCACGTATTTGGCATGATATGCCTTCAGTGTCTCGGGAGTCAGCTTTTGCACGGATTCCGCGCTGCCGGTGACGCGGAGAGAGAAGGGGTGCGGCCCGAAGAATTTCTCTTTCGTCACATTGCGGGCCACCGCGGTGATTTGTTCATCCTCAGCCTTGATCGAGGCGAGTTGACTCTGCTTTTCCAACTCGACCTCATCCTTCGGAAAGGAAGGGTTTGCCAGAATGTCAGCCACTAGATCCAGAGCAAGGCCGAGGTCAGGTTTCATGACACCTGCACTGATGGAAAAGCTGTTGTTGCCACTCTCTCCGCCGATGCTGCCACCGACGTTCTCGATCCGATTGGCGATTTCCTCCGCCGTCAGAGTCTTCGTTCCCTTTGGCATCGTGCGCGACAGGAGGCGAGTCACCCCGTTGTCCTCCGCCGTCTCCGTGAGCAATCCCCCGCGGAAGGTGGCATAGACAGAAACGAGCGGAACCTTGGAATCTTCCCGCACGAGCAGGCGTAGTCCATTCGAGAGGGTGAAAAGTTTCACCTCGGCGGCTTCCTCATGCTTCTTCTGGTCCTCTTTCTTAACCAGAGATCCATTGGGATTTAGCGAAGTCACATTCAGGCGATCTGTCTGCAAATACTCATTGGCGACTCGTTTTAGATCCGCTGTCGTGACCTTGGCAATCGCATCGAGATAGTCTTTGCTGAAATTCAGATTGCGCGTCAGGAGCCAGTTTGAACCCAAGTCCGAAGCCCGTCCCCGGGCCGTGGCCAGGCTGCCAAACTGACCAGCCAGCAAGGATCGCCGCGCCTTGGCCAGATCTTCCTCACTGACTCCATTCGTTTTGACTTTGTCGATTTGCGCGAGGATTTCCTTCTCGACGAGCTCGCGCTTGTCAGGCTCGCAGACAGCCTGAGCCACGAAAACGCCATCGGTCTGAAGCGTGAACATTCCCGCGCTGACCGAGTGAACCAAGCGCTGTTTTTCACGCAGAGACTGATTCAGAAGCGAACTCCGCCCCGATCCCAGCACCTCTCCCAGCAACTCAAGCGCTGGTGTGTCCTTGTCCATCAGACCGGGAATTCTCCACGCCAGATTCAGCCGTGTGAGTTCCGTGGGAAATTCCTCATGCGCATCGCGGCGGCCCATTTGGCGCTGCTCGCTCGCCACCAGGAGTGGCTCCAGGGAGCGACGTGGCACATCGCGGAAGATGGTCTCAAGCTGCTCCTTCACCTTCTGCGCATCGACATCCCCCGCAATGACGAAGGTGATGTTGTTCGGTGCGTAGCGGAGTTTGTAATACTCCATCACGTCATCACGGGTGAGCTTGTTGTAAACATCGATATACCCGATCACCGGATGACGGAAGGGGCTATCGGCGAAAACCGTCCTCAGCATGAGCTGCGAACTTTGCCGACCGGGATCATCATAGCCCATGGCAAATTCCCGCCGGATCACTTCCTGCTCCTTGTCGTATTCCTCCACGGGCAGGGTGGAGTTCATCATGGCATCAGCCAGGATGTCGATCGCCTCGCCGACTCCGTCCGAGGGAATGTCGATCCAGTAAACGGTGCGGTCAAAGCTGGTGTAGGCATTGATATACCCGCCTCGGTCCTGAATCTGCCGCGCGATGTCTCCCCCCTTGCGGGTGGTCGTGCCCTTGAAGAGCATATGCTCCAGGATGTGCGAGAGGCCTGCCCCCATCCACTTGCCTTCATGAATGCTGCCCGTCCCGCACCAGGCTTGGACGCTGGCGACGGGAGCACTACGGTCTTCATCGACGATAATGGTCAATCCATTCGGCAGCGTGAAGACCTGCGCATCCGTGGAGGGCAGGGATATTGTCTCGGCGGGGGACTTGGCGGGAGCGTGGCTAACGAGCATAAAACTCAACAAAACAGCGAAACCAGGGAACTTCATTGTGGGGTTTTGACAAACATACCGGGCAATCCGCTCAATTTCGTTGAGGATGGGCGGAATGGACGGGAAAAAACTTCATCGAAATCATAGACATCCCGGAAGCCTTCGACGCTGTCTTCTTCAGTCGCACCGAAGACACCGGCATTCACGAGATTAAAGACCATTCGCCCGATATCTTCCGTGGCGCGAATATTCCATTGATCAAGGACCATGATCGTCATGGGGCCGAATTCCTGGAGGCAATAGAGGCGGAATCCCTCCAGCAGCTCCGGTGCGCTCACGTGGCCATTGGTATCCTTGCGGGTCTTTTTGCGCCGTTTCAGGGTGGACTCCAGTGCGTCGCGCAAAAAGCAATAGGCCTCCCGATCATATGTCGGATCGACTTGCATGACTTTTTCAAGAGCGTCCTGAAAACCAATGGGTTGCATGAATTCTTTTAGGGATGGGTTGTGATCTGGGTGGAGATGATCGCCGCTTCGGTGCTTTGTCGATACTGGCAGACTCCGAGACCTGCCAGCAAAAGCACCAAAAGCGCCCCCATCAGCAGTTTTTCTTTCAAAGTCAGCATCTCCACTGCCATCAGCATAACGCGGAGGACATCGCCTGCAAGCGTCACATTTCCAGTTGGATAATAAGATGATATTAGTAAAAACCACAACATGTGGTGTATGCGTTAGAAAATTACCGCTACTAATAGTTGACAGAAAAAATCAGCGAATATAAGACGTAGCGCATGTCTGAGAATTTGCCCTCCCTTTCCCAGTCGTGGCTTCTGGATGTCCCTCGGACCCTTCCCATTTGTGTACGCAAGCGGGATGCCTCCATCGTGGCCTTTGACTCGACAAAGATTGTTCGTGCTCTGGAGCGGGCAGGTCTGGCGGTGGGGGAATTCGATGCCAATCAGGCTCGGGAACTCGCCGAAGGCCTCCTGCGCAAGCTGGCCATCAATCACAAATCCCGGGTTGTTTCTTCGGTGTTTCTTCAGCAACTCATGGAGGAAACTCTGGCTCAGGCGAATTTCCTCGGAGCCCTGCGCGCAGCCATTGCCTGCCGCGAGCAACGCCGGGCGCTGCGTGAGCGCGGGAAGCTTCTTGTCGATGCCGTGGCCTCCATCGAGGAATATGTCGGACGCAGTGACTGGCGCGTCCATGCGAATGCCAATCAAGGCTTCTCCCTCGGGGGCATGATCCTGAGCGTGGCAGGCAAAGTTACTGCAAACTACTGGCTCGGGCAAATTTACCCTCCCGAGATCGGCCAGGCCCATCGGGAAGGGGATTTTCATATTCACGACCTCGACATGCTTTCCGGCTACTGCGCCGGATGGTCCCTGCGCACGCTCCTCAACGAAGGCTTCAATGGCGTGCCGAATAAAGTGGAATCCCGCCCCCCGCGTCGTCTGCGTACCGCTCTCGGGCATATGGTGAATTTCCTGGGCACCCTGCAAAACGAGTGGGCCGGTGCGCAGGCCTTCAGCTCCTTCGATACGTATCTCGCTCCTTACGTGCGTCGGGAAAATCTCTCCTACGACGACATCCGGCAGTGCATCCAGGAGTTTATCTTCAATCTTAATGTGCCCTCCCGCTGGGGAACTCAGACGCCATTTACAAATCTCACCTTCGACTGGACCTGCCCGGAAGACCTGCGGGCCATCGCCCCTATCATCGGCGGAGAAGAGATGCCCTTCACGTATGGCGAACTTCAGGAGGAAATGAATCTCATCAATCGTGCCTTCCTCGAAGTCATGATGGCGGGCGATGCACTGGAGCGGGTCTTTACCTTCCCCATTCCGACTTACAACATCACCGAGGATTTCCCGTGGGATGGGCCGAATGTGGATCTTCTCTTTGAGATGACGGCCAAGTACGGGCTGCCGTATTTTCAGAACTTCATTAACTCCGACCTCTCGCCGAGCATGGTGCGCTCCATGTGCTGCCGTCTCCAGCTCGATCTGCGCGAGCTCCTCAAGCGCGGCAATGGTCTCTTTGGTTCCGCCGAGCAGACAGGTTCCGTCGGTGTCGTTACTATTAATGCCGCGCGCCTTGGCTATCTCTATCATGGCAGCGAGAAGGATCTTTTTGAAAATCTCGATCGGCTCTTGGTCATGGCGAAGGACAGTCTGGAACTCAAGCGCCGCATCATTGCCGAGCAGATGGATGCAGGGCTCTTCCCCTATACGAAGCGCTACCTGGGAACCCTGCGCAATCACTTCTCCACCATCGGCATCAACGGCTTGAATGAGTGCATCCTGAATTTCACCGATGGTGCGCATGACATCACCAGCGCTGATGGCAAGCGGTTTGCGCTCAGCGTGCTCGATCACCTCCGCGAGAAGATCACTTCCTTCCAGGAGGAGACCGGGCATCTGTACAATCTGGAGGCCTCTCCCGCCGAGGGAGCCACTCATCGCTTTGCGCGTGCCGATCAACAGCGCTTTCCCAATATCATTCAGGCCGGAACTCCGGAGGCTCCCTATTACACAAACTCCTCACAAGTCCCGGTTGACTGGACGGACGATCCCTTTGAAGCGTTGACCCATCAGGAGGAGCTTCAGCGGAAATACACCGGAGGCACCGTCTTTCATCTCTACATGCGGGAGCGCATTTCCAGTGCACGATCCTGCAAGGAACTCGTGCGCCGTGTCCTCAATCGGTATCGCGTGCCCTATATCACCATCACTCCGACTTTCTCCATCTGTCCCGTTCACGGCTACCTCGCGGGAGAGCATAAGTTCTGTCCGCGATGCGATGCCGAGAAAATTGCCGCCAAACACAAACTCCTCGAGCAAGCCGCCTGATCCCGATTTATGAAAACCACATCTGTCACCCTGCAAGATAGCGAACGTCAGCCCTGCGAAGTCTGGACCCGTGTCATGGGTTATCATCGACCGGTCTCGCAATTCAACGTTGGCAAAAAAAGAGAACACGCCGACCGTTCCCACTTTGTTGAGCGTTCGGCCGCCGCCGTTTCCACGGTCGGTTGATATGATTGCCATCGGGGGCATCGTCCCGCTCACGACGATCGACTTTCCCGACCGCCTTGCCGCGGTTGTCTTTTGTCAAGGATGCTCGTGGCGATGCCCCTATTGTCACAATCGACATCTCCAGCCACTCCGCTCCGCCATGACCGCACAGTGGACTTGGGCGCGGCTGCTGGCTTTCCTTCAGGATCGCCGGGGCTTGCTGGAGGGAGTCGTCTTCAGCGGGGGGGAACCCACTCTCCAGCGTTGTCTCAGAGAGGCTATGGAGGAGGTGAGGGGGCTCGGATTTCTTCTGGGATTGCATACGGCGGGCATGTTTCCCGGGCGTCTCCGTACGATACTCCCTCTTCTTGACTGGGTCGGCCTCGATATCAAGGCTCCCTTGGATGAGCGTTACGACCGCATCTCCGGTCGTCCTGGAAGTGCTCGCCTCGTCAGAGAGTCCCTGCGTCTCATTCAGGATTTCGGTGTCGCTTATGAACTCCGCACCACCCACGACCGCCGTTTCCTATCGGATCGTGACATTAAGGATCTCCAGAATGATCTCGCGGGTCATGGCGCGATGCCCTCCATCATTCGTCCTGCCAGACCGGTTTGAACGCACCTACCGATAGACCTGTAAGGCCCCTTTGCCGCACCGCACCTTGATCGGCCAGAGGCCTTCCTGTGGCGTTCCGTCGAGATGAGCATGGACGGGTTCACTTCCTTCGATGAGGGCTTCCTCGACTTGGAAGGCCGTTGATTTCGGACGATACTCCCGCTTGCCAAAAGCGATGGAATAGAAGTGCCACCAGAGTTGCAGCTTACTGTAGCGATGGTAGATGGTGATCGTCACTTTCCCGTCATCCATTTTCTCATGAGGAGCTACCGTGAAGTTCATGCCGAAGTACGGTCCGTTAGACACACTGAGCATGATGGCGGAGAAGGTCAGCTTGCTCTGCGCATCGCATCCGAGGCGATGACTCAATCTTCGGCTGCGATTCGGAGCATTGGTGCATATGGCCTCCCGGGCAGGCCGGTCCAGGGTCAGCACGAAGTTCTTTGGTTCGTATTTTGATGCCAATTTAAAAAACTCCAGCCATCGCGTCAGGCCTCCTCCCGACTTGATTTCTTCGGCTACGGGAAAGAGGGCGGCATCCATTCCCACGCCGAGGCATTCAAAAAATGGCCGATCATTCGCCCACGCCACATCGACGGGGTGGGGTTTCCCGGTGACAACCCGCTCCGCCGCAGCGGGGGCATCGAGTGGCAAATCCAGACTGCGGGCGAAGTTGTTGAACGTGCCCACCGGGATTACTCCCAATCCGCATTTCTCATGGCCGATGAGTTTCGAGGCGACAGCTTCGATGCTTCCATCGCCGCCTGCCACGGCAAAGCATTTGTACTGCCCGCTCGCAATGAGACTTTCATGGTTTTGCAGAAAGGCTTCAAAAGTCATCTCACCCGTCGGAGTGAGAATCTGACGGCACTTTTCGAGGGTCGCATCGTCGCTCGATCCCGCCTTCGAGTTCGTAATGAGAAGTATGGATTTGGCGGGGTCGTTCATTGGTATGTTTCCTCATACCCTACGAATGCCGTTTCATTACCGCTCGTCTTTTTATTTGGTTTCTCAGTTTTCGCTCTTTCAGTTTGACATGGAATTAAACCAATAATAATTCCCATACATGCTTTCCCCCCGTTTTGTAGCTGCCGCATTGTGTCTTGGATTCATGGCTCCTCTGATGGCTGAGCCGACGATTGAACTCCGCGGCTTCGGCAAGGTTACTCCTCAGGCCGTTTCTCAAGTGGATGGCTTGGAGACCCGCACCTTTGTTTGCGAGTCTCCTGAGAAGGCCAGGATCTTCCTGCAAAAGTTGAGTCGCGATCTTGCCCAGTCAGCGACAGTGTCCGTGGATTGGCAGAGCATCGATGTCGGAGGTAGCTCTTATCAAGTTCTCGTCCGTCCCGGACTGGGTAGCTTCCTTCCCTTGGTCAAAGGTAACGAGGTTCGCATTTTCTCTTCTGCGAAGACGGATGACCTTGCGACGGTTTTCGCTCCAGTGACGAAAGCCTTTGCCGACGCAGCGGGGTATGATCCTGCTTTCCGCTATCCCCGCTACCTCGACAAGTATTCCCACTACGGTGTGGGTAGTTGGTATCCTCCGTATTGGGACGATGAATTCACCAAAGGGAAGCCGAATTCCATCGATGATCACTTCACTTATGCGAAGGAACATGACCTCGTCATTCAGCCGAATAGCGGTGGCTTCCTCCTCACCAATATCATTCCCAAGCTGAAGGAATATGACCGTCCCTACCACTTTGCCCAATGGCATGAGTGGAGCGCAGCTCTGGCCCGACTAGCTCCGGAGGATCTCGTCATTCCCGGCACGCAATTTACCTCGGAACCGAACTACTACGGTCAGGTCGGCTATGGGGCTCAGAAGCTACCCGATTACCGCAACTGGGTCTTCCAGCAAACCGTGCGTCAGTTGAAGGACGACCCCGACATCGTGGACTGGCTGGAGCCGCATGGCGAGATCGGTCCTTTCCATGACTCCGTGTATTGGGACTTCTCGGAACTCAACCGGCAGGCCTTGGTGAAGTGGCTTCAGGAAGAGCGCAAATACGATCTCAAGAGCTTGCAGAAGGCGTGGTATGGCGATGCGAAAAAACTCAAATCATGGGACGACGTCCAGATCCCCATGGACTACAGCTTTTTCGGTTGGGAGAAAGACAGCATCATGGCGCAGCCCGCCTGGCGTCGCCACATGGGCACCTTGGAAGAGGGCATTGAACGCGGATATTATAAGGATAAGTTTGATGATTCGAAATGGGTGACCTTCGACATGCCGGGTGGGGAAGTCCCCGCCCTGAGCTGGCGTCCGAATAAAATGCTCTGGTATCGCGGCACTCTCGATGTGCCGGAAAAATGGCTGGCCCAGCGCAAAAAGGAAGGCGGTCGCATATACCTCAATGCCATCCCTCTCGTTAACTCACGCGGCTGGAGCAATCCCGATAAGATATGGGTGAATGGAGAGGAAATCGGCTCTCTCTTCACGGCTCCTGGCAATGAAAATGCCGGGCAGATCGACGTCACCGACGTCCTCCGTCCCGGTGTTAATAGCATTGTGTATGCGCCACCCTACGGCGGCTACGGAATGCGGGGCCCCTTCTTCCTCGCGACCAAGCCTCTCGAGAAATATCCCTTCTCCGACAAGGCCACCAATGCCCGATACCACGACTGGCACGATTTCGTTGCCTGGAGTGCTAACAAGGGTGTCGCGGATACTTGCGCGGCCATTCGCGCCATTGATCCGGAGCGTCCGATCAAAGTCCACGCGGCTTATGACAAGGATCTCATGGGACCTGTCATGGCAAAGTACGGAGGCTTCGGACACAATACCGGAGAAGGTTCCTTCCTCCGCGCTTGGGACCGTCGTCTTGGATACCCCCGCGGCCTCGGCGCTTCCGCGGAATTTGGCGGTAGCATAACCACCGAGGTAGCCCTGAAACGCTGGGTCGGTTTCTTCACCTTTGAAGGCCTCACCGCCATCGACAACTTCCACAATATCCAAGCCATGATGTATTCCCCGGCCGCGCCGGTGTGGAAAGAATACATGCCCTACCTCAAGCTGGCTCCGCGCCGCGACATCAAGAAGCCTGATATCGCTCTCATCTCTTCCTCGGCGAACAATCAACTCCTTCCGCGGAACCTCCCCTACATCTTTGACTTGGGCCGGGGAGATCTTCAGTCACTGGGCTATTCCTACGTCTATTTGGACGAACCCGGCATCGCCGAGGGGCTCGCCTCAGACTATCCCGTGCTATGGGACACCGGAACAGCTCTCATGTCCAAGGACACCGTGGCGGACATTAAGAAGTATGTGGAAGAGGGCGGAACTTTCGTCGCGATTCAGGACACGGGTCGTCATACATTTACCGAACGCGACGCATGGCCGATCTCTGATCTTACGGGGTTCGCCGTCCGTGAGATTCGTCCCATGGAAGGTCTCGTCAGTGTCCTTCGTGATCAGTCGGTCCTGAAGAATCTCGCTGGAAAATCTTTCTACAATCGCGGCAAGTCCATCGATTACTCGAACTACAACTTCGCCGACAAAAGCCTCGTCCTGGAGCCCATCGTGCCCGAGGCCAAGGCCGTGGCCCGTTATCAGGACGGCTCCGTGGCTGTCGGCGTTCGCAAGCTGGGCAAGGGGCAGGTCATCGTTCTCGGCAGTCCTTTCTGGCGCGATTCCTATGACAAGGGCGGCCTCTGGTGGCCGGGTGAAAATCAATCCGCTTTCCTTGAAGACCTCTTCGGCGGCCTCGGTTTGAAGCCTGTCGCTACGGCTGATACTCGCGAAATCTGGCGCGAGCACTACCTCGCCACGAATGGCACCGAAGAGTTCCTCACTCTCTGGAATCCCTACGACGAGGAAAAGACCGTCTCCCTGCAGTGGGAAACCGTCCACCCTGCCTCCGGTCTCTTCGATCCGAAAAATGGGAAGGAAATCCCCGGCAAGATTGATGGCAAGACCGTATCCATTTCCGACCTGAAGCTCGCTCCCTACGAGACCCTCATCGTTGCCACCCAGCCCGTGCGGGTCCCCGGAGAGACGGTGGATGATTGGTTCACCTTTCTCCGTCGGACATGGAAACCCTCGGCCGTAGGAGAGGTCCTCGACCGCCCCGATGTGCCTGAGTACGAACTTTCCATTCTCTCCGGAGTACGTTCCAAAGTCCTTTCTGCTGATGAGGCTGGCAAAATTGACCTCGCCGCTCTGTCCCAAAACGCCGCACCCGGAGATGAATGGACCAACAAGCTCGGCTTTGTCCGTACGGAAAATGTCGGATTAAAACTCACCCCGGATCAGAAGGTGGCCTTCCATTGCCCCATTACTATCCCGGCGGGATGGCAGAAGGGGGATGCCTACGAACTCGTCTTCCGTCCTTACTGGCGGGACAATCTTCTCGTTTCCGCCTTCGTCAATGGCAAGGAAGTCCTCACCGTGGACAAACCCGGTACCAAGGACAAAGCCATCGACATTTCGTCCCTCCTGAATTTTGACGGTTCCCGTCAGAACGTTCTGGCCTTCTCCGCACCTGCCGCAGGCTACCTCGGTGAGATCAAGGTCGTTCGCAAACCCAAGCCTTCGGCCACTATTCCAGTCACCGGCGAATGGACGGTGCAAACTTCCGAAGACGACGGCCAGACCAAGGTGCAACTTCCCGGCACGATGAAAGGACTTTTCGCCATGAAGGACGATGTGGTGATTCCCGCAGAATGGAAGGGTTCCCGCGTCTTCATCCAGATCGACCCTGCCAACCCCGCGGAATACAACGCCTTCGCGATCAATAATAAAATGGTCTTCCACCCCGTCTCCTATTATGCCCCGGTTTCCTACATGGACATCACGCCATGGGTGAAATTCGGCGAAGCAAACCGGCTGACCCTGGTTCCCAAAGACGCTGCGGCCAACTGGGTTCCCGGTAATCTGACCATTGATCGTATCGAACTTCAAAAAGTCGATAAACGCTGAATCAGGAATGCGTCAGTAAGATCTCCCGGACCTCATACGGTACGGCGATAGGGCTTGTCGGCTCGTTTTCGAGTTGGCGTTTGATCTGCGTGATCAGCGCCTTGGCAAAACTCTCCACCCTGGTCACAAGCAGGGTAGCGGCCATGGGGCAGGGGTAGGGGAGGAGGTCATTCATGTGGACGGCCAGTTTCAGCGTCTTCGGGACTTCGATACGACGTTCCAAGATGGCCGTGACGACGCCCATGGCGGCCTTGTCCGGAAAGATGAGCAGCCCATCCGGTTTGCTCTCGCGGTTCCAGAGCGCATGGAATTGGCGATATCCATATTGCACCAAGTCCCGAGGGCTGACTTCGGGCAGATACACCCACTCATTACGTACCTGTAATCCGGCCGCGCCAGCCGCCTCCATCAGGGATTGGTAAAATCGGGTGGACTGCGAATAGGGAGCTTCCGGGATCAGGCGATAGTTCGTGATGGCCCCGATAGTCCGGCAGCCCTGCCGTTTTAATTGTTCCAGACCGAGCTTCAAAAAACTGTTCTGGTCTCCGGAGACACCCGTGGGTTCCCGCATGTCCGTGGTCATGGTGGAATACGGGATCGGCAAGGCCTTCAATAATTCCAGCGTCTCCCGGATGCCATGAGGAACGATCAAGGCCTGAACCTCCCCGGAACGTATGCTTTTCAGCAAATCTCTCGGAAGCTCCGTGATTTCTTCCGAGGAGCGGGTGTCTATCCAGTGTCTTATCTTGATCCCTTCCAATCCGAGTTGCCTTTTGAGTTCCAGCCAGAGCACTTGGGGAAAACTGGTGTCTGCCGCATTAATCATGTCGCCGAAATACGCCGCGATGGAGGTCAGTTTTTTCTGTTCCCCCCGTATCCATGTCGCTTGACGGGGCTTACGGTCGAGCAGTCCTTCCTGGGTTAATTTGCTGAGAGCCCGTTGAATTGTGAAAACACTGGCTCCCAACTCGTCGGCCAGTGCGGCTGTGGAGGGAAGGCGTGTGCCAGCGGGCAATTCTCCACTGACGATTCGCGAACGAATTAATGTTTCTACCTGCTCGTGAAGAGGGACTTGTTTGGATAGTGGGGATGTCATGGAGAAACTATATGATAAAATAATAGAGATATAATAACAGAAATTCCAAGGTCATTTTTCAAGTAAAGTCCTTTATTATTCATGCAGAAAGCACGGGTAGCTATGACTGCATATCTCTTGAGAAATAATAAAAATTTATTGCAGTCTGCTTTTTGTTGAGGATAGATTCTACCTCATGAAGTTCTCCCCACATCTTCTTCCCCATCTCATGCTATCTGTTGCGTTGCTCTCAACCGCATCGTCTCAGGCCGCAAACAAGACATGGGATGGCGATGGTAATCCCGATTTTAATTGGCTCACAGGTGCCAATTGGAATTCCAATACAGCTCCAGTTGCCAACGATGGTTTATTCTTCGCCGGGACAACGGGGCTCCTGAATACAAATAACTTTGCTGCGGGAACCAGCTTTGCCGGACTCACGTTCAATACAAATGCTGGAGCATTTGTGCTCTCCGGTAATTCCGTGACTCTCGGGACCGGTGCCGGGATTGCGAATAGCTCATCAAACACCCAGACGGTGGGTCTCGATCTGATTTTGTCTGGTCCGAATACGCACACCTTTACCGCTCGCGCCGGAGGAAATCTGACAGTGAGTGGCAATATCAGCGGTGCCACTGGCTTGAGCACAGCCGCGGGCTCCGGGACAACCGGAGTCCTGACCTTGTCGGGCAATAATACTTATTCGGGCTACACCTATCACAATTCGAACGTCATTCTTGACCTGGCTAGTGATACGGCGCTGGGCAGCAGTGCGCTCGTGGTGGGAAGTCAGACCGTTCGTGCTACAGGCACACGGACCATCAACAATGATATCATTTTCACGGGCGCATCAAACTTTGAGGGAAATTTGACGGTTAATGGTAACGTGGCTTTGGGAAACGCTTCAGGCAGCGGTCGCTCCTTCTCCGTAGCCAGTGGAGCCACTCTCGCGATCAATGGGAGCGTGACAAACGGCAATCCCACTTTTAATCCCACCACTGGCTTTGGAAAAAGCGGCGATGGAACCTTGATTCTTGGAGGAGCGAATACCTTCACCGGCGGCTTCACCGTGAGTGCGGGCACTGTGCGACTGGCCAGTAACTCGGCTCTTATTACCCCGACCGCTCTTGTCTTGAGTCTTGTCAGCTCAAGCGCAGCCAAATTGCAGCTCAATGGTCATGATGCCCTTGTTTCTGGCCCTTTGACGTCCACTTTCTCAGCTGCCGGTTCCGTGGTCGGAGGTTCCATCATCGAAAACGGCGCCGCAACCGATGCGGCCCTCTATATTCGCGGCGGAGGGACCGATGCCAATTCGTATTTTGCCGGTACTCTGCAGGACGGTGGAGTTGGCAAGCTGTCACTCGTCAAGAGCGGGGCAAGCAACTCCATGACGAATCTCATCGGTACAAACACTTACACGGGGGACACCATTGTAAATGGCGGTATCTTAACGAGTGATTACGCCTACGCTTCGTCTCTGGGCTCGTCCACCGAAGGCACAATTGCAAACGCCATCTCTGCCGATTCCCGCCTTGTCCTTGGCGGAGGCACCTTTCAGGTGAAAAGCCGCCGCGCTGGTACCTTGACCAGTTCCACCGGCACGTGGACCTCCGGCGGCCAGCGCATTAGCAGTCTTGCTTCCACGGCAAATCTTGCTCCTGGTCAGTCCATCTCCGGCACAGGCATTCCCGCAGGGGCTTTCATTGTCCGTGTTGTGAATAGCACCTCCATCGACATCAGCGTTCCGACCACGGCGGCCGGGACGGCGGCATCTCTCACCTTCAATACGACCGCAGCTCAGAATGCTTCCCAGACCTTCAACGGCGTCGCCATTAACTCGGGATCCTCTGTCGTTGATGCTGGAATCAATACCGGCGGCGGAGGTTCCACGATCGATCTTCGGGGCGCAGGAAGTGCGCTGAATGTGCGCAACGTGGGTGGTACCGTGGATTTTCGTGCCATTGGCGGCACCTACGGTACGGCCGCGGGTAATGGCATCGTAAAGGCGAATTTCACAAACGATGCCAGCGGTGTCCTCGGCGCCTGGGCGACCGTCAATAGCGGCAACGACCTGGCTCGCAATGACGGCAGCGGCAATATGGTGGCCTATACCAGCTACACCGGCATCGCGGCCCGAGGCGGCACCATCGCTAATGGAGCGACCACGAACGTGGCTTTGAATTCCAGCGGGACCAGCGGCAACGTTAGCCTGGGAGCGACTACGACAAATATCAATACCCTCTTCCAGAAGAACGCCAACGCAGCCACCGTTGACACCGCTGGCAAGACCCTGAGGCTCGGGACACAGGGGGGTATCTTGACGCAGACAGGAGCTGGAGCCCTGACCATCGGCGTCGCGGCCAATGATGGTGTCCTCACCGCTGGCGGTGGTTCGGACAACACCGCAGGAGAGCTCATTCTGAATACCAACGCCGTTGCTGGCAATGCCCTCACCATCAACTCCGTCATTGCCGATAATGGCACCGGCATCGTGACGCTCACGAAGTCGGGAGGCGGCACCCTCAATCTGAACGGTACCAACACCTACACCGGCGCGACCTACCTCAATGGCGGCATCACAAACATCAGCAGCAATGCCAATCTCGGAGCCGTCGCCACCGGGGCCTCTCTGTATCTCAATAATGCGACTCTTGCGCTGACCGGGACCTCCAGGATTGCCCTCGCCAATGGCTCCTCCGCAAAGCGCAACGTGGTCATCGGCGGCTCTGGTGCCACATTTGATGTCGGTCAGGCCGCAGCCGGTCTGGAAATCTCCGGTATCATTTCCTCTGCGGATCTCGGCTCCGGTGGACTCACCAAGACGGGCTTGGGCACCTTGACTCTCAGTGGGAATAATACTTACTCCGGTGGTACAACCATTAGTGGGGGAACCGTTGCCCTTGGCAGTAATAGCGCCTTCGGTACCGGTACCGTTGCCATCACTCCCGGTGCGCGGATCCAAAGCACCGACGCAACAGCCCGCACCGTCAGCAACAAGCTCGCCAACTTCACCGCCACCGGAACCACCTATTTCGGCGCCGACAGTTCCAGCCTCTCTGCTACAGGTGATATCACCTTCTCCAATACAGACACTGTCTATCTTTCCAACTCGACCTCCGGCACTTACGTGCAGACCTTCGAGGTCGCAGGAGGCACCCGCGTGACCTTTGCCAATGGCTTCGGCGAACTCGCCAACTCCAACAACACTTCCGCCCCCACCACCTACGGCTCAACGACTCTGACCAAGACCGGCACAGGCACCATGGTGCTTAACGGAACCAGCTTCTACACCGGCGGTACCGTGGTCGATGCTGGTACACTCATCATCAATGCCCCCATTGCCTATACCAATCCTAGCCAGACGGCATCGACAGCTCAGGTTCTGGGCTCTGCTACCGGCTCGATCAATCCGCTCGTCGGCGCTTCGGCAAATACCGGCGGTGTGGTTCTGGGGAATGCCGGTACCCTGGCTGGCACGGGGGCAGTGCGGGGATTGACCACAGCCTCCGGTGCTGACTCCACCTTCTCCCCTGGTGACGGCAATATCGGTACGCTTACCCTCGCTGGCGGCCTGACCGCAGCCGACGGAGCCACCTTCCGCATGGATCTCGGTGCCGGGGGCACTTCGGATCGTATTGATTTCGGAGCTTCAGCTTTGAGTCTGAACGACACGATCACCTTCGTGCTGAATCCCATCAGCATCACGCCAAATCAAGTCTACACGCTCTTCGTCGGCACTGGCACATGGACAGGCGGGGCTCCCACTTTTGTCTTCGACATGCCGACAGGCTACTCCCTCGATACCTCCTACGGCGGTGGCAATGGCTACATCTTCGATACCACGACTGGCGCGGGCAGCCTGACCATCGCTGTCGTTCCAGAGCCTCGCGTTGCCCTACTCGTCGCTCTCGGTCTCACATGTGTCGTGATCGGCCGCCGTAGCCGACGGATCGTGTAGCCTGATTCGTCTCATCCCAACCAAAAGCCCCAAGTCGTATATGCGGCTTGGGGCTTTTTAGCGCATTCTCGGTTGACCTGTTTATTTACTTTGTTCATGGTGCATACTAATGGAGCAAATAATCCCCTCAGCCTCCCGCGCCAAGCCGATTTGTCGGCAGGTCGAGAACCATCTCAGGGAACGCATTCTCAATCGCTCCCTCCCTGCCGGTCACAAGTTGCCGACCAATCAAGACCTCGCTCGCCAGATAGGCACCAGCGTCTTTACGATCCAGACCGCCCTCGGTCGTCTGTGTCGCGAAGGCCTCCTCGTGCGCAAGACTGGGGTGGGTACTTTTGTGGCAGGGGATGCTTCACGCCTCGCGTGCCTCGGGATTTATTTGAATCACCCCATCGACATCCCGGAGATGGGTTTCTGCCAGGCCCTCTGTCGGCGCATCAAGGAGACTCTCTCGCCTCGGGGGGTCCAAGTCCGCTACTGGAGCGACGAGCGAGATACTGAGCAGCGCACCTCCCCACCTCCCTCCCTCCGCGATGCGGTCGAGCGCAGAGAGATTCAGGGACTTATCGTTCCCGCCAGTTCCCATCTTGATCTTCAGTGGCTGGAGGAACTGAAGGTCCCCATCGCATATTGCACAAGCAATACCGAGATCCCCCGTCGGGTCATTTCCCATACGAATCAACTCCTGCAACTCAGCCTTGAGACTTTGCGCGAGCAGGGGTGCCGCACCGTGGGCTTGATCTCCTCCTGCGCTTCGAAGCGTGTCGATTTTTACGGTGCCTTTCTTGATCTGATCGGGCAGTGCGGCCTGCGCACCTCAAACTCCTGGATCGCCGCCGTCGAGTCCGATGAAGTTCCCTCTTCCCGTCGTGACTTCGGGTATCATTCCACACACCGCATTCTCAAGGCTAAGACCCGTCCGGATGGGCTCATCGTATGGCCAGACGAGGTCGCCATGGGAGTTGTCACAGCCCTGTTGGAAAGCCGTATCGACATCCCTCGGGAATTAAATGTCATCCTGCACGTCAATGACATCCTCGCCTATCCCTGTCCCTTCCCCGCGACTTTGATGGTCACTCAAGTCGGGGTCTGGGCGGACAAGTTGATTGAAATGATCGATGATCAGCTTCGTGGCACCGAAGTCTCCCCCGTCTTCCTCCCCTCGCTCCTGCGAAAAGCTCCTCTCTCTCCCTGCTACGTGGACTAGATCCCGTAGCAGTCCCCATTCTCCCCTCCAACTCCTCCCCACCTATGATTCGTATGACCCCATCCTCCCTGTCCCGGCTTTGTGGAGCCGCACTCGTTTTGACCTTTGCCTCCTGTGGCAAGCCCGTTTCCCATACGCCGACGAGTTCTTCTTCGGAACAAAGCGTGAAGTCTTGGACCTCTCTCTTCGGTACGCCTGACCGCGAGAAAGAAACGGTGACCTATGACCTGCGCGGTTATGGAAAATTATCGGCCTCCGGGGCGCAATGGCAGGCTCAGGGACAGCCGGTGGCGATCGTCAGCATTGAAGCTGAGGATGCAGAAAAGGCAGGCATCGTGGCGGCAAAATTCTCGGCTGATCTCGTCGCCTATGGTGCCGTCACTCCGCTGTCCACCACACCATTGGGCGGTGGCTCGTCCTTCGAAGTCCGGCATGGCGGCCTTTGGACGGTGGGCATGCAGGGACGCACTGTCTTCATTCTTTCCGGTCCGAATGCGGAGACTCTCGCTCCCTTTGCCGATAAACTGGGGGTGAAGTCGTGGTCCGCTCCCACACGAAATGGCTACCCTCGCTATCTGGACAATTTCGACAACGCAGGCCTCGGCATTTGGTGGATGCCCACCACGAAGCCCACCGAGATTCTGGAGTTTTTCCGCGAGAAACCCGGCGTCATCAATGCACATGGACAGAAGCTCTCCACCTCCTTCGCGCCGAATGTCTATGAGGTCACCGGCGTGGAGAATATCATTGCCCAGGCAAACCTGATTAATAAGCCCTACCGCCTCATGCTTTGGGCTGACTATCCGCTCTGGTGGGAATCCGCCGTCGAGGGCGAGCATCATGGTGAATCCAATCCTCCGGGCGCTCGTCTGCGCTCGCTCTTTGAAGAGGCAGGATATCAGACTTCCCAGACTCCATCACCTCGTGCGGATGCGGTTCACTTGGAAGCAATGATTCATTACATGAATCATTATAAAAATGATCCGAACCTCCTGGCTTGGATGGAGCCGCATGGGGAGTTTTTCCAGGGGGACCCTCTCGGTGTGCCCTACGATGCGCAGAATCGTTTCCCGGAGTATTTGCAGAAGGTCAAGGGGATGACCCTTGACCAAGTTAAGGAGGCCTACAATCTTCAGGTTTCCGATTGGAAAGAGATTCCCTATCCCGATCTCGCTTTCTTTTACGGACGTCGGGATGCCTTCTTTGATTTGGACGAGATTCCCTGGCGTTGGAAGGCGGCGAGCCTGGAGCAGGGAATGCAAGAGGGCTTCGAGAAGCCGGACTTCGATGATGCGGCCTGGACCGAAGATCTTCGGTCGGGTACTCGTGTGCTCAGCCAGTTTGCCAAGGAGGGAGCGCCGGTCTGGTTCCGCTTCACCGTCGATATCCCCGCTGAAGTCACTCAGGGCGAAGGACCGCTTTATCTCCACATCATGCCTTACTCGGAGGGCAAGGACGCCAAGGTTTCCGCCTGGGTCAATGGCGCTCCGGCAGCGAAGCAGACAAGCATCGACAAGACATGGATGTTCCGTCACATCGAGTTCGACGTGGCTGGTCTCGTTCGTCCCGGGGCGAATCAGATCACGATCTATTCCTCCACGCGTATCAAATATCGTGTCTTCCTCAGCCGCCAGAAGGCTCAGGAATTTCCTTTCAGCGATGTGGCTCTGAATCGTCTCTGGCTCGACTGGAGTGACTTCTACCGTCACGCCAAGCTACAGACGCTGAAGCACTATCTGGAAGTCATGCGTGCCATCGACCCTGTGCGTCCGATCAAGGTGATGACTCCACACCTCTTCCAGGCGGAAGCCATGGACATTCTGGAGAAATACGGTGCCTATCCCCAACTCACGGGTGAGGGGGCAGGATTCTATCGGCCGATGCACTACAAGGGCTACTCCCGTCTGCGAGGCATGCCGGGTAGCAGCGAACCGGGTGGCGCGATGCAGGACGATTCCCGCATGCAGGGGATGTTTGCGAATATTTTCTGGGAGAGTCAGGACATTCACGACTACGTCTTCGACGCCCAGCGTGACTTCTGGAGCAAGCCTTCCGTCGTGAAATGGTGGGGAGACAACGCCCAGCTTCTCAGCACCCTTGGCAAGATCGACTTCGCACCGATCACGGTCGGTGTCCTTCGCGACGTGGAGCAGGACTCGCGTTTTAAGAACGACGGTATCTGGAAATGGGATCTCTCCCGCGGACCGTTGCCCAGCGCTGGGGTGACTCCGGTGCTGATTGATGGGCCGGAATTTGATCGCGGTCTGGCTGACAAGGTTCCCGTCATCTTTGACAATGCCACCAGCGTCATGACGCCGGAGCGCGTTGCGGCCATCCAGCGTTATGTGGATCAGGGGGGCATCTTCATTGCCCAATTCAATACCGGTCGCCACGAGCCGCTCGTGAAAGATTCCTGGCCTCTCGCCAAAGCCTTGGGCCTTCAGGTCCGCGACTTTTACGAGGATGACAATCTGCACAACTGGCCCACAGCCAAGATTACCTTTACCGCTGAGCAAACTCTCCTGCCTTCACTGCAAGGCAAGGAAGTGGAAGGTAGCGGTGTTTCCATCGACTTCCTGGGACAGACGGATAGCGGAGCCATCCGAATTGAGACCTCCGAGGCTAATGTCACTCCCATCGCCAAGTGGGCCGACGGCACCATGGCTGTCTGCGAAGTCCGCAAGGGCAAGGGGCGTTTCATCTGGATGGGCACTCCCTTTCACGTCCGCTTCAAAGACGACAATGGCAAATGGATGAATGAAACCGACCGCCAAGCTCTTCTCGAAGAACTCCTCGTGGGTCTCGGTGTGCCGATCTCTGCGGATTCCAGTGACGAGCGTGTCTGGATCGAACGCCGCGAGAGCAAGAACGGTCTCTTCGATGTTTACCTCGCCATCGCCATGAATATCCGTGGTCAGGATTGGAAGATCACCGACGAGATCACCTCGGATCTGCTTCTCCGTGATGCGGCACATGATGCTGTTGTGGATGTTTCCACCACCGGCATTCCCGACATCGCAGCTCAGCGCACGGAGAATGGTCTCTTGCTAAAATCCCAGACCTTTACTCCCTTCCAGACACGCCAGTTTGCCGTACTGCGAAAGGATGCCGGTTTGGAAGCCCCCTTTATCTGGCTTGCAACACAGCAGCGTCAGTGGCGCGCTTTGGAGCTTCCTCCCGTCGATCTGGAGGCCATCCATCGGGCGGCAGCGGAAGAGGTCAAAATAAGCCGACAGGACGGCATTGATCTGGCTTCAGGTTGGAAGGCCCGTGTCTCAGCCGATGCCGCCGCGACGCCTGATGACGCATGGCGTGATGGTGGCTTCGATACGGCTTCCTGGACGGACGCTAAAATGGGAACATGGCTGGCCAATGGCTGGCCCGATGCTCGCCGCGTCCAGTACCTGCGTGAAGTCGAAGTCCCCGCGGATTGGCAAAAAGATGGACGCCGTGTTCTCCTTGGTTTCCAGGGACATCACCTCCTCGGCATGAAAGGGACGGCAAAGCTCTGGCTCAATGGCGTCGCCGTGGAGCCAGCACCCAAGAATGGCATGCTCATCGATGTCAGCGATAAAGTCGTCGATGGCAGGATCCGCATCGCTCTTGATGTCACGGGTACTTCCATGGGCGATGGTCCCGGAGGCACCTTCTTCCTACGAAACGTTGACAAGCCTTCTGCCTCCATCGATCTCGCGGGTCCGTGGGAGACGTATTCGGATTGGGGTGTCATCAATGGCAGCATCAATCTCCCCGGATCTGTGGCGAATCTCTTTGGAATTCGCCGCGTCTTCGAGCTTCCCTCCGACTGGGCGGGAAGCAAGATCCGCCTCGTGATCGAGCAGGACAGCAATCTCCAGGGTCTCATGATTAATGGAGACGGGTATATGCGTGTCGATCCCGATAATACTGAGAGCTGGGGTCCTTATGGTCCTCGGATCGATGCATGGTTGAAACCCGGGACCAATACCATCGATCTCTATCCCAGTGGCCATCACAACTTCATGGAGAAGTCCAAGATGAGCCTGAATGGTGTCATTCGCAGCATCCGCCTTGAGCGTTATGAATGAGTCTTCCAGCTTAACAGAGCATCCCTTCCGCTACTATTCCTTCTGGTCGATCAACGGAGAGTTGGATCTTGCCAAGCTCTGCCGTCAGATGGATGCCTTCCAGCAGGCGGGGCTCGATGGCGTGGTCTTTCATCCCCGGTTTTATCCTGGGATTCCGGCCTACCTCAGTGCGGACTATCTCGGCATCGTTAATGAAACGATCCTTTACGCAAAATCCATCGGCTTGCGCTTCTGGCTTTATGACGAGAATGGCTGGCCCAGTGGCACCGCGGATGGTCGCTTGCTGGAGAGCTATCCCGACGAGGCGTGTGTCCGTTTGGATCTGGAGCCGGGTATCATCCCTGGTGCCGTCACGACCTTTCATCGCGATAAGGAGGGTAGGGTGGCCGCGACGGGAGAGCCCTGGTCACTGGTACCCCGGAGGATTACTGGCATTGATTGTCTGAATCCTCAGGCCAGTCGTCATTTTCTGGAACTCATTCACGAGAAATATCGGCTCGGTCTTAGTGCTGAAGCCTTCGACTACGTCGAGGCGTTCTTTACTGACGAGCCGGAGTCCGGCGCTTCCTGGGAGCCTTTGCCGACCCATGCGGGCGTGCCGTGGACTCGGGGCATGGAAGACTATCTTGCGAAGATCTGGGGTGAGGATTTCCGGAATCAACTGCCCCTTCTTTTCTGCGCAGCTCCCGGGGCTGCGGAGGCGCGTACTTCCTATTGGGAACTCATTGCGGATCTTTTTGGCAAAGGTTTCCTTGAGCCCTATCGGCTATGGTGCGAGCGCTATGGCAAGCTGCTCGTTGGTCACGTGAAAGGGGAAGAGCATCCACTCTTCCAGATTCCGATGGTCGGCTCCTGCCAGCAGATCTACCGTCAGTTCGGTCTGCCTGGGATTGATGCTCTTGAGCGCTTTCCATCGAACAACTTCTTCCCTCGTCAGGCCGCATCTGTCGCCGCGCAATTCGGCAATGGACGTTGTGTCGTGGAGGGATTCGGTGGCTCAGGGTGGGGGGCTTCTCCGGAGGATCTGGAGCGTTATCTGCTCTGGCTCGGGCGCAACGGCATCACCGACTGTGTCCTTCATCTCAGCCAATACGATCTCAATAGTCGGGCCATCCGGGACTGGCCTCCTTCGCAGCCTCTGCACCTCAGCTGGACGGAAGTGTATCCCGAGGTTTTGGCGAAGGTTCGTCAGGAACTCACCGCGCATCCGACTCGGATCGCCGACACTCTGGTGATAGCGCCTTACCGGGGCATTATGGCGGACTACGAGCCGCGGGAGCTCTTGGAGACGAATATTCACAATGCCGCCATTGTTCCCGATACGCCGGCTTCCCGCACGAATGCAGCATTTCTTGCTCTCATCGAGGATCTAAGCGCCCAAGGAATTTCCTATCACGTCACTGACGAACGTTCCTTTGAGGAGGAGGCTTCTGCGGATGGCGATCAGGTCAGACTGGGGCAGTGTCTTTACCGCAATGTCATCGCGGCGGAAGGCTGTCGGCTTTCTCCAGCAGCATCCTCTCTCCTAGCTAAATCCTCTGAGGCGGAAAAGGGTGCATCCATTCCGTCTAGAAAGCTGGAACAAATAAAGGTGATTTCCGAGCAGGACTTGCAGTGGCAAACGTCGCCACCATCTGCCAATGCCCTTTTCCTGGAGCCTCGGGAAGTCGCTACGGGTCACTATCAAGTGACGATCCCGTCTTCTGCAGTCCTTCCTCACGTCATACTGCGCTTTGCGGACAGCGTGGATTCCGTCCACTGGAATGAGTCTCCGTTAACTCTGTCTCGTTCAGCATGGGGATGGGAAGCCACCGTCTCTGTTCGCTCGGGAGCAAATGAACTCTCATTCCACTCAACGCTGACAGGGCATCCCTTCGCATGGCTTCTCGGTACCTTCTCTGTCGGCTCCTTGGCACCATGGGAGGATATCAATGGTCATCGCGTTACTAGTGGACCGTTCCGACTGGAGGCTCCTTCTCTGCCTGACGCGGCCGATGCTATTGGCTCGGGACTTCCTTTTTCCATCGCTCCCGTGCAGGCGATGGTTGCGGTTGAAATCCCTGCCGGGACCACCTCACTGCGTTTCATAGATCCGCAGGCTGATGCGTTGCGCGTTCGCTTGGGAAATGCGGAGACGCTGTGGACTTGGGGACCCGATTGGCAAGTCGATGTGCCTCCTCATCTCGTCCGACGTAAAATCTCAGTTACTGTCGATTTCTACCCCAGTACCTTTAATCATTTCGGTCCTCATCACTACTTCCGGGGCGATGCCCATATTATCAGCCCCGACCAGTTTATAGGAGTCCGGAATTTTGCAGATCCTCCCGCTGCACCAAGCATGACTCTGACCCGGGAATGGCGCTTCCGGCCCTTATCCTTTCCGCGCCAAATAGCCTTCATCTCTTGGATGAAGTAATAAACCGGAATAAATATTTAGAGGAAAATGTATAATATTCAGAAATACAGCGAGTTGTGATTACAAAGTGGATAAAAAATCGGCTATATTTCCCAGCTATGAACAGGCTTCAGTATAGTCTGATACCAACGATTGAAGCTGGGAATAATACCAACACGCCTATATTTGGCTATTTTAATCACACCTTTTATTGTCACTTGACAAAGCCCCTCACGAAGAGCATAGGAACACTATGAATTCCCCCATTCTGGCTGACCTGCAACAGGTTGGCTTTTCACGGCGTTTTCGAATCGTCGTAACCTGCGTTGCTGCAACCTTGGGTTGTGGATCTGCATTTGCTGCCAACGGCACTTGGGTTGGCAATCAAAGTACGGCCAACGCCGACTGGAGCAATGCGGCAAACTGGAGCGGTAGCGTCATTCCCGGTACTGTTGGTACGACCAATACCGACACCATGACCATCAACAACGCGGTGAGTGGTCTGAATACCAAAGGTATTGCCTCGCCCATTCTCATTGATGCGGGCCGCAATATCCGCAACATCTCTTTTACAAGTGATCGCGGAAGTGGCGGCGTCACGACGACGGGAGCTTTCTCAGGCACCACGGGCTACACGATCGGCTTGAGCTCTGGCCCTGCGCTTACCCTCAATGACGGCGGATACATTGCGATCAATAGCAATTTTATTGGCACCGGAATTACGGAGGCCGTAAACGCGCCCCTTTCTTTGACGGGCAATTTCATGTTCACGACGGCAACTCTGCCCTCGCAGAATAATCTTCTGAGCTTCGGCGGAACGATTTCTCGCGCAGGGACCGGCGCCAGCGCTCTCAGCCTGCGGGGCATGGGGAATGGTCAAATCACCGGCGATATCCTCAATGGCGGAGGAACTGTCGGCTTGGTGCAATATGCCACAGGCACATGGACTCTCGCAGGTGCCAATAGTTTTTCTGATGGTGTTGCCCTGCGCAGCGGCACCATGGTCCTCGACCATAGTACAAATAACGCAGCGAAGATATCCGGTGCGCTCAATCTCGGTCGCACTTCCACCGTCAATGCTCAAGGCGCTGGTGGTGCCCTTCGCATTGTAGGTAACGCTTCCGCCGCCACCACAGAGACCGTCTCGACGACATCGATTGGTGCAGGCGCAAATAGCGTCTCCGTTATCTCCGGCTTGGATCAGAATGCCTCCATCGATCTCGGTACCATCACTCGTTCGCGAGCGGGGACGATGAATTTCTCCACGACGAACACAGGCACGGGAATCGCGAGCATTCTGGGTTCCTACACCGGTTCGGCCAATGGCATCATGGGTGCGTGGGCCGTGAAGAATGGCCAGGACTGGGCCAGTCTATCCGGTGGGGAAATCGTCGCCTATTCAGGCTACACAAATGACTCGTGGGCTTCTGGCGGGAATACGAACGTCACCCAGAGCGCAGCCGTTTCTTCCGGAACCACGAATAGCCTGCGTTTCAACACCGCTGCTCCCATCGCTCTAACACTCTCAGGCACGAATACCATCCAGTCCGGCGGCATCCTCGTGGGATCAGGTACCGGAAGCAACGATGTCACCATCTCCGGTGGCAGCATTACGAATAGTAACAACGCAGAACTGATCCTTAACCAGTATAACACAAGCGGCCTTCTCTCCATTCTCTCCGACATCGTTCTCACAGGTACGAACCGTACTCTCGTTAAAACAGGTGAGGGGACGGCTATCCTCGGAGGCAACAACACGCTCGGTGTATCGGGTAGTACTGCCATCGTGGCTATTGAAAGCGGCATCCTGCGTCTTGCCTCCTCAACGGCGCTGAATTCCGCATTCACCGACCTCCAGCTTGGTAGCATTACAAGCCAACTGGATCTCAATGGCTACAACGGAGCCATCGCTGCCCTTTACTCGAATAACTTCGAAGGAAAAGGCATCACCGCCGCCGCACAGGCCGCACCCAAGATCTCAAACTTGGCTGCAGGCACCTCATCGACCCTCACTATCCAGAATGGCGGTACCTATACCGGTAGTTTTGGCGAAGCCTCGGGCGCGATTCTCAACCTCGCTTTCACCGGCGGAAGTTTTTCCCTAAATGCCCCGACTGGTCTCTCTGGATACGGAGATGTGATTACCTCATTGCCGAGCAACATGTACGAGCTTCTTACCGGCAGCATCACCGTCTCCGGGACGAATACGACCGTCTCTATTAATAAAGACCTAAACATCTGGGGTGCTCTCAATCTTAATGGAGCTACTGCGCGTGTGAATATCGGTCAACCATTGGGGGTGAGTTATCTCGCTGGTACGGGTGTCGTAAATGCCGGCAATCCCCTCGTAATCAATCACGTTGGCTCTGCTTCGGATGTTTTCTCAGGTACTTTCTTGGCGGCGGCATTGAACAAAATTTATGTGGGCGGCACAGGAACCCTCGAATTGCCAGCCATCATTACCTCCGCAGCTTCAAATGCAAATGGAGGTTCCGCACTCCGACTATCCGGTACCGCCACGGTTATCACGCCGGGTCTGACTACTTCGGGATCAGGATCGAATTGGAGTGTTCGTATGAATGGCGAATCTACTCTCAAAGTGACGGGCACGAGTGGAGTTGTTATCGGGACAGGTGTCGCGACGGCTACGACAGTCGTTTCTGATCAGAACGCAGGTCTTGTGGGTGGTACTCTCTGGGTTGCTCCCTCGGGTTCTGGTCAAAACGTCTCTGTATCCGGGCTTACAGCCGAGGGGACCGCGACGACAGGTGCCGCGATGTTTTATCAAAACGGTTCAACGATCATTCTGGATCGTGGACAGAATCAGTCGCTGACCTTTTCGCTCGGTAATACCGCAAATACATTTATCAGAAATGGACTGCAACGTATCGGAGCTGGCACTGTCGTCCTTGCGGCAACCGACGGACTATCCCGCACGGGGTCCAACGGCTTGGGCACTTCGGAGCGCTTGATTATTCTTGGTAGCGGAGCGGCCTTACCCACCGTCACAAACGGCATGGTCAGTGCCTCCCTCGTGGGACAAGATAATGACGCCAACAAAAGCGGCGACTTTCTTACCTATGAAGGCACGGGTACTACGAGTGATGCCGGATACAGGGCTTTTGATTACACTGGTGCCAATGGTCTGGTAAATACCCTCTCTGGAGCTGACTACACGAAGGTCGCCAAGTTCACGAGCACCAATGCTTCGATCACATCCGGCACGACTGGCCTTTACGCTCTGAGGTTGGACAGTTCCACGATCTCGATCGATTCCGGAGCGAGTCTGCGTTTGGGCGCAGCCTCTGGTACCTTGGGCGGCCTCATCCTCAATGGCGGAACAATCGATGGAGCCGGATCTCTGCTGATTCCAACAGGTGCCAATGGCGAACTCGCCATCTACACCAGCTTGGCGGGCGGTACCATCAATGCCACCATCGGAGGTGGGGGGACGTCTCAGTCCGGGGGGCTTACTAAGTTCGGCGAAGGTACTCTCCTGGTTACCAAGGCCATGACTTACACTAATGGTTACACTTCGCTCAACGAAGGTGTGCTCGACCTGAATGGCTTCGCTCTTCCCTCCACTACGGCTCTTCGTCTCAATGGTGGCGTTCTGCAATCAAACGGTTCCTTTGTTCGAGGCTTTGGCGGCGGAGATGGCGGTGTTCTGATTGTAAACGGCGGTGGCTTTGCGGCCCGTGGTGGTGCTTATGATGTGGCGATAGGAGGTCTCGCAAATCCCACCAAATTCACCTGGGGTGATGCGGGTTCCAATAATATCAACGGCGTTCTGATCTTCGGCTCCACCACCGCCGACAACACCGTGACCTTCCGCAATGCCATCGACTTGGGCACAGGCAATCGCAATGGCTATCTGAATAACTACAGCAGTGAATCGATGCGCGTCGTGAAGGTGGTGGATAATGTCAACTCGACAACTGATCGCGCCGTCCTCTCCGGTATCATCAGCAGTTCCAGCCCCTATCAGGGCCTGGCCAAGGACGGTGACGGAGAACTTTATCTCACCGCCGCCAATACCTACACAGGTCCCACAGCAGTCACGGAAGGGAAACTCTGGATCAACGCGGATAACAACCTCGGTGATGATCCCGGTGCGGCTTATGCCATTGATGGCACGCCGACTCCTGGCGCGGTCATTATCAATGGGGGAGCCACTCTGGGTCTCTACGGTACCTTCTCCCTCAGTAATACCCGCAACTTGCTTCTTGCCTCCGGCGTCACTGGCTCGACTGCCAGCCGCGTCGAAGTCTCAGCCAATCAGCAAGTCACCTTCGGTGGCAAGATCGGCAACTACATTGGTGAGGTCGGCTCCCTCGACAAGACCGGCACCGGCGTCCTCGTCCTCGGTGGCGTGAATCAATACACTGGCTCGACGAAGGTCAGTGCCGGCACACTCGTCGTGAATGGCTCGATTGCCAGCTCGTCTGGTGTGGAAGTAGCATCAGGAGCCTTCCTAGGCGGTTACGGCAACGTCGGCTCCATCAGTGGTGCCGGTCAAGTTGGCCCCGGCAATAGCCCCGGCATCCTTACCGCCACCAGCGTGAATGGCACCGGCGGCCTCGACTTTGCCTTTGAGTTCACGCTTGCCAATACGGCTCCCATCTACGGCAACGCCTCGGCTTCCGGTAACGACGTCCTCCGTCTCACCAGCGGCACTCCCTTCACCGCTTCTCTGAACGCGGCAAACGACATCGCCATCTACCTGAACGCCGGCTCCATCGGTGTTGGAGATACTTTCTATGGTGGCTTCTATGCCGATGGCGGCGATTACTTCAGCTCCATCAGTAGTGCAAACTTTGTTTACTACGTAGCCGATGCCGGAGGCTCCTACACCTACGGCGGACAGAATTACAGCCTCTATACCGACAACAGCCTCACTTGGACTACCGTGGCCCAGACAGCAAACTTCGGCACCGGAGACGTGAATGGCTACGTCATGCGCCTGGAAGTCGTCCCCGAGCCTTCTACATGGCTCCTCCTTGGCTTGGGCCTTTTCTCCATCCTCATTCTCCGCCGACGCGCGACCACTCGGTAAGCTGCCTGACCCGCCTTTTACCAAAGTTCTCCCAAGCTGCCTTACATCTATGAACCATAGCTCTCCGCTCTGTTCTTGCGCTATTAAGCGCGTCCTGCCTTTCGCAACAGCGGGTGTCGTTCTTCTCGCTGCCAACCTTCACGCTGCTGATCGCACATGGACAGGCACAGGCTCTGATGCCAATTGGGCCACTACCACCAACTGGAACGGCGGCTCCGTCGCAACAACTGGCGACGTCGCCATTTTTAACGCCGGAACTTCAACCACCAAAGGCATCGGTGCGAATGGCCCCATTGTCATTGATTCGGGGCGGGGAGTGAGTTCCATCAGTTTCCGCAACGCCGCCTTTTTTAGTGGAACGGGCTATACCATTGGTTCAACTGCGGGCAATGCTCTTACGCTAGCCAATAATGGCGGCATCGAAATCAACAGCAGCTTTACCGGCACAAATATCACCCAGACAGTCAATGCCCCCCTGACCCTCAGCGGCAACGTCACCTTCGGAAACAACACCCTCCTCTCCTCAGGAAATACCCTCGTCATTGGCGGCTCCGTCACTGCAGGCTCCGGCGGCACTCTCAATCTATCCGGCGCAGGACGTGGTGTGATCTCCGGTGATATTACCGGCACCACCGGCTTCACCTACAATGGCGGCGGCAGCGAGTGGACCCTTTCCGGCACCAACTCCTCCATGACCGGACAAATGAATGTCTGGGGAGGCACTCTCATTCTGGACTACACCACAAAGAATACCAACAAGCTCTCCACCGGCGTCCTCTACCTGAGCGAGTCCACCGGGGCCCATCTGAAAGTCGTCGGCAATGACAGCGCCGCCACCACCCAGAATGTGACCTCCACCACAGTCGCAAGCACCGGCGCAACCAAGATCTCCGTCAACTCCGGCAGCGGCCAGACCACCACACTCAACCTCGGCGCTCTCACTCGTAATTCCCGCGCTGTCCTCAATGTAAACCTGAACAACATTGGCGGAGGCACCGCCGCCGTCACCACCACTACCGCTGTCGGCACCGGCAATATCCTCGGCGGATGGGCCACGGTGAATAATACGGATTGGGCCACAAAGTCCGGTAACAACATCGTCGCCCTCAGCTCTTATAGCAATGATGCCTTCGCCGCCGGAAACAATACCAACATCACCACGGACGGCTCCTACTCCGGCACTACCAATACCCTTCGTTTCAATACCAACGCCGATACCACAGTCTCCTTGACCGGTGCCGTGACCCTCCAGTCCGGAGGCATTCTCGTGACCAGCGCAGTCGGCGATAATACCTCAACCATCACCGGTGGAAACTTCTCTCAGGGTGAAATGGTCATCCATCAGAACAACACCGAGGGCGATCTCAATATCGCCACCGCCCTGGTCGGAAATACTTCCTTGGCGAAGGCAGGCTTAGGAAATCTGATCCTCTCAGGCAATAACACCTTTACAGGTGGTATCACCATTCAGGAAGGCACCTTGTCTTTGGGATCAAATACCGCCTTGGGAACCACCTCTGGCATCACCCTCGCCGGACTTGGCGCTACCCTCGACATGAATGGATACTCCGCATCCGTCGGCTCCATCGCGAACTACCGCTCCTATGTCGGTGGTAATGCCGCTGTCGCCGCGAGCGGGATGACCCAGATCCTCACGAACTCCGCGGCAGGCACCGTCTCTGAGTTACGCTTCGGCAATGCCGCTGCACCCATCGCCATCACGGAAGCTTCCGGCGCCATCCTTTCTCTCACGAAGACAGGTACGGGCGATGCCGGCGGTTTCGGAGACGGACAAACCTTACCCGGCCTTTCTAATTCGAATTACTACATCATCAATGGCGATATTTCCGTGGAAGGAGGGATCTTCCGCGTCAAGAACACCGACCTCCTGACCACAGGTCAGATCGAGATTTCCTCGGGCGCTACTTTGGCGGCACGTACCGACCAGACTGCTGGTGTGATCGCAGGTACCTACCTTCAGGGTGCTGGCGAGATCAGCCTATTCCGCACGGATAACCCTAATGGCATCGCCATCAGCCACAGTGGCTCGGCAGCGAATACATTCTCCGGTACCATCACCGGCAATACCAATCTCGTCGCCAACGGCACGGGAAAAATGGTCCTCGCCAATGGCATGAACTTCACCGGAAATCGCGGCGGCTTGATGCTGTACAGCACAGGCTCTGTTGAGACCACGGCGATCAAGAACACTACGGGTCAGGATCGCAGCGTCAAACTGATCGGCACGGGATCCGTGAAACTGACCGGTACAACTGGAGTTGTTGCCGGGACAGGTATTGCGAATAATGCGAATGGCGGCAGCCTCTCCTCCATCGGTGGTACGCTCTGGATCGCTCCTTCTGGCTCAGGACAGAACGTCTCTGTCTCTGCACTGACTGCAACCAATGCTTCGAATCAAGGATCGCAATTTCGGTATGGCGGCGGAGGTACGCTGCTTTTGGATAAAGGCGCAAACGAAAGCCTCACTTTCACCATCGGTGATGCGGCGAATACCACTTCCAATGGCCTCTTCCGCGAGATCAACGGCTATCGCGGCACCCTCGTAATCTCCGCAGCGAATGGCCTCGGAGCAGGCGGCCTTGGCGATAAGGAAAAATTCTTCGTCCTCGGTGCCTCAGCCGTTTCACTCACTCCTACCAATGGCATCATCAGCCCCACCATCGTGGCGCAGGATTACGCGACCAAGGTAGGCAGCTTCCTCACCTATGATGGGACCAATGGATTCAAGGAAGCGACTTACTCCGCCACCAACTTCACGGGTGCCACGAATACCTCCGTCATTAAGGTTGATTCCTCTCTGCCTAGCCTCACATCAGCGACTTCGGTTTACGCTCTTCGCAATGATACGGCTTTAACAAATACCTCCACCCTCACCATCGCAAGTGGCGGTCTGATCCTGAATAATGGCTCGATTTCCGGTGCCGGCACCCTGGCTACAGGCAGTGCCGAGCTGCTTGTTTACACAAGTGGCCAGAGCGCGATCCAGAACACCATCACGGGCTCTGGCGGATTGACTCTCTTCGGGCCCGGCACGCTGATTCTCTCGCAGTCGGCAAATCATAGTTATAGCGGTCAGACGACACTGAATAGCGGTGTCCTTGATTTAAATGGCGACGTGTCACGCCTCTCTTCTGTGGTATTGAATCTTCGGGGGGGCGTATTGCAGGGCAGCGGTACCTTCACCCGCGCTCTCGGTTCGGGAGGCAACCAGGTCAACTGGGTCGTCGCAGCCGGTGGCTATCAGGCTACCGGCGGTGGTTTCGCCGCACGTGGTGGCGATCTCACTGTCGCCATTGGCGGACTCTCCACGCCGACATCCCTGGTCTGGGGCAGCGGTGCCAGAGACAACTTCGCCGGTTCTCAGTTCCTCTCCGAGGGAGGAGTCCTCATGTTTGGTTCCACCACAGCAGACAGCATGGTGGATTTTCGCAACAATCTCGATCTCGGTCTTGAGATAGGCTCAGGCTCGACCAGCGCAGGCTCCGGCGGCAATTACTCCCGTGTCATTAGCGTTACCGACAACGTCAACACCGCGAGTGACGTGGCCCGCATGTCCGGCGTGATCAGCAGCAGCCACCCCTATCATGGCTTGGTGAAGGATGGAAATGGCGTCCTCGAGTTGACCGGTACGAATACCTATGTTGGCTCGACCACCGTCGCACAAGGCACGTTGCGTGTCTCACGTGATGCAAATCTCGGCAATGACCCGGATGCCGCTTATGCCATCGTCGGCACGGCCACTCAGGGCGCCGTTGTCATCAATGGCGGGGCCACTCTGGAAGCCACTGACACCTTCACCCTCAGTTCTACAAGGAGTCTCCTTCTGGCCTCGGGCGCTACAGGTACTACGGCTTCGCAAGTCAGTGTCGCCGCAGGCAAGCAACTCACCTTTGGTGGCAAGATCGGCAACTACATTGGTGAGGTCGGCTCCCTCGACAAGACCGGCACAGGCGTGTTGATCCTTGGCGGCGTCAGCGAATACACGGGCACGACGAAAGTCAGTGCCGGCACCCTCGTCGTGAATGGCTCGATTGCCAGCTCGTCTGGTGTGGAAGTCGCTTCTGGGGCCTTCCTGGGAGGTCATGGCAACGTCGGTTCCCTCAGCGGAGCAGGCCAGGTCGGCCCCGGCAATAGCCCCGGCATCCTTACCGCCACCAGCGTGAATGGCACCGGCGGCCTCGACTTCGCCTTCGAGTTCACGCTTGCCAATACGGCTCCCATCTACGGCAATGCATCGGCTTCCGGCAATGACGTTCTCCGTCTCACCAGCGGTACTCCCTTCACCGCTTCTCTGAACGCGGCAAACGACATCGCCATCTACCTGAACGCCGGCTCCATCGGTGTCGGCGATACCTTCTATGGCGGCTTCTATGCCGATAGCGGTGATTACTTCAGCTCCATCAGCAGTGCAAACTTCGTTTACTACGTAGCCGATGCCGGTGGCTCCTACACCTACGGCGGACAAAATTACAGTCTGTATGCCAGCGAGCTCATCGAGTGGAGCACTGTTGCCCAGACAGCCAACTTCGGCACCGGAGATGTGAATGGCTACGTCATGCGCCTGGAAGTCGTTCCCGAGCCCTCCACATGGCTCCTCCTGAGTGTGGGCCTGGGGACTCTCCTGATCTTCCGCCGCCGCTCTGGTCGGACCGCCTCATCTGGAGGAGCGGCCTGAAGAGGGATTGCTTACTTTTCCTGACTATTTCAGATTCTCTCCATGAATCAGGATTCCTCATCCACCCCTGCAGGGGATGACTCCATGCCATCGGCTTCATCCCAGCCTGAGGTCTCGACCGAGATATCAAATGGCGACAAGGCTTCCTCTGGCGAGATCTCAGACCACCACTTACAGGATGTCAGCGGTGGACATGAGTTTCATGGTTGGGAAAAGTTACCGCCGCCAAATCATCCCAAGACTTGGGATTTGATTCGTCGCACGGCAGACCCACGGTAGTTGCGCCTTAATCGTTCGGAACAATTCCTCTGTCAGGGCTGCCCGAAGTTCATCTTCAGGTTGATTTCTCCCAGACGGCGGAAGTCATCCAGGGAGTCCGCCGCCAGCCTCATCGTATCCTCATTGAGGAGTTGCGGGAGACTCTGCTCTCCGTAGTTCGGGTAATCATTGGCGATCAGCATGCACCCGACTTGGGAGAGCGTGAAGCTGGAGGTCGTTTCGAAGAGAGGAGCATTTTGCCAGAAGGAACTACCAAAGAGCAGCAGGCTTACTGGGCGCGTCCCGGTCTGAAAGATCGTTACCGGCGAGGGTTCATTGAAGAAACCTGCCCCGATCCAGATACGCCCTTCGTAATTGTTGATTGTAATGACCTGAGGATCTTCCACTCCGATCTTCGAGCCTCCGATCGAGATGTGCCCTGCTCCCGCGCGCTTTCCACCCTCGGCCAGAAGAAATCGCGTATTCTGCTCATTGTATAGATCTGCAATGACCACGTCTTGGTTGTCTCGGACGGTCAGCGCGTAGGCGCTCTTGGCATCATTATGGAAAAGGAATCCGACAAATCCCGTCTTCGGCAACTTATCGCCTTCGATGATGGCCTGCCCATAGTGGATGGCCGTGAGTACCGTGGCCTGCGCGCTGTCAGCGATCCGGATTCCTCCGCTCAGTTGGCCGATATGGACCTTTGCTCCCGTCGGCAGGTTGATGAGTTCCAGTCCCGGTGAACTATCGAAGATGCCGCTCACATAGAGTCCATTGTAATAAATCGATGCCTCAGCCTCACTGCCGGTCTGCCGGATGGTGCTCACAGTCTCCGCCCCATTCGTAAACCCCAGATGCTCGATCGTGATCCTTTTCGGATCCTTGACCGCCATCATCACCCCATCGCTCTCGCCTTTCCAGATGAGCTGCGAGCGCAGCCCTGATCCACCGATGTAGTAATCCGCTCCGCTGATATCGAGGGTACGGGAGACGAGATATTTACCGGTGGGCATATAGGCGATTGCCCCGCCTCCGGCTTCCCGCGCGGCATTGATGAGATTCTGCAAGGCTTGCGTATCATCATTCTTTCCATCGCCTGCGGCACCGAAGTCCTTTCTGGCATCGAGGACTTTACCGGGCAGAGCGGCCGTTTCGCGGAAGAAGACCATTCCCTTTTCACCCAGCAGCGGCGCGACCTTGCCTGTGGGGATCTCCGTGACGACCGAGTTGACTCCTTTTTCCACCAATGCCGTCGTGCCCGAGGATTGATTGTTGGACACGAGCAGTTCCTGCTTGGTTGAGGCGGGGTTGGCGAGGACGATGGGAGGCGTGTCGTTCGGAGGATTGAGGAATACCGTATCCCAGATCAAGGTCGGCCCGCGTGTGGCCAGGCGCAACGCTCCTTCAGGATTTTTCCAACTCGAGATCCGGCAATCCTGAATGGTGAAGGCCTGGTGTCGCCCCTTGTCTCCGACTTCCAGGAAGCGGTTTGACCCCTCCGATGTGCACCAGCGGAGCGAACCGGGATGCTGGGGGTTACTGACCACGACATCGCTCCTACGGCTGCGATAGAAGTTGCAGTTCCAGATATGAGTATGTCCCCGGCGGGAATGGATCGCGATGTCGTTGTCTGCGAAGTAGCAACCGAGAAAGAGGTTGTCGTAGTCATTGTATTCGCCGAAGAGCACGGCCGTCTTGTTGTTGAGGAAAAGACAGTTCTTGTACCAAAACTCCGCCGAGGCCTTTTCCCGTTTGTTTTTGCTCACGGCGATCCCGTATTCGAGATTCATGAAGGCGCAGTTTTCGTAAATGATGTGCGTCTCATAGCGCATCATGGAGCGATGCTCGGAGCCGATACCGGCCTTTCCTTTTCCGTCATAGGTCAGGCCTTCGTAACGAGTGCGGTGTACGCCATTGCTCCAGTACATGCTCCCCCCAGCTTCTCCATCCCACTCCAGGATCGTGTCCCGCCCGTGTCCCACGATGTAAATACCCGAGGTGTCTCCTGTGATCGTGAGGGTCGAGGTGATGCGATATCGCCCAGGCGGGAAATAGACCACGCGCTTTGTTCCCGTCGCTCCCATCTCATCATAGGCAGACTGGATCGCCGCCGTGTCATCTGCCACGCCATCGCCCTTGGCCCCGAGATCTTTCACATTGAGCCAGTCTGAGCGTTGTTCCCAGTTCAACTGAGGCAGCTTTGGCAACTCCGCGGCTTCGCTGAAGGAGGCTGAGAGAGCCAGCAGGGTGATCGAGGCAAGACGACGCAGTGAGGAGTATTGAGTGAGTCTCATAGGGCGACAGGCAGGGGGGGAAGTCGTGAAGAGAAGACCTTCCCCCATCGCTCAGCATGGGGCAAGAGCGATCCCCCCTTTTTTCTGATATTGCTCTCGACATATCCAGTCGAGGAAGGCACCCCAAAACCGATGATTACGTCTCCCAGCCTCCCAATCCGAGAAAAGAGTAACATATATAACAGAATTATTGCGTTTGTTACAAACCTTTGCATACTAGCGAATTCTTTTCCCATGTGTGGTTCGTTGCGCGTAGGCCTCACGGCGTTCATAGCTTTCTGCCTTCTAAGGCCCCTTGCTCACGCCGCCGAGGCCCCACCTCAGGCTGGTGCGGATGTCATTGAGGTCTTCCGTCAGGCGGCTCAGGGGCAACCACTCCGTTACGTTGCCATAGGTGGCTCCATCACCCAGGCTGGTCGTGGCTGGATTGGAGAGTGGCTTACGCAGCAGTTTCCGGAGAGTCACGTGACAACGGTGAACTCGGGCATGAGTGCCACCGGGAGTGCTTTGGGCATCTTCCGGATCGAGCGGGATATCATTGATCACCAGCCGGATCTCGTCGCCATCGAGTACTGTGTGAACGATGGAGGGCGGTCCGATGAGGAGGTCATTCGCACGGTGGAGAGCATGGTCGTGCGATTGAAAAAACTGCCAAATCCCCCGGCCATCTTTTTTATCACGGCGGCGGCAAAAGGCGGCGTGAAACTCCATCGTCATCGTGCCGTTGCAGAACATTACGGCATTTTTGAAGTGGATCTCCAGGCGGCCGTGGATGCCGATCTGGCCGAGCGCAAACTGCCTTGGGAAACGTATTTCGGCGATGCCGTCCATTGCAATGATGCAGGCAATGTCTTCTACACTGAGCAGATCGCCAAGGCCCTCACTCCACTCGTGAAGCAGGCGCGCACGTCGCTCTCGGAGAAGGCTACCATTGCCACCTTGCCGCAACCGCTCAGTTCGAAGCCTCTCGTCCTGGATGGTTCCATGGCCGTCGTCTCGGGTCTGAATGCTCCGGGCTGGTCCACGGAGGCATCGGTGCCTTTTTGGTGGAGCCGCTTTTTCAATGGAGTCCTCTCTGCGTCGGAACCCGGCACGGTCCTCGTCTATCCGTTCCGAGGCACGACCATCGGTCTCTTTTACGCTTTGAATAAGGAGTACGGCGGCTTCATGGCCAGCGTGAATGGAGGCGATCCCGTCTTCGTTTCCTGCAATCACCGCGGGGGCTATGATTTTAAGGTTTTTGCCGATGATCTTCCTCCTGGCAATCATCTGCTCACCATTGTCGTTCCCTCCTTTCCCAAGGGCGACGATATGACTCCACGCCCGGTGAAGCTCGGGTTTGCTCTGGTTGCTGGAGGTAGTCTGGCTTCGCAGGGTGCCCCCTTGCCGGAGCAGGGACCGTTCTCCCCGGATTTTCTCCGCTCTCTCAGCTTCACTCCCATCGCGGCTTCCACATGGAAGTTTAGTCCGCTTTATCCCGTGTCCGACTCCTCGGCGGTTGATGCTGCGGGAGATTTGCATAAGGAGTTTCCTGCGGAAGCTTCGGATGCGGATCGCTCGGCTTGGAAAGCTCTGCCGGAGGAGGAGGGAAAGATCGACATCCGCAAAGCCCTCGATGCCAAAGCCCCGGCTACCATTTACGCCAGCACTCAGATCGAGCGTGCCGATGCAGGTGTGGCCTTCCTTGCGCTCTCCATCGACTATTTCGCCAAGGTCTGGGTCAATGGTGAGCTTGTCACCACGATTTCCGGGGGGCACAGCGCGAATGCACCTCAACTGATCCCGGTCACGTTCCGCAAGGGAGTAAATTCCGTGCTCGTGAAGATCGGTGCCGGAAGCAATGGGCACGCGTTTTCCGCAGCCCTGGGCACACAGCAATAATCATCCATTTTATGAGACGTAATAGAGAACAAAGCATGGGGCTCACCCTCAGAGACGAGAACATCCTGCATCCTGAGAAACTGGACGACATGGTACGCGATCTCGCTGCCTCGGGATTTGAGATCATCCGCCCGTTTTTGCGGAATGTGAACTTTACTCACCGCTCTCCTGAGACGGTGAAGGCCATTGCTCGGCTGGTCTCGGTGGCTCATTCCCTGGGACTAAAAGTCGCTCTTGATTGCGAGCCTCATATCCTCGTGGCCAAGGATATGGCAGGCTCTTTTCCAGGCTCCATGAGTCTGCGTCTCGTCCGGGCTCAGGGTCGTCTCGTAAATGGCCACTTCAAGCTTCATGTCGAACATCCCAGTGGCTCTTCTCGTCCTCTGGACTTCCTGCGTATTGAGGCAGCATTTCTCGATGAGGGCGGTTCATTCCGTCCAGTGGAGATTCAGGATTACGGGATCAATGGGGAAGGGGAGATCTATGAGACCGGCTACACCTTTTCAGAGCACTATTACAAGGAAGGTCGTCCAGCGGCTCGCCGTATGCATACGCATCTCTGGGGGCAACTTCCTTCCACGGCCTCCGGCCAGTTGATTGTCTATGCAACTTTTAAGGATGTCACTCGTATCGATTTCTGGTCGCAGGGCTGCAAGGACTACTACGATGATATGCTGGAATGCTATCGCGATATTCCCCTGGACGGCGTGGGCTGGGATGAGCCCGCTACGGATGGGGATTGGGGGCAATACTTGTATGGCGAGGCTTTCGCCGCCGCCTTCTCTCGTCTGAATGGCTACGAGCTCAAGTCTTCCCTCCACCTTCTCGATGCCCCGGGCACCAGTTCGGCATCGCTCAAGGTCCGCCTGGATTATTATCGCACCCTGAATGAGGGCCTCTATGAGGCCCAGCGGAATCTGGCGCTGAAAGCCAAAAGCCTCTTCGGCGACAATGTCATCCTGGGCAGCCACCACACCTGGCAGGGTGAGGGGAATATCAATGACTATCGGGCCGGAGCCTCCGACTACTTCCGTCTCAATGACAACATGGACGCCGGTTACACGGATTGTTGCTGGTGGGATCCGAAGTCCGTTGCCTATGCGTACACGCTGGCTTCTTCGCTCGGACGATTGACCCCTTCCGGCGAGGCCGAGGTCAATACCTGGCATTGGAAACCGACGAATTCCCTGACGATCTACAATGCCCGTCTGATCTCTCTCTACGATATCACGTGGTTTAATATCTTTTACGGCGAAGGCTCTGAGGTGGCTCGTTATCCCGCGCATTACACCTGGCCGCATGTGGTAGCCGAGACGAAGCGGAATCGTGACCTTCAGCGCATCATCGGGCGCGCACGTCCTGTGACAGATGTCGCCATTCTTCATGGATGGGAAACCATCTGTGGGGTGAACCAGCCGGGTTTGGCTGGTGCTCACAAGACCTTCTGTCTGAATACGGCCGAGCTCTTTGTGGAGCAGAGCATTGCTTTTGATTGGGTCGATACACGCTTGCTCTCAGATGGTCGTGTGGAAGGTGGGCGGTTTGTCAGCGCCCTCGGCAGCTACTCGATATTGATCCTGCCTTATGCTTCCTTCCTGCCACGACAGGCTTGGGAGAACTGCAAGGCCTTTGCCCAGGCGGGAGGAAAACTCGTTTTTGTCGGCCCGCCACCGGATCGGGATCTCTCGGGCGAGAGTCTGCGTGCGGATTTTGCCGAGCTTCTGGCATCCCCCGAGTTGTCGCTGGAAGAGTACCTTGAGGGAGTCAACGCTGTCGCGACCCTACCACCCTACCGGCCAGAGTCGTTGGATGTGGGATATCCGCTCTCCGGCGAAGAAGCCCGCTTGCTTTGCACCCTCGAGGGAGAGCCTCATGGCATGCGCAGCCCATCCGGCAACTGCGTCTATCTTTCTGATCTGGATCCTCGTCGCGAGCTTCTCGATGTCATCACTCCGTGGCTGACTTCGGACGTCGCATGCTTCTCGGATACCATTCTGTGGCGTCTTTATCGCGAAGAGTCGAGATCGCTCCTCATCCTCATCTCCCGCAAAGATCGCGAGCTTTCCGGCCTCGTCCGCGTCGCCGGGCACTCCCTGGAATTCTCAGGTGGCACGATAGCCCGTGTGACGTGGGAGGAGGGTCACGTGCCCCTCGTCGAGGGAGTAGGCGTCTCAGTGCAGATCAAACCGATCAGCTAGCTATTTCCTGATTCCATGAAAAAAACATCCTCCTCGAACGCCTCTCCCGAGAAGATCGACTTCTCATCCCTCGCGCCCTTTGTGCCCGAGGGATTCGGAGTATTCCAGAATACCTACAGCGGTGGTCGGACCGGCGCACGGGTCAATCACTTCGGCGGTCTGAGCGAGGTCGTTTTTTGGGGCCAGATACCAGAAAACGCCTCGACCACTTTTTTCCAAGGTGATGCATCGAGCTCCTATAAACGCTGCTTCCGCTCCCAGATCCTGATCGGTGAGGACGCTTATAATCTGGAGTTTTTCCGGACGACGCATTTCCCCTTTGGTTACAGCAGTCATTTTGCGGTGCCGGAGTTGGGCGTGGAATTGCGGCACCATCTCACACTTCTGAATGACGCTCTCGTCTTCTCCATCGAAGTGCTGCGCAATGATAAAAGGCTGCCTCTCCGCCAGCGGTTTGAGCATCATGATCCTTCTTTCTGCTCTCAGAATGGTCGCACATTGGTGGACTGGCAGCGCGATGACAAAACACCCGCATGGGTCCTGAAAGTACGAGACGAGCTTTCGGATGAAGCGTGGCAACGGCTCAAGGACAGCCAAAGCAAGGAGACTCTCGCACGGGAGCATCGCAAATTCAGCACCCCATGGCTGGATCTCGGTCTGCGGTCGTCGGATACCTTCATCGCTTTTTACTCCACCAAGCCTTTGGATATGCGCACAACGCATAGCAAGCGCCGCTACTTCACTGGTCCGGTATTTCGAAGTGGCGCCCAGGCTACGACTCTCCTTTTTGCCAATGATCTTAAAGCTCTTCAGCAAAGGATCAAAGAGACTTTAAAGCATCCTGCCGCCGAGGCCTTGGCTCGTGAGCAAGACGCTCTGAAGGCGCTCCAGACCAGGCCGACGGTGAAAAGTGGCAACGAGGTCTTTGACTCCATGTTTGCCAATATGCCGGGCATGCTTTCCGCCCTCATGCTCCCGGATATTCCGGGTGCATTTCGCGCTTCCTCCATGCACTACTGGGTCTGGGGCTGGGATACCTTTATGTGCTCGGAGGCATATCTGCTTTCCGGCCAGCAGGATTTTATCAAGCACGCCCTGCGCTTCTTCCGCGATACAGCGCACCCGGAATTGGGAGTGGCTCATCAGTTGACTCGCTCCCTCAAGACGAAGCAGGCCATGAGTCCTGCCTCCCAACTCCTCTATACCATCGTCCTCTACCAATATGGTTTTCACACCGGGGATAAGGAGCTCTGGAAGGAGTTCTATCCTTTTGTGAAGCGTATCTTCGCACTCAATGTCTCGTCGATCAACGAGCAGGGACTGCGCGAGGGAAGGGCGCTCTTTCCGGATTTCCCCCAGTTTGCCGGGCACACAGGAAACGATATCAGCGTCTTCAATAATTCGCTCCTTTATCAAGGGGCCCGCTGCTTGGAGGAAATTGCCGTCTTTAACGGCGATCAGGACATCGCCGAGCAGACTCGGCTCATTAGCCGCAGGATGGAGAAAAGTTTTGTGCCGACTTTCTGGGATAAGAAAAAAGGCTACTTCGTGGACTCGGTGGATTCCCAGACCGGAGAGCAACGTTCCTCCTATCCCGCCCATGCGCTGCTCTGGCAGACGCCTTTCCTTTCTGATCTAACCGGCGAAAAACTCCCGCAGTCGGGTCAATTCATCGCCCGCCATCATCAGGCCCTTCGAGGCTTCCTTATGTACCCGCGTTGGGATCAGGCCTTCGATGGAGACGGCAATCAGTTTGGCCAGTCTTGGAGCACACACGACGTCTTTACCACCCGAGCCCAAGCCGTCGCTGGTCTCCAGGATGGTCTCGACCGCTGGATTGCAAACTGTGCGTGGTTTTGGCGGCAACTCACCGTCATTGAGGGCTACAGCGCGCAGACTGTGAATGACAGCGGCACGCCCGATCTACCGGGCAGCAAGCAGGGGTTTGGTCGGAGCATCTACATGGCCTTCCTGACGAATATTGCGGGCCTGCATTTTGATGGGGGGGGCCTCACCATCCTTGAGGGTTCGGCCCGTCCGACCCGCGTGGAGAAGCTGCCTTTCCAGAATGCTTCGCTTTCTGTCAGCACCAAGGGCACTGGACCGTTTCTCAAGTCTCTGCGTGTCAATGGGACACGCGTTCAAGGTTCCCGGAAAGTTCCGCTCGATCTCCTCCGACATCAGGTTGAGATCAATGCCGAGCGGACCACGACTCCGCCTGAGGATCCGATGATCCTATCGCTTAATGGTGCCGCCATCTCCCACGTGAATGTTCAGAGGAAGGTCTTGAAGGCGGAGATTATCGGTTCCACCCACGTCTGGCTTCATTTTTACTCCAAGACCAAGCCATCCGTGCTCTGGAATGGTCAGAGAATGCATCCGACCCATAATTCGAAAACAGGGCAGGGCAAATTGCTGCTTCCTCTCGTGGCCGGGGAGGTCTCTTCTCTTGAAATTACCTGAGCTTATTTAGTCAATTAAAGCGTTGCCGTTTTATCCCAACATTAGCACAGTGTTGGTCGCAGGAGATACGGTTGGTCCCAAGGGCGTGACCGATCTCTTGTCATGTTTTTCACCCCATTAACATCCTCTCCGTCAATGACAGTCTTAAATCGATTCCTTCTTACCGCGTTCAGTCTCGGACTCCTGATCCAGTCGTCGCTGGCCGCAGTGACCCTTCCTTCCATCATTTCCGACCACATGGTCCTCCAAAAATCGGATAATGTTCCGATCTGGGGCAAGGCCGATCCCGGCGAGGAGGTCAAGGTGACGTTTAATGGCAAAACCGAGACGGTCAAAGCCGGCGAGGACGGCGCATGGAAGGTCACTCTCAATCTCAAGGAAGCCGCCGCGGGACCGTCCGAAATGATCGTCGAAGGCAAAAACCGCATTGCCATCGCTGATGTCCTGGTCGGTGAAGTCTGGCTCGCCTCCGGTCAGTCCAATATGGAGTGGTCCCTTCGCCAGGCAGGCGGCGCGGAGCAGGAAATTCCGGCCTCAGCCAACAATCTGCTGCGTCAATTCACCGTTACCAACAAGACTTCCTTGACCCCCGCCGACTCGTGCGTGGGAACTTGGATCATTGCCTCTCCAGAAACCTCGGGAAACTTCTCCGCCGTCGGATATTTCTTCGGCAAAGCCTTGCAGAAGGAATTGAAGGTACCCGTCGGCATCATCGACTCCACTTGGGGCGGCACCCCCGTTGAGGCTTGGACCAGCGGCAAGGCTCTCGACAAGGTTGCTTTTCTGAAAGAGGCCAAAGACAGAAACGTCGCAGAATTCGTCTCCTTCCCTGAACGTAAGGAAAACTTCCTCAAAGAGTTCAGCGCATGGTTGTCTAAAGTTGGTCGGGAAAATACCCCTCCTGCCAACCCCTCCACCTTCGCCGCCCCAGACGTATCAACCACCGATTGGACCCCTGTCACCCTCCCCGGAAAAATCCAAGGGAAAGGTCTTCCCGAGTTAGGTGTTTTTTGGGTGCGCCAGCCCGTCACCCTGAAACCCGACAGCGCCGGAAAAGATCTCACCGTCGAGATCGACGGCGGAACCCGCAATCTCTTTGAATCCGTGTACTGGAATGGAGAAAAAATCGGCGAACTGAATTTCAGCGACTTCGAAGGCGAAGGCCAACGCCGCGGTTACAAGGTCCCGGGAAATCTGGTCAAAGAAACCGGCAACGTCCTCGCCATCCGAGCATTCTCCCCCGTCGGAAATCCCAACCTGGCAATTCGCGTCGCCGGTGTCCCCGCCAACGGTGAATGGCTCGCCAAGGTCGAGAAAGAATTCTCCCCGCTGGCCAAAGATGCAGCTCCCGCCCCTGAAATCCTCAAGGGTAAACCCGCTCCTCATGGCTCCCCGAGTCAGCTCTTCAATGCCATGATCAACCCAATCGTACCTTACGCGATTCAGGGAGCGATCTGGTATCAGGGCGAGTCAAATGCCGGCCGCGCCTGGCAATACCGGCAAGCCTTCCCCCTTCTCATCTCCGACTGGCGCGAGTTGTGGGACCGAGGGAATTTCCCATTCTACTTCTGCCAGTTGGCAAACTACATGAAGAAGACTGACGTGCCGCAGGAAAGCAACTGGGCCGAACTTCGCGAAGCCCAATCCATGACGCTCAAACTCCCGAAGACCGGTCAGGCCATCCTGATCGATATCGGAGAAGACGAGGATATCCATCCCAGGAAAAAGAAGGAAGCCGCCGATCGTTTGGCTCTTATTGCCTTGGCCAATGAGTATGGGAAAGATGTTTCCTATTCAGGCCCTGTCTATGACTCCATGAAGATCGAGGGGGATAAGGTTCGCGTCAGTTTTAAGGAGGCCTCCGGTGGACTCGTTGCCAAGGAACTTCCGAAAACCTACCCTCCCAAAACTGGAGCTCCTGAAGTCCCTCTTGTCCTTCCGTCTCCTGATAGCGACGTACAGGGTTTTGCCATTTGCGGCGAAGACCAGAAGTGGGTTTGGGCCAATGCCAAGATTGACGGTTCCGATGTTGTCGTATGGTCCGAAGCTGTACCAAAACCCATTGCCGTCCGCTACGCTTGGGCTAACAACCCCACCTGCAATCTTTACAATGGGAAAGATCTGCCCGCTTCGCCATTCCGCTCCGACGACTTCCCGATTACCACACAGCCTAAATAAAGGTTGATCTAAATTATTAAAGGAGGGGCATGTCATATCGGCATGCCCCTTTTTTTCTAACTTTTATTTTTAAGAGAGCAAGTCTTTGAGCCACTCAGGAGAGAAAGTTATGATGGATTGAACTGAGGGACAACCACTAGCGTTCGGGTTGGTAAGGTAGGGTGATCTTGCAGAAAGCGATTTGTTTAGGAATCAGCAGGCTTGTGAACTAGAGTTAGGAATACTCCATGAGTTTCTTACTAACCGTCGGAGCGAGCTGATTGATCGCTGTCGGATCAAGGTATCCCAACGCACCGCCCCAAAAGCGACGGAGAAAGAGTTGGAACATGGCATACCCATGTTCCTCGACCAGCTTACAAAAACTCTTCGGCTTGAGCAGACCATGGAGCCGCTGAGCAGCCGAAAAGTATCCGGCCCGTCCGGAGGGGGAAAGCCAGTTTTGTCCGAAATCGGAGAGACCGCCGCGCGACATGGCGGCGAATTGTTGCACCATGGCTACACGGTCGAGCAAGTGGTCCACGATTATGGCGATCTTTGCCAAGCCATCACAGATCTCGCCTTCGATGTCGGCGAATCCATCGAAACTGACGAATTTCGGACGTTGAATCGCTGCCTCGATAATGGCATTGCCGTGGCCGTTACCGAATACAATTACCAGCGCGACTTTCTGCTGGCAGACAAACAATCGGAAGTATTGAAGGAGCATTTAGGGAATTTTGCGCACGAATTGCGCAATCTCCTTAATACGGCAATGCTCGCGCTTACGGCCATTAAAGCTGGCAATGTCGGACTGGGTGGCGCTACAGGGGCCGTGCTGGATCGCAGTCTGGTGGGACTGCACAACCTCATTGATCGCTCCCTGACCGATGTCCGAAATTCGACGGCCAGCCCTCCACAACACCAATTGTTTTCCTTGGCTGACTTCATTGCTGAGGTCCGGCTATCAGCCGATCTCGAAGCCGAGGTAAAGGGGTGTACACTCATCGTCTCGGACATCGATCCCCTGCTTGCGGTTGATGCAGACAAGGTTCTTCTTGCTGCTGCAGTAGGCAATTTACTTCAAAACGCATTCAAGTTTACAGCGCCGCAGACTGCAGTTTCTTTGAATGCCTATGCTGTTTCCGGCCGTATCCTGATCGAGGTGGAGGATAAATGTGGAGGCCTGCCCTCAGGGTTCGAGGAAAAGATGTTTTTACCTTTTACCCAGGGCAATGCAGACCATTCCGGTCTCGGATTGGGTTTATCCATCTCCAAACGCAGCGTCGAAGCAAACGAAGGAACGCTTAGCGTTCGCGATATTCCTAATACCGGCTGTGTCTTCACCATCAACCTTCCCCGCTACTCGGTGAGTAAATGCACCGAGACGCCTGCTGTCTTGGATAATAAAGACCCTTTTCGTTTGGTAACCCTGTCGGACAAGGCCAAAAAACTTTGTGTCCTCATCGCAGAAGACAGTTCGGTAAATCGCAAGCTTCTGGAACATGTCTTCGAATGCCTCAATTTACCGCCTCCTGTGATGGTAAAAGATGGAAAGCTTGCTGTCGCGCTCGCCGCTACCGGATGCTTCGATGTTATCCTGATGGACTGCCATATGCCCGTGCTAGACGGCTATGAAGCCACAAGGAAAATCCGTGCCACCGAGAGCGCCGCCATGGATTCAAATAGAATTCACATCATTGCCCTTACTGGAGCCTCATTTGAGGATGATCGTGAGACAGCTGTCGATTCGGGAATGGACGATTTTCTGACAAAGCCGCTGCTGATTCCTTTGCTTGCAAAGATCTTGGAAAAAATTGCCATTTCCAAATGCGCCGAGTCTGAAGGTGGAGTCTGACCCGAGGCCAAGCCTTTCTCTTGAGATGCAGGAACTGACCAAGGAGGCTCGAGGATAAACCTTCCGATTACAGCATATTTCCTCAAATAAATCGTTGCCGTTTGCGCACGCGCAAAACATTCTGGCAGGCCTCCGTAAATGAACTTTCCCCCCTCCTGTCTCGCGCTGAAATCCCTCCTTGCGGTAGCTTGTCTAGCCGCACCTTTTTCTCAAAACCACGCCATGCAATCCAACCTCGCCCGTCCTTACGGGCTTAAGTCCTCACCGCCTCACGATAGTCAACTCGTCTTCTATTCGCCGCAAAGTGAAGACCTTCTTTTTACCAATGAGAAAGAGATCCTCATCTATTGTCGCGTGGGCTTGCGCAGTGTGAAACTTGACTGGTCTGTCGCCCGCAACATGTTTAAAGAAGGCTTCGTTGCCGGCCAGGCTGAGGCCCTTCCTGACAATCGGTATCTCATTCGCATTCCGGCTGATAAGTTGAAACCTGGACTCTTCGATGTGCGTGTCACGCTACATCCCGGAGATGGCACTACTATTCCGGGCATTTCCACCATCGGGTACAAGGTGGATCAGATGGCTATCACGAATGATCTGCCCTCAGACTTCCGAGAGTTCTGGGAAAAGGGCAAAAAGGAGGTGGCATCCATCCCTCTCGATCCGAAGCACGGCGAGGTGAAGACCTTCACGAAAGACGAGATCAATGCGTACAATGTCGCCAGCGCCTCCCTGCCGGAGGACTATGATCCCGAGGGCCATCGCTATGATGAGGTCGAGGCTTTCAAGGTGGACTTCGCGAGTGTGGATGGTCTCCGAGTGCATGGCTGGGTGGCCAAGCCAAAAGGGGACGGCCCTTTCCCCGCGATGCTTGTGCTGCCCGGTGCCGGATTCAATGCCCGCCCGATCCCTCTGGAGCATGCCCGCCATGGCTTTCTCGCCATCGATGTTCAGGTGCATGGTCAGGAAGTGGACTTGGAGGAATATCCCAAAATTCCCGGATACTACAGTGATTTTACCTACGAGCCACCGCAGGACTATTACTACCGTAAGACTTACCTCAATGCGTTGCAGGGGCTGAACTACCTCTTCTCCCGTCCTGACGTAGATAAAAAGAAGGTCGTCGTAGTCGGTGGTAGCCAGGGAGGGCGATTGACCACCATCGTTGCGGGATTGGATGAACGCGTGGCCGCAGCTATTCCGGCTATCGCCCACTTCGCGAATATTCCGTATCTCACATGGTACAAGAACTCGAATGAGGCGAAACCTCCTGTTGATGGGATGGACCGGGACGCTCCTCCTGCGCTTCCCGATACTCCCGAGGGACGTTGCATGGGCTATTACGATGCGATGAATTTCGCGCCCAATATCAAATGCCCCGTACTCATGAACGCGGGATTGATTGATCCGGTATCCAACGCCACGGGCGTTTTCTCCATCTACAATCGTCTGGGGACATCCGATAAAACCATGATTGCTCTGCCTGGAATGGGACATGATTGGTCTGCGGAATTTGATCGCCGCGCATGGCGCTGGCTCGATCAAAAGCTCGGATTGCCCGCACCCGCCGGTCTTCAAAAAAAGTAGCGCTTCTCACTCATGAGCATCTTATCTCGTCTTCCGAAATTCGTGGGAGCGCTTGTCTGCGTCCTTCCCTCAGTGCTTTTTGCTCAGACTCAGCCCACTCCGGCTCCCTCTCCGGTTCAGATCCGTGAGGAAAACCAGATGTGGCGTACAACGACCCTGGGCGACATCGTCACGGAGTCCCTCATTGCTCCCGATGGGAGCATGACGGCACTCCGTCTGCTGAGCCCGGACGAAGTGTACGGACACGTTCCCAATCCCCATGTCACGAATGTCTTGCGGGTCGGGACGGGGCTGCCGGAGGAAAGTGGAATTGGTGGCTCCCGCGGTGTTTTCTTCCTGCAAGACGAGCCCCTTGTTCTTAACGAGGTCACGCGCGTCAACGACACCACAGTAAAGGCCGAGGGATCCAAAGCTTCGATTGTGTACGAGTTCTCTCCGACGCAATTGACGTGGACAGTGAAAAACAAAACGGAGGAGACCATGCAATTCCTCATGGTTCTTGATCCCACCCTCTGCGCAGTGGAAACAGCCAAAGCCGATGCCCGGATCACGCCGGAGATCAAACTCTGGAAGGACACCACCTGGTATCAGGACGCCGGCAACAAATTCCGCAAAATTCGCATCACTGGTGGGGACCGGATCTGGGGACCTGGAGCCATTATTGGCAAAAGCTGGAAGGAAGGACTCTTCCAAGTCTGGGAAGCCACTCTTAAACCGGGAGAGGAACGGAAAATCACTATTGAGGCTTCTTTCGCGACTCCGGAGGAAGTCACACGGATTTCAGCTCTGCTTCCCGAGAAAGTTCAGAGACGTGGCAGTGGACCCAGTCTATTCGTTGATCCTCAACCAGCCTCGACCGGCGACCTGATTGTGTATTCCCCCGTGGACTATCGAGTCTTTCAGCGCCAGACAGAGGCCTCAGGAAGAGTCTTGGTCTCGGGACGTACCACAAAGCCCAGCGACGCGGTAAAAGCCCGCTTTGTGGGCACACCACGCTTCGGGAAATTACCGGAGGGCTGGATTGATCTTCCTTTCAATCCGCAGACGCAGAGCTTCGTCGCCCAACTCGATATCGCAGCGGGGGGCTGGTACGAGGTGGAGATCAAATCTTTCCTGAAAGGTGCGGAAACGGCCTCTGTGAAGATCCCTCGTGTCGGAGTAGGTGAAGTCTTTGTGACGTGTGGACAGTCGAATTCCACAAGCTGTGGCTCTGGCGGTCCAGCACCCAACAAAACCCAAAGCGGGCTGGTCTCGACATTTGGCGGTGATACCTGGCAGCTCTGCCAGGATCCTCAACCCGGCGCTCGTGACAATAGCCAGGGAGGAAGTCCCTGGCCGTATTTCGGCGATGCGATGGTCGCCAAATATGGTGTGCCTGTCGCTGTGGCCATTACCGGACATGGTGGTGCACCCGTATCGAACTGGAATCCCGGTAAACCGGCCTTTCACTGGTTGATGATGCGCATTAATCAACTCGGACCGCAGGGATTCCGTGCCCTACTCTGGCATCAGGGAGAGAGCAACGTAAAGGGGACGACGGAAGACTACTACAATAGCCTTTCCCGTACCATCGAGGCATCACGTGCTGTCGCAGGCTGGGCCTTCCCGTGGTTCGTCGCCCAGGTTTCCTACACCAACCCGCAGAGTCCCTCTAGCGACTCAACTCGCAATGCTCAGAAGCAACTCTGGGATGAAGGCTTCGCCTTGGAGGGGCCCGACACCGATACGCTCATTGGGGATGATCGGGATGGAGTCCACTTTAGTGTAAAGGGCCTGAAGCGTCATGGAGAGATGTGGGCTGAAAAAGTCGGGATTTATCTCGATCCGACTTTAGGGCTCTAAAAGAATTAGTGCCCAGATGGCTCAATGAGTCCTATCCGCCGAAGCCTGTTAGCGGCGCTGAGCGTCGGATACGTTGTTCAAGCGCTCCCGGTTCTCGCTGAGGTATCACTTCCCTCCATCATCTCCAAACACATGGTCCTTCAAAGGTCGGACCGTACTCCGATCTGGGGCAAAGCGAGTCCAGGAGAAGTGGTGAAAGTGACTCTGGGAGATTGTGCGGTTACAACCACGACCGGTGAGAATGGTAAATGGAGAGTCGCTCTCGATCTGAAACAAATGGGATGTGGACCACACGAGCTCGTGGTGGAAGGTGAAAATCGTCTCACAATATCCGATGTGCTTATCGGTGAAGTCTGGCTGGCTTCCGGACAATCCAATATGCAGCAGACGATAAGGCATTCGGGTGGAACTGAGGGCGAGGGGTCGCAGGATTTCAGTACTCTGCGACAGTTTACAGTGCCCAATACCCCGTCTCAAAAACCCTCTGCGTCTTGCGAGGGGAACTGGACAGTAGCATCACCAGAGACCATAGGAGACTTTAGTGCTGTAGGTTACTACTTTGCAAAGACATTGCAGAATGACTTAAAAGTTCCCGTTGGAATCATTGATGCGACCTGGGGAGGTACGCCCATTGAAGCTTGGATCAGCGAGGATGCATTGGCCACGGTTCCGAGTCTCAAAGCAGCCAAAGAAAAAATATGGGAGGAGATTACAAGTTATCCCAGACGCAAAGAGCAGTTCATCCAGCAATTTGGTACTTGGTTGGCGGATAACGGAAGGGAAGATGCTTCCTCCATAAATCCAGAGGATTTTGCAGGAGAATCCGTGTCTGAAAGGGATTGGACCATCGTCACTTTGCCTGGACCGTTAAAAGCCCCTGGACTGCCTGACTGCGGGGTGATTTGGATTCGGCGGTCCGTTGTACCTGAGCCGGGTAGAGGTGGTCAGAATCTGATTGTGGAATTTGAAGATGGCTCGAGAAACCTTTTTGAAGCCGTTTACTGGAATGGACAAAAGATTGGCGAGCTCAACTACCGATCCTACCGCGGAGACGGTTCATCGCGAAGCTATGAGGTACCAGGCAGTCTTGTTAAAGAAGGTGAAAATATCCTCGCCGCACGATTGTTTGTGCCGGTTGGAGCACCTTTGTTCGATGGTATTAATTTTATCAGGGTAGGAGGCATCCCTCAGGGAGGGGCATGGCTAGCCAAGGCGGAAAAGGCCTTTGCACCTTTGCCAAAAATGACGGCCGTCCCCAAAATATTGACGAATCAGCCTCAAGTTAAAAAGGCTCACGCGCTTTTATTCAACGGGATGATCAGTCCTATAATCCCGTACGCCATCAAAGGAACCTTATGGTATCAGGGGGAATCTAATGCAAACCATGCGTGGGAGTATCGGACCGCCTTTCCTTTACTCATAGCTGATTGGCGGAATCGATGGGCACAGGGTGATTTCTCGTTCTACTTTTGCCAACTGCCAAACTTCATGAAGAAGGACGAACTCCCCACGGACAGTGAATGGGCTGAGTTACGCGAGTCTCAGTCTCTCACCTTGCAAGTGCCGAAAACGGGGCAGGCTGTTTTGATCGATATTGGCGAGGAAGGGGATATTCACCCACGTAACAAGAAGGATGTCGGAGAACGTCTGGCCCGGATTGCGCTGGCTAAGGATTACGGCAGAGAGATCGTTTTTTCAGGTCCGACATATCAAGGTATGAAGATTGAAGGAGATAAGATCCAGATCACGTTCCAGAATGTATCTGGGGGTCTGGTTGCGAAGGAATTGCCAAAAACTTATGCGCCCAAGACCGGAACTGCAGAGGTGCCTCTTACTCTTCCCTCACCGGAGAGCGAGGTGCAGGGATTCAGTATCTGTGGAGTGGATGGAAAGTGGGTCTGGGCCGATGCGAAGATCGAGGGCACTGATGTGATTGTCTGGTCTGAAAAGGTATCCGAACCTGTGGCTGTTCGTTACGCCTGGGCTAACAACCCTACCTGCAACCTCTATAATGGAGAAGGGTTGCCTGCCTCGCCATTCCGTACCGATGATTTTGCGCTGACGACCCAGCCTAGGTAAGCGATGACGTAAAAAACAAAACGAGCCACACCGCCAGGGAGTGACCCGCTTTGTTTCTATGCACTGCCGGAAGATCAGGCTTGGAGTACCACGAGTTTATTTTCTTCGCTGACCGCGAAGGTCTCGACGGCAGGATCTTCCTCAGCTTCGAGCTGTACCTGATAGGTAGCCGTGCGGACGCGGTGGGGATTAAAAATGCTGCGACCGGTCTTGATGTCAAATTCCCAGCCATGCCATGGGCAACGGATGATTTCTCCCTCTCGCTCGAGAAGGTATTCGCCCACGGAGGAGGGAGGCGTGTGTCCACAGATCCTTCCCTCACAGAGGGGAGCAAGCTGATGGGGGCAGACATTGAGGACGGCGAAGTACTCTCCTGCGATGTTAAAAATGCCGATCGACTTGCGTCCGATCTTGACGATTTTCCTGGAGCCAGGCGGTAACTCGTCCGCTCGGCAGATGATATGACGCTGCGCCATAGTCTTTACGCGGTCGCGAGTTCCTTGGCGTGATTGACCAGTGAGCCTCCCCGGGTGAAGTCGTAAAGCTCGAAGGCGTTTTGGAAATAGATACGCTCCTCAAGCTCGGGAGAGAGCTTGGGTAAACCATGGTGCGGAGAGTCATTGTCCCAATGCGGATAGTCCGAGGAGAACATGACGGTCTTTTCCGCATGGATGATCTCGAGGATCGTACGGAGATGCTCGGGATTCTCGGGCTCCTCGATGGGCTGTGTCGTGAAGCGGACGTGATCCCAGACATATTCGCTGGGTAGCTTTTTGACCCAGGGAACCGATGATCGAAGGGCTTTCCAATTCTTGTCGAGGCGCCACAAGACGTGTGGAAGCCAGGCCAGACCGCCCTCGATACACACAAAGCGCAGGGTGGGGAACTTCTCGAAGACGCCCTCGCAGAGAAGGCTGACGATGTGGCCCATGTAATTCTGGGGAATGTTCGTATGCCACTCCAGATAGGTGGTCGGATCTCCAGCTACGAACCCATTGGCGATGCCGCGGTCCTCCGTGCCGGGATGAGTCGCCACGGGCAGACCGACCTCGGCGGCCGCTTCGTAAATCGGCCAATAGAACTTCTGACCAAAAGGAATGCGTGCTCCGCTGCACATAATGACCTGGACCATGCGAGGATGGCCAGCCCAACGCCGAATTTCCTCCGCAGCGGCCAAGGGATCCTGAGGGGTAATGATGATGGAGCCGTAGAAGCGATCGTCAGCTTGCAGCCAAGTCTCCGCGAGGGTGTCATTGTAGGCGCGGGCAAGGGCTGCGGCGTAGTGCACATTGGGATGAATGCCGAGGCCGAGAATTCCTGATCCGGTGAGAACTCCAGCGCAGATGCCGAAAGGGTCCATATGCTGCTCGATCATCTTGCGAGGGCTGGAGCCGGCAGCACCGCCTTCCTCGGGGAGGGCATCCTGACGAAGCACGCCAATGGGGCTCGTCAGCAGTGTGCTGGGCGGCGCCCATTCGGTCTGGCGCAGACCCTTGGGCAGCCGTTGACGAACTTCGTCTGTGGGCCAGGTCTGGTGAATATCGCAGTCAATGATGTTTGAGGTTCTCATGATAGAGCGGGGGTGTTGGTTGCGGTTTGATGCATTGATTGGAGAGTGGCTTGGATTTCTTTCTCGGTAAGTGACCGATCAAAGCTTGCTCCGAGGCTACCCCAGAGCGTGTTCCCATTGCCCCAGATGGGCACCGCCAGACGTGCAGGATTGCCGAGCAACGGATGGCAGTGGCCGAGGGTGGCGGCTTGATTTAGAAACTGATCGAGTTGATGCTCGCTCTCCCACATCGGAGGTCCGTACATGGTGAAGGGGTAGCGCTGGCGGTAAATCTCCCTTTCTTCGCCGGAAAGGAAGGCCAGGATGCAGAGCGAAGAAGCGAATCCGTAAGGAGAGGGGACCAGGCGGTCCGGGGTTTCCACAACCGACGGGCGACGCACACTGATGCGGATTTTTACTAGAGCGTCACCATCAATGGCTTTGGTGACGAGAAGTGACTCTGCCCCGATTTTTTCCCGAAGGTCCAAAAAGGAGGCGTAATCTGTGGAAGCTGATTTGGGACGATGAAGGTCAGCAATTTTCTCTCCCGCATGATAGCAGACGGGACGTCCTGTTTTCTTCAGAAACCCTTTGCTAATGAGTGTATTGGCGAGATTGAAGGCCGTCGGGGGAGCAACTTTTAACTTCTGGGCCAGGTCATTGAGCGACAGTCCTTGCGATGACTGAAGCACCATTTCCAGTAAATCAATTCCACGTTCCAGAGCTTGAACTGTTGCCATATGAATTCAGTATTAATGAATTAATATTCAGCAATAGTGAATGATGGCAACAAAATTCTCCAAAGACAGTTGATATTCGAAAGCTGAGAAGGACCTGAGGATTTAGGGATTTTGGTAAAGCTGGACGATTTGCGCGTCGCTGAGCGCATTCGCAAAAAGTCTCACTTCATCGATCTTTCCCTTGAAGCGGTAGCCTCCCGCGTGAGAGGCCCCAATCAAAAGCGGGAGTCCATTTGGCAGCAGTCCTGCGCCATGATTGTAGCTATGAGTCGCGATGAGGACGCCGTTTTTATAGGACTTCACTTTTCCTCCCCCCACGGTGAAGGCAATGTGGTGCCACTGATCATCGAGAACTCCCGGGATGGTGGCTTTTAATTGATTGCCACCCGCACTGGTATCCAAGCGGAGAGCGAATCCATCACCACTCCCATTCCTCTGAATGGACCATCCCGGATCCGTCGTGGAGAGGTCCTTTTTACTGAGAAGACGAGCGTAGCCCGTTTGTCCGGTCGTCGAGCCTTTGACCCATAGGGAGATGGTCATTTCATTAATGAGGGTGATCACCTTGGCCTCAGGTACTTCCAGATAGCCTGTGCCGTTTAGTGAAAGGCTTCGAGTAGTCGGCGCATCCGTGCTGAAGGAGGGGTTGTCAATCTGGATGGCGTTATTCTCATTGCCTGAAGAGTCATCGGAATTTGATCCTTCGAAACTCCACCAGCCGGTCATCTCTCCAAATGCGGTGGCGACTGAGGCTGCGGCCGCGGTCGTTATCTTACTATCCAGTACAAGCGAAACGACATTGGAGAGAATGGCATTCCAGATGATCGTATCATGAGCACCAGTCGTGAGATGGACGCCGTCTGTAGTGTTGGTCATGGCATTTCCTTGCAGGATGACGCCGAGAGTTTGTACGAGGCTGCTGTCTGCGATGGGAGTGCCATTGTCCATGAGAGCGAGGACGCCAAAGCCCTCGCCAGCGAGGCCTGTGTTTTGATTGGGGAGCGGGGCGGTGATGGAGTTGTTGCGAAACTCCAAGCCGAAAATATGGGTGCCTGCCGTGGGGGTACTCACATTATTCACCTCGACATACATCCGCGCCTTGGAGCCGACGGAGTTGTACCAGTTCAGGGTATTTGTTGTGCTGTTTCCCGAGATCAGCGTGTCCATGCAGATATCGTAAATGGGCGGAGTGGCGCTGTTGCGATCGCGCATGCGCAGCCACACGGCGCCATTGTCGGTGAGGACGTTGTTGACCACGGCTACATCCTTCATGCTGTGGACATAGAACATGATGCCCTGTGGATTTTCCGTGAGGGTATTATCCTTCACCAAGACGCGCTGGACTTGATGACTGACCACATAGCGGCTTTCCGATGTGGGGATGACATCCCACGCGGGACTGACCGTCAAAGTCGTGGCTGTATTGCTGGCCACCAATCTATTCTGCCCAGTGCCTGGTCCAGCCACGATGGAGACGTGGTATCGATGGCCGCTGCTGATGTCTGGGACAGCACGATCGTAGATCCAGTTTTTTGAGCTGTCCGTCAGCGTGGTGGCGGTGGCTGAAGTTGTCATGCCGACATCGCGATAGGTGTTGTACTCGCCCTGAGCCATGATGGTCTCGCCATCGTTGTTAACCCGGAGCGCACCGTCGCCATCTCTGCCGATAGCATTGTTGAGCACCACCATGGAGTCACACATGCTGATATCGAATCCTCCGCTCTCCGTCGTCTGGCCATTCAGAATCGCTGTGCGGGTCAGTACATTATCTTCCAGAAGCGTGCGAATCGACTCCTGTCCCACTCGCACACGGGTGTAGTACCAATTCACGATATTGTTGCGGAAAACCAGATCACGGTTGTTGCGCAAATAGAGTTGCTCGCCTCCGGGACCAGTGATGAAAGTGGAATCCTTTATCAAAATGCGTGAGCACGGACCGATGGCGAGCACCTTCCCCGCATCGGCCTCGAAGCGAGACCGTAGAACGAAAATCCGAGAGGCATTGTTGTCTATCTTCACACCCCATGATGCGCCGGTGGTTGTGTTTTCCACACCGATGTCCACGAAACCTAATTGCGATGCAGGCCCCCGCATGCCGAAGCCGTATTGAGACGTCTCCGTGATACGTAGGATGGACTCATCGGCACCATCGCCTTTGAAAACGACATTCGATTTCAGGCCGATGGAGGCGGCATTGGTGCTCGCTGGGCCAAGGATTTTATATACCCCGGTGGGAAAATACAGAACCCCACCACCGGCCGCATTTGCCACGTTGATGGCGTGCTGAATGGCAGGTGCATCGTCCGTGGTGCCATTCCCTATGGCGTGCAGGGTTAAGCGAGGATCATTCGTGACATTGTAGACATTCGCTGCGAAGGGAAAATCTGCTCCCCATGGTACTCCCAAGCCGAATGGATCAGTTGTAGATAAGCGGGCCGTGAGGGAATATGGCAACGTCGTCTCGCCGTAATCCGCTCCGTGTCCATTGCGAATGTGGATGTCATAAGCAACGCCGGGAGTGAGCCCGGTGGGAGCGGTTACTTCCAGCATGTAGGCATCGCTATTTGCTGGAGTGACTGTGGCGGCCAGTGATGTTCCCCCCTGAACGAAATAGACGGCAGGGGTGGCTCCTGCGACGGAGAGATTCCGGCCGAAGAGCCTGAAAACCCGACCGGAATCGACTTCCAAGCCGCAGAGATCGTTGGTGCCCCAAGCGCGAGCTTGATTCACGAAAGTGGGGGCGCTGAAATTCGAGCCATCGCTGACCCAGATGGCATAGAGACCGGGTGTCTGTCCGGCTGGAATGCGTGCCGAGACGAATCCTGGCGACTCATTGGCATTGAGAACGGTGAGACGAGTCTGGGGGGATAAAGAAGGCTCCGTCCCGACGACACGTTGAAACCAAACCTGAGGATTTGTGCCGAAACCATCTCCTTGGACACCGATGATATCGCCTGGTGCGGCCGATTCTGTGATGCGAAAAACCGTAGGAGCTGACTGTGCAACAAGCGGAACAAGCAACAAAGCCTGCACCGCCCCGACGCGGAGAAGTCTTGGTAGGTTCATGAGGGGAAATGCGATGCTGAGCACACGTGTGATTTCAGACAAGTGCAAAACACCGGTATCTTATAGGATTGACCGACAAAGTTGGCATGCTAACTCAATGGGAATATTAGCATGATAAACCTGTCTTAAGGCGGGTTGCATACGTGCTGAAGGCCTTTCTATCTCCCAAAAAATTTCATGAAATCTGTTTTGCAATTCTCCAATGCCATCCGTGTTGAACTCGATATACGTGACAATCGATATTGCGGGATTTCTGGTGCCTTTTTGGAAGATGTTGCTTTTGTCGTCTCTGGGCGTGGGAACGTTCCTTATTTTCAAACACCGGACGGGATCAGCTATCAGGAATTCATCCCGCTGGACTGGAAGGAAGAGAACGATGCGTTCATTCTGGAACTCGAAGCCATCGGACGGTGTGCTCCCATTCAGAGTGATCTTGATCTGTTTGGATTTCCTCGGATCTCTACGGCAAAGGGAGAGGTGAGGGATCGCTTGAATATTTGGTTCGCGGCGCAGTCGCAGACCGTGGGTGGGGAGGAATATATGGGCTTCGCCGTCTCGTATGAGTGGAAGAGTGAGAGTCGGCAGATTCACTGGCTTTACGAATCGATCGCCCTGGCACCCGAGGGAACGACTATCGGTGCCCGCTTGATGGCGCAGAACATGACTCAGAACCTCAATCCTCTGGAATCAGTTCTGACCAGTGAGACGATCTACTCCACCCAAGAGCACTACGACCGCTCGTGCATTGAGTCACCCTGTCGTGGCGGCGGATCTCAGATCTTCGATCTGGTGCAGGGGAAGAATCTCGCGGTGGTCAATTTTTTTGCAGAACCCACCGGGGAGGGGAATGCCTTGAAGGCCAACTGCCAGACCATGCCCGGTGAAGATTTCGTCACCGTCTCCGATTTTCACTATGGAGCTTTGGCTTCGGAATTTCGCACGGCACCGCGGGTAGTTCTTGCGCTGAAGAAAACAGAGGCTTCGCGAACGAGTGACATCAATCGCTGGACGGCGTGGTTTGATTTCACGGCGGAGCTATGGTGTGAGAAACTGGGCATCACCCGGACTCAAGTCGTCCCGACGTTGACCTTTGAAGGCACGGGTGCCGGTGGCATCGATATCGGCATGGCGTATCCGGACTTGCTGAAAGTCTGGACGGAGCGCTTGGATTGGGTGGTGGAGCAGGGCTTCCGCGCCATCAATCTCCATACTCCCGAATACGTGAGCGCGGCGAATCGCAAGACGCTCGTCTTCGGCGGTAACAATTGCTGCCCGTGGGAATACAAGCTCTCGGATCAACTGGGAGGCGATGCTGGCCTGAAGGCCTTCTGCGAGGCCTGCCATGCCAAGGGCGTCAAGGTGTACATCTGGATCGCAGGCCACCTGCATCGCGAGGCTCCCATCTGGAGAGAGCATCCGGAGTGGATGGTGAGATCGGCGGATCATCGCCTCTGGGATGGCCACTATGGGGTCATACATACGTTGTCTTTTGCGGAGGAAAGCATGAGGGACTGGTTTCTTCAGGACATGAAGCATCTCCGTGAGGTCACGGGCGTGGATGGGATTTGGTTCGACTCCTTCACCAATCTCACCTTGGGAGCGATCAACTGGCAGCGTCCGGACCGGGTGTCGAATGCGCCGGGCGTCTTCCGCTTTCTCGCCGACCTGCACAATTTGGGATACGAGATCATGATCGAGTCCATGTCTCAGCTCGGAGTGTCCTCATGGGGGAATCTCCCGCCTGCCAAAATCACAGGCCAGGAAGAACTCCTACTCAATAGCAACATGCGCTACTACATGCGCCTGTGGAAATCCGACCCCGCGATCACGGAGAAGCTCTATTTCCGCTGCCTTGCTGCGAAGGCTCCTCTCGGGGTATGGATAGAGGAGTTTCTTGGCCATGCAGAGCCGTTTCCGGCCGAGTTGCCGGAGTGGTTTGGCCCATTGACCTCTGCTTTTGCGGATGCCGTGGACTCTATGCACTCCCGCCATTTGTTGGAGGAGGGGGCCTTGTGGAAGGACCACACGGGCAAAGACGCCGTCTTCTTCGCCTTTACCTCGGGCGAGGTCCCATCCGCTCTCCGTGGTAGCCTCTTCGAGACAACTCCTGCGGCAAACACCGTCTCCACCCTCAAGGAGGGAAAAATCTACAAGGTCCGCTAGAGCTTCAACGCAACCACGGAGCGAGGATGGCAGGCTTTTCTTTCAGGAAATCCAGACCATCCCGCAACTTGCCTTCCGCCGTGAAAAAGGGGTGAAAGCCTTCCCGGCGAATGCCGTTGCTATCATAGCGGTCACGGCGAGTGGAGATGGCCCGTCCCTCCTTGAGTGCCCATCCCATCCAGCCGAAGCCCGCTTTGCTGAGAGCCTTGGTGGATTCCTGGATCAGGGCGGCTCTCTCCAGATCATTGAGACCGCCAGGAAGGCATTCGTTAACGAGGAGAGGCTTCTCATGCCGTGTCTGGATCTCGTGATACCTCTCGATGAATCCGGGCATTTCAGCCGCATTGGTCGGATAGGGGTGGCCACAGAGCACATCGACAAAGTCAGCGACCATCTCGATATTCTGGCCATTCATGGTACCGACAAGAATGGGCTGCTTGGCCCCTGAAGCGCGCACGGTCTTGGCTAGGAAACGCAGCCAGTCGAGCTGGCGTTCGGAGTCGGCGGGAGTCGGTATATCGCCGGGCTCATTACAGAGATCCCAGCACAAGATGCGCTCATCCGTCGCCAGCGGGGTCACGAGGGATCGGACATACGTCTCCATGGGAGCCCAGTCCCCATAGAGATTCTCCATATACGTGCCGCCGTAGTCCCAGTGGCGGTCATGCCAACGATTGAAAAGACAGGGCATCGTTTTCATCCCGGCCTCGTCAATGGCCGCTACGGCATCCATGAAATGCGCCGAGATCCTTTCAGGATCAGCCATCCATGCAGTAAACTCGATCCAGAGGCGAATGCAGTTCGCATGGACTTCCGTAGCCAATGCGACCTCCTCCCGCATACGCGCCGCATCATAGTTCCACCAAGCCTCTTCGATCCGCGCTCCCCAGGAAGGAACAATGCTGAAACCGCGGAGCCAAGCGTAGTCGGTATAGTTATGGAGGGTGGGGGAATGCATACAATCCATACGCGTCGATAAATAGTGTATACACTTCTCGCAAAGGGGATCAAGCGAAACAAAAACGCCCACTGAATTTCCAGTGGGCGTTTATTTGTAAAAACTTAGCCTCTGAGACCTCTTTAGTTGGTTTTAGGCTTATAGATCAGAGAGGACTTCGCGCCTGCGTCCTCGGACGCATTCTCAATGTCCAGATATTCTTGCACATCCGTCACGTCCTCACCAGTGAGAGCATCCATACGGAAGACGGTTTGCCTCAGTGCGCTACTTCCTTCGCCAGTAATGCCGTTAGACGACGTTAAATCTGTAACCCACGCAGATATGGTCCCATATGCGTTCGTATTTCCTGCCGCACGTGCAGCGGCTGCAAGGTTCGCGATATTCTGAGCATTACGTTGATGCTTCGCCTCTGTAGCGGCACCAGTAATATTGGCGATGTTTGGAATTGCTATGGCTGCGATAACAGCAATAACAGCAATGACCACGAGGAGCTCAACAAGGCTGAAGCCATGTTGCACGAATGTTCTGGCAGTTGGTTTTTTCATGACAGGTATCTTTTTCGCTGGTCTCTCAGGATCTTCCAAGCTCACCGATTCCGTATTTCCCTCTAGGGAATACCTGTAGAAGGATGCGCAACGTTGCATGCAACTCGTTTCAGGCCTCGATAATATGATTCCGAATGGCGTAACGCACCAAATCACTGATGGAGTGAAACCCAAGCTTGCGCATGACAGTGGCCCGATGGGTTTCTGCGGTTTTCACACTGATACCCAATATTGAGGCAACATCCTTATTACTTTTGCCTTCCGCCAAGAGCTGAATGATCTCCCTCTCTCTGCCCGTGGGAAGAATGGTTGAGGTACTCGCCGGACCTCGTTGTGTCGGAGAATTATTGAGAAATCCTTGGAAGATCACATCACTCAGGAGAGGGCTGTAATAGTGTGAACCCGCAGCGAGACAACGAATGGCTCCGATAAGATGTCTGCCCGCATCGGACTTAAGAAGGTAGCCTTTTGCTCCCACAGAAAAAACCTCGCGGATCAGTTGCTCCGCATCATGCATGGTGAAAATCAGGACCGCAGTATTCGGATTCTCTCTGATGATCTGGCGACAGGCCTCAATGCCGTTGAGACCGGGCATACTGAGGTCCAGGACGGCAATGTCGGGATGAGTGGCTGCGGACAGGCTGACGGCTTCCCGTCCATCAATGGCTTCTCCGCAGATGGTCATGTCCGATTCGTTCTCGATGAGGTTTTTCACCCCCTGCCGGACAATCTCGTGATCATCGGCAATCAAAATGCGAAGGATTTCAGAACTCGATTCAGACATCAGGAGGAGGATTGTCCGGCAAAGGAACTTCGATCAAGAGCTCTGTGCCCCGCGAGGAGGATTCGATGCGCATTTTTCCATTTAAAGGAGCCAGACGCTCGTGCATACCTGCCAGACCGACACCAAAAAGCCTGGTGATCTGGTCAGACTCCGCATCCGCCGCTATGGCCTTGGGGAAGCCCTTGCCATTGTCCTTGATCTGGAGACGGAGGAGGTGCTGGGAGGTGATTTCCAAATGAATGTTTACCTCCGTCGCTGCGGAGTGCCGATAGACATTGGACAAGGCTTCCTGAACCACGCGGAAAAGCGGGGTTTCCAAGTGCTCCCCGAGGCGGGGCAGGTTTTCCGGTGTATCAACCGTCACGGCAATATCCGTTCGCTGACTGAATCCATCGGCAAACCATTTGATCGCAAAGGTGAGTCCCACCTCATCCAGTAGAGGGGGATGAAGGAGATAGGAGAGGTTGCGGATCTCGTTAGAGCTCGCTTCCGCAATTATCCGGGTTTCCTCCAGGATGCGGGCCACTTTTTC
>Ga0351844_1018_pt1 | contig 72617 bp, 60 predicted proteins | sample TotcelHFGM3001L5_FD_206880 | JGI IMG/M metagenome (GOLD analysis project Ga0351844, IMG submission 206880) | Enriched cells from coal bed in the Powder River Basin, Montana, United States - Total cells FGM rep1 HSBNCT.FGM.300.1.L5 ... | reverse complement strand
ATCTTTCACTTAATCTTTCAACAATGCGGCAGCTGGCATCACCCGGGTGTCGCATGTCACCGCCTCGCGGTAAATTGAAAGCCAATGTGCTGCAAGATGCAAGGCAATGCGGCAACTGTGTTTCTGGGAGCAACAAAAGTGTGAGCAACAGGCCGGACGGCTCCGCCGCGAACGATAACCTTGATTTGACGATGATCCTGCGCCAGCATGACCGCTGGCTGCGAACGGTAGTATATGCGCGCGTCGGAGAATGGGAAGCCATCGATGACGTGATGCAGGAAGTCGCGTTGGCGGCGATTCGCCACTCGGCGACGTTGCCGGAAGCCAGTCGGATGGGGCCCTGGCTGTATCGCGTCGCGGTTCGCCAGTCGCTGCTGTACCGCCGCAAAGCGGGACGGCGCCGGAAACTGGCCAGCGGATACGCCCAGCAGGTGCCCCCGGCGGAACATGACCCATCCAGCGTGGATCCGCTGGATTGGCTGCTGGCCCGAGAGCGGTCACAACACGTGAGGGTCGCGCTTCAGCAGTTGGCTAATCGCGACCGGGAAATTCTGATGTTGAAGTACGCGGAGAACTGGAGTTACCAGCAGATCACCGAACATTTGGGGGTTACGCACAGCGCCGTCGAAGCGCGTTTGCACCGTGCTCGTGCTCGGCTGCGGGCCGCCTTGGCGGCGGTCGAAGGGGATGACGCGGGAAACGAGGTGGCACAATGAGCAGCACAACGAATCGAAGTGGGAATGCGCCGACGGACGATTCCGATTTGGATCGCCTTGTGGACGGCGAATTGAGCCGGGACGAGTACGCCGCAATGCTGCGGTCGCTGGAGCACGCGCCGGACGGCTGGCGGCGGTGCGCTTTGGCGTTTCTCGAGTCGCAAGCTTGGCAGCGCGAGATGGGCGAAATGGGGCGGCGGCGTAGCGAGGCGAGGGACGCGGACGCCTGGACGGTTTCCGAACCGTCTTCTGAACCGTCCATCCGGCGGGCACCGGCGAAGACGAAAGCTCTGCCCTTGCTGCTGGCTGTTGCCGCCAGCTTTCTGCTGGCATTCGGCTTAGGGGTCGCGTTCCACCCTTGGGGAGCGTTCGTCGGGTTGGATCGTATCGCGCAGATCGCCGGTTACGGTGCGGCCTCAGGCGAGCCGGCGGGAACCGGCGAGTCGAGCGCTCCGACCGAAGCATCGATCGCCTCGGGGGGGCCCTCCGCACGTGGCAACGTAACGCTCGTCGTCGACCACGGTCACGAGGCCGGCAGTCGTGAAGTGGCCGTGCCCGTGTACGAATGGTCGGCCGAAAACGAGCCGTGGCTGACTCGCGGGCCCATGGCACCCTCGTTCGAGATGCAGCGCGCGGTTCAGCGCGGTGGTCGCGACGTGCGAATGCATAGACATTTTATACCGCTGGAGACCGGCGATGGCCGTCACGTATTGATTCCGGTCGAGCAAATGGAGATCACGCCCGCAGCCCGGCGCGTTTTCCAGTAAGGCCGGTAAGGCTGGAGCGAAGAAATGGAAAGTGGAATGTGGGAGATCGAACAGAAGGGAGGAGAGAAGTGACGATTCAAAGCTGTATGGGACGAAGCATTCTTGGTCTGGTGGCCCCCATGCTGGCCGTTGTCCTGGCTGGCTCCGTTTGGGCAGCGGACCCAGCGAAGAAAACGCCCGCGTCTCCGCAACAGGCAGCAGGGGACGAGGCGACAAGCTCAACAAGCTACTGGTTGGGAATTCTGGCGGTGCCGGCCGATGCGATCCTGAAGGTACACCTGGGGATCGACACCGGCGTGGTGGTCGAACAGATCGTCCCGGATTCGCCAGCCGCAAAGGCGGAGATCCAAGTGAACGACATCTTGCTCAAGTTCGGCGGCGTTCCCCTGGCGGACGTGGATGGTTTGCACGAGGCCGTCCGGGAGAATAAAGATCGCGAAGCTCGGGTGACGTTGTTGCGTGCGGGCAAAGAGATGACCGTGGCCGTAAAACCGGAGGTGCGGCCCGCAGACGCAGGTTTGGGTGTACCGGCACACCCCGGGGACTGGAGGCAAATCTCCGAGATGCTCAAGCGACTGGAACGAGGCGAGTTTGGTGACGATCCGCTACGGATGTTTTTCGTGCAGCCGGGCATCTTGATGCCAAAGGATTTCAAGCAGCGGCAGCTTGAGCTGTTCACAGCGCCACCGGATACGCTACGGCTGCCCAAAGGGTCGCGAGTCACGGTCACACGGCAGCACGAGGGCCCGGCCAAAATCACGGTCGAAAAGGACGGCCAGAAATGGGAAGTGACCGAGGAAGAACTCGAGCAGCTGCCCAAGGACTTGCGGCCGGCGGTCAAAGGGATGCTGGGCGGCCGCGTCTACGTCTTTGGCCAAAGCCCCGTCGTGGTGCCGGGGGAGCGGCCTGACGCCACGCCGGAGTCCGGCGGAAAGCCGCTGCATGACGTCCGCGACCGGCTCGAAGACATGAATCGGCAGCTGCGCGAGAGCGAACAGCGGATGCAGAAACATTTCGACGAGTTACGGAAACAGTTGGATAAAATGGGACAGCACAAAGACTGAGGGCGAGCCGTTGTTGTACTTGTACAAGATTCGCGCAAGCTCGAAGAAGACGTCTTTCTGCCACACGTCAAGAAGAGGTGGGTTATAAATTGGGGGTTATAAATTGAGCGCGCAGTGGCCTTGATCGGAAAGTTGCCAAACGCATGCGGCCCCGAACGGGCGGGTTTTTGATCAGTTCTTTCCCATTCCGTCGTCAGTCGAGCCGCCGCGGAGATGCAGCTGCAGGTAGTTCGCTCGTTCGATGTTGCGGTCCGCCGTATCCAGTTCCATGCCGCGCAGTTTCTGGAGATGCGCGGGCTGCGTATGGATGAACAGCTGGTTGACCGTAGGAATCTCGACGTCGCGGATCAGGCCCAGGTTGACTCCCATCCGCACGCTGGACAACAACTGCATGGTCTCTTCGCTGCTGATCGTCTGAGCCGTACACAACAGCCCATACGCGCGGCTGACCCGATCGTGCAACTCCCGGCGGCTTTCGTCGATCAAGTACTGACGCGCCTTCCGCTCGTATTCGATCAGCGCGGGAGCCACGTCGCCGACCTGCTGGATCAATTCGGCTTCCGACTTGCCCAGTGTGATCTGATTGCTGACCTGGTAGAAATCGCCCATGGCCTGGGAGCCTTCGCCGTACAGACCGCGTACCGCCAGACTGATCTTGTGCAAACTGCGAAACACCTTTTCGATTTGCCGGGTCAGCACCAGCGCCGGCAAGTGCAGCATCACGCTGACCCGCATCCCCGTGCCGACATTGGTGGGGCACGCGGTAAGATAGCCCAGGCGATCGTGAAAGGCGTAGCTGACCTGTGCTTCCAACAGGTCGTCGATGCGATTGATCTGCTCCCAAGCGGCTTGCAGATCCAACCCGCTGTGCATCACCTGAATCCGCAGATGGTCTTCTTCGTTGACCATCACACTGAACTGCTCGGTAGGGTCGATGGCCACGCCTCGGGCGCCGTCCGATTCCGCGTGCTCGCGGCTGATCAGTTGCCGTTCGACCAGGAATTGACGGTCGACATCCGGCAGGCCGTTGACGTCCAGATAGGTAACATCCTGAAACAGGGCGATTTGCGCAAAACGATCCCGCAACGTCTTCTCGATGGCGGCACGGTCGAGCCCGGTACATTTCCGAATAAACGGATAGTCCGCCAGGTTCCGTGCCAGCCGGATGCGGCTGCTGACGACAATGTCCGACTCCGGCCCGGAGCCGCGCAACCACTCGCCACACTTCCCCGCGAATTCTTCAAGTTTCACGACCAGGATCCAATCTCAGAATGCGTTAAGGTCTCCGAGCTGAAGTGCGCCGTCGGCCAAAGCCGTTAGGAATCGTCGTTTTCCAGTTCGCGAATTCGGTCCCGTACCACCGATGCCCGCTCGTAGTCCTCGGCATGGACCGCATCCCGCAGGTCGCGGCGCAAACGGATCAGCTGCGTCTGTTTGTCAAGGCTGCCTGCCGATTTTCGAGGACGCTTGCCGGTGTGGGTTGTCGCGCCGTGGATGTTCGCCACCAACTGTTCCAGCTGTTCCTCGAAACAAACGTAGTCGTTGGGACAGCCCAACCGGCCCTGATGGCGGAACTCGTAAAACGTGATCCCGCACACGGGACACGTCTGCTTGTCCAGTTCGGCCAACTGGTCCGCCGTCTGCCCAAGCTGCAGATGCTGCAGCAGAGCGTTGGCCAATACCTCCGGCTCTTGCGTCTCGTCAGGACGACTGAGATACTCGCGAGCGCATTCCTCGCACAAGTGCAGTTCTTCCCACTGCCCCTTGTCACCGACGCGTTCGGTGATGTGGAACGTCGCGGATTTCTCGCACTTGTTACATTTCATCTTGGAGCAAGTTCTTACGCGACAAGGACTAAAAAGAATGTTAGGATTCTAGCACCGCAGCGGATTGTGTCAAGGTTGGCGCAACTTGGGCAAAGCGATCGGAAGAAATTAACGGCCAGCCGCAGGCGGCGGAGATGGGAGAGCAGGTCTCAATCGTAACCTTGCGAAATGCAGTCAGTGCTGACATCAGCGAATGCGTCCGGCTTGCGGGCTCTCGATTCAATGTGTTTGGCGCATATTCCGTGGGATCGCACCCGTTGGAGTTCACGCTTTAGCGTGTTTGGCCGGTCTCTGCCGGCGGGGAAAGACACGCTGAAGCGTGAACTCCAACATCCTGGACGGTCCCGACGGCATTAAATCAACAGCTCGCTAGAAGGACCCGCGTGTGTCAACGGTCGGCCTCTGGAATCCTAAGCCTCGGTCGGTTACAAAGAAGCCTGTCGTCGACCTTGTTTTCTTCTGGCGAGGCTCCCATGAAAGCTGCTTACATCGAACGCGTTGGACCGCCCGAAACCATCGTTTACGGCGAACTGGCCGCACCGGCCTTGAAGGGCGCGGAAGTCTTGGTCAAAGTCACGGCGGTTTCGGTTAACCCGATCGACACGTACATTCGCGGCGGCGCCGTCGCGTCTTGGCCGCTGCCCCAGCCGTTCATCGTCGGCTGCGATTTGGCCGGCGTGATCGAGGAACTCGGTCCGGGGGCGACCCGCTTTCAAGTCGGCGACCGTGTGTGGGGCAGCAATCAGGGACTGTTGGGTCGTCAAGGCACATTTGCCGAGTACTGTGCCGTCGACCAGTGCTGGCTGTATCCCACGCCGGAGGGCGTCAGCGACCAGACCGTCGCCGCTTCGGCCTTGGTGGGCATGACCGCCCATCTCGGCTTGTTTCGCGAAGCGAAGATCCAGCCGGGCGAGACGTTGTTCGTGCCCGGCGGGACGGGCGGCGTGGGCGCGATGGTGGTGCAGATGGCCAAAGCGGCCGGGGCGCGGGTCTTCGCCACGGGCGGCTCCGACCCAAAGGTGGCGCGTTGCTTGGAATTGGGCGCCGACGCGGCGGTCAACTACCAGACGCAGGACGTGGACGCCGCAGTCCGCGAGTTTGCTCCGGCGGGCGTCGACGTGTTCTGGGAACCCCGCCGCGATCCCGACTTTGATAAGATCATTTCGTATCTGGCGGAACGCGGACGGATCGTCCTGATGGCCGGCCGCGAGGCCCGGCCGCAGTTTCCGGTCGGCCCGTTCTACGTGAAAGAATGCTCGCTGCACGGTTTCGTGATGTTCAAGGCGAGCCCCGAAGAGCTCGATCGCTGTGCCGGCGACATGAACCGCTGGTTGGCCGACGGCAGCCTGCAGGCACAAATCGGTTGCGTGCTGCCCCTGTCGGAAACGGCCGAAGCCCATCGCTTGCAGGAACAGAATACGCTGCACAACGCAGGCACCCTGGCGGGCAAAATCGTCCTGGAGCCGGACGGGATCTAGTTCCATGACCACGATTCACGATCTGCCGGAGATCTCGAATCTGGACGCGCGGCGGCACTTGGTGCGGATTCCCGACCAGTTGGACGTGCCGTTGACGAATCGCGTCCAGCAGATCATCGATACGGCCGAGTTCCGGCGATTGGCCAAGATCACGCAACTGGGACTGGTCTCGCTGGTTTATCCGGCCGCTCACCACACGCGATTCGAGCATTCGCTGGGTGTATATCGAATTGCCCTGCTGTACTTGAAACAGTTGGCTCACGATCCGCGTTTCGCCGCGGCGGTGCAGGTTCGCGATGCCGAGTTAATGATTGTGGCGGCCCTGGTGCACGACTTGGGGCACTGGCCGTTCTGCCATGCCATCGAAGACATGGATTTGCCCGGCGTCCCGGAGCATGAACTGTTCGCCAACAGCTTTCTGTTAGAGGGCGACTTGGCGGACGCGTTGCGGAATGGCTGGGGTCTGCTGCCTCGTGAAGTGGTCGCTTTGCTGTCCGAGCCGCCGCGAGATCCTGTGTCGAAGATCGCGCACAGTTTGCTGTCGGGACCGATCGACGTTGACAAGATGGACTACCTGGTGCGGGACAGTTTGCACGCGGGCGTTCCCTACGGCCGTAATTTCGACCAACAGCGGCTGATCGGCAGCTTGTGCTTGAACCGCGCCGGCGATGGGTTGGCGATCTCGGACAAGGGCCGCACGGCGGCCGAAATGATGGTCTTCGCCCGGTACGTGATGTTCAGCGAAGTCTATTGGCACCACGCGGTGCGGTCGGCCACGGCGATGTTTCAGCGGGCGTTCTATCTGCTGTACCATCGGCTGGACTTGGATTCGCTGTTTCGCCAGTCCGAAGAGGACCTGATCCGCACGTTGATTCGAGCGGCCGGCGAGGGGCCGGCTAAAGAACTGTTGGATGGCCTGTTCGGCCCGGTCCGCCGGTTGTACAAGCGAATGACGCAATTCAGCCTCTTCGAGCAACGGGAACTGTACCAACAACTGGCCCGGCGCCCGTATCCTTGGCTGGCGACGTGTGCGGAGGAATTTGCGGCCGTGCTCAGCCGGCACATCGGCCGCCGCGTCGCGCCCACGGAAATCCTGTTCGACGCTCCGCCCGCCAAGTTGGAAATCGAGTTTCAAATCGACATTCACTTTCGCAAGGAAGGCATCTATCGATCGCTGGGCGACGTATCCCCGGTTGTACAATCGCTGGCACGAGAACAGTTTGACGATTACGTCAAACGGGTACGGATCTTCGGCCACGGGCGGATCGCCGCCGAACTGCGAGATTTTCGAGATTGGAAAGAAGTTCTGTCCGAGACCCTGCAGCGAATGACATAGCGATCAAAAAGCTCCATAACTCACCAGGCAAAAGAGAAACAAACCTTGTTTCGTCGTTCGATTTGCGATTGTGAACGGCGGAGAAGTTTCTAAGATATGCGTGTAGATTTGCTACCCGGTGGTGTAATTGGCAACACTAGGGATTTTGGCTCCCTCATTCCAGGTTCAAGTCCTGGCCGGGTAGCTCGGACATTTCCGGGCTTTCTTTTTCGTCCTCTGTGATCTCCATTGAGTGGGGGCAAAGACTGAACGTCAGGCACAGTGGCAGCAACGGCCGTGTTTCTTGGGGCGATTGAAGGGCAAGTACCACTTCGTGGGCGAAGTCGTTTTGGTCGTCTTCGACGCGGAGTATCCGCTCAACGTACGTGAGCAACTCCGGACTGCAGCCTTTACCAAATCCGAAGGCGGCCGGTTCCAAACACAACCCGCCTCCCTGTTTGCCGCGGCCCTGACCGGTCCGTTCGGCATCGTCTACAGTGGCAGGCTGGACGGTGGATGGCCGCGGCTGCCTTGCGAGTTCGAAGCGAATTTGGCTACTGTCTGCTCAACTCGCTTCGTAGCTTTGCAGCAACAGCGGCTTGGCTTTCTCCAGGTCAGCCGGCGTTCTCAGGTTGACCTCCAAGTCGCCGGTGCCAAAGTGCCCCACACCGCTGACGTCCCGCGTAAAGCCTGTCTCCAGCTTGATCTGCGTTGGATCAACCTTCAGGAACACGCGTACCGTCTTCTCTTTGTTGTGGATCTCGACGCATGCGAAGTTCTTCAGCCGCTTGAACGCGAAGTAGAACTTCAGTGTCTTCATCTGAACGTCCTCGCCCAGACTCTGCAGGAATCGGGAACAAGTGCTCGGTGTCAACCGAAGTTGGTTGATGATTCTTCGCCGCCTGATCCTCCCGCCAATTCGCCGTCAACCCCCCCGAGCAGGCGGCGACGAGGACGGATTGACGCAAGCGTTTGAGGAGGTCGCGGACCTTCGCCAGCCGCGCGCGGGCCGCGTGGACCCGCGTCAGCAACGCCTCCACCGCCGCCACAATCCGCTGCTGCTCGGCCAGGGGTGGAAGGGGGAATTTGACCTCGGCAAGCTTGGCGAAGCTGACTCGCGGGAGTTGGACCCCTGCACTGTGATGATGGGCGTATTCAACAACGGAGCGTTGCATCAGGAAGCGAAGAAGGTATTGCGATTCGAGATGCGCCGACTGAGGGAACACGAGTATGTCGGTCGAGCAAATGCCGTCAAAATCAGGGATGCAGACCTTGTTCAGGTAGGGCCGGAGTTTCCCGTACAGAACGTCTCCGGCCCAGAAGACAGCCTTCGTGCTGCGAACGTCGGGCGCCCGTTCCACGCCCGATGATTAGTCCACTTTCCGGTTCGATGTGTTCAAGGCTGAGGTAGGGAACGTCCAGTCTCTCCGATGGTTCGACCTTTTTTTTCGACACGGAAACCACATCGCCAAGTGATCCCAATACCCACCCTTCCGGCAATTCTGCGCCGATTTCCCCGCTTGCCGCCTTTGCGTCTTCGGGTGAAACCGGATCTTCCTCACGCCAAGGCGCTAAGGCGTCAAGAGACTCCGTGGATGAACGCGGGGCAAGTCGTCTGGCCATTCTGTCCCTCATGCGAAATCCCAAAGCACCGAATCCAAAGCTCGCTTCATGCCTGCCCCTCGTCGCTCTGCACGTGAAAACCGATCCGTCGCTTTGGCGATTCCGGCCGTTCCATCATCTTGTTCAGGACTTGCTCAATGGCCCGGATGTGATCGTCGTGCAGTTGCACGGTTTCGGCCAGCAGGCGAAGCTGCTCGACCAACTCGCCCGGCGTGCCCATCAAGCGGCGGAGTTGGACGAAGGCCCGCATGATCTCGATGTTGACCCGCACGGCCGTGGGAGAGTTGAGCACGCTGGAGAGCATGGCCACGCCATGTTCGGTGAACGCCCACGGGAGCTTCCGGCGTCCACCCCGGCCGGGCTTTGAAGTCGCAATTTGCGACATCAAAGACGTAAACTCTTGCTGTGTAAGCTGATAGGCAAAATCTTCCGGAAACCGATTGCGATTGCGGGCCACCTGCTCGTTCAATCGTCTGGTCGTCACGCCATAAAGGCGGGCCAGATCGGAATCGAGCAGCACCCGCTGGCCCCGAACCACACGGACCATGTTCTGGATTTGGTCACTGGTGACCATCAGGTCGCCTGACACCGTCTTGCCCACGGCTACGCCCTCCGTTCCCTTCGCTTCGCATTCGCCCTGGTTCCATTCTCCAGCAGCGCCAGCACCGCGTTCAGTTCCTCGACCGCCCCCTCCAGTTCGCTGATCGCGTCGGTGGTCAGTTCCTCGGCCGGCGGCAGTTCGTCGGCGTCTTCGAGCGATTCGTCCTTCAGCCACTTGAAGCTGTCCAGCTTGAAGTCCCGCCCTTCCACCTCGGCCAGGGAAAAGCTGCGCCAGCGGTCGCCGCCCAGGTAGCCTTTGTCCGGCGGCGAGTCCTTGGCCTTGCGTTTGGCTCGTCCGTTCGGATCGGCGCCGTAGCAATGCTCGAACTCGGCAAAATGCCCGCCGGTCAGCGGCCGGTCCTTCTTCGTGATGCCGGGCACGTTGGACCGGGCGTCGTAGATCCAGACCGTCTCGGCCGGGTAGCCCTTGGCAAAGAACACCACGTTGGCCTTCACGCCTTGGCTGTACGGCGTGAATGTGCCACGCGGCAGCCGCAACACCGTGTGCAGGTCGCAATCCTCGGCCAGGATCTTGAATACTTCGCCCGCCTGATCGGCGAACAGGCAGTTGTCGGGCAACACCACGGCCGCGCGCCCGCCAGGCTTCAGGATCGTGAGGATGTGCTGGACGAAGTTGAGTTGTTTGTTGTTGGTGGCGATGGTGAAGTCATCGCGATCCGGGGCTTGATTGGCACCCCTCGTGCCGAACGGCGGGTTGGTCAGGATGCAGTCGAACCGATCGGACGACGGCGCCTCGTAGATCGTATCGCCCAAGACGATCTTCGGCTCCAGGCCATGCAGGAACAGGTTCATCAGCGCCAGCCGCCTCGGGCGGGCAACCAAGTCTTGGCCGAAGTAGGTTTTGTGCCGCACTCGCTTGGCTGTTTCGCGGCCCAACGCCCCGCCCTTGGTTTCGTGCATCAACCACTCGTAGGCCGCCACCAGAAACCCGCCCGTGCCGCAAGCCGGGTCGCAAATCTTGAATTCGCGGTGCGCTCGCGGATCGGGCTTCATGCAGCGTACGATGGACTGAATCAGCACGCGGGGCGTAAAGTACTGCCCCGCGCCCTTCTTGCCCTCGCTGGCCGCCTTTTCCAGAAGCCCCTCGTAGGCTTCGGCCTTCACGTCCACGCCCAGCGTCGTCCATTCGGTCTCGTCGATCAGGTTGATCAGCCGTTTCAGGTTCACCGGGTTGTTGAACCGCGACTGGGCCTCGGCGTAGATGTCGCCCAGGATGCCCGGCGTGCGTCCCAGCTTGCGGAGGATATCGACGTACAGGTCCACCAAGCCCGTGCCGCTGGTATCGCGCAGCGTCGGCCAGTCGCACTCCTTGGGCAACTCGACCGCCCGCTCGTCCGCCATCTTCAGGAACAGCAGGAACGTGATCTGCTCGATGTAGTCGCCGTAGTCGACGCCGTCATGGCGCAACGTGTGGCAGAATCCCCAGAGCTTTTGAACGATGTCGGTCATGTAGTCTACCGATCTTTCAAGCGAGTGAAGGGGCCACGGTACCGGTCGATAAGCACGCTCATCGGCTCAGCATCATCGAAGATGACTCTCGCGTCATACCCGTTTTCAGGGGTAAGCCCGGTCGCTCGCAAGACGCACTTGATTGCGCTTGCGCCAACCTGAGCCGTCCATCGTGGAAACCCGACTTGTAGCACCTTCTGTTCTACCGATCGCCTCCGCAACCCAAAGGGGCCATGCCTCTGCTCCTCTGTTGTTAGGATATCGATGTGATTTCCAGCGGGGTTACCGAGCCAATAACCGTGTTTTCGCAGAATACGATCCAGATCCAAGTATGTTACCATTCGAAGTTGGGTGTCCTGTTTGCGCGCGTTGCTCTTCAGAAACTGCGAGATGAACCGGACTTCCGGATCGTCCTTGCGGGAGCAGTCCGCATATGCTTTGTACTTCTCTAATGAACCGTCCGCAGTTCGAACCGCGAGCGTTTCGAACTCCTTTTGCCGTGCGCAGGGGATACGCTTCAGGCAGTGGAGATGATAGAGCGCCACGAGGAGCGCAGTTCTCTTATTGCCGTCATGAAAGGGATGGTTCTTTATCAAGCCGAAGAACAAAGTTGCGCACTGATCCAGACCTTGCTTCCACTTCAACGAGCCGTTGTAGCCTGTTGTTTGCCGGCCTACCGCAGAAAACAGCAAGTCCACGCAGCGAGGGCCGGCTGTGGCAAACTGCTCGCCCTCGCGAATAAAGTAGTCAGCTAAGAGATAATGTGCCCGCAGAACATCGTCGGGCGTTATGACTGCAATCGGGTCATGGCCGTACTCCTGTGTCCGCCTTCGCCATGTGTCATAATGCTGTCGCAATTCTGGCAAGATCCGATCCATGTGATACCTCAATCGAGCACTAAGCCGCGATGGTCTCATTTACGTGACATAGGAGTTCGCTAAGGAGGCCATCGAATGCCCTGTTAGCACTTACCCAGCCACCGTACCGCGCGAACACTGGCAGGTCGTCGAAATCTTCCCGATCGATCGAGAGATTCTCGACCATGTGGACCCGAATCCGCTCCAGCCACTGCCGCTGCTCGTTGGTAAACTCCCGGTCGGCCGTGATCTGCTGAAGCGCCCGATCAACTCGTTCCTCCGCTGTCAGCAACGGCTCTTGCTCCCGCGCCGCGTGCTTGACCATGCTGATGATGTCCACTAGCGACTTTTTGTAGCAGACCTGATGGGCCTTCTGGAGCGATTCGACCGTGAATCCATCGGGCGCGCCGGCCAGCGTCTTCTTCAACTCGTCCAGTGCCGCCGTGCTCCAACCTTGCGGCCGATCCAGCAGGATGCGAATGGCCGCGACTTCCTCCGCGTTGTCCTGGACAAACCGCGAAAACGCCGTCAGGTAATCAACGGGCTTGAAGTCCTTGCCGGTCCCGCTGCGGATGTGGTACTCTGACGATACTTGGTCGCTGGCCTCGATGGCACGCCAAAACGTCCGGGGCCGGCGCGGGTAGTTTATCAGAATTTCCTGGAAGGCCGAATTCCGCAGCAGTTGCATCGTCGCCATGAAGTCGTTGCGGATTTTCGCGGGCAACTCGGCTGCGAATCGCCCCATGTCTCCGTTGAGGATGTAGGCCGCGAACATCTCGCGCGCATCCAGGGCCATTTCCTTTTCGATCCGCTGCAACCGCTTGACCAGGCACCGGACGTTGTAGTCCCGGTCCCGGTTGGCCCAGATGTCGTCGATGATCTCCACGATCGTCCGGGACGGCCTTTCCGGCGGATCGGCCGTGATCGCCGTGGCGTCGCGGAAGTACTTCAGCAGCGTGCCGTCGAAGCAATCGAACACGGTGAAGTGCGACTTGTCCGGATGCTTCTCGCCCATGCGAGTCCCACGCCCCAGCATCTGCTCGAAGAGAATGCGGGACTTGACCGACCGCAGAAATACGACGTACTCCAGGTCCGGAATATCCACGCCGGTGGACAACAGGTCCACGGTCACCACGATGCCGGGCTCCGGGCGGTTACGGAATTGCCGGATCTCCTACAGCGGCCGGTCGGATCGCCCCGTGATCTTCCGCACGAAGCCTTGGCCGCGGCCGAACACCTCGACCGCAATTTCGACCAACTGATCGGCGTGCGATGTGTGCGGCAGATCGTTGGTCGCGAAGATCAGCGTCTTGGGGAACCGACCATATCGCTGTTCGTGCTCTAGGGCGTACTTTTTGATCTCTTCCAGGATCTTGCGGTTCGAGTCGGGCGAAGTGACGGAGCGTTCGACGTCGGTGGACTCGAAGTCCCGCTCATCTTCCAGCACGTCCAGCCGCTCGTTGCCCGTTTCCGGATCGACGACTTCGACACTCTCGCCTTCCTTCAGAAACACACCTTTCATGCGGACGTTGGACTTGATGTTCACCACGTCGTAATCGACCAGGAAGCCCTCGCGAACGGCGCGGGCGTACTCGTAGCGAAATACCACGTCGCGGAAGTACGCCTTGGTGTGGGCCGCCGGCGTGGCGGTCAGGCCGATCTTGACGGAATCGTAATAGTCCAGAGTGTTCCGCCAGACGGACATCTCGGCCGTCGTGTAGCCGCGGTGGCATTCATCGGCGATGATGACATCGAAGGCATGGATCGGAATCAGCAACTGCCCCGCATCGTCGTCAATGCCTTCCTCTTCCCCCGACCAGACGGCTTGCCGGCCGAACAAGTTGACCGCCATGCGTTGGATGGTGCAGACGTAGACGAAGGCGTGTTTCGGCTGCGGATTGGTCAGGTAGGCATTCGGCAGAACCTTGGGGTCGAACCGTTCGTCCTCGCCGAAGTCCTCACGCTGGAACCGCTGGCTGTAGACCTCGTAGATCTTGTCGAATTTCAGGCTCGGCTCGGGCTCGAACGAGGCAAACGCCCGGACGGCCTGGGCCGCCAGGGCGCGGCGATCCACCAGGAACAGGATTCGCTTGCCCACGCCCGACTCCATCAGCCGGTACACCTGATTGACCAGCGTGAACGTCTTGCCGGTCCCCGTGGCCATCGCCACCAGCATCAGGCGGACACGTTCCGCAATCGCCTGCTCGAGCGCCGTATTGGCCTCGATCTGATACGGCCGCAGTCGCGGGTGGGCGTTGATGTTATTCCCGAACCACTCACAAGCACCGCTGAAGTCGCGTCCCAGCATTTCCTGCAAGGCGGCCGGCGAGTGAAACGTCGCCACGCGCCGGGAGCGGTTCAGCGGATCGCGGACATCATGAAACCAGAACACTTCCCCATTGGTCGAATACAGAAAGGGAACGCGGAAGCCGCGAAAGTTGAACTCGCTGTTCCGGGCACCTTTCGAGTATCGTTCAGATTGCGTCAGGGCGTTCTGCGGCCCCAGCGTGACCCGCTTTCCTTCCGTGACGCCCAGAAATCGACCAGCGACGAACAGCCCGTAATCCGCTGGCCCCTCGTCCGTTGGGAACTCCGTGACCGCGTGATTCGTGTACGCGAAGAGCGGCCGATTCGGATCGTAGGGGACGACCTCCCAGCCCTGCTCGATCAGCTTCGGATCAATCCGAGTCCGTCGAGTCTCGCGTTCCGATTCCCCATACGCACAATGAGCCATGATTCCCACCTTCAGAATCGGGTCCGAGCCGGGGGTAACCGCCGAAGGCAGGCGAAAGGCAGTCGCCCCCGGCCCCATTTCAGCCCGGCGAGGAGCGACCTCGAAGGGCACCCAGTAGCGGACATGCTAATCCAGATGCGTCAGAAAGTGAAGCGGACTCTCGCATTTTTCGTCCATACTCGTGGCGGTGTCCCGATCTCCGCCCCCTCGCACCCGCGCGCGGAAGCCACAATTCCGCCGCCTGACCACCGCCAGTGGCTGTGATGGTTGTTCAGCGGCGGAACGTATCGCGGCGCAGGGGACGGGCACCGATTCTCTGGCGTTTTTCGCGTTCAGAAGCCAAATATGTCGAAAGTTGCTCCGAGCAAACGGGCAGTGCCGCTTCCGGCGGCAGTCGAAGTCCTGCGGGGCACGGCGGGACGCGACGTAGACTCTTCGGAAATGACGTCCGATACGCCCCAAGTGGCCCTTGCCACCGGCTCGACGGAGCGTTCGCGACCCGCGGCCAAGCCCGCGCGTGTGCCGCACGTCGGCAGCGGACGCGCCCAGCTATCACTGGTCGAGCATGCCCTGTGGCCGCTCGACCCCGTGGCGTCGTTGCGCGACCGCCTGGTCCATGGGACGACGTACGGGTATCGCGACCGGAAGGGGCACCTGGTCATGGCAAACGGGCGGGTGACTTGCCCGTCCGGCTTGTCGGCGGCGGATGAGTTCACGCTCTGGGGCCTGCTGGCTTTGACCCTTTCCAGCAGGAGCCGAGTACGGCATTCCAGGCGAGGCGCGCACGAGGCCTTCGTATCGGCAGCCATCGGGATCCCAATCGTCGCCCCAGGGCGTTCAGGGAGTCAGCCAATCTTCGACCGCCAGCCCGGGTACCTTCTCGAAGTCGCGCAGATTGGCGGACAGCAACGTGGCACGGTTTGTCAGCGTAATCGAGGCGATCTTGAGGTCCGTTGTCGCAATCCGGACCCCCTGGCGGCGCAGCTGTTGGAATTTCTCCGCAGCCGTCTCGTCAAAACGGATCACCTGCCAGCGAAGAACTTGAACATCGCCTTCGGGCGATCGTAGTACGCAACTTGCTGCCGCACGTCGGTGTACCGGCCGATCAAGCTGAGCCAGCTCCGGGACTGCTCCTCCAGCGTCGCGACCGTCGTCACGACTTCTTCGGCAGGCAACGCTTCCAGTTTCTCCAGCAGGGCGGCCGCCTTTGGTGAATCCTCGTGTTGGAGCACCGAGATGCGGTCCGTGTCGAGGATGATCATGGCTGCTCGCGGGCCTCCTGCTCGTGCGCGAGCCGTCGTTCTTCTTCACGCAGTCGCAATGCTCCGTCGATGACTTCTTTCATGATCGGATCGTCCCGAAACATCCCCACCGTGCGCCGCCAGTCTCTGGCTGGCGTTTCGGGTCTGGAGGCCCTGCCCCCTGCCAACTCGTCCAGCCGTTGTTCCAGCCGGGCCACCCGTTCTTCCAACGTTCTTTCCGCCATGACATCCCTCCAGGGCTTTTTTGGGCCATCAACTGAGAACCATTCTACGTTCTCCGCCGCCGGTCGTCAGCAGAGATCCGCAGGCATGCCGCGCGCCGGGTAACGGGAACCAAGTGTCCAGTGAACGCCTGATCCGCTGCTTTCGAGCCGCGTGTACAAGTTCGTGCGGCAAAATCTCAACCAGCTGTGGCCATCGCCTCACGCCCAACGTTCGATATTGAACGATAACGAGTGCCCCCCGACGAAACCTTTTCTGCCACCAAATTTTTCTGCCAGAGCCTCTGTCCAAGCCGCTTTCTTCTTACCGTAGCTGGTCCTCGCCAGTTTTTTGGGTTAGAGCCCGCCGTGGTTCGTCTGGTCTGCATTCACATTTCGGACTCCGAGCCGGCGCGTTGTACCTGCAAAACGGAGAAGACTTTTACCCCCCCATCCGCTGCATTGTCGTGAGCCTCCAGTCTCCAAATAATTTTCGCAGAAGGCTCGCAGGTCAGGTGTCCCGAATTCGTGAAAACGGTTTGGGAGGCATTTGGGCAGACCAAATGATCTCAGGATCGCTGGTTGGCACAAATGGGAAAACCTGACAGTTGCGAGCCTTCGGTTTTTTCTTGGCTATGATTTGTGAGCCCGCGTTAGGTTCGGGCGTTTGGCAAAACCCCAACCAGATGTGGCTATCGCCTCCTGCCCACCGTTCGATATTGAACGATAAGGGAGTGCCCCCGACGAGACATTTTTCTGTCATCAATTTTTCTGTCAAAACCTCCGTCCAAGCCGCATTCTTGTCAGCCCAATCCGCCGCTGCAGGCTGTGAAAGCCTTCGCATTCCCCGCACACGCCGCTGGCCGAGGCAGTTCTTCCCACTTTGCCAATTTCGGTCCGTCCCGTTCTCTTCGTCAGAACGCTCCCACGCTCACTTCGTTGATCAACACTTTGGGCGTGCAGAGAGCCTGCCACACGCAAAAGTCGATGGACTCGGCGACGAACCGGGCGCTGGCATCGCCCAACAGCAGACCCACGCCGCCCGGGTGATAGCTGCGGGCGGTCATCAATACGGACCGCGGCCGCCAAACGCTATACGCGCCGACGCAGGGCGACTCCGGGATGTTGATGCCGCCTCCCGGGCAGGCGGCGGTGCGGACCTGGTCGGGAATCATACTGTTGGGCGTGTAGTTGTGATGGTAGAAGGGACCTTCCGGATAGTTCATTCCGGTTTATTCTCGATGTCCGCTGGGCCGGCTTGGGGGTCTGACGTTCCGCATTGAAATGCATCCGCATTGATTTCCAAATCGACGATCACCGGACGGTGGTCGGATGCGACTCGGGCCAGGTAGGTGTCAGGAACCTGCACGCTGCGGACGACCAGTTCGGGGCTGACAAACAGGTGGTCCAGTCGCAGCAGCGGATAGTGGCTGAACCAGGTGTTACGGGGGCGTTGATTGGCGACGGCGGTCTGGGCATCGCGGAAGCGGGCGGTCAACTGACGGTAGATGAGCGCGGTGGAATGTGCGTTGAAGTCTCCGCACAGCACGACGGGACCATCACACTCGGGATGACTCAGCCAATCAGGCCCCAGCAGCGAAGCGACTTGCAGTTGACGTTCTCGGCGGTTGAGGCCCAGGTGCGTTGCGAACAGCTGCAAGCGGAACTCCTCGGTTTCGACGGTGACCCACACGACGCCGCGCGGTTCCCACTGGGGCGCACCGGCGAGAACGGGTAACAGCCCCGCACGGCGAACGCGGATGGGAACGCGACTCAAGATGGCATTCCCGTAGCATTCACTCCCGGAGACCACCGACGGATGAAAGGTGTAGTCCATCTCCAGCTCGCGCGCAAGCCGAGCCGCCTGGTCCACCTGGCCGGTCGCCATTCGGCCGACGTCGACTTCCTGCAACGCGACGAGATCGGGGTTGCACGAGGCGATCATCCGCGCGATCCGCGCGAGCGAGAGTCTACCGTCCGTGCCGAAGCAGCTATGGACATTGTATGTCATCACTCGGAGCGAGACGGTCTGGCTGGCGGACAGGGACGCAATCCGGTGATCGTGCTGAACCGATTCAACGAATTCTATTCTAGCCTGCTCAGGGTCGATCGCCCGGAGGACGGCTTGGCGAAGTCGCGAGGGTCGCCAGTACGCGAACGGCACAGACGCGGGCATCCGAACCTCGGAAGGGATCATGACGAAGCCGCCTGTCTCGTCGAGTCCCGGCCCACCGTGGGACCCGAATTCACAAACAAAAGTAACGGTCGAGCCGTCCGTGTGCCATCCGGAGACGATCAAGTCTCCCGCGTCTCGATGACGGCAGACCCGTTCGAAGTCCTCAGGAAGCTCGGGCAGGAACGGATGCGACTTGCCGAAGACCGCCTCGGCATCCTCGGGCAACTGGTATGTTGACTCCCGATGCCACGCCTGCACACCCGCCGACTCGCGCGGCATGAAGACCCACGGAACATGAGCTTCACTCGCGAGCCGGGCTGCCAGGCGACGCTTGCTGTCTGCATCGCAGCCTGGGGGCAGGTAGATGTGGCCCAGCGGCCCTTTGGCGACGACGGTGGGACGCTCGATCGCGGTCTCGCGATCGGTAGCAGAAAGCGTTTCCTCCAGTTCGGCCAATCGCTTGGCCCAAGATCCGCCCAACCATCCGGCGCGCTGGCTTCGGACCCCTTGCATCGAGGGCTCTTGCTGACCGGCGGCCGCCGACTGGTTGTTTCGAGCATCGTGTTCGAAGAACTCATGGACCACTTGTTCGAGTGTACGACCTTGTGCATCTTGATAGGGGGTGGAGGCTTGTTGGCCGTGATCCGAATACAGCCAGATCTGATAGTCGCGCCGGTGTGAAGCCCTGGCGGCTCGCACGATCCGCGCGATCGCCCCGTCGATCTGCCGTAGCGACCAATGGGCCATCCCCGAGTGAGGCCCCCTCCCATGAGACTGTTCGTCATAACCAAGGAAGTTAGCGTGGATGATCGGCAGCCCCCGGGTCGCGTCGGCCTCGACGCCGATGGCGATCAATTCACGGATCAGCACGGCAACGATCACTCGTGACGGAATCAATTTGAATTCGGCTCGCACGCTACGGCCATCGAGAATGCCTCGAAAAAAATCGCTGATCGCGACTACGAACTCGGCGGCCAGCAGGCCCAGCGAGCGGATCACGGCCATGCTGTTCCACAACGCGACCAGGATGACTCGCCCAGGTCCGGCGTGGCCGAGCAGTTCTCGGGCGCCCATGGCGCTGGCACAGAAATGCGGTTCCGACGCGCCGCCGGCGTAGATATTGCAATAAGCACTGCCGCCTTCGAGCAGGCCGCGCCCGTCGGTTTGGCACGCTTGTTCGATCTTGGCGGCCGCTGAAAATTGGATCATTTCGATCGTCTGGCCAGTTTCCGAATCGCGAAAAGCGAACGCCGGAACGGCCGTGCGAACTCCGAAAAACAATTCGGCCTGAACTGCGGGGGTGGTCGATGGCACTCCTGAATAGAATGATTCCAGGCGGTGATCCCCTGCTTTCCACAGCTTTCTGACAAAAGGCATTTTTCCACGGGCAAGGGCGCGTTCAAGCTGCTTGCGAGGGAGCCCGTCGATCTGCAGGAGAATCACCCCGGCGGCGTCCGGTTTGGCCGGGAAAACCTCCAGCCCGAGCAGGCGAACGGTCCATTCCCGACGGCTGATCCAGCGGCGCAGCAACCGGAACAGGGCAATGGTTCGGCGCAACGCCGCCAAAGGCAAAAAATGTCGGGAACGCTTGAATTCCGTTGCTTCGCGCCCGTCGGGAGGTTTTTTCTCGGTCCTAATCCAACCCATGCTCGACCTCGATGGCCACTCGGTACGGAATTCGGAACAACCCCTCAGCTGTCTGTAATTCGCCGCCAGACTCTTGCCTGCTCCAACTCGTAGGCGATCTCCAGCAACGTGCGGTCGTCACCATGGGCGGCCGAAAGCTGAACACCGATCGGCAAGCCGCTTGCAGCTGTTCCCATCGGCAAAGCAATGGCCGGAGTACCACTGGCATTGTTGATCGGAGTGAAGCTGACGTACTTCCTCATCCGCTGGAACAACTCCGGAAAGGGCACTGCAGGACTAAGATAACCTAGTTCCGGAGCGACATGACAGAGTACAGGGGAAAGCACCAAGTCGCAATTTTTCACGGTTTGTCCATGTTGCTGAAATGTCCATCGCGATCGGAGCAGCATCATCGGCAGACGCCAGCTGCGGTGGCGAAAACGAGCGGCCAAGCCCCGGGTGAGATCATCCAGCCGGCTTGCTTCGAACTCTTTCCCGAAACGGCGATGTCCGAAACGACTCACCATAAAGGCGAGAAAGCTCCAGTAATCAGCAAAATCGTCGTCGAAGAATTTTGACACCGGAGGCGGGATCTCCTCGACTCGGTGACCCAGGCTTTGCAGCAGTACCGCCGTCTGTTCTACCACCGTGCGAGTCTCGGGGCAGGTCGGAAAACCGCTAATTGAATCCATCACCAAGCCAACCGTCAATCGTCGTTTGGCAGGACCTTCGACCAGTCCCAGCGGCGGCAGTTTGCGATTGCACCAGTAACGCTCCGCTCCGGCAAAAAAATAGGCCGTATCGCGCACCGTACGAGTCAGCACCCCCTCGACAATGATCTTGATCGGCAGCATCCTCGCCATTTCGCCTTCGACAAGACGACCACGAGATGCTTTCATCCCTACCAAGCCGCAACAGGCCGCGGGAATGCGGATCGAGCCGCCGCCGTCATTGCCATGCGCAATGGGTACCGCGCCGGCGGCCACCAAAGCCGCGGAACCGCCGGAACTGCCCCCGCATGAATAACCGGGTTGCCACGGGTTGCGGGTGGGTGGCAAGTCCTGATACTCGGTGGTGCTGTTGAAGCCGAATTCCGGCAGGGTGGTCTTGCCAAGCACGGTAACTCCCAGCGCCAGATACTGCCTGGCGAAGGCACCATCGGTATCGGCGGGAACCCTCGCCACCGCCCGAGAACCATAACCCGTAGGCAGACCTCGAAGATCCGTGTTGTCCTTGACGAACGTCGGCACGCCGGCAAACACCCCCTCTTGCGGCCTGACTGCCACGGCAAGGGCCCGCTCGTAATCCGCCAACTGGACGGCATGGAGCGCCCCATTGACCTTTTCCACCCTGGCAATGGCAGCTTCGGCCAGTTCCACGGGACTCGCCTCGCGCCGTCGCACCAGCTCCGCGAGGGCAACCGCGTCATGATCAGCGAGCAAATCGGGACCGAACGCATGGATTTTGTGATTACTCATGTGCGGTCTGCTGGGCGGCTGCTCGCCATAAAACCACAAAAGCAAGTTCGATGCTTGGATCTTGCTCGAGCAGCGCGATCAACGGCTTTGGTCATAGTTTCTTCAGTTTATCGCGGACAGTAAATCGCCTTCGTTTGGGGCGAGGCCAACGACGTCGCCGGCTGCAACTAGAGTGCCAACAGGCAAGGCAGCCGGATGGTTCAGGCTTCGGATGACTTGAATGACGCCCGCTACGACAAAATGTCGCGGGGCACGACAGATCGACGGCGTGGCCAGGCCGTGGCCAAGTCGTGGCCACGAACGACAGGATGTTCAGCCGGCGGAGCGTTTGGTCTACATCAACTCAACAGCCGGCCAAAAGCGGTGGCGAGGATTTCTGAAAATGGCGAGCAGCTGGCACGCAGCTTGCTTGGCTGCCTACCGGCTACAGGTCTTTGCTCGATGGGCAAAACGGTGCCGCAACATCGCTCGGCACCGAAGTGGTGCGCACCACGGACGTGAGGAAGTCTTGACATGTTAGAAATCGTTACCTTGACCCTCAATCCAGCCGTTGACAGCATCACGTCTGTCGAGCAAGTCGTGGCAGAGCGGAAGTTGCGCTGCTGCGAGCCGCGATTCGATCCGGGCGGTGGCGGTCTGAATGTGGCTCGTGCAATTCGGCGACTGGGCGGCCAAGCGACGGCTTATTGGACGTGCGGCGGGCCGATGGGCGAATTGCTGGAGCAACGCCTGGACGCCGAAGGCGTGCGGCATCGGCCCATTCCGATCGAGGCCATGACACGCGAGAACCTGATCGTCCTGGAGCAGACGAGCGGTCACCAGTTCCGCTTCGGCATGCCGGGCGCCAAGCTGACGGCGGAGGAAGCGGAACGTTGCCTGCGCACTGTCCGCGAACTCGATCCCCCACCCGATTTTCTCGTGCTGAGCGGCAGTCTGCCACCCGGCGTGGAAGACAACTTCTATGTCCGCGTTGCGAAAGCAAGCCCGTCTTCATGCCGTGTTGTGCTCGATACCAGCGGCCCGCCGTTACGGGCGGGAATCGAAGGTGGCGTGTATTTGATCAAACCGAATATGCGGGAATTGAGCGGGTTGGCCGGCAAGGACCGCCTGAAGGACACGGAAATCCGCGACGTCGCACGGAGGTTGATTTCCGCGGGCCACGTGCAGGTCGTGGTCGCCTCGCTCGGTTCCGCGGGGGTGATGCTGGTGACCGAGACGGATTGCGAACACATTCCCGCGCCTGCGGTCGAGGTGCGCAGCAAAGTCGGGGCCGGCGACAGCACCGTGGCGGGCATCGTGCTGGGATTGGCTCAGCAGAAAGAGATTCGGGACGCGGTGCGACTGGGGGTCGCGGCGGGCTCCGCGGCGGTGATTACGGAGGGGACCGACTTGTGCCGCCGCGATGACACGATGCGGCTGTACGAAGAAATACGATGCAACGCCGTGCTGCTGCCTCGCCCTTAGCTTTCATCAATCAGCGCCAGCGCCGGTAAGGTGCCCTGTTCCAGATATTTTAGAAATGCGCCGCCGCCCGTGGATACGTGGTCGATACGCTCGACGAGATCGAACTGCTCAACGGCCTCGCCACTGGCGCCGCCGCCGACGATGGTCATCGCGTCGCTTTCGGCCAAGGCACGAACGATCGACGCAGTGCCGCGGCGAAAAGGTTCATCTTCGAACTTGCCCAAGGGACCGTTCCAAACGGCGGTGGCCGCGCCGCGGATCGCGGCCGTGTATCGTTCGATCGTCTTGGGGCCGATGTCCAACCCGTACCAGCCATCGGGAATGTTCTTTTCCACGACCTTGGTTTCAGCCGATGCTTCCGGCCGGCGCGCGACGACGTGGTCCTGGGGCAAAACCAGCTTGTCACCGGCTTGATCGATCACGCGGCAGGCGAGAGCGAGCCGGTCGTCTTCAATCTTGGACAAACCGGTGCCGAGCCCGCGAGCTTTCATGAACGTGAACGCCATGGCGCCGCCGATCAGCAGTTTCTGAACACGGTCCAACAGCGTCTGAATCACCCCGATCTTGTCGGCGACCTTTGCGCCGCCGAGGATGGCCACCAGCGGCTGCCGCGGTGATTGGAGCAAGCCGTCCAGCGCACAGAGTTCCTGTTCCACGAGCAGGCCGATGGCGCGACTGGTCTGGGAAAACAGTTTCGGCACAGCAAACACCGATGCGTGTTTGCGGTGACAGGTGGCGAAAGCATCGTTGACGTAGATGTCGCCCCATTCCCGCAGGCGATGGGCGAATTGTTCGTCGCCGCTCATTTCCCCTGGATCGAATCGCAGGTTTTCCAGTAGCAACACGTCGCCTGGCTTCCGGCAATCCGCCGTCCGCGGTACATCCCCATCGACAAGTTCTACGGCCGCGTCGCGGAGAAGCTCTTGAAGCCGGTGCGCCACGCCCGTCAGTCCCAACTTTGAATTGTACCTGCCGCCCGGCCGACCGAGATGTGTCATCAGAACCAGCGACGCACCTCGTTCAAGACAGTGCCGGATCGTGGGGAGTGCGGCGCGAATCCGGCGATCGTGTGCAAGCCTTCCATCCTCGCGCAGCGCAACGTTGAAATCCACGCGTACCAATAAGCGTTTGCCCGAGATCTGGAGGTCACGAATGGTTTTCTTAGCCATGGCGTCTGTTGGCGACACTGATTCGCGTGCGTCTGAAGGCACAGCCGAATTAATGCAAAGCAGATGCCAATACGGCTGGCGGACGCTGGCAGGCTCGACGTCGAACTCGAAGTCACCGGAATATGCTTCCGCCTCGAGGGATATCCCGTTCTCGAGAGCCTGATGGATCGGCCGCCAAACGACTGTCGGCTTCGGCTCCCCGTTCTTTTCCCCGACAGAATGCCGCAGTTGGCGGACACTGACCGCCTCCCCACCACCTAATCTCTCACTTAATCTTTCACCTAATCTTTCACAAGGCAAAGCGGAGATTAAGTGAAAGATTAGGTGAAAGATTAAGTTTCATCGGACCCTATCAGCTCGCTGCGGAAGAAAGGATGGCTGGCATTAAGCCACACTTCACTGGTGGTAATCCAAACCACTACGTTGAAATAGTCCGGTGGCTGATTCACGCTGGCAAGATCCGCTCAGACAATCAATGGGGAAACAACCGCTAACCAGGGAGGCGTATAGATGCAGTCCAGCGCAGATGGTCGAAATGCTCGGCTTGGTGAGGAGCCACGACGGCCAAGCTATGACAAGGTTCCAACGTATTTCCAGATTGAATGTTTGGTGTGCGACCGGACGTTGCGCGTCCTTGTCGAATGTCTCGGACAGCCGATCGTCTGTGGGCACTGCGGCTGTCGCTTTGTGGCCCGCGATCCGACCTCTCGTCCGTCGCCTGTGTCGTCGGCATTGGAAAAGATGAACCCGTTGCGGGCTGCTTCCTCCAGGGGCCAGCAGGCCTAAATCGGTGATCGAATGGCGCCCCGCAGATGCTAGTCTCCCCCGTGGCCGGATGTTGCAGGGCGTTCACGAATGGAAAATCGACGATCGCAGCACAACCGTCAGGCGTTCCAAAGGAAAGACAAGGAAGGGAACTTGACATGCCCGCAACCGTTGATAACCGGAAACATCTTTCGACCCTGACTCACAATGGAAAGAAGCGGACTCCGTCGGACAGTTCACTGCGGCGCCATGGCGACAACCGTTCGTTCGACGATGCCGTGCTGAACAAGATCGTCAGCAACTCGCCTTTGATGGAAGAGGTCTTTCAGGCGGTTCGACAAGTGGCGCCGGTGGAAAGTACCGTGCTGGTAACCGGGGAATCGGGCACGGGCAAGGAATTGATCGCCGAGGCCATTCATGCAGGCGGCCCGCGGTCGGCGGGACCGTGCGTGACGATCAACATGGCTGCCGTCCCCGAGGCGCTGGCGGAAAGCGAACTGTTCGGGCATGTGAAGGGGGCTTTTACTGGGGCGATTGTAAATCGCGTCGGTTGCTTCGAGGCCGCCAGAGGCGGCACGATTTTCATCGATGAGATCGGTGATCTGAAGCCGCCCTCCCAGGCCAAGCTGCTGCGCGTACTGGAAAATCGCGTCGTCACCCCGGTGGGCGGGAACACCGAACGGGAGGTCGATGTCCGCGTCGTGGCAGCCACGAATCGCCCCTTGGAAAAGATGGTCTCCAGCGATGATTTTCGTCAAGATTTGTATTACCGGCTGAATGTCGTCCGCATCGCGTTGCCACCGCTTCGCGAGCGGCAGGGCGATATACCTCTTCTGGTGAAGTATTTCGTCGATCACTTCTGCGAAAGGTACACACGGCCGCCGATGTGCGTGGATGCCGGCTTGATGGAATTTCTTCAGGCCCATCGTTGGCCCGGCAATGTGCGGGAACTTCGCAATTGCGTGGAAAGCATGGTCGTGTTGTCCAACTCGGATCAGCTTACCGTTGCCGACGTGCCTCCCACCACTCGCAAGAGCGCCCGACCGCACCGTCCTCACTTCGAACTGCCCGACGGCTTCACACTGGCCGAAGTCACCCAGGCAGCGATCACCCAGGCGCTGGAGCGTTGCGACGGAAATCGCACGCACGCGGCCAACAAACTCGACATTTCCGTACGAACCCTGCAGCGCAAACTGTCTCGCCGACAGGCGGATGCTGCATAACGCCTTGACGAGGTATCCCACAATGTTGGAAGGCAAAAGATTTGCTGTTTTGGTCGAAGATCAATACGAAGATCAAGAGCTCTGGTATCCCGTCCGGCGTCTGACCGAGGCGGGGGCTGCCGTCGCGATTGTGGGGCCCGAAGCGGGGAAGACGTATCAATCCAAGCACGGGTATCCGGCGACCAGTGACAAGGCTGCTGAAGACGTCGCTGTCGACGATCTCGACGGCATCGTCATTCCCGGCGGCTACGCGCCGGACCGCATGCGCCGGCACAAAGCGATGGTCAATCTGGTCGGCAATGCCTTTCAAGCCGGAAAGACCGTCGCGGCCATCTGCCATGCGGGATGGCTGCTCTGTTCGGCGGGGGTCTTGAAAGGCAAGCAAGCAACGAGCGTCTCGGCGATCAAAGACGACATGATCAACGCCGGCGCGATTTGGGTTGATCGAGAAGTCGTCGAAGACGGCAACTTGATTACCAGCCGCACGCCCGATGACTTGCCGGCTTTTCTGCGGACGATCATCGCCGCCAGCAGTCGCGGAGACGATGCAAAATGTCCGGCGGCTGGAATGCGTTGACAACACGTTTGGACTGAGTGATTCCCATTTCCAGGAAAGGAGTCGGAGCCATGTCCGTGACAAAGATCGGGGTAAAGCAAGCGAGGCACGACGTGGAAGTGTCCGACGCGCTGCTTGTGTGTGCTTATGACAGTCAGGACAAGTTTGAATCGCACCATTTGCAGGGCGCGATGTCGTTGGACGACTTCCACGAGCATGAAGGCTCGCTTTCAAAACAGCGCGAAATCATCTTCTACTGCGCGTGACCGAACGACGAGACTTCGTCCGGTCGGGCGAAAGAGTATCAGGAGAAAGGTTTTGAAGTCGCCAAAGCGCTGGAGGGCGGTGTAGAGGCATGGAAAGAAGCGGGATTCCCCGTCGAATCGGCCGCGTAGGCTGAACTCAAGACCGGCGACGTCGGCGAAGTGGAGAGAATTACGAATGACTGGAACAGCTCCCACGCCCGAGCGGCCCGTTGCGCGAATCGGCCGGATGGACGCGGACGAGTCGGCGGAATGGTTGGAATGCCTGGACGACGTCGCGCTGCGTCATGGCGACGATCAAGTGCGGAAACTGCTCGAGACGCTGCGCAACCGGGCGAGTTCCCGCGGGATCCGTCCCGCATCGCCGCTCGGCACGCCCTATGTCAATACCATTCCCGTCCAGCAGCAGCCGGAATATCCGGGCGATGGAGCGATCGAGCGACGCATTCGCAGCTTGGTTCGTTGGAACGCGATGGCGATGGTCGTGCGTGCCAATCGCGAGCATCAAGGGATCGGTGGTCACATCTCGACGTACGCATCGGCCGCGACGCTGCTGGAAGTCGGCTTTAACCATTTTTTTCATGCCCGCACCGAGGATCATCCGGGCGACTTCGTTTACTTCCAGGGCCATGCCTCTCCCGGCATCTATGCCCGCGCGTTTTTGGAAGGCCGCTTGGATCATGATGCTCTGAAGAGATTCCGCCGCGAAGCAACAGAAGGGCCCGGCTTGTCTTCTTACCCGCATCCGTGGCTGATGCCCGGGTTCTGGCAGTTTCCTACGGTGTCCATGGGCCTGGGCCCGATCATGGCCGTTTATCAGGCCCGCTTCCTGCGCTATTTGAAGCACCGCGGGATTGTCGATACCTCGCGGTCGCGAGTTTGGGTGCTGATCGGCGACGGCGAAATGGACGAGCCGGAATCGGTTGCCCCGCTGAGCCTCGCCGCTCGCGAAAAACTCGGCAACCTCACGTTCATCGTCAGCTGTAACCTGCAGCGTCTGGATGGGCCGGTTCGTGGCAACGGCAAGATTATTCAGGAGCTGGAAGCATTGTTCCGGGGTGCGGGGTGGAATGTGATCAAGGTGATTTGGGGCAGTGACTGGGACGCGCTCTTGGCAGCCGACGACCAGGGGCGACTGGTCGAGCGGATGAATGAAACGGTCGACGGACAATATCAAAAATACACGGTCGAGACCGGCGCATACATTCGCGACCATTTTTTCGGCAAGTCGCCCGAATTGCAGGCCTTGGTCGAAGACTTGTCGGACAAACAACTTGAGCGGCTCAATCGCGGGGGCCATGATCCTAACAAGGTCTATGCGGCGTATCGTGCGGCAGTCGATTGCCAGGACGTGCCGACCGTCGTGCTCGCCAAGACGATCAAGGGCTACGGGCTGGGCGAAGGCGAAGGCCGCAACATCACGCACCAGCAGAAGAAACTGGACGAGCAGGCGTTGTTGTCATTTCGCACGCGGTTCGACGTGCCTCTGAACGACGACCAGGTCGCCGAAGCGCCGTTCTTCCGGCCGGAGGAAGGCAGCGCGGAGCTGTCGTATTTGCGCGATCGCCGCCAGGCCCTGGGTGGCTTCATCCCGGCCCGTGTCGAGCAGGCGCCGACACTCAAGATTCCTACGCTGGAAAGCTTCGGTTCGCTCTTAAGCGGAAGCGGCGAGCGAACCGCATCGACGACGATGAGCTTCGGGCGCATGTTGAGCATGCTGTTGAAGAACGAGGATGTGGGCCGGCGGATCGTTCCGATTATTCCTGACGAGGCCCGCACGTTCGGTTTGGAAACACTGTTTGCCCGGTACGGCATCTATGCCCCGGGCGGCCAGCAGTATGAACCCGTCGATGCCGAGAAACACATCCACTACCGGGAAGCGAGCGACGGCCAGGTGCTGGAGGAAGGGATTACGGAAGCCGGCGCCATGTCGTCGTTCATCGCCGCGGGCACCGCCTACAGCTGTCTGGCGACCCCGATGATCCCGTTCTACCTGTTCTATTCGATGTTTGGTTTCCAGCGCGTGGGCGATCTCATTTGGGCCGCCGCCGACGCCCGCGCGAAAGGATTCCTGCTCGGCTGCACCGCGGGCCGCACGACACTCAACGGAGAGGGCTTGCAACATCAGGACGGCCATAGCCAGCTCGTAGCCACCACCGTGCCCACGCTCCAAGCCTACGACCCCGCCTACGCGTATGAGGTCGCGGTGATCGTTCAAGACGGCCTGCGCCGCATGTATCAAGACGGCGAAACGCGGCTCTATTATCTGACGCTCTATAATGAAAGCTACGAGATGCCGGCGATGCCTGAGGGCGCCGCGCAAGGCGTCTTGGAGGGTATGTATCTCCTCAACAGCGTCGATGCGGGCGACGACCAGCCGCCGTTGCGCCCCCAGTTGTTCGGCAGTGGCACCATCCTGCAGGAGGTTCTGCGGGCACAGCAGTTGCTGGCCGAGCAGTACGGCATCTCCAGCGATGTGTGGAGCGTAACGAGTTATGGCCGGTTGCGGCGAGAGGCACGGGCTGCCCAGCGGCATAATCGGCTGACCGCAAACGGCAAACCGCAGCGCAGCTACCTCGAAGCAGCGCTGGAGGGCCGGCGCGGACCGTTTGTGGCAGCCACCGATTATCTGTCGCTGGTCCCCGACCAGATCGCGCCGTGGGTTCCCGGTCGCTATGTCACGCTCGGCACCGAAGGATTCGGACGCAGTGACACGCAGGCCGGTCTTCGGGAGCACTTTGAAGTGAACGCCGGCCATGTGACGTTTGCGGCGCTCTCAGCGCTCGCCGCGGAGGAGCAATTCGACGGCCGGCGACTGCAGCAAGCCCGCAAAGAACTGGGAATCGATCCTGAAAAGATAGACCCGGCAATCGCGTAGCCGAAGTCGCCCGACTCGGCCGCACGCGAACAACACGCTCGCACGAGATCCGCTACGACAGGCAACGGAGCACCACTGATGGCAATCGACTTCAAACTTCCGGAATTAGGCGAGGGCGTCCAAAGCGCGGACGTGTCGCGAATCCATGTCTCCGAAGGCGACCAGATTGAGGCCGGCCAAAACATCATGGAACTGGAAACCGAAAAGGCGGTCGCCGACTTGCCTTGCCCGCATGCGGGAACAGTGACCAAGCTCCACGTTTCCGAAGGCGATACGATCGAAATTGGTCAGACAATCGCGACGATCGAAGAAAACGAAGAGCACCCGCCACAGGGACCCGGCGAGAACCAAGAACAGCAAGAGGAAACGCAGGACGAGGAAGATCAAGAGCAGGGCAAAGACAAATCCCCTAAGGCAGAAAAAAAGCAGCGCACCGAGACAGACAAGCCCGAGGCGACGGCGAGGGACCATTCAGAAAAGAAAACCGAATCGGCCGGAAAACGACAACGGGAGGAACAAGAAGCGGATGGCACTGCAGACAGCGTCGGCGAAGATGCACGCCAGAAAGACGAAGCAGAAGACGAAGCAGAAGACGAGCCGGAAGACGAGCCAGAGCAAAGCCACGACGCGCAACACGAGCACGAGGCAACCGGTGACCGCTCGCCCGGCTCCGCACAACCCCTGCCGCCACCTGCCGGCCCTGCAACTCGCCGGTTGGCCCGCTTGTTGGAAGTTGACCTCGACGACCTGGCCCCGGCTGAGGCAGGTCGCATCCGGCCGGAGGACGTCGTGCGGGCGTACGTCGAAAGCGGCAAAGCAGCCATGATGGCCACGGAATCGCTGCCTGATTTCACCCGGTTCGGTCCCGTCGAGCGCGAGCCGCTCAATAAGATCGCCCAGACCGCCGCCCGCAGGCTGGCGTCCGCCTGGCGATCGGTCCCGCATGTCACGCAACATGGTCTGGCGGATATTACGAAGCTGGAAGCCGCTCGGCGGCAATACGTCAAACAGGGGGCAGACGGTGGGTCCAAGATCACGTTGACGTCGATCGCAGTCAAATCCGTGGCGAGCCTGCTGAAAGAATTTCCTAAATTCAACGCCAGCTTGGACGTGGAACGGGGCGAACTCATTTTGAAACAGTACTACCACGTCGGCGTGGCCGTGGATACCGATCACGGCCTGCTGGTTCCCGTGATCCGCGACGTCGATCGCAAGAGCATCGCGCGAATCGCGACCGAGTTGACGGATCTGGCAGACAAGGCCCGCCGCCGCCAACTTGGCAAGGACGATTTTGAGGGTGGTACGTTTACGGTATCGAATCAGGGCGGCATCGGCGGCGGCGAGTTCACGCCCATCGTGAACTATCCGGAAGTCGCCATTCTCGGCATGGCGCGGGCGCGCCCCCAGTTGTGCCTGGTCAGCGGTGAACTTTCGGAGCGTCTGCTGTTGCCGCTTTGTCTCTCCTATGATCACCGTGTGATCAACGGTGCAGACGCCGCTCGCTTCATCGATCGGCTGGCGAAGATCCTCGCCGACGAGTTTTCGCTGCTGGTCGCAACTTAAGGAATCCTGTAACGGCTGCGGCCCGCGCCTCTGTTGCGGCGACGCCGGTGGCTTTTCAATTCGGTCCGCTGGGTTTAACGAAAGGGTAAAAAAATGAGACGTCGCGTTTTGGATGACGAAACACGTGAGCGGAGTGCCGCGGTGCAGGATCCGCCCAATCCTATTCCCGTCCCCAATCCGAATCCGCCACCGTATCCGAGACCGGACCCGGAACCGCCGATTCCACCAGGGCCGCAAACGAAACCCCGCCGGTCCGAACCCGGATTCGGCACCAGCTCCCGAATGCTGGGAAGCGGAATCGGGATGCGGTACCAGGATTTGCTCTCGCCCGTCATGAACAGCAACAAACCGGATGATCAACCCGTACCCGATCTTCCACCCCCGCAACGCCCCGCGCCGGGGACACCCGCACCAGGCACACCCCCCAGCGATCCGCCCCAGCCGCGCGATCCGCCTCCAGCCCAGCCGAAACGGGATTCTCCTCGGCCGGTCGGGCCGCAGCATCGCCGAGGTCGATACACCGGCCGGTGAGATCTTTGCCCGTACTGTGGTGATCCTGCGGCCGCGTGAATTGTGCCGAACGCGGCCCAGGCGATTGTGCTTCTCTTCCATCCTGCCTGCAATGATGCTAAATTTTGCCATCAGTACGAAATATGCTGGGAAGTTTTCGTTGAATCAGACAAGGGGATCGGTTCCCTGATTTCCGGCTCAAGTTCTGGCAGCTTGGTCAGGTGGGCGTTCGTTGCAAATGGCAAAGATTGGAGAGGACGTGATGGCGAACAAACTTTGGCGTTTCACGTGCGGGCTGGCCGTTGTGGTGATCGGCCTTGGGTTGACCTCGGCGACACGAGTTATGGCGGACGAGATCGAGGATGGTTTTGCGCCGATGTTCAACGGCCGGGACCTGACTGGCTGGGACGGGCTGGCCGACTGGTGGCTCGTGCGCGACGGAGCCATTGTCGCCGAGAGCACGCCGGAAAAACCGTGCCGCCGGTCGCATTATCTTTACTGGACGGGCGGCGAGCCGGCGGATTTCGAGATGCGTTGCCTGTACCGCATCGCCGGCCAAGCCAACTCCGGTATTCAATTTCGCAGCAAGCCGCGCCCGAACTGGGACACCTGGGGCTATCAAGCCGATATCGACACCGCGGGAGCCTACACCGGATGCTTGTATCAGCACGAGCGAGGACTGGTGGCCGAGCGTGGACAACGGGTTGTGATTGACCAAGCCGGCCGGAAAACCATCACCACCTTCGCAACCTCGGCCGAGTTGCTGAAAGCGGTCAAAGTTGACGACTGGAACGAGTATCGCATTCTGGCCGAGGGCCGCCGCATCGCTCTGTGGATCAACGGCGTGCTGATGTGTGAGGTGGAAGACCACGAGGAAAAATACGCTCTCCCCCGGGGCCTGATCGCCTTGCAGATGCACCAAGGGCCGCCGATGAGAGTCGAGTTCAAGAATCTAAGAATCCGGCACGCTTCCTCGGGATCCGCCCGCTGAGCGGACAGAAAGCCTGAAAGCAGTGCCACGCAATCGTGTCGGCGGCGGCATCTGCCGCAATCCGCATCACCCGGTTTGCAGTCTGGCCTCGACTCGGCGGAGGATGTCGCGGACGTCACAGTCACCGGGACCCAACTGGACCTTGCCGCCGTCGGCCAACCAATGTTCCACCTTGTTCTGAGCCGAGATCACGGTACTGTGGCTCCGCCGTCCAAAGTATTCGCCGATCTCCGAAAAAGCCGCCCGCGTGAACTTGCGTGCCAGCCACATCGCCAGCATCCGCGGCTGGGCCAGCGTCTTCGATTTCCGCTGGGATTGCAGACCGCGAGCGTCGATTCCAAACACGTCGCAAATCGCCGTCTCGATGTCCGGCAGCCGCACGATCCTCGCCGTGGCGCGAAAGACATCACCCAGCGCATCTTCGGCCAACGCGTACGTCACGCGTTGCTGTCGGGCCTCGGACATCGCCTGCAATCGGTTCAACGCCCCGCTTAACTGGCGGATGTCGCCGCTGATCCGGCCGGCCAACAATTGCAGCACGTCCTCCGGGATCGTCAACTCGCGGCGGCACGCCATCTGCCGTACCAACTCCAGCCGCGTCGATTCATCGGGCGGCTCCAGGCCGCACACCAGACCGCCGGAGATCCGAGCGACCAGCTCGGGGCCCAGGCCGTTGATCTCGGCCAACGGCCGGTCGGCCGCGAATACCAGTTGCCGCCGCTCGCGGAGCAATATGTCGACGGTGTGCTTCAACTCGACGATCGTCGCCCGTTTGCCGCTGAAAAACTGGATGTCGTCGATCAACAGCAGGTCGACGTCGCGGTACTTGCGGCGAAAGCTCGGCAAACCGCTACCCCGCAACGCCTCCAGAAAATACGAGGTAAACTGCTCGGATGACATCAGCACAGCCCGCTTGACGCTCCGCGACTGGCGCGCGGCTTGCGTCAGGCCCTCCAGCAAATGCGTCTTTCCCGTGCCTGTCGGACCATAGACGAACAACGGCGACAGCTGTCCCAGACGCTGCAGCGTGCGCTGAGCGGCAGTGAGCGCGACGCAGTTGCAGGGGCCGAGAACAAACTCGTCCAGCGTAGCCAGGGGACGGCGGGAAATCTCTTTGGAAGATCGCCGCGAATTCGCCGCCTCCGGCCCGGCTGCAGCGTCACTGCCAGACGCCGCCGAGTTTCCATTCCGCTTCGGAACCAGCACCGCATCAAGTTGAAAATCGATGGGGACGGAAGCTCCGAAGATGCGCTGACAGATGGCGTCCAAGTCGCCGCGAAACTGGCTGCGCACGCGGTCCAGCAGGAATTGGTCCCCGACCGCCACGCAGACGGACCGGCCGGCCGTCCGCAAGCAGACGCCTTTGCCGAACCAGACGTCAAACCGGTCCTGACCGATTCGCTCGATCAGGGCGGTTCGCAACGCCGACACGATTTCCTTATCGTTGTGGTTCACGTCCGGACGCTTCCTTTGCGCATGCTGCGGGCACCGTGGCTTGGTCAAACAGCTAACCTGCGAGTCGACGAAACTCAAACGGCTTCGAACTCGACGACTCGCGTTTCTGACCCCGGTGACGGCAGCGCGATTCCTTCGTCGACGTCTCGCCGGCAGCAGCCGACGAGCTGATCTACATCACATCGAGAGCAGAGATTCTAACCGTGCTAGCACTGATGTCAAACCTCTCCGCAAGTCCCGGGCAAGTTTTCTTTTCGCGCCGCGCACTTCACCGCGTAATCTTCGTCAAATCTTAACGAATCGGCCGCGTCCTGAAAGCAGGCGGTCTCCAGAAATTGCGCCCCTCGCAACGTGGAAAAGATGTCAGGCCCGCAGACGCCTTGGCAGGCGAGAAACGCCGCCCTCCGCCGTAACTCGCTTGAGACGAACGGGTAACAACTCGGCTCCGTCAGGCGAGCCGCGCGACCACGTACGGACCTTTCGGAATCACGGCAATTTTTGCGGCCGGTCCGTATTCCTCCAACGCCTCCGCCACCGCCGCCTCGACGCTGGGGGCGCTCCGCACAAACAGGCCGTCCAGCGATTCCGCGGACAATCCGTCGCTGACCACGCGAACCTTGGCCTTGCGGCAAACCTGGCCCATCTTTTCGAGCTGCCATTGGTCCATCACGAAGTAATCGCCGAGGATCCTTTGCATAAACTCCGACAGGCTGGCGTGTTCTCGAAACAGGCTGCAAAACTGCGGGCTGCCGATCCCCTCCGACAAGCTGGCCGCCAGGATAATGGTCCCGCCCTGCTTGATGATCGGTAATGCGGCGCCCATCCCTTTGACCGATTGGTAAAAGGTCGTGTCCAGCGGATACCCGGCGCATGAGGTAACGACAATATCCACCGGCTCGGGAACCGTGGCCACCACGAGGTCGCGAACGAACGCACATCCCTCCAGATGAGCCATTTCCATGTCCCCCGCCACAAACTTCAACGGCCGCCGCTGGGCGTCGATCACGACGTTGGCGATGAAATCGCAACCCGCGCGGCGCGCGATCCAGGTGTTCTCTTCATGCACAGGGTTGCCGTCCAGGATTCCGGAATCGGCACAAGGATGTTCCAAGAAAGCGGGGCTGTGCCACACCTTGATGGTTTCCAAGGCGGCGATGCCTGGACAGATCAGCTTGCGGCCGCCCGAAAACCCGGCCATGAAATGCGGCTCAATCAACCCCACCGCGATCTTCAGTTCGGCTCGCAGGTAACGTGAATCCAGCCAGATCGGCACGCCGCGCGGACTCTCGCCCAGATACGTATGTTCGTCCAACTGCTGGCCGCGGTGGTTCTCGATCCGATAGTTCTCGGCGATGAACCGGCCCACCATCTCAACCAACTCGTCGCCTTCGTTAGGACGATGCAGTCCCGTGGCGACGAGAATCAAGATCCGCTCGCGAGCGATGCCGCTGTCCTCCAAAATCTGCAGGATCGGGCGGAGCATCATCTCGTTGGGCACCGGCCGCGTTACGTCGCAAATCAAGATGCACGCGTCGCGCCGACCGGCGGCCAGTTGGGCCAAAGATGGTGAACCCGTGGGATTCCTAAGACCATCAAGCAACGCCGCAGCCGGGTTGGACAACGGCGGAACCGATTTATACGACAACGTGCCAACTACGGACCGATCCGGCAAATCAACGTCCAAACCGTCACGCCCGTATTCCAAGTGCACGCGCATCGCAGAACCTCGGCTACTTGCCGGTCTTCTTCGGCTCGGCCTCGGCCCCTTCTTCCTCGGCCTTCTTCGTCTTCTTTTTCTTTTTCAGCGTGATCTTCACGACGCGGGTCTTGGGCAACCCCAAAACCGGGTCACCTTCTTTCCAACGCTCCAGCTCGACCAGCTTCCCGATCCGCTCGGCGCGCGTCAAAACATTGCGATTTCGAATCGCGCCCATGCGGACCTTCAGGCTCTTGTCAATGGTCATGTCCACGTATCCTGTGATCGAAAATGTTGTTTTCAAACAACTTGCGCGAAAACCGTTACACCGCGACACCAGTGAAAAACCAGTGCTCGGCGGGTGCAATGCTAGTTTGCGCACACCGCCACGTTGTCGTCGCGGAACATCCAAGTCCGCTAGTATAAGATGACACAAGTTCCCAGACAACGGGAGGTTACCTGTTTCCTCAGGGCACGGAGGGCGCGTCGATCGAAATCGTTCTTAGCCGCCCGTTTCGCTCGATCCGCAGGGACACGGGACTAGGCAAGGTCAACAACTGCTGAGCCAACTCGTTGCCGTCCCGAAAATCCCGGTCTGCCACACGATAGATTCGATCGCCGACTTGCAGACCCGCCAAATAGGCTGCCGACAACGAAACCACTTCGGACAGCACCACCGTGCCCGGCTCGCCTTCGTCCTCACGCCAGGAAATGCCATAACGCAGCGGCTGGCCGTCAAGCTCCACCGGGATCTCCAGAATTTCCCCTGCACGCTGAACTACCGCCGTTGCGGGAGAATGCGCCGCCCAGATTGCCACACCCAGCCGGTGGGAATCTTCCGCCGTATCGGCGTCGCTGAAACGGACCAGCCGGTCGCCGATCTGCAGACCGGCTCGATCCGCCGGCGTCCCAGGCGTGACACATGTCAGAGTAACCCCCGGGGAAGTGACATCTTCGGGTGCCCAAGCGATCCCCAACCTTGGAGGACGTGGCGGACCCGTGTTCTCCAAGCGGGCCAGATCCGCAGACCGCTCGGCGCGTGAATCCTGCCGAAACGCAAAACGATTCGGCCGATTCGCCGCGTCGACGATCAACGAAAACAACAGCCGCGTTGTCGCCGAAATACCCTCGTGATTGATCTTTTCCACGTCGTCCGTGGGCCGGTGCCACTCGTCATGCAACCCGGTGTGCAGCATCAGCGCGGGGATCTCGCGTTCTACCAGCGGATAATGATCGCTGTGGGCTTTCAGCTCCCACGAGATCTCGAGCGCCAAGTCGGTGGCTTGGTTCTGTTCGCTGATCCAACGCCGTAGGCCCCGGGCGGTTCTCGTACCGTACACATGCAATTTTTCTCCGCGCAGGCGGCCGATCATGTCGGCATTGAAGGCCAGGACAACCGCCTGCAACGAAACGGTTGGCTGCGAACACCAATACCTCGAGCCGAGCAGACCCTTTTCTTCGCCGTCCCAAAACGCAAACAGGATCGACCGCCGAGGCGGCGTGGCCAAAAACGTGACGGCCTGGGCAATCTCCAGCACACCGGCCACGCCGCTGGCATTGTCATCGGCACCGTTGTGAATCTGTCCCCAAGGCCCGCGGCTGTTTCTCGACGTTCCGTAGCCCACATGGTCATAATGGGCTCCGACCAGCACGTATTCGTGCTTCAAAGCAGGATCACTGCCCTCGAGAATGGCCAACACATTTCGATAGCTTCCGTCCGCGAATTTCTGGATAAAACCATCCCCATCACCGCCGGGTTTCAAGCCGACTTCGGCAAGTTGTCTCTCTAAATAAGCCGCCGCGGCTCGACCGCCACGCGTGCCTGCCTCCCGCCCCTCCATGGCATCGTCCGCCAAAATATCTATATGTGCCCGAATATCATTGACAGAAATCGACTCAAAGGCCACATTCAGCCCGTCTGCACGGGCGAATGAATCAAGAAAGCAAAGCAAACAGGCGACGACAGCGACTGAGATTACGGTTGAACGGCGCGCCATGCGGAGACCCTCAAACTTCACCAATAACGGGCAACGCCGTTGCCATTTTGAATTTTCGGGCCCTTTTGGGCAGGCAACGGACATCTTCTAAGGTGAATAATGGAGCGTGACGGGAAGAACGCCAGTCAAACTGAGCGAAAAGGCGGCTTGCAGACGGACGCATTTTCCGTCAGAATCATAAGGACGGAAAATCAATGTGCGGGAGGCGGCAACTTGCCGGTTTCCCGCAGCTGCCTGGAGAGGTGGCTGAGTGGTCGAAAGCGCCGGTTTGCTAAATCGGTGTAGGGTTCATACCCTACCGCAGGTTCGAATCCTGTCCTCTCCGCTTTGATTTTCGACGCCCTTCGTAAGTGTCTGGTAAACAAGGACTTGCGAAGGGCGTCTTGCGTTTGTCCCAGTCACTGGGACAAACACTGGGACAAACCCGGCCCTCCAGACCGCCCATCGCCGTGATCGCCACGGCGGTTTCGCGGTCGCTGTTGATCGGTTTCGCCCAGTTCGTCTTCATCGCCGAATCCCACCTATCGCCCGGGCCCGTTGCAGACGCCGGGGTTTGAAAAACGAGCAGGTGTTACTCATCCAGACCGGAACGCCCCTGCTCACTGGCGTCCGGGTCCACGAAACTGATTTGCTCCATCCGCCGGAGGGCATCCTTGCGCCCCAGGTGCCGGTAGTACTCGACCATCTTTGAATCGGCGTGGCCGACCCACTCCCGAATCTCGCCCTCGGAGGCGCCGCCCAGGAATGCTTGACTGACGAAAAAGTGTCTGAAGCTGTGCACCCTGCCGTGCTTGAAGCCGATCTCCCCATCCGGTGTCGGGAACTTTTCGGCGAGCGGCTCAATCACGTCGCGGATGAACACGGTCAGCACGTTCCGGGGGCGAAGTTGGCCTCCGCGCTCGGCGTGAAAGACCCGCCCATCCGTCCCGCGTGTGATGGTCGCCAGAATCTCGCGCAGCCGCGGGTGGATGGGGATTTTGCGCGACCGCTTTCCCTTGGTCGTTCGCATCGTCCCAGCCAGCCGCTTACGCCGGCTGGCACGCTCGTCGGCCACCGTGATCACGTTGTTGGCCAAGTCGACGTCGCTCCAGCGCAGGCCAGCCAGTTCGCCAATTCGCACGCCCAAGTGAGCCAACGCGATGATGACGTGCGCCAACCACTGCAGACCTGAAGTCGATTCGCAGTGCTTAATCATGGCCCCGACCTCGCTGCGGGTGTAGCAGTACGTGTCGGTGCCCACAGGCTTGGACAGGGGGTATATGATTCTGGCCTCAGCCGGGAGCTTTCCGTTCTCAATAAGCCACTGGTTCACGGACTTCAGCAGCGTCAATTCCAGGTACACGGTCCGGTACGCGTACTTCTTGGTCAGCCAGTTGCCATACTGCTCCAGCACGGACTTGTCGAAGCGGCTCCAATCGCTAATTCCGTGTTTTACGCAGAACTTGACGTGCTTGCCTCGGACGGCTCGGTAGCGTTTGAGCGTGCCGGGTGACACGCCGCCCATGACGGGGCTCCGGCCGCAGAAGTCGATGAACGCCTGCCAACCCTGTTGGATCGTCACGGCTTGGGATGGCTTGGCGGCTTCAGGCTGGGCGATCTTCAGTTTGATCGCCATGCGGAGGTCGAGGGCCTTCAGGCGTTCGATGGCTTCCGCGCGGTCTTTTGTTGCCAGCGAGTGCTTTCCGAGGTTTCGTTGGGTGCCGCGACCATCGGCGTAGAAGACTCCGTCGCGGCAGAAGAGCTTCCACGTAAAGTATTCGCAGACGATTGGGGGTTGCTTGGGGCTACGGGGCATTATCGGATGTCTCCTGTGATGTGTCGGTGGGTTGCATCCAGGCCGGGCAGCGGCCGGAAAGGTGTCGGCGAGGTTCGGGCGCCGGGGCGGAGGGAGGGGGCTGATTGGAAGCGACGACCGCCGCACAACGCTCGATGGCATCGGGCGGAAACAGCAACCGCCCGCCCGGACCCGCTGGCTGAAAGTGTGGCAGCTTCCCCTGCCGTTTGAGGCGGTGAAGCGTTGCCAATGACAGACCAGACCGCGCCTGCAGTTCCTTGATGTCGAGGTAGGCCTTTTCCGTGGCTTTTTCCGGCGTTTGTGCAGGGTCCATGCTTCGCAGAATCTCAGTCGAGACTGTTGGCCCGCCCTGCCGGTCGTCCAGTTTCACCAGCAAGCGGAACGCAACGTGATTCTGCGGAAATCAGAGCAGGAAAAGAAAATCGCAAGAAATGGACTGTCCGCGCGGACAGCTACTTCTGGCGTTTGGGAAGAACGTCGCGATACCGGCGTGCCTGCCGAAGGAGACTCCTAGCGCGTTTCTCGTCGCCTTCTGTAAACTGAATCGCTATATCGTTTTGAGAGCGTTCGTCATCCAGGTTGTCGTTGACCATCTTCGCTAGGGCAAGGACCTCAGGGTTCTGCGGCAATCGGACTCGCCCTTTCGACTTGGTGTCCGCAGTCGTGTCCGCTCGTGTCCGCTCAGTCTCGTCGAGGGCAGCCACGATACGGTTCTGCAGATCGCTGATGAGTTCAATGATTGCCCGTTCGGCAGCAACGAGTTCAACGAATGCGGCCACGCACTGCTTCCAGTGCTCGGGGTCGAACCGTGTTTGATTCTCCGGCGTCAACGCACGCATGAGGCCAGCGGCCGACCGTTGCCTTTCGATGACCGTGTCAAGACCGGAGGACTCCAGGTAGGGTCTGAGCGCGGTCCAGGACGGTCCACCCTGGGCAAAGCGGTTACGGGTCGCCTTGGTTACTTCTTTCAGGAACTTGGCTCGTTCCAGGAAGTCCCGTAAATCAGTAGGTGTTTGGGGGGGACGACGGAGCGTCTTCTCCAGATGCCGAAGGCGAGTTTCCTGTGCCCCCACGTAGGGTTCCAGAAATGCCAACATGCCCTCCGTTGATCGCAGCATCAGTCCGAGCGTCTCCCTGCTTTTCGGCAAGGGCTTCACATCGCTCGATGGCGAATCGGACTTCTTCTGCTGCTTCTGCTGCTTCGGCATGACTAGAAACTCCAGCAAAGTGGGCTAGGTGCCAAGTCTCAAATTGGCCAAGCGTGAGTCTCGGATTCCTATACCCCGCCCGCGCCGCTGGTATCCCGCTCTGATACCCCGCCCAGAACAAGAAATCTTTAGTACCCCGCCCCTCTTTTTTCTCGCTGCGGGCTCGCGTCTCGATTATTGTTTGTTTACGAAAACAGGACGGAAGCCGTCTTCGTGGTGAACGCGACTTCCGTCCTGAAACAAACAGAAAGATCTATGATGATCGACGTCCGCCAAGAAGTCAACGAGTACAACCAAGCCGTGCTGAACAATGCCTTTGTCTGCCAACGCGAGGCTTGTTCCTTCTGCCATTTCCCGCGTCCTTCGCCAAGCACGACTGCGCCCGGAGGAAGTTCCGCTTCCGCGTGTACGCCCCCATCCTCGACGAGCTTCTGGTAGTAATCGTCGAGTCCTGGCGGGTGCGTTTCCGCTGTCGGCACTGCCGGAAAGTATTCACGGAATATCCGCCCTTCGCTTTGCCCCACAAACGGTTCGTCAAGCAGGACGTGCTTGCCAAATGCCAGAAATACCTGTCCGCGGAGCGGGGGCCGAATTGCCGCGCGACCTACCGGGAGGCCGTCTGGGAACGTCGGGTTCCGCTGAGCTACGCCACGGATCAGGAGGGACACCAATTTCGTCACTCCACGGTCTGGCGATGGCTGTCCTGGCTGGGCTCGCTGGAGGACCTCATGCAGCAGGCAATCCGGCTCATCTTCCAGAAGGATCCGCAGGCGAACTTGCACTGGAAGCCCCGCCCCATCGCCGACCACAAGGTTCGTTCTGAGGGGCGTCGGAAGACGCTCGAGCAAGCCGCCATGATGCTCGATGTGGTGGAGATGTATTTCATAATATTCGGGGAAAACTTATTCACACGCTTGGAAACCGGAAGGGAGGTCCGCTGAGTTAATGTTCTCTCTGTGCGAAGTCGAGTCCTGTCAAACTCACTCAAACGGAGGGAACGATGAACGAAAAAGACCAAGCCCAAAGCCTGTTCTGGTGTTCGCTGCTACGGCCGCTGATCGAAGGCGAGACCGAGGACGAAGATCCTCTGCGCTGCCTGCTCGAAATCGCCGCGCGAGAGCACGTGTTTCCAGACGGCCAGCGTCGGAAAGTCTCGGTCAGCACGTTGCGGCGCAAGTGGCGGGCCTTTCAGAAAGGGGGCTTCGAGGCCTTGGCCCGCAAGCGGCGCGGCGATCGCGGCCAGTCGCGCAAGCACACGCCGGAGTTGCTCCAACGGGCCGTGGAACTGAAGCAGGAACAGCCCTTACGTTCCGACGAGACGATCAATCAGTTCTTGAAGCAACAGTTCGGCAAAACCATCCCCAAGGCCACGTTGTATCGCCACCTGAAGCAGGCCGGGGCCACGCGTCTGAAACTGGGGATCACCAGGACCAAGATCCGCTGCCGCTGGACCCGCGAGCAGACCAACGAACTGTGGCTGGGTGATTTCGAGGAAGGCCCCTACGTGCTCTATGAGGGCCAGCCGGTCCGCACGCATCTGTCGGCCTTCATCGATTGTCACAGCCGCTACATCGTCACGGCGCGGTACTACTTCCGGCAGACGCTGGACATCCTCATCGATACGCTGTTGCGTGCCTGGGCGGCCCACGGGGCCTGCCGCGAACTGTATCTGGACAATGCTAAGGTCTACCACGCCGACGCCTTGAAGGCCGCCTGTTATGCCTTGAACATCAAACTGCTGCACCGGCCCCCGCGCGATCCGGCGCCGGGCGGGCTGATCGAACGCTTCTTCCAGACGGTGCAGACCCAGTTCGAGGCCGAGGTCCGCGCCGGGGACATCCTCACCTTGGACCGGCTCAATCGGGCCTTCTCAGCCTGGCTGGACGTCAGCTATCACCAGCGGACGCATTCGGAAACGGCTCAGACGCCCCAACTGCGTTTTCAGGGCGGCCAGAAGTTCACGCGCCAAGTGGATCTGCAGCGGGCCCTGGAGTTCTTCCTCAAGCGGGTCGAGCGGACCGTGGATCGCAAGCACTGCGACGTGCAACTGGAGAACTGCTTCTTCCGGGTCAGCGACCGCCGCTTGCGGGGCGACAAGGTCCAGCTCCGTTACGATCCTTTCGCGCCGCTGGAAAAGGTATTCCTGTACTCGCTGGCCGGCGAGTACCTGGGCACCGCCGTCCGCTACCAGCGAGAACTCGGAGCCCACGGTGAAACGCCGCCGCCCCCCAAGCCTGGCAAGCCCCAACACAATTACCTGGACCTGCTCATCGACCAACACGACCAGTCGTTGCGCGAGCGCAGCCAGGGCATCGACTATCGCCAAGTGACTCCCTCACGGCGCTGGCCCTTTGGCGACTTCACTCAGACGCTGGCCCAACTGCTGGGCCGCCGCGGCGGCCTGTCGGCATTCACCACCGACGAACTGGAAGCCCTGGGCAAGCTCTACCAGCGTGTCGAGTGCATGGAACCCTTGCTGCGCCAAGCCGTCGAGCAGTCCCGCGAGAAAACGATCCCGGCGATTGCGTTTCAATTGCAGCGTCTGAGCGACCGCCTGGGAACGACCGGAGAGCGGAAGACGAAGGACGCAGGACCAGACCCGAAGCCGTAAGCACCAACCATCTCAGGGAGCCATCCATGTTTGAAAAACACTTCCACTTCCATACACAACCCTTCGCCGAGCATACAGCCGCCGAACGCCTCTGGCCCGACGAACGTCTGACGCAGGGCTTGGCCCGCGTGCGGTACCTCACCGCCACCGGCACGCTGGGTCTGGTGACCGGCGCCAGCGGGGTGGGCAAGTCCGCCCTCCTGAAACGCGTCTGGCATGAACTGCGCGGGCCCGGCATCCAGGTCTACTACTTGCACCTGGCCCACCTCTCCAGCAGCGACCTGCTACGACGGCTGGTCCGCACGCTGGGGGAAACGCCCCTGTGGAGCAAAGACCAACTCCTGGGCCAGATCCGCGACCGGGCGCAGCAGGTCGACGGGACGCTGCTGGTGCTGTTGGACGAGGCCCACTTGCTGAAGACCGAGACGCTCACCGATCTCCGCTTACTGGTCAGTTCAGCCCTCGACGACCAGCCGCCCTTGAAACTGGTGCTGGCCGGTCAGCCGCCGCTGCTGGAACTGCTCCGCCGACACCGCGACGTGCTGGACCGGATCACCGTCCGCTACCATCTGCATTCCCTGTCCAAGCCGCAAACGGCAGCCTATCTCGACTTCCACGTGCGGACCGCCGGCGGAACCGACGCGCTCTTCGATCCGGCCGTCAAGGACCTGATCCACGACTACAGCGGCGGCGTGCCGCGCCAGATCAACAATCTGGCCACCGCTTGCCTTCTGCAAGCCGCCGTCAAAAACGCGGCCCGCGTCGACGAAGCCTTGTTGCAGCAAACCCTCTTTGAGTTCCACTTACCCTAACCATCCCCTTCAGGAGCCCAATCATGAGCAGTCGCTATTCCGACGACTTCCTCCGCCGCCTGCGCAACGAGATTCCCCTGCCGAACGTGTTCCGCGTGCTGGAGTGGCCCCACAAGAAACGCGAGGGCTACTTCCGCTTCCTCTGTCCCTTCTGCCAGGAATTCAACACGGCCGTCAACCCTGCCACCAACCTCGGCCGCTGCTTCCGTTGCGAAAGGAATTTCAATCCCATCGACTTCCTGATGCACGTCCGCGGCTACGACTTCGTCGCGGCCGTCTCGTACCTCTCGGCGTTGCTTCCCCCGCGTCCGCGTTCCCGCGTGAGCTAACACCAACCTCATCCGCCGATGCCAAAGGCCCGCTCCCAGCAGCGGGCCTTTCTCATGCGCCCCACCGCCGGCGCCAGTCCTCTCAACTCGCAAAATAGCCTTCCGATAGTTCAGCCATTTCGAGACTGAAGGATCAACCAATTGGACACCGGAAGTCAAATAATCCGAGCCTTGGCAGCTAGGCTTAACCGGAATTCTATCTCGGCGGTGGAATATCGCCAGAGGGCCGATGAAAGCAGATGGACGCGGATGGCATCCCAACGACAAAGCTGTGGTCCGCAGCTATCTGGTCGCACCCATGTAATCATGACGCATTTCTTGCCGAAATTCACTTCGTTCGCTGCTGGCCGCAAGCGATCCCAGGCTCTGCTCTGCTAGGGTTCGAGCAGGTGTCCGAGCGGGCGGGCAAGACAATCCTCCCGTATGGCCAAGGGTAGAAGGACTGCCGACGCGACCGAGTCGATTCCCTGCCACCAACTCGATACATAATGCATCCCTCCATAGTATTGTGCCACGTTTCTTGCCGAAATTTAGCTTGTCCACCGTGGCCCGGACAGGTTCCCCGGGCCGGCGGCGAAGTTGTGGGCTGCCGGCCATGTCCAAAGCGTCGGTGCCGAAGCGGTCGTAAAGCCCCGGGCGATCGTCGAGACTGTCCCGGAACGTAATCCGGTTGGGAGTGACGGCGGCGGCGGCACCAGCACGCCCGCCGGCAATGGCTACGGCATCTCCAGCGTAGTCGGTTTGCCGAAACGCCGGCTCGAATCGCGGATTTCACGGACAGCAAACCGGCGGCGTCGGTTGCTGGCGTGAATGGCATCGACTTCTTGGCGACGCTCCCACGTCACCGACACGCGCGAGGACCAAGCCGAGAACCGCCAGGGCAAGAAAAAAAACGGCCGGAATCGCATGTCCGGATGGTTAACACACCCTCCATATGAATATGCCGCGAAAACGGCCTAAATTTAGCTCCACGTCCACATGCTCGGTGAGAAAACGGGCAAACAGGATGTAATCCCCTAATGCCAAACGACTTCCGTCTGCCCTCGGCGAGGGCAGGCCAACGGCAGTCGGGCACCCCCGCCAATAGCGCCCGCAGAATCTGTGACTCGCGAAGGCAGGCGAAGCGATCACTTGGTTGTGCGGACATCCTAGCAAACAACGCCTCGATCCGAGGATCATATTGAACGCTGTTGGGTGTATGCAGCTCGCAACCGCAGGCGTCATCTGCAGAAGTTCTGCCAGTGAGCCATTCGACAACCGACACGCTCTCGTGCCTGGTGCAGACGACCGAAAGAACCACACCGGGATCGCCTTCGGCTGCGTGCGCCGCCGAGCTGAAAAAGACCGCTGGCCGCGGCTGTAAGGCGTCTGCCAACTGGATGGACCACGATGCCTCGCGACACAGACTGTCCGTCTGAACAATGACGATCCGCAGGCCCCCAACATCTCGTTCAGATCTTTGATGTCCTTGCGACTGCAAACACGGAGCACTTGTCCGGGACCAACGCCCTCGGTAAAGTACCGCCAGAGTTCGCACAACATCATCGCCGGGAAATTTCGGAAGTTCACGGCCAATGACTGCCCCACCAACCCCGCGGCGATGGCCAGTTCACCGAGTCCGACAGGGTGTGGCCGGGAACCGAGTTCGGCCGATTGATTCAGCCTTCTCATCGCGTGCAATCCCCACTAAGGGCTGGTCCGTCCTGGATGTCGGCGTGACGCACCCGGGACGACCGGAGCCGCAAACCTCTTCGCGGCAAAGACTTATGCTCAGACAACACGATCAAGGTATTCCGCGCGCCCGCTTCCGAGAACATCCACGATGCCTTTATGGCGTTGTCGCTCACCAAGCTTCGAGATGCGTCTACGTCCCTTGTTGCTGCTTGGGATCGGCCGTTGCAGAATGGCTCGCAACGAGTCTGATCCGCGAGAGACCACTCATGCCGCGTGACGCCGATGGCTACGACTTCTTCGTCTCCTACGCCCGCGAAGATAACTGCGATGGTCATATTGCCGGCTTTGTCGATCGTCTGTTGGCCGAACACCCGCGGATCGCCGGTCCTGGCGTGCCGCGAATTCCCTAGCCTCGGCGCGTTGCCAAGCAATCGTGATCGGCGATGGCCCGCAGCGGGTGTCATCAAGCAGTTCCACGACCTCCAGCAGGAGGCAACGCCGGCTTGGACGAGGTGGGTGAGCGCAAACGGACAGCAATGCGGACACCTGCAATTCGAAAAACGCTCGCCTGCCCCAGAATCCGGACGTCGTCGAACTGGCTCGTCGGATCAACGAGTCATCGCCCCACGAATCGTCCAAAGTCGAGATCGCTATTGAGCTTACGGAGGGGAACAACGGAATTGCCCCAGAGCCTTCTCAGGCAATTCCGCAGGTTTCCTCACCTCCTGAACACGTCAAATCGCTGACTGTCCGCGCGGACAACGTGTTGGCGTTTCTAGGTCATTTCGGCTCCCCTGGGTCACTCCGTGCTTCCGGGCTGCGTTGTGGCCGCACGGCGCGGCGAGCGACGTTTCGTTCGTGAACGTGCGTCGCGTCGAACTGCTTCGTGTTGCGCCGTAGCCCTGGAGTTGCTCAAGAAGTCTAAAGTCTAAACCAATGGAGAACGTCCATGCGTACGTCCAAAATTCCAAAAGGGGCGGAGGTCGTGCGGACCTACGCGCAGTATGAAGAACACGTGGGAGCTTTCTTTGCGGGACGTTACCACCTATTCATGGTGGTAGGGGCCCCGGGATTGGTCAAGAGCCACAGCTTTGAAAAGCGGCTTGGCGCCACCAGCCACCTGATCCGCGGCTGGACTGCACCGCTGCAGGCGTACATCGACACCTATCGTCACCGGAACAAGTTGCTGATCTTCGACGACGCTGAAGTTTTGTGGAAACGTCCGGGGGGCCGGGTGCTGCTTCGTTCGCTCTGCGAACTCAAGCCGCAGAAACTCATGCAGTGGGCCAGTACGGCGCAAGGTCTTGTCAAGGCGGGGGTGCCCCAGAGCTTTCTGACCAGTTCCAAAGTCGCCGTCGTCGCAAACCGGTTCGTATTTGGCGACGCAGAGGAACACGAAGCCGTCCTGGACCGAGGGCACGTGATTCACTTTGACCCGTCGCCAAATGAAGTCCACGCCCAGGTGGGCGACTGGTTTTGGTGTCAGGAAGTCTACGACTACATCGGGGAACGCCTGCACCTGCTGAGCAACGTTTCCGCGCGTTTGTACATCAAAGCCTGGGAACGCAGACAGGCAGGCGGCGATTGGCGCCGACTGCTTGATGAAGCGTACTGCCGCGAAGGTGCGATGCGTTTCGTGCAGTTATTGGAAGTGGACCCATCGTGCAAGACCGTCGACGACCGAGCGAAAAAGTTTACTGACTATACAGGGGCCTGCAGGGCCACCTATTTCAACCTAAAACGGGAACTGAAGCAGGCTGACCAGCTTCATGCCTTCCAGAAGGTGGAGACGCCGAAGCGTGAACTGCACAGTCAGCCACCCGCGGAACTGAGCCTGGAGGACGAAGTCGCCAGAGCAAAGGACGAGGACCAAAGGCCCAGCCGAGGTCAGCTTGGCACGAACCGGAACGCGCCACGTTCTGACGACGCAGATGGGCCCAGTTGGTGCCAGTACTCCGATGACCCCACCGACTACAACACCTATGCTGACTACCTGGACGACTGGTGGAAACGCCCAGGTACGCCACGGGAGGACGGCCTTGTGACGCCGGAGCCGGCAGCTCCAGAGCACTTCGGCACCGACGACATCGCCCCGTTACGTCGTGAACTGAGCGAGGCGATCAAGCGGGAGGACTATGAACGCGCGGCCGAACTCAGGGACGAAATCCAGCGTCGAGGAGGCCAGGGCAACACCGACGTGTGATTCGTCAATTCGCTTAGACTTTGGACTCGTTGCTGACATCGGTTCGCGGCGGCGATTGACGCGATCGGTTTCTCGACGACGCGGCCGGCCACCGGCCTTCGCGTACTGCCGTCGTGGATGGCAGACATCCCGAATACGTCCGTTGCTTGCTTCGGCACAGAAGGCAGGTGCCCACCGCGTCGACCAGGATGCCGGAGAAACGGCCGGTGCCGGATCATGCACCGCGCCAGACACGATGCCAGTAGGCATTGGGCGACGAACAGCCGGGGCATCGCTGCGTTTTAGTCACGACTGGTCTCGGATGCCCCCCGCAGTCACGCTATGACGACTTGTCCCAGGAAGATTCCACCAACCCATCCGAAACCGAGGACGACCATGAATGAAGAACTGCAGAAGACCTTGAAGACGCTCCGACTGTGGGGCCTGTTGGCGCACTGGCTCGTGACGCAACCAGCAGCCGATCACGGCGCCAGTCCGGCCCATACCGCCCCGGCAGTGGACGTAGGTGGGCGTTCCTGTGGCCGACGATTCGCCGATGGCGTCCAGGATCGTAGTCATCGCGGCACGCGTCGGCGCGGACAGGTCGCGGATGGCGTGGCGACAGCAGCAGCACGCCCCTTCCACTGCGTCGAGGGGGCTTTCTTGCGTGGCTGCCGTGTTGACGGTCCACCTTAAAAAAAACGTCTCTGACAGAAGCCAGCCAGTCAGTCCGTCAGTCGGATGAATCGGGTAGGTCTTGAGTATCGCCTTTCACTGGGCAGAGGACTGCGAACAGCTGGATGTCTGGGACGACGAAGGAAACATCCAAGGCAGCAAGGCGTTGCTGGACCTGCCGACGAGCTTCATCGATCTGTGACTTTACTTTGCCTGCCTCAACGGTGTTCGCCACGGCTGGATCGCGGCGAAGGGTGCGTTTTTCCAGCAGCCGATTGATGCGGTCGAGTAACTCCCAATCTTGAAGCACGCGAACTTGGCCGGTTTCGTCGAACTGTACGCCGGCTAGGACGCTTCGGATCGTGGCATCGTGCGAGGTGACTTGCTCGGTGATTCGGAAGACAATCAGCGGCTCTGACAATACGGTCGCCGGGATGCCGGCGACCTGGGCCTCGAGGCCCCGCGCCTGACTCACAGCCTCATCGAACAGCACGTGGCCAACCCCCAAGACGTTTTCCACGTCTCCCACTGTGCCGGCCTCGCGCGAGAACCGCATGTCTCGGCACGTCGTACGCGCGGCTGGGCTGTTAAGCCAGTTGTCCGGTGTCTTGAAGGACAGGCCCGCCTCGGTTTCTTGCGGTCGGCGATTGTTAAGCGAAAGCATGGCCAGAAAAAAAGGCCGCAACCCCGGCAGGTCGAGCTTCGGAATTCGGTCGGACATCTCCTGAAAGTCGAAACGGGCGCAATGCCCGACCAGGCTACGAACCGTGGCGAGGACACCGTACCTGCGGTTCAGCGCAGACATCAGCAGCGATTGCGCGGCCTTGTATTCCGTGAAGAAGAGGACGGAGCGGTCGGGGAACCGTGTGTCGATCGTCGCAACAATCTGCTCGATCTTCGTTTCCGCTCGTACCTCGTCAGCCGCGGCAATCAGCTCGGTGAGTCGCGTCTCCTCGTCAGCGACCACCTGGAGCGAGGCGGCCTCCGCGATCTGCTCCTTGATGCGACCGCACAGACCAGAAACGAAATAGGAGAACGTCACCCCCTCCGCCTTGGGGTGTGGGGGGGGCTACGAAATTTGGGAAGGCTACATTTACAGACTGGGAAGCCACGGCTACAATCCCCGGTGGTTCGTGGTTCGGAAACGAGACGGTCAAATCTGAAGAGACGGGGATGAGCCAATGAATGATCTGCTTCGGATGGCGACGGCTGAGATCGCACGGTTTCTTGCGGCCCAGTTGCCCAGCCTGGGGCCTGACTGGTGGACGAAACACGTGCTCAACCGGCTGAGTTTTCAGCAGCAACGCACAGCGCGAGATCGGGGCTTCGGAACGCTTCAGCAATTGGATTTTGCGGCGCTTCTACGCGTGCTTGACCAGAACTGGCACGAACTGAAGGACAACATTCCCTCGGCCTACGAGGCACGGTCCTGGGTCAAAGAGTTGCAGACTGTTCGCAATAAGTGGGCGCACCTGTCAACGGAAGCAATGCCGCCGAGCGAGGTTTATCGCGATGCCGATACGCTTGGCCGCCTGCTGAAGATCCTCGGCGCTGACTCGACATCCCTAGACGCGGTCGAGTCCCTCAAGGCTGCCACGGTGGCGTCGATGGGTAGGTCGGCAAGTGGGAACACGCCGAACCCGTCGCCGGCGGAAACCGTGCAGCCAGCAAACGCGGATACGCCCAGTCCAACAGCGGCGCCGACGGCACACGTCAAGACGTTGTTCCAGATCGGAGACCTTGTCGCCCTGAGGTCCAGCCCCAACACGATGTTTCCTGTCATCGAAGTGGTTAGCGGTGGCGTCGAGAATCGCTATCGGGTGTTCGAGAACAACGCGAAGGCGACGTACTACGAAAGCCAGCTGCAGGCGGCTGCTGTGTCGACCGATGAGCGAAAGCCGATTAGTGTGCGCGAGCTTCACGGCCACTTGACCAGTCTGCGGATCTTGTCCCCTTCGACAGCTAGCCTGTTCTCGTTGCGTACCGGGCGGGTCAAGTTCGTCCCCTACCAATACCGGCCCGTACTGAAGCTAATCCGTTCGGATCGGCCTCGACTGCTGATTGCCGACGAAGTCGGTGTTGGGAAGACTATCGAAGCCGAGTTGAGCCTCAAGGAACTGCAAGCGAGAAACGACATTACCTCCGTGCTCGTGATCTGTCCGAAGGCCTTAGTCGCGGAGCGAAAGTGGTTCACCGAGTTGAAGCGGTTCGACGAGCACTTCACCGCTTTGGATGGGCCCTTGTTGCGGCACTGCGTGCGGGAGACTGACCTGGACGGCGTATGGCCGGAACAGTACGCCAAGGCCATTGTGCCGTTCTCACTGTTCGACTCGGATCTATTGTCCGGGCGGAGTGCACGCGGGAGAAACAAGGACAAGGGGCTGCTTGACCTCGATCCACCGCCCAGCTTCGATTTGGTGATCGTCGACGAGGCCCACCACATCCGGAACACGGAGACGTTCCTGCATCAAGGCGTGCGTTTTTTTTGCGACAACGCCCAGGCCGTGTTGCTGCTGACGGCTACGCCGGTGCAGTTGGGCAGCGACGATCTGTTCACATTGCTGCATGTGTTGCGTCCCGACCTGATCATTGATCGGGCCAGTTACGAGCAGATGGCCGAACCCAATCAATACATCAACGAGGCAGTCCGGCATTGCCGCATGGCTCGTTCAGGCTGGCAGCAGGAAGCCCGTGCGTGTCTGGATGATGTGGCGCAGACCGAGTGGGGTCGCCTGTTCATCCGGGAATTACCTGCCTTTCAAGGGGTATACGACCAACTGCTGGAAGAGTCACTGGGCGACGCGGTGCGGATCGGGATTACCCGAACGATCGAGGAATTGTACACCTTTAGTTCGTTGATCAATCGCACGCGGCGGCGGGATATCGGCGAGTTCACCACCCGCAAGCCGGAAACGGTCAAAGTCGAATTCACGGCCGATCAGAAGCGCCTCCACGACGGTTTGCTTGACCTGATCGCGCGGATCTTGGGTTATTGCCACGGTCAGCAAAATGTCAAGTTCATGATGAGCACTATTCGTCGACAGGCGGCGAGTTGCCTTTACGGACTTGTGCCGCTGCTGTCCGACATTCTTCGCGGCAAGCTCGACAGCTTGGAACTGATGGAGGTCAGCGACGGTGACGACGAACCCAATTTCGACTTTGTCGATCAGGTCAGGGTGGATATCGAAAGCTTGCTCGAACAGGCCCGAAACCTTGATCCCCATGACCCCAAGCTGACTGCGTTTGTTAAAGTTCTGCTCGACAAGAACAAACGGTCGAACAACAAGGCGCTCGTGTTCAGCACGTTTCGGCATACGTTGGGCTACCTCGAAATGAACTTACGGAACACCGGGCTTCGGGTGGCTCTGATCCACGGGGATGTCCCGGATGAGGATCGGGCAAGCTTGCGGCGCCGGTTTGCCTTGCCCAAGGACGACGCAGACGCGTTTGACGTCCTATTGTCATCGGAAGTCGGCTGCGAAGGGCTAGATTTCCAATTTTGCGATTTCCTTGTGAACTACGACTTGCCGTGGAATCCGATGCGAATCGAACAGCGCATCGGGCGTATTGATCGGTACGGCCAGCCGAGCGAGACTGTCGCCATCGTCAACTTCGTGACGCCGGGAACGGTCGATGCGGAGATCTACGACCGATGCCTGTGGCGGATTGGCGTGTTTGAGAAGGCGATTGGTGGCAGTGAAGAGATCCTCGGGGCAATCGCGCAGGAGTTGCACGACATCGCGGAGAGCTTCACGCTGACGGCGGACGAGCGGGCGCAGCGTCTGCAGCAGCTTTCGGACAACAAGATCCTGCAGATCCAAGAGGAGCAGGAGTTGGAATCGAAGCAGGCCGAATTGTTCGGCCTGAGTATTCCGGGCCGGTCGTGGCGGGATGATGTTCAGGCGGCCGAGACCTTCTGGCTGTCGTCTGCCGCGCTCCAATGCGCCGTCAGCGCCTACTTGGCGGGCAGGTTGGGCACCGACTTGGAGCATCTACTTGGGGACAAGCCGCTCAAGACATTGCGGCTCAGCCAGGAGGCACGTGGCCGCCTGCTCGAAGATTTCAGGCGACTACCGCGTTCGACCGACCCCGTGGCACGAGAGTGGGAGAAATGGTTGAAGGGCACCCAACCGACCCTGTCCGTCACCTTCGAGCAAGACGTGGCCGCGGAGAATCCCAAGGTCGTGCATCTGTCGGTTGTGCATCCGTTGGTACGGCAAGCGGCGCATTCCTTGGAGATTCGCGAGCCAAAGTACGTTACACTCTCGGCGCAAAGTGACAACGTGCCCCCTGGCGCATACGAATTTGCCGTTTACCGCTGGACGAAGCAGGGCGTGAAGGCGGATGAACTGTTGGTCCCCGTGGCCGATGATCCCCAACTCGAAACGGCGTTGTTTGGGTTGTTCGAATCCGCCGCGAAGAATGACGGGACGCCGTTGCCTGACGCCGCGGCATGCGACGCGATCGATGCCCGGCATCACAGCAAGTGGAGCGAGGCTCGCGCTAACCACATCGCGGAAAACACGCAACTGGTCGAGCACCGTATTCAAAGCCTGACCGTCAGCCATCGCGCTCGCTGCAAGGCCATCGAAGACCAGATATCCCGCGCCACGAACGACAAAATCCGGCTGATGAAGGAAAGCGAGTTGGCACGCGCCAACCTGGATTTCGACCGGCGAATGGCCGAATTGCAGCAGGCGGCGAACAGCGCCGACATCCGGGCGACGCCGGTTGTGTTTGGAACAATCGCTGTAACCACGGGAGATCAACGATGAGCGTGATTGAGGAAGTCCGCCGGGAAAGGGAAGATCTGGCGCGGGTGCTGAAGAAGCACACAGGAATTCGCAAGATCGTCGAGGATCTCTACCCGGACAGGGCCCATTTCATTTATGAACTGCTGCAGAACGCCGAGGACACTGGGGCCACGGAGGCAGAGTTCACGTTATCAAAATCGAGCCTGACATTCGAACACAACGGACGCCCTTTTGATGGTCGCGACCTTCTCGGGATCACAGACATTGGCGAAGGCACGAAGGCCGAAGACAGAATCGGACGATTTGGCGTGGGTTTCAAAGCGGTGTTCGCGTATTGTGAAACGCCTCACGTGTGGTCGCCGACTTTTTCTTTCAAGATCTCTGATCTGGTTCTCCCGACTGAGTTGAACGGCATACCTGACCTGGGCTGCCGAACTCGCTTCGAGTTTCCGTTTAATAATCCGAAAAAAACGCCCACGGACGCCTACCGGGAAATTGAGGCTGGCCTTAACGAACTAGCCGACATCACTTTGCTCTTTCTATCCCATCTCAATTCGATTCGCTGGCAAATTCGCGGGACCACCAGCGGATGCGTCGCGAAAAGACTACGTTCCGAAAACCATGTGGAGATCAGTAAAGAAGTTGCTGGTACGAAGACCGCTTCTCACTTTCTTCGGTTTGAGCAGACGGGCGAGGTACTAGACGGGCGTCGAGTAGCGGTCGCGTTCGGCTTAACTATCCTGGCTGATGTGCAGCAGTTCCTGCCTGGTACGCCGCTGCATGCGCAACTCAAGATAGCGCCGGCAACCGCAGGCAGGGTGGCGGTGTATTTTCCCGCAGAGAAAGAAACGTCAGGGCTCCGCTTTCACCTGCACGCACCTTTTATCCCGGAACTCAGTCGGGCCAGCATTAAGGAGACACCCGCGAACCATCCCCTGTTCCAGCAACTCGCAACGTTGACGGGCGCTTCGCTGCACAAGATCCGCGACCTGGGCCTGCTGACGGTCGATTTTCTTGGGGTGCTGCCGAATCTGCAGGACGCGATTTCTCCACGGTATCATTGTATCTGTTCGGCCGTAATTGAAGAAATGAAGAGTCAGCGGCTAACGCCCACCACCGTCAAGACGCATGCCCCGGCTAGGTATCTACTTCGGGCCAAGGCAGCACTGAAAGAACTGCTGTCGGAAGAAGACATTCAGTTCTTGGCCGACGACGACGACGCACCGCGGCAATGGGCGGTAAGCGCACCCCAGAAGAACAGCAACGCGGATCGATTCCTGGATGCCTTGGGGATTACCGCCTGGGGCACGGAGAAGTTCGTGGCGATTCTGAGCGAGAAAGCGTTCCCTAAATCAAGGCTTGGCTGGTCGCGACGGCAGTTCTCAAACAGCCCCGATCCTGAATTTATACGTTGGATCGGCAGCAAATCCGGCGAGTGGCATCAGCTGCTGTATGCGCATTTGTTCTCCGAATTTCTCTTCAGTCCGGAAAGACGGCGAGGGCAACTTCTCAGCCAGCTGAAACAACTCCCAATCGTTCGTTTGAGCGATGGCGGCTACAACGTCGGGGGGCACTGCTTCTTTCCGAGTGAAGGTGTTGAGCACGACGACAAGCTGCCTCGTGTAGACCCAGACGTGTTCACGTCAGGGAAGAGCGCCAACCAGCAAGAAAACGCCAGGAAGTTCTTACAGCAAATCGGGGTTCGCGAAGTCGGGGAAGCCGAACACGTCGAGGCTATTCTGCGGCAGCGATACACCAGGAACGCAAACTTTCAACCGAGCAGACGAGACCTGGAACGCTTCATCGCATTTGTCGAGAAGCACCCGGGACAAGCCAGCCTGTTTTCGGAATACTACGTTTTTGAGCGGAATGACGGGAACTACGGAACGCCGACCTTAGTATTCCTTGACCAGCCTTTCCTGGAGACGGGGCTGAGTAGCTATTACAGCGCCATTGCGAGGGGTCACGAGCGTGCCGCTTTGGATGAAAGCTACCTCAGTTGTGGAATATCCAAGGTTCGACTGCTGGAGTTCGCCAAGGCGGTTGGAGTGCAGACGCTCTTGACAATCACACCGACCACTTGTTTTGCTAATCCCCAGTGGTCGTATCTCTCGGAAGTTCCAGGGGGGCAATTTAGAAGGCCCATAAATCGCGACTTCGAGATTGTTGAGCTAGAAACCGCTCTCTTGACTCCGTCCTTGGCGCTTTCCAGGCTGGTCTGGCGGACCATGTGCGAGCAGCCCGCCGACTGTCTGCAGGCCACCTACCAGAAAAACGAGTACGGTGGATGTCGCCGTGCGGATTCCCAACTGGTGCATGTGCTGCGCAACGGTGCTTGGATTCCACAAGGCAGGGGCGTATTCGTGCGTCCTTCGGAGGCTTCCGAGGAATTGCTGCCCGATGGATTTGAGTTCAAGTCGGACGCGCAGTGGATCAAGGCAATTGGTTTCGGGTCAGACGCTGCGAAAAAATCTGTGGAAAAGAACCAGGAGCCGACCGTCGAGCAGAAGCTTGGCTTCGAGGATCCAGAGACTCTGGAGAGGGCGCGACGGTTCGCGGCGCTTCCGCACGAAGAGCAGCATCGAATTCTGGCGGATTGGGAGCGAAAACATGTTCCCGATCTTCCGGAACAGGCCCTCCCCGACCCGGCACGCCGTGCCGAGCGTGTCGCCGCAGAAGCCGCTGACGCGCCGGAACGGCTTACGGAGGACCGTACTCGATCGGTTTCGGTTGGCCGCGAAGAAGTGAAGGCCGAGACTGAGCCATATCTTCGTCAGGAGTATACAGGCGAAGACGGGATGATATGTCAAGTCTGCAAAACCAGGCTGCCGTTCAAGCTCGACGATGGTAACGACTACTTTGAAAAGGTCGAATTCCTAACGGAACTGACGAGACGACATTACCAGAATTACTTGGCGCTATGCCCCAATCACGCGGCCATGTTCCGGTTCGCCAATGGTTTGACCATGTCGTTGCTGGAAGACTGCGTGAAATTGACGGGTAACGAGCTGCCCGTCGTGCTCGGCCAGAAAAACTGGACGATCTACTTCACGAAGAAGCATATCGGGGACTTGAGGGCGGTTATCGCGGCAGATCGGATTCTCCCGACGCGACCGCTCGATCAATCTGCGGATACGCGCGTGCGCTGACAGCACCGGAGTGCTGTTCAGTGGCTACAGACGGCCGACCGACCGGACCGGCTGAACGAGGTCAAATATGCCCAGCAACTATCAAAAGATCCTTCAGGACAACCTGCGAGAATATGGGGAGGGCGTTCGTCACCTCGCTTTCTTGGGAAGACTGTACAGTGACCGGACGCATTTCATGTTCGAGCTTCTTCAAAACGCGGAAGACGCTCGTGCAACTCAGATTTTGTTCGAAGTATACCCTGATAGACTTGAAGTCCTGCATGACGGGCGTTTGTTTGACGAGCGAGACGTGCGCGGGATCTGCGGCGTCGGCGACGGTACAAAAATCGAGGACCTGACACAGATCGGCAAGTTTGGGATTGGCTTCAAGTCTGTTTATGCTTACACCTCCAGCCCGGAAATCCACTCCGGGAGCGAACACTTTCAAATTGTCAACTACGTACGGCCGTTTCAGGCCGACCCACGAGAAATAGCAAGCCCCTGGACCACACGATTTGTGTTTCCTTTCGACCGTCCCGATATGAAAGAGGAGCAGGCCAGTGCTGAAATCATCAGGCGACTTCGCAATCTGAATGCCCGAACGTTGCTTTTCCTTCGGTCAATTGGTCGCTTGCGGTGGTCTGGTCCCGAGGGTGAGTCGGGTGAGTACTCTCGCCATTTTGACCACCTGGGCCAGATCGTTCGAATTGCGATTTTGAAAGATTCGAACGATGTAAACTTTCGCGAAAAGTGGCTGGCTTGCCAACGCGCTGTTACGCTGCCTGTAGGCACAAATACCGTCGCGGTCGAAGCCGCCTTCCTACTTCAGGAAACAAAGAAATCCGAGAAACCCGCTATCGTTCGAATAGAAGACTCGCCGCTCGTGGTCTTCTTTCCAACGGAAAAGCTTACCAAATTGGGATTTCTCGTTCAAGGTCCGTACCGCACAACCCCCGCCCGAGATAACATACCGACCGATGATGCCTGGAATCAGATGCTTGTGGACGAGACCGCTCAGTTGGTATCGAGCGTACTGGGCCCAATGAAGAAGCAAGGACTCTTGACGCCGGGCTGCTTAGAAGCATTACCGATAGACGTCGGATCTTTCCCGCCGGGCAGCATGTTCAGGCCCATCTTCGATGCCGTCAAACAGACCGTGCGCGTCCATTGTAGCGGCGGGGCTGTGGCATGTGCGCAGCGGCGAGCGGACTGCGACGAGAGCATCAGCGCAGGATATGAGGCACAGGTAGGACGAAGAGAGGCACTCGAAATTGTCGCAGTCCGCGACGCCGCAGGTGGATGCAGGCGTCTATCCGGTATCCGGTGCGGGGACCGGCGAGGTTTCTCTCATGGCTTCCCATTGCTTTCGGAACAGGCTGATTCCGTCAGCCATCCAATGATGGATTTCGTTGAGTACGTTGGGTAACGTGAACTCTTCCAGATTGGCTCGGAGCGATTCCAGAACACTCACAATCACGCTACGGCGGTGGGCGCCTGCCGCGGTCTTACTGGTCCGGCCGGCTTTTCGGTCTTGGGCCGGAGTGCGTTGCAGTCGCTCGCTGAGGTTGTTCGTAGGTTCCACCCCCGGCACCAGCACAAACGTGAATAACTCCTCATCCAACATCCGTTCCACCAGTTCGTTCAGGAGGTTGAAGAAGTCTTGCTCGTGCGGTTTCCTCTCCGTGGGTGTCTTGTCTAAGTAAGTCTGACACAGTTCACACAGGCGATCTTCCAGTTGCGCCACCCGCTGCTTTCGCCCCGAGTCGCTCAACCGCCCGTCGGCGGCCACCCGCTTGGCGTCGTAATACAATTCCAGGAGCCGGTCCAGGAATCGCTGATAGTTTTTCTTCCGGGGATACAGTAACGCTAAGCGGATCGCCTTTCGCAGCAGGTGTGCCCAGCACTTTTGGGCCCGCACGAAGCGGTGGCGATACACGGCGGCATCATCGCTGATCCCAACGCCCTGAAACACACCAGGCGGCAACATCTCGTCCAAGGTGGCGCTATCCTTGTGACAGCCGAACAGGAACACACGCTGCAGTTCCGAGGCGAAGGTCCATAATGAACAGCCTTCCTTCCCGATCTTCCAACCCGTTTCGTCCATGTTGACGATGGCGGCATGGGCCAGCAAGTCACAGAGCGCATCAAACTCGCCTTCCCAATGCCGGGCCAACTGTCGCAACAAGGCATCGGCTTGCGATTTCCCCAAAGGAAGTTGGCAGAAGAAATGCAGGATCCGACACGCCTTGTCCAGCGACACGCCGATCACATACACCAAGAAGGCCAGGACCACCAAAATCTCGATGCCGTATTCACAGCGGGGCGTGACGCCGGGAATCGGCGGCTCATCACCGCCGGGAGCCCGGAAAATCCGGTAACCCACCAGCACAGCACGGCCGTTCTCCAGACGCCAGACGGCGCGCTCCCTGGCCAGCAGGCACTCGGCTCGGCGGCCCTTTTCGGGATAGACATCCTCACCACGCTCGGCATCGGCGAACTTGAGACACGTCTTACGCCGGCCGGGAGATCGCTTCTTCCTTTTCCGATGCCGACGGCGTTTCTCCTCCGCCTGTAGGCTGTATTGTGTTACCTCCGCAGAACTGCCGGTCGGGCCCGTTTCCCGTTGAACCTCCGGTTCGTACTGCGCCAGACGCAACTTGATACGGGTGAGTTCCGCCTGAAGCCGATGAATCGTGCGCTGCTGTTCTTCGACCAAATCCAGCAGCTGATCGACAGACAGCCGGCCCTTCGAAAACTCCGTTCTCGCTTCTCGCGCGTCCATGAAAGACGATATACTAGCCGGGCCCTCCAGACACCTACAACGGCATATTTTGCGTGCTAGCACGCAGTGCAACCACTATGGGTAGTGGCTCACCAGCCAAGCCAACCGCCAACGCGGCTGCCTCCCTCATCGACCGGAAATCGGCCAAACGTGCCGATTTCAGAATGGACAGCTACAACAGACCCTCCTCAAGGAACCGCTGTTACCAACTGAGGAGGGCGACGGAGTTGCTGCGGGGAATGCGGTCATGGCTCGTGGTTCTGCATTACGCGATATCTTGGACGAGACTCAGCTAAGGCAGCTTTTGTCAACAGATCGGCCACTGAAATGGCTGGTAAGCGACATCACGCATGACCGAACACCCGCGCTGCAGGCGTATTTCACGGATGAACTGGGTGTAGTGGAACTTACGCCTGATAACGTAGCACGCCGTATGTCCCGTGAATTCTTCGAGATGCAAAGCGATGACTGGTTTCGACGTTTCTATGGTTTCCTGGAAGGACAGGAAGCGTTGTGGCGTGAAGCGAGGTACAGTCGACCTGAGGGGCATTTGAGGAATCTGCCATTCATACGACTCGAAGACGGCCGGCACGAGCCACCATTTCATGGTGATGGTGTGCCCAGCGTGTACCTCCCATTGGCTGACGATACTGACCTACCGGTTGTGAAAAGGTACATCACCGAAGACAAAGAGGCAATGGAGTTTCTTCGCCGGCTGGGGCTCTATGTTCCCGACATCGTAGACGAGGTCATAGACAATGTCTTGCCGAAGTACGCACTAGATGGGCCGATTACTCCAGCCGAGCATGATAACGATATCAGCAAGCTGCTGATGGCCTTACACACGGACTCCACGTCCAAACGAGACAGAGTTGTTCAGGCGGCTAGACAAACGGCGTGTCTGATGGGGAAGAACGCGGTAACGGGTGAACGTGACCTTGTGCTGCCTATGCAATTGTACCTTCCCTCGGACGATCTGGAGGTCTACTTTGCACGCAGCCCGAATACGTGGTTTTTGAACGAGGCGTTGGATCGGCTTACGTCTGCGGACTGCAAAGCACTCGGAATAGAGTCCCTTCCCCGACGTATCGCGTTTGAGCCTGATTTCTCCTGGCAAGAGAAACAGAGACTTCGAGGCTATTGCGGGTCGACGAGGAGCGAGGCTTTAACGGATTTTGACTTGGATGGTCTGGAAGACGTCCTAGGTGTAATCGGACAGGTTTCTGATGCCGAAGCACGGAACACGATTGGGCTTAATCTCTGGAACCTTCTGATCCGACTTTTGAGAACGAACGGAGGCAAGGAGTTCTTTGAAGGGAAGTATGAGTGGTTTTACTATTTTTCTAGGCAGGCATCTTTTGATGCAACGTTTGTGAAGCAGCTTCGTGAAACGGCATGGGTCCCGACGCTTGACGGAGAAGTTCGTCGGCCGGCGGGCATGGAATTGGAGAAGCTTCCCGAAGAGTTTGAGCGAGACGAGATCCTTGTCAGGGCACTTAAGTTGCGGGATGTGCCCGAAGAGGCTGCACGCCACGCTGAGGTCCAGGCCGACCATGCACTGGCTCTCGGAGTTGATATCGAGGACATTATCCTCATGCAGGAGCATTCCGAGCAGTTTCGCCAATGGAAGGAAGCGATGCGCTCGTTTCAGGAATCGCGGCCGGCGTTTCCTGAGCGGTCGACGCGTGCTCCCGAACGTCGTGAAACCAAGTTGGCTGAAAGCATAGAGGCATCGGACCATAAAGACTATGAGGAGCGTTCTCGAAGCGTACGCGTGTCGAGACAGCGTATTGAGCCGTCAACATGGCTCAAAAGTCAATACACAAACGATGACGGGCAGATGATATGTCAGATTTGTGAACAGGAAATGCCCTTCCGGAAGCGAAATGGAGAACACTATTTTGAGGCGGTAGAGGGAGTCAATGGTGAAAAGGAGTTTGAAGGTCTCTTCTTGGCGTTATGTCCCTTGTGTGCTGCGAAGTTCAAGGAGCTTGTCAAGCGGGATTCTGGGACGATGGCTGAGTTTCAGGAGTCGGTCAGGGGAGCAGAAGGCCTAACTTTGCCGATACCTCTTGGTGACGAAGAGGCGTCTGTGCGGTTCGTCGAAACACATTTGTGTGCCATGAAGACTTACTTGAGAAGTGCCGCGGGTTGCGTCGACGTGACGGGGCAGCCAGTGGCTGTGGCCAGCAAGTTGTCATCCGACAGTCTACTGGCTCATCCCAGTTCCTGACCACTTGCCGGCGTTCCTGCTTCGCGACGTTCCGACAAAACGTTCATGGCACCGGGGACAACGCGAATCCGTGTAGTGGTCGGTCGTAAGTCGTCCGCAGTCGCGACACTTGATCGGCGCAGAAATGCCGAGCTTTTCTGCTGCCTCGGTGTTGGGAAGGCCCATCGAACAGAGGATTTCAAACAGGCGTGTCTTCTCGGACTCGGTTGCCTGGGATGCCATCGCGGCGAAATCCCGCCTCAGAAATGCGGCGGCGAGGGCTTGACAAGTGCCGGTCCCGGGAGCTATGTATGTGCATTCATCGACCCAACTCCAGGACCGCTCCGCAGATGCCTCATGTGGGTCGTAGATCCAGAGGTAGTCTCGTCCATTCAAGTTGATCCGCTGTTCTTTGATCATGTCAGGGTCCAAATAAAGAACGTCTCATGGCAAGATAAAACACGTTATCGGAGTGCTCCGCTATGTCCCGGCCAGCGGCGACTGGGGCGCGGCGATTAGGCTTGGGCACCCGGTCGCCGCATTTTACCAGAGACTGGTGGCCTGCAACATAAGGGATGCTGTTGCGTCAGTTGTGAGCGGTCCCGTGGGGCGTCAATCATCTGCGTCATCCTGGGCATCGGAGCCAAAAACGGACTGCGCCCCGCAGGCGGGGCAGGTCGCGACGTGGCATTGGGCTTCGCCGTTCCAGCTCACGGACTCGTCGCCGAACAGGGGGCCGCAGTTCTGGCATTCGTACTTCATCTCCAGGTCGAACACTTCTTTCCAGAGGTAGTAGCGTGGGAGCGATCATGGGAACCTGACGAATGGGCGACAACCGGTTTTCACTCGAGATCGTATTGCGGCATGTCAAAATCGTCGGACCACGGCTTTAGGTAGTCCTGGTAGACCGTCTCGCGCCCGTCAACACCTCCAGGATGGGCCGGAGTCTTGTCAAGCAACTCGCCGGTTCGCCTCGTGAGGATCTCGTTAGCGACTCTTGATCGCATCGGGAAGGACTCGTCCTCGGAAAGTGATTTCAGTGCGGGTTCCGATAGAGCTTCCAACTGCTCGTTCAGTTTGCCCCTGAGAATGGGAATAATGATCTGTTGCGTTTTTGCCGTGGTAGTGGCAGCAATCATCATTTCCGAAAGAGATTCGACGGACAGTTGGCGGAGACGTTGCCGTATTGCGAGATCTTTTTTGACTGCTAAGACATTTTGGGCACTTTGTCTCACCTTCTGCGACGCCGCTGAAACTTCAATCATTTGAAGTTCAGATTCCGTGAACTTATCGAGCCACAGCTCTAGGTTCCTTACTGAAACATGCATGAGTGCGATATCTTTGAAGCGGATTGCCTCGTTTGCAGAAGCCTTTCGGAACCGTTTGCCTGCATGTTTGGGATTCATGTACAGATCGGGGGCAATCCGCTTGTTACCAATGGGCTCGGAGCGAGGTCTCGATCGCTCACGTTCCGCCAGGAGTTCTCGTGCCATGACCTGAATTACACTGGATTGCGGCTCTTGGACAATTCGCTCAAGTTCAGAGTCGCTAAGTGATAACAGTTCGGGAAGAATGCGATGGCTCGGATGTTCTTGCTCCCCGTGCGGCTGGTGCATTTTGTCGGCGTCTGAAGTTCGACGAACTTTTCGTTTTTGCATAGCGCACCCCACGTAGAAATGGGCTTTGAATAATCCAATACTGCCAAATACGGGCTACAAGATTTAAGCTGCGCTTGCTCCTTAAGTCCAGCAGTATCGCGATCGTCGTCGTCGCAGAGCTATTTTCCCAAAGGGCGGATCGTCTGTCTAGCAGGCGGCCGACGCGTGTCTGTGTTTTACTTTAGAATACCCGATGCAAGGCAGGCCGTTTCAGGAATCACGAACAAAATGAGACCATCGCCGGCCCGGTTCGTGCACCCGGACAGAAGCTCAATAAAGGCTCTTCGGCGTGCCCGCCTGAGTGAAATTCACTTCCACGTCGTTCAATTCGCGCTGCCGGTGCTGTACTTCGGCAATCAGCCTTTCAATCTCTTCACGAGTCATGGTCCTGTCCGGTTGGGTGGTGCAACTTGTCCAGTTTCCGGTACAGCGTTCGAGCCCCAATGCCCAAGATCCGAGCAGTCTCTTCCCGGTTTCCGTTGGTCAACTTCAACGTCTGCTCGATGGCCCAGCGTTCGATCTCCCACAGCGGCTGGCCGATCAAGCTCGCGGGATTTTCGTCAACGATGTTCTGCCGTAGTGGGACGTCCACCATTTCCGGCGGCAGGTCGTCGATGTCCAGGACGCCGTCCACATCCAGCACGACCATTGCCTCCACGGCGTTGCGCAACTGCCGGACGTTGCCGGGCCAATCGTAGGAAAATAATTTGCGGCTGACCGCCGGGGAAATGCTCTTGACCGGATTGCCGTGCCGCTTGGCGAACTCTCTGCGGAAGTGCTCAACCAGCGGCAGGATGTCCTCGCGGCGTTGGCGCAAACTGGGCAACTGAAGCGTGACCACTTTGATACGGTAGTACAAATCGCGACGGAATTCACCGCGATTCACGGTTTCCTCCAAATTGCGATTCGTCGCCGACACCAGCCGCACGTTTACCTTGATAGGATTGTTGTCGCCGACCCGGGTAATCTGATGGTCCTCCAGGCCCCGCAACAGCTTGATCTGCGTGGAGATCTGCATATCGTCGACTTCGTTTAAGAACAGCGTCCCGCCGTTGGCATACTCGAATGCGCCAACGCGATCAGTGACGGCGTCCGCAAACGCGCCTTTGGTGTGGCCGAACAGTTCGCTTTCCAGATTCTTCGCCAGTGCGCGGGCGTTCAGGGACACCATAGGCTTGTTCTTGCGCGGGCTGTTCTGGTGGATCGCGTGAGCGATCAACTCTTTGCCGGTACCGCTTTCGCCCGTGATTAGGACGGTGGCATCAGTCGGGGCGATGCGTTTGAGGCGGTCCATCACGAGCTGATCCCCGATCAGAAGGTCGACATTTTTGGCGAATACTTCGTGCAACGTCTTCTGAGCATCGCAAGGCTGCGCCTCCATTGAAGTTACCTCGTCCTTACAGTTTGAATGGAAAACCCGTCGATTCTCCAAGGATATTCCGACTGGTTCTTACCCCCGGAACAGTGTTCCTCTCCGAATTTGTCCAGATTCTTGGCAAATCTTTATTTGGTAACGACTTGCAGCCTCGCTGGCATCTTGGAAATCGGAGCAAGATTTGTCGTTGGGCCTGTCCGCGGCACCGTCGGTATCGCGATTGCGCCGAATCCTATCGCAATGCTTTCGGGATATTCGGCGCATTTTCGGGATATCGCAACTTAGGGGAGCCGGTATCGCCTCCCTTTTCCCTTCCCAATCGGGGTGAGCGAGGCCATTTCGGTCATTTTCTTGAGCAGGTACCACGCCCGTTTGCTGTCTATCCCGAGCAGGGTCTGACATTCTGCGTTGCCGATTGCCCCCCGCTCCCGGACAAACGACAGGATGCGCTCCTCCTGGGAAACCGCAACGGGTGGTCCAGGCAGTTCGGCGGGCACGCGGAGCGTGTAGTAGGTCCAGCGGCGGGCGCTTTCCTGTTGGACGAGGCCGGACTGGGCGAGGCCGCGCAGTTCCCGGCCGGCGGCGAGGGCGTCGACCTGGTTCAGCCGCTGGTAGTCGCTGTTGGTGATTTGGTCGTTGCACCGCAAATAGACCAGCGCCAGCCGCTGACGGTCGTTCAGCGGTAATGTGGCGAACTGGTTCAGCCAAGTGACAGCCTCGGGGCTCATCAGCGTGTGGTTGCGGAACATGACCCAGAACGAGGATCGCTTGTCGTCAAAACGCGGCGGCTCCAGGTTCGCCCGGCGCATGGCTTCGAGCATGGCCCGAATACCGCTGCCCCGGTTTTCCACCAAGTGGAGGTCTTCCATCAGACGCATGAGCACGCTGTTGCGGGTCGAGTTTTCCTCTTCCAGATTCTCCTCGGTGACATTCCCGAACAGTCCGCCGGGACTCTGGACCTCCAAGCGGTCGGCGAACAAACGCACCTGGATGTAGCTGCCTCGCACGTAGGGGCTGTAATCTCGATGCGCGACGGCGTTCAGGACGGCCTCCCGCACAGCCTCTTCGGGATACTCCGGCACATCCCGCCGAAACAGCCCGTCGATCAGACTGCTCTTGCGGATGCTGGCCAGAACGTGGTTGACGGTCTCCGAGACCATCTCCGGAATCGGCCCCTCGAATTTGCGATTGTCCAGGAATCGCTCGCCGCGCGGCGTCCGTTCGGTTTCCGTAGTGCCGAAGTACTGGAGGAAAGTGACGACCAATTGGGGCAGAAACTGCTGGGGATATTTCCCGAAGGTCAACAGGCCGGCCATGGTGGGGCGCAAAACGCCATCCACGTCCCGGACGATGCGCAGGTGGCAGAGCGTTCTGTCTCGCGGGCCCCGAAGGAAAGCGGCCTTGGGGCGACTGCGGGCTAACTGGGCGAGATAGGCGTCCAACCGATCCGGGTCCAGGTCCTCGATCGTGGCGTCGGGAATGACCTCCTCGTCGAAGGTCGGCTGCGCGCGGGCGCTGACGTAGCCGAAGATCTCGTAATCCGTCATTTGCCGGTTCGTGTTGCCGACTCGGATGTACGAGCCCTTTTGCAAGCTGGCGGGCTTGTAGTAGCATGGGCGCTGGGTGGCGGGCACATCGGCGATGTCGACCGCAACGACGGTCTTGCCGTCAACATCCTCCACCGTGAAGTTCGGTCGCAGCGCCGGTTCCATCTCGCTGGACGCCAGATCGCCGATCCCCGCTTGCAGCCGGTGCGGATCGGTGACGCCGACGACACTGAAATCGCTGCTTTCGTCCAGCCCGAACAGAATAACACCACCGCCCGTTCGGTTGGCGAACGCGGACAATGCCTCGTACAGCCGTTTCGGCGTGCCAGCCCGGGCTGTCTTCACCTCCACGTCGTTCAGTTCGCTTTGCCGGTGTTGGACTTCGGCGATCAGTCGCTCAAGTTCTTCGCGGGTCATCCGTCCCTCGGGAAATGGCAGCAACGCTATGCTTGTGGTTCATCAAAAAGTAGTCTCTGTTGCCCACCGGAAGTTGATGCGGTCGTTTGCTGACCAACAGGCGGTCCCATCGGTATGCCGGCTTGCTCCAGGTGAATGTTCAATTCCCGGCACCGATTCAGATTCTTGAAAAGGCTGGCTAGGTAGGCACCAGAGAAGTGGATATTGAGATGGTCCACGACCCTTCGGAAAACCACCTCCGTGGCGGCTGAAGCGGCCGCCTTCAATTCAGTTAGGTCGGCCTTGGCTGCTCGAAACGGTCGCACCTTGGGGTCGCAAAACACCCGATGAAGGATGAACCGATTTCCGTGAATGGCCACCAAGTCAGCCCGTGATTGGTCGGACTTCGCCAACTCCTTGAGGCGTGAATCAACCGCCCGCATGATCCCGACCGCCTTCCAAATGTCTACTGCATTGGTGTTGTCGTTGAAGAGCTTGGTGTATGGTTCTCCGTCGATGTCTTCCCAAAGGCGTCCGATCTCGCGTTTCGCCTGGACAGCCAGCGTAATATCTTCGGCACACGCCAGAGCTACGGTGGCATCTACAATCGTGCATCCCGACTGCTCATCGGGGTCTGCGTCCCCACTCTTGTACGCGTACTGGCGACCGTCGAGCACGAATTCACTGGCGAGGCGGCATTGATTGGGATCCAAGGCTGCAAAATCGCGATTGTCGATGCGGTTTTGCGTGTTTGTCGCTCGAGTCACGCTCTTATCGAATCCTTCGGGGCATTGCTCCAGCGAAATCAGACGGACGAGCACTCTCGCTTGTTCCACGGGCTTGGTCAACGATTCACCGATCACTCCGATTACACCGACGGTCTGCGCCCCATTGACGATGTTCACTCCCTGGCATTCGAAGACGCCGCTGTCATGCGAGGCCCCTCCCAGCACCTGTTTTTGCACGCGGGAACAAAGGATAGTGATCCCGTTGTTGAAGTACCAGAAGTGCTCCGGTTGATCCCTAAGTGTGGCGGTGATGGAGTTGTTGACCTCGGTACTGCCTTTGAAATTACGGATGTTGCGTGCGAACAGATTTCTTCCATGGTCTTTCCACCATTGGGCGACGCTCGTCGCGTCCACCTGCCCGTAAAATGCGGCGTATGGATGGGTAATATGCCCCCACTGATGTAGCATTATCTGGAGGCTGATGGAATGCCGCTGCGCATGACTGGCTACGCCGTTATAGATCCGTGCTTGGTCGAGCGTTTCGACAAGAAAGACTTCGCTAGGGTCATTCATCTCTTTCAGGAACTGTTCAACGTCCATCCGAACATGTGCCGATAGTGGATGGGCTCCTGAATGTGCTAGAATGAGGACGATGCGCACGTCGGTGTTCTCGATGGCTGCCTTGAGCTCCGGCTCAAGAGCGCGAATTGCGGGGTTGAATCGCCCCAGGCGAAGGTTAACAACGTCCCGGCAGCCATTCAGCAGCTTTTGGCAGTCACCCTGGCTGATCGACCCGTTCCCGTCGTTGATCCACTTGCTTTGGGCTAGATAAAGGATGCCGCTGTCGCCGTCAAAATGAACGAGGTCAATCCCGCCGTCGTCGAATCCGTCGGTTACAGCAGCTCCCGCCGCGTCTTCGTCGATGTCGCATAGGAACATGAGGCTGTAGGCGGCCAGTGCCCGAGATAGGAACGCCATTTCACGGTCATGATCTGGCTTACCATCGTAATCGGACATGGTTATGCGACCGTCAAAAAGCTTCTTCAGGGCGCTTTTGATCCGTTGTACGTGAATATCGGCCATCTACGCGATCCTTCGTTGCGGGGGCGTGCTCGTGTTGTCAGGTGTCCGTTTCTTGGGCGGTTCGAGTCATGCGAGGCTGCAGCTGGTGTGCTTACTCATTAACCTCTGGAGTCCACCGCCGGGCAGGCACTCCTGACGAGCACGGCTTCGTCGAGAATCTGCTGCGCGTTCTTGGATACATCGTTGGCGGTAGTCAACTTGTCTTTCGATTCGGGTTGCCGGGAATCTCAATAACGAATAACGTGCGCTGTGCCCTATCAGAAAACCGACGGGTGTACCAAAGCTGGACGGATCCCCTTCGCCGCAGTCCGCGCTGACACATCTTCGAAAAATGAGGTGTCACCCGCCGGGAATGTCCTGATTTCCTCAATCGCATGCTGGAGTTTGATTGGCAGACAATAGCCCCTGCGCGAAGAAGACACGTTCTTCAACGCATCCTTCAATTCGTCCAGCGAAGGATCGGAGCAGAACAGCCGCTTTCGGTAGAGGGATGCCAGTGCCGGGGATAATCCAATACACCGAACCTCGCTTTCGTCCACATAATGTTCTCGACCTTTGAGACGCAACAGATTCCGTGCGCCATCGGGCAGAAGGAAGTCTCGGTCTAGGTCGACGTACGTGACGGTGACAATCTCAAACAAGAGGCGGTCGAAGTCGGTCTTGGGGCAGTTTACAGTCAGCCGGACTTTCCCTTCCTGAACCGGACTGTGAAGCGACGGCAGCACGACGGCCTCGCGTAGCTTCCGGCAGGTGGTGCGAATCGCTACGCCACGGACCACTCCGTCCTTGCGCCTGGCGAAGCTATTCCACATATGTAGGGATTCATCACACTTCGTGGTCCAACAAGAGACGCCGTGCAACAACGCTGTGGTTTGCACTCGGTCTCGAAGTTCGGCGGGATTTCTTTCGCAGAAAGATTCTGCACGCTGCAGTTGCTCGGCCGGAGGTACTCCCAGTAAGACCCCGGCATTCGCGCAGTATGTGATGTTTGAACTGTTAAGAGCGGGAAATGTGCCCTCGTGTTCGTCCGAAAAAGCTTTCGGAAGCGACAGCCGGAACGAACCAAGGGATGGCAAAGAAATAGTAGCTGCCGGAAAGGTGCCTGGTAGCTCGGCCCAATCGTCGATGCCAGACTGCGCAACAAGGAGCGGATAAAAGTTCTCATCCGGCATATACCTCCAAAGCACCGTGTCGCCGTTGGGCGGTGGGGAAAGGAGTATTTCAGTTGCCATGTCGTGACTCCGGTGCCTGTTGGGCTCTTAATCGGATCTTTGATTCGCCGGGGATGGGGGGTGGGTAAATTCAGACGCTGCTGCTGTTGGTTATGCTGCGGTAGGGATCGGACGTTTGTTCAGGTTGCGTGACTAGGCCGTCCGTTGCTGGCTATCCAGGTAATTCTTCGGGCAGGGGCTCAGCACCTAATCGCCAGCCTTGACGGACCATTTCCGCCAGTACCGCAAAGGAAACAAACGGTGACCCATGCACCTTCATTGCCGCGAACCGATAGTCGGTGACCAAGTCGTCAAAGACCGGTCGCAACTCCTCGGGTAACGACATTCGGGCTTGGTCGTGTTTCTCGCTTCTCTCAGAAGCCATCTTGGGATCACTCCTGTCTTGGTCGTGCCGGATGCGCAGTGCGGGGATCCGCAGGGGGCGGGTCGAGAACAGTTTGGTAGGGGTTGCCGGTGCGGATCGACTCGGCCATCGCGTCGAAGATCTCCAGGATCACCCGCTTCGTACGATAATCGCCATTGAACTTCGTCTCGTCCTTTCGGTTGATGATGGGGAACGTGTCCATGATGTAGGCCGCAGCGTCACGCGGGCTCGGGAAGCTGGCCTTGAGCCGCGCCAATTCCTGAGGCTTCTCATGCTGTGCCCGCAACCAGTCGCCACCGTGCTCGGCCGGAAGGTAGATGTGGAAGAACGCGGCGTCCAGTTCGCACCGAAGCAAGAATCGGCGATTCTCGTCCCAACGAAATGGCGGGCCGGACCAGCCGGAGTCTTGGGCGAACGGCTCCAGGTCCCAAGCCGTGTAGGTCAGCTCCAAGACACGGGGCAATAGCCAACCGCGGAGAGTATCTTGAGTGCCCGTCCACTTGCACGTCTGTGAGTAAGCATCTGGTGGGATTGTCGAAATCTGTTGAATGATGTAGTCAGAAAGATTGACGCCGCCGAGCGACTGTCGAACGAGATAGTCGAAGACAAATGAATTCAGGTTCGCCAAGAAACAACCCGCTAACGGCTGAGTTGTGCGGCTGAGAAAGGCGATCCGAATGGAAAAATTGCTGCCGCCGAAGGGAATCGCCGCGGCGATCATACTACGTTCGTTGGTCGGTGAAGAGATATTCTTGTATCCCAGAAGCCACCGGGGGGGATCTCGAAAGATTTCGAGGGCCAACAGTTCGGAAAGGGGATACCAATAGAGCGGCTCAGGCAAGAAAAAGGGATCTTCGAGGTGGGCGAATGTAGTCTCCACGCCTTGTGCGCCCCGCACGAGGTTCTCAGGGTTGAGGACCACACCTGCATCCCTGTGGTTAAAAAAAGTGAACATCTTGCCTTCGTAAATTGGCAGAAAAACACTGCCATCTACCAGCGTAAGCTTCAGGTTCTTTCTTCCGGCAATTTCCAGTGCCTCAATCGCTTCTTTCGTCTTGGCGTTGCGGGCGAGTTTCTCGTTCCCCATGTCGATCACTCGGCGGATTTTTACGCCCCAGGGGTTGTTGTACGGTGGCCCTTCTGAGGCGAGTACGGGCACGCGGCGGTAGATGGCCTTGGTCAGTTCGGCGTCGCGCTGCGAGCGAAAGATCGGACAGGTGCGAGTGTTGGGGTTGAGCCGGGCGATATCCTCGGCGCTTAGAGTGAACCGGCGGTCGAGGTCGCGCAGGTCATCCAAACTGTGGGCGAAGAAAACGAACTCTGCCCGCGGAGCCGATGGTAACGTTCCGCGACCGGCGGTGAAGAGGCAGAACTTGTAGCTACTGTGCACGCCCGGAAAGATCCCCTTGTTCTCAAAATCGAACAGGCTAACAAGGGATTTGTGGTCCACGACGTCCTGAAAGAAGAACTTCGTGGTGTCGTCGGTGGCAATGCCCGAGGGCACAATGCATCCGACGAGTCCGTCCGCCGTGACGAGCGTTCGGTTCAGTTCGGCGAAGATGGTGTAGGTGTTTACGTCGCCTCGACCGCAAAGTGGATACCGACCGCTGTTTCGCATCAAGACGCTTTCCCCTTCAGCCTTGCGAGAGTCATTGAGGAAGCTCTGATAAAGGCTGGGATCTCCAGTTTTCAGCGACTGAATCAGCCGTTTGCGGGTGGCGGCGTTGGGGGCGCTCGCGATTTCTGGGCTGCGCTCGGCGAACCATTCTTTTTCTTGCAGCTTCACCCGTTCCCACGGGGGATTCCCCAAAACCACGTCGAATCCGCCACTCCAGCCGGTCTGCTGATTGCCCGCCTCCCCATCGTCCTGGCGCATGCCGAACACGTCGGGGAACGCCAAATGCCAATGCAAGAACTGGTACTGCTCTCGCAGTCGCTTGATCTCGGTTCGAACCGTCGGCAGCACGTTGTGTGGATTACGTTCGATATCGCGGAATTTGCGTTCGGTGGGGCAAAGCCTGCCCAAGTCAGACTTGTCTTTCTTCCACACAAACACACTGGACCACGTGTCGGCCCACAGTCGCGCCGTTTCGTAATCGACGCTGCGGACCAGGCGGGCGTAGCGTTCTTCTTTGCTGACGACGTCCTGGGCTGTGTCTTCACTGTCGGCGGTGAGTTTGGCGAACTCGGCGGCGATGTTGCCGCGCATGATGGGCGGCTCGAACAGGTAGCCCTGCCCGGAAGCGTAGTCCTGCCGTTCCCGTTTGTTTTCCTTCTTTAGTTGGCTGCAAGCGGTTTTCTCGTCGCCTTCGATGGGCGTGAACGCCTCGTCGGGGATACCGTTGGCCAA